>ERZ795060.128-NODE-128-length-108519-cov-13.505228_pt1 | contig 108519 bp, 71 predicted proteins | sample MGYA00375144_ERZ795060 | MGnify/ENA primary metagenome ERZ795060 (study PRJEB30189, sample SAMN05720157) | activated sludge metagenome | isolation source: anaerobic digester from wastewater treatment plant | place: Japan | collected 2015-05-15 ...
AAATTTTATTTATATTTGAACCATCAAAAAGTTGCATTTGTGACTTGAATTCACCCTACAATAAAAAACAGGAGTTAAAAAAATAATTAAAAAACTTCCTAATATGGTTTCAATTATTGATTTATATTTACACTTAAATATATAATATGATTTATTGTTTTCCTTCATTTTTATTGATTATTTTTTTTTGATACCAGTTGATTTGTATTATGCTATAATATTTTTTAATTCTTGTTATAAAGTATTATATGGTGTGCTTGCATTCAGTTACAAATATACTTATTTTTTCTTGCTTATTTTTTAGAAAATTAAAAAATTAGAAATTTGTATTTTGATTAAAATATCAAATAAATCGCTCTACTGATAGATAATATCACAACTCCTCAATTTATTTGAATAACCAACATTCAAAAACTTCCTTTACATTTGCAGCAAAAATTTTAAGATGAAAAAAAGAACTATTCATAAAATACTTATTGCAAACAGGGGAGAAATTGCTCTTCGTATTATTCGTTCTGCAAAAGAAATGGGTATAAAAACTGTAGCTGTTTATTCAGAGGCGGATAAAAATGCTCCTTTTGTTCGTTATGCAGATGAAAGTTATTTATTAGGACCGCCACCTTCTAATCAATCTTATTTGTTAGGTGATAAAATTATTGAAATTGCCTTACAATGTAAGGCAGATGCCATTCATCCTGGATATGGATTCTTAAGTGAAAATGCAAACTTTGCAGAAAAGGTAATTGATGCTGGCATTATTTTTATAGGACCGCCACCTTCTGCAATGAGAAAAATTGGTGATAAACTAAGTGCCAAAGAAACAGCAAAATCTCAAAATGTTCCGATGATTTCTGGTTCAGATGGAGCTATTAAAGATATAAAAGAAGCTAAAAAAGTTGCGGAGAAAATTGGTTTTCCATTGTTAATTAAAGCATCTGCAGGTGGCGGAGGAAAAGGAATGCGACTGGTGCATTCAATGGATGAATTAGAAGAAAGTGTTCAAAGAGCCATGAGTGAAGCACTTTCTGCATTTGGCGATGATGCTGTATTTATTGAAAAATACGCAGAAGAACCCAAGCATATTGAAGTGCAGATATTAGGAGATCAATATGGAAATGTAGTTTATTTATTTGAAAGAGAATGTTCTATTCAAAGAAGACATCAAAAAGTTATTGAAGAAGCACCATCTCCTGTTGTTAGTGATGAGATGAGAAAGAAAATGGGTGAATGTGCGGTTGCCCTTGCAAAAGCTGTTGGGTATTACAATGCAGGAACAGTTGAATTTTTGGTGGATAAGCATCGTAATTTTTATTTTTTAGAAGTAAATGCTCGCTTACAGGTGGAACATCCAGTTACGGAAATGATTACAGGATTAGATTTAGTAAAGGAACAGATTAAAATAGCAATGGGCGAACCATTATCTTTTACTCAAAATGATTTAAAAATAAATGGACACGCTATTGAAGTGCGTGTTAGTGCAGAAGATCCATTAAATAATTTTTTGCCTGATGTTGGAAAATTATTGATGTATCAAAGACCGCAAGGACATGGTATCAGAGTAGATGATGGTTATGAAGAAGGAATGGAAATACCTATTTATTATGATCCTATGATTGCAAAATTAATTGTACACGCAAAAGACAGAACTGCCGCTATTGATAAAATGATCAGAGCCATCAATGAGTTTAAAATTGTGGGTGTTGAAACTACTTTAGATTTTTGTAAGTTTGTTTTAAAACATCCTGATTTTGTAAGTGGAAAATTTGATACAAATTTTGTTGCAAAATATTTTCAACCTGAATTATTAACAGAACTATTATCAGAAGAAGAAAAAGAAGTATTATCCATTTTTGCAGGTGCATATTATGAATCAGAAAAAAATAAATTAAAGCAAATAAATCATTCTATCAATCAACAATATACTTCAGAGTGGTATAGAAGAAGAAAGTAAAATGAAGCAAGGTAATAAAAAGGGAAAAGTTTTAGTAGCAATGAGTGGTGGAATTGATAGTTCCATTAGTGCATTATTATTGAAAAAGCAGGGTTATGATTTGGTAGGAATTACAATGAAAACATGGGATTATGAAAGTTCAAAAGTGAATGGAAAAGAAACGGGATGTTGTAGTTTAGACAGCATCAATGATGCTCGCATAATAGCAGTAAAATTGGGTTTTCCACACTATGTGTTAGATATTAGAGAAGAGTTTTCAGAAAAAATCATCAATAATTTTGTAGAAGAATATCTGGCAGGAAGAACTCCTAATCCTTGTGTGTTATGTAATACGCATATTAAATGGGATGCTTTATTGAAACGAGCAGATATGTTGGGCTGTGATTATATTGCAACAGGACATTACTCAAAAATCAGATATGAAAACGGTAGATACATTATTTCGAGAGGAATTGATACAAATAAAGATCAGACATATGTTTTATGGGGCTTAACGCAAGATGTATTATCAAGAACAATTTTCCCTTTATCAGAATTTACTAAGCCAGAAGTAAGAGAAATTGCAAGAAAAGAAGGATTTGATTATTTGGCAAAGAAAAATGAAAGTTATGATATTTGTTTTATACCAGATAATGATTACAGAAAATTTTTAAAAAATAAAGTGCAGGATATTGATAAAATTGGAGAAGGAAATTTTATTTATCATAATAAAATTGTTGGCAAACATAAAGGTTATCCTTTTTACACAATTGGACAAAGAAAAGGTTTAGAGATTGCATTAGGTCAATCTGTTTATGTGAAAGAGATTATTCCAGAGAAAAATGAAATTATTTTAGGAGATAAAGAGGAATTAGCTCAACAAATTGTTTATGTTCGTGATTATAATTTAATTAAGTATGAAAATTTGCCTGATAATTTTCAAGGGTTGGTAAAAATTCGTTATAAAGATCCTGGAAAATTGGCGACTATTCACTCATTAGATAATCATCGTTTAGAAATTGTTTTTCATGAGCCAGTATATGCTGTAGCCCCAGGGCAAAGTGCAGTTATTTATGAAGGTAATGATTTAGTAGGAGGTGGATTTATTGAGAAGTGAAAAGTGAATAGAAACGACATTTATGTCGTTTGCGAATGGTAAAATCAATAAATACAAAATGTATAATTCACAATTTAAAAATATTTGATATATTAAAGTTTAAAAAACAAGTGCCGACATTCTGGTCGGCACATTTTAATTCAAGATATGTTTATGAAACTTAAGTGAACTAAATAGAAAAAAGATTTTTAATCTCTATTAATTTTAGCTTCTATACTTTTTGTAGCGTGAGGCACCAATTTTAATCTTTCTTTTGGAATAAGTTTGCCAGTTACAGTACAAATACCGTATGTTTTATTTTCAATTCTTAATAAGGCATTTTGTAAATCAACCATATATTTTTCAAGTCGGGATAATTGTTGTTCTATTTCTTCTTTGGTCATTACGCCAGAACCGTCTTCAATCATTTTAAAGGTAGGTGATGTATCATCTGTTCCGTTGTTATCTTCATTTGAGAAGAATTTTTTTAACTGATCATAGTTTTCTTTAGTTTCTTTTAATTTTTGTAAAATAATTTCTTTGAATTCTTGTAATTCAGCGTCAGAGTATCTTTCTTTGGTTTCTTTGGTTGGAGCTACATAAGGTTTTGGTTCATCGTTTTTTTTGACAACATAAGTTTTTTTAGTAGGGTCAATTTGTAATGGGCGATTACGAATAATTTCTTCCATTGTAAGTTGATGATGCACTTCTTGTTGAACTTGTTTTTTTCTTCCTCTTGTTTTAGGAACATATTCTTCTTCTTCCTCATCTTCTAATATCGGATCTACATCAGCAATTACAGGATCTATATTACTCAAATCAATTTCTTCTACTTCACTTACTTCATCGTCTTCATCTAAAATTTCTTCATCGTTTAATAGTTCATCTTTTTCTTCATAGTCAAGATCTTTTTTCTTTTTTGGTTTTTCAGATTTTTTTTGAGATTTCAGTTTTGTTTTCTCTTCTTTTTTTGAGGTAGATGTTTTGGTTGATTTTGTTTTAGTTTCTTTTTTAGAAGATGAACTTTTTTCTTTTGTTGCAACCTTTTTGGTTTCCTTTTTTTTCATAGTAGTTCCTGATTTTTTATTTTTAGTTTCTTTTTTTTCTAGTTTTGATTTTTGATCTTTGGTTGATACTTTTTTTGCTTTATTTTTATCTTTTTGTTCTTTTTTTACTTTCTTTGCCATAAGTTTAGTTTTTAGGTTTGTGAATGATAATTGTTTAGTGGGTACTTGTTTTGATTGATTGGAGTGAAGTTACATTTTTTATAGTAATGCTAATAAATTTATTATCGTCTATTTCTTCCATATTTGTTTTTGTTTCAGAAAGTGCGTATTCTAAATTTTCACAAAGCGTTTCAGTGCAAATATAGTTTTTAAATTGTTGTATGCTTTCTAAAATTATTGGGTCATTGCCATATAATTTAATATCAATTCTATCTGTAATATCTAAATTGCTTTCTTTTCTTAAGTTTTGAATACGATTAATTATTTCTCTTGCTAATCCTTCTTTGTATAAATCTTCTGTAATAGTTATATCTAATGCTACAGTAATGTTGTTTTTAGTGGCTACTTTCCATCCGGGTACATCTACGGGAATAATTTCTACATCTTCATTATTTAAAACAATTTTTTCTCTATTATTTTCTATTTCAAGACAATTGTTGGTTTCAATTGATTTAATACATTCTTCAGCATTTTCAGATAGATATTTTTGTAAAAATTTTGTGTGTTGTGGATATTTTTTTCCAACGGATTTAAAATTAAGTTTTATGTTCTTTACAATTTTGATGCGGGTTTCATCTACTACTTCTAATTTTTTTACATTCACTTCATTTAGTATAATATCTTTTACATCCAAAATTTTTTCTTTTACATCTTTGTTTAAAATTGGAATTTGAACTAATTGTAATGGTTGTCTTACTTTAATATTTTCTTTTTTGCGAATAGATAAAATCAATGATGATATAGTTTGTGCTAAATACATTTTTTTTTCTAATGCTTTATCAATTTGTTTAGAGTTGCTGATTGGGAAATCACACAAATGTACAGAATCTTTTGAAAACAAAGAATTATCTGGTGATCCTTTTTTAAGATTTAAATATAGCCATTCTGCAAAAAATGGTGCTATTGGTGCCATTAATAAAGCAATATTATACAAATTGTAATGAAGTACTTCATAAGCAGAAATTTTATCTTCTGTTTGTGCATTTTTCCAGAAACGGCGACGAGAAAGACGAACAAACCAGTTACTCAAATGTTCATCTACAAATTCTTCAATGGATCTTGCGGCTTTATGTGGTTCAAATGTTTCGTAATATTCAGTTACTTCTTTAATTAAACTATTTAGTTTTGATAAAATCCAGTTGTCTAATTCGTGTCTTTTTTCTGAAGGAATTGTAAGTTGTTCAGATGGTATAAAACCATCAACATTTGCATACATTGCATAAAACTGATAAGTATTATACAAGGTTGAAAATAATTTTCTTTGACTTTCAACTACGCCATTGATGTCAAATTTCAAATTATCCCATGGTGCGGCATTGCTAATCATATACCAGCGGGTAGCGTCTGCTCCATATTTTTCAATAGTTTCAAATGGATCAACAACATTACCTAATCGTTTGCTCATTTTATTACCATTCTTGTCTAACACAAGTCCATTACTTACAACATTTTTGTATGCAATGCTATCAAAAACCATTGTGGCAATAGCGTGAAGTGTAAAAAACCATCCGCGTGTTTGGTCTACACCTTCTGCAATAAAATCTGCAGGAAATAAACCTTCTAAACTTTTTGTTTCAAATGGATAATGATGTTGTGCATACGGCATTGAACCGCTATCAAACCATACATCTATTAAATCACTTTCTCTTTTTAATGAAACTTCATTACCATTTTCATCAGTAAAAGTAAAGATTATATTATCAATGTAGGGTTTATGTAAATCTAATGTTTCAATAAACTTTTCATCAATTTTTTTCAATGAATTATTTTCTAAATAAAATCCTTTTGCAACAAATTCTTTTTTGTCAGATAATCTAATTGCTGTACACTCAATTAAATCCTTTTTTGATGAGATAACTAATTCATAAGTTACATCTTTATCTCTCCATACTGGTAAAGGAATTCCCCAATAACGAGAGCGTGATAAGTTCCAGTCATTTAAATTTTCAAGCCAGTTTCCAAATCTTCCGTTTCCTGTACTTTCAGGTTTCCAATTAATAGTTTTATTTAATTCTATCATTCTGTCTTTTACTGCAGTAGTTTTAATAAACCATGAATCTAATGGATAATATAACACGGGTTTATCAGTTCTCCAGCAATGCGGATAGTTATGTTCATATAATTCTTTCTTAAACAACTTGCCTTCTGTTTGAAGTTTTAATACAATTCTTTCATCTACATTTAAGTAATTCAATTTTGAAGTATCTGAAATAACACCTTTTAATTTTTCTTTTTGGATATTGAGCCAATATTTTTTTTCTTCTTCGGTGAGGTATGCTTCTTTTACTGGTTCTTCGCCATAAAGAAAAACATCATCTTTTACTTCTTTCAAAAATCTTCCTTTCAAATCAACTAATGTCAATGCAGGTAAATTATGTTCTTTGGCAACTTTGAAATCATCTTCTCCAAAACTTGGTGCAATGTGCACAATGCCAGTACCATCTTCGGTTGTAACAAAATTTCCTGTTACTATTCTAAATGCTTTTCCTTCGGGCTTTACAAATGGCAATAATTGTTCATAGCGAACATCTAATAATTTAATACCTTTAAACTCTGCAGTAACCTGATAAGGAATTTTTTTCTTTGCAATATCAACATCGTCAAAATTTAAATTTTCATTTTCTTTTGGGAAATATCTGTGCAATAAATCTTTTGCAAGAATTACTATTATTTTTTGTGGATTATCTTTTGATACAGGAAATGGGTGATAAGTTTTAACTGCAACATAAGTAATATCTGGATGAACGGCTAATCCTGTGTTTGATGGAAGTGTCCATGGTGTTGTAGTCCATGCTAAAGCGTAAACAGGTAAATTGTGCTGAAATATAGCAGTAACTTCTGTGTAGCAAACACCGCCACAATTTTCTTCTGCTAATGGCGGAATGAGTTTAAACATTGCTACTGCACTGCGGTCTTTAACATTTTTGTAGCATCCGGGTTGATTAAGTTCATGAGATGAAAGTCCAGTGCCAGCTGCAGGTGAATATGGCTGTATGGTATAACCTTTGTATAATAATCCTTTGTTGTAAATTTGCTTTAATAACCACCAAACACTTTCAATATAATTGTTGTCATAAGTTACATAAGGATGCTTCATATCTACCCAGTAGCCCATCAGTTCTGTAAGTTGCTCCCACTTATCAGTGTAACGCATTACGGCTTCACGACATTTTTTGTTATATTCTTCTACAGAAATTTTTTTACCAATATCTTCTTTTGTAATACCTAATTCTTTTTCAACTCCAAGTTCTACGGGTAATCCGTGCGTGTCCCATCCTGCCTTGCGTTGCACCTTATAGCCTTGCATTGTTTTAAAGCGACAAAAAATATCTTTAATTGTTCTGGACATTACATGGTGAATACCGGGCAAACCATTAGCACTTGGCGGACCTTCATAAAACACCCATTTTGGTGAATTATTTCTTTGTTGAATAGATTTTTCAAAACAATTGTTCTCTTTCCAGAATTGTAAGATATTTTTATTAATTTCAGAAAGTTGTAATTGCTTGTATTCAGGATATCTTTTCATTTGTTTTATATGATTTTTATAAATGATTTTTTGAAAGATTTTGTTCTGAAATTTTCAATAAAATCAAGATTTTGATATTGAATTTTTTAAAAAGGAGTTGCGAAGATAAGCAATTTAATTTAAATGCAAGTAAAAAGAAAATTTAAAGATAATTAAAAAAACTTGTAAATTTACGGTTCAAAAATAAAACTTATGGCAGTATTACCACCTATCAATTTTTTGAAATGGATAGAAGAAAACAAAGAGTTTTTAAAACCTCCTGTTAATAACAGAGTTGTATATAAAGACACTGAATTTATTATTATGGTAGTGGGAGGACCTAATTCCCGAAAAGATTATCATTACAATGAAGGTGAAGAATTTTTTTATCAAATAAAAGGGGATATTATTGTGAAGATTCAAGAAGAAGGAAAAGCAAAAGAAGTGTCTATTAAAGAAGGTGAGATTTTTTTACTTCCACCCAGAATTCCCCACAATCCAGTGAGATTAAAAGATACTATTGGCTTGGTGATTGAAAGAAAAAGAAGAGAAAATGAAAAAGACGGTTTATTGTGGTTTTGTGAAAAATGTAATCATAAGTTGTATGAAGAGTATTTTAAGTTAACGGATATTACTACTCAATTTCAAAAGGTTTTTGAAAAGTTTTATAATTCATTAGAGTTGAGAACTTGTAAAAATTGTGGATCAGTTTTAGAACCACCTCCAGTTATTGCTTAAAATAAATTTTATTTTTTGAATTTGATATGAAGAAAACATTGACTTATTTTATTCAAGGACTTGCTATACTTGTGCCTGTTATTATTACTATTTACATTATATTAAAGATATTTTCTATTTTCGTTGATTTCTTTGTCTGGATTGGTATTACCGGGAATATATTTTTAGATGTTGTATTAGGATTAGTAACTATGCTTTTGGTTATTATTGGAATAGGGGTATTAGCATCAAATTATTTTTTTAGCAATATAATGCACTATTTTGAACAACAATTTGAAAAACTTCCTCTTATTCGTCACATCTATTCTCCTATCAAAGATTTTACAGAAGCATTTGTCGGAAATAAAAAGAAATTCAAATATCCCGTTCTTGTTCAAACTTCACAATACAACAACTATAAAGAAATAGGATTTGTTACTCAACAAGATTTGTCTAATTTAAAATTAAAAGATTATGTAACTGTTTATATTCCTTTCTCTTATTCATTTGCAGGCAAAATGATTTTGATAAAAACAGATTTTATAGAACCATTAGATCAAAACCCAACGGATACTTTGAAATTTATTATTTCAGGTGGTATTTATGATTTAGATAAGAAACAAAATGATATTTGATTTATCGTCTTTCTCTGTCTACTACTTGTGAATAAACATGTCCTACATATTCGTGTTTGTTTCCAAAAATATCTAATAGTGTAATTTTGTATATGAATACTCCATCTTTTGGATGAGGATCCCCTTTTACACTTCCATCCCAACCAACTTTTAAATTATTTGAAGTAAATATTAAATTTCCCCATCTGTCGTAAATCAACATTTGGTACTCATCTTCCATGATACCTATTCCAACAGGTGTAAAAATGTCATTTAAACCATTACCATCTGGGGTAAACACATTTGGAATATATACTGCAAATTGGGGTTTAATTTGAATCACAGCATCTGCTGTATCTTTGCATCCATAGATGTTACTTGCAATTAAATTAACCATATAATTTCCTTCATATTGATAGTAATGCACTGGGTTAGTATCGGTAGAGATATTATCAGCACTGGCATAATCCCCAAAATTCCAGTAATAATAATTTGCATTTTGTGATTGATTAGTAAAATATATTTCTGGATTGGTAACATCAGTATTCATAGGACTATAAACGAATGCTGCTGTTGGTTTAGGATAAATTTTAATGCTATCTACAAATGGTATATTGATATAACACCCATATTGATTAGAAACAAGAATACTAACAGCATAACTTCCATTGGTATTTAATACTACACTTGCTGGGTTACCAGAAGCATCTGCATCAAATACACTATGTGTAGTATCTGTTGTGCCAGAATTATATTCTATATGCCATACATAATTGTTGATGCTGGATGTATTACTTTCTACTGCTGAAAATGTGATTTTTGCTGGACTACAGCCGATTTTTGGATAAATAGTTAAAGAGGGTGAAGGTAATGGTCTAACATTGATTACAAAATTTGCTACTGCATCTGGTATAGTACATCCGTCTTTGATAAGTACTGAATAAGTTAGAGTGCTACCTAATTGCAAATTTACTGTAATACTATCGTAAGAATTGGAAGTTCCATCACTCCAGAAAAATTGATAAGGGCCTCCATTTCCTAAACTTGTAATGGTAGGGCTTAATACTGCAGTATTTGCATCGCATACATCTAATGTTTTACCAACAGCAGAAAGTGGAGGATTTACAAAGACAGTAATTACTCTTGGTGGAGCAATACATCCGTTTGCATCACTTGCCATTACTGTGTAAGAAGTTGTTACTGATGGCTGAACAATATAAGGTCCAGTGCTGTTGTAAATAGAGGGTATCCATGTATAAGTGTATGGAGAAATTCCTCCAGTACCAGCAGCATATATTTGAGTATTTGTTCCGAAACAAATGGTATGATTGGGTGTTGCATTGATAACTACCTGATTGGGTTGAGATACAGTTACTGTTGTAAATGTTTGACAACCAACATTATCAATAACTAAAACCTGATAAACGCCAGCACCAAGACCTGTTAAGGTTGCAGTGTTTCCTCCCGAAGGAGCACTCCATGTATAAGTGTATGGTGGAGTTCCACTAACGACTTGAACACCTGCTGATCCATTTTGTTGTCCATAACAAATAGGTGGTGTAAAGGAAGTACTTGTAACGCTTGGATTTGGAGTAGATGATATCATTACAGAAGTTGATAAAATGCAATTATGAGCATCAGTTATTTGACATGTCCATGTGTTAGGAGGTAAGTTGTTTGCAATATTTGTATTTTGAGGTGGTGAAGTATTCCATAAATATTGATACGGTGGTGTTCCGCCATTAACATTAACAGAAGCCATACCTATAGCATTACCACAATATGCTGGTGAAGTATATGTGCTGGCTACTAATGGAGCAGGTTCAGTTACAGTAAATACAAAAGTTGCCATACATGATTTTCCATCATTCACATTTAATGTATAACTTCCACCACTTAAATTTGAAATAACTGGAGCATTGATATTGGAAGGATTCCATGTGAAAGTATAAGGTGGAGTTCCTCCAACTATATTGGCTGCAATTTGTCCATTGTTTCCACCATTACAACTTACATTTTGAATTGTATAACTTCCAACACTGATTGGATTGGGTTGCAAAATTTGTACTGTTTGAGTAGAAGTACATCCATTAGCATCTTTAACAGTGCATGTATAATTGCCTGCAATTAAACTTACCGCTGTTTGTGAATTCTGCATTCCACTACCTCCTGTCCATGTATAAGAATATGCTGGTGTTCCGCCATTTACAAGCATTGTAGCACTTCCGTCGTTTAATCCGAAACAAGAAACATGTCCAACATTTGAAATAGCAGAATTTAATGGTGCGGGTTGAGTAATTGAAACAGTAGCATTTCCAACACATCCAGCGGCATCAACTACTGTTATACCATAATTCCCTGCTGGTACATTGTTTAATAATAATCCAGATTGCCCCTGATATGTCCATGCAATATTATATGGTAATGTACCTCCGCTTACACTTGCTTGTGCAGCACCATTTGATTGACCATAACAACTAACATTAGTTTGTGATACAATACTTACTACTGGTCCAGAAATATCATTTACTACAGCATTAGCATAAACCACGCAATTATTGGCATCTTTTACCATTACTGTGTAAATACCTGCAGATACATTATTAATGCAAGAGTTAGTATAAGTTGGACTACCGCTCCATAGATAAGAATAACCGCCAGCACCTCCCGATGCAGAAACACAAACATTACCATTATTCATTCCGCAATTAGATTGTGTTGCTGTTGTAGTGGCTAATAATTGTGGAGGTTGATTGACATTTGCTGTAATTGTGCTGACACAGTTATTAGCATCTGTTACTTGAATAGTATGAGTTCCCGCAGGAAGGTTGTTGGCACTAATAGTATTATGCAAAGTAGGATACCATAAAATGCTATAAGGTCCAGTACCGCCTGTTATAGAAGCTATACCGCTACCATCGTTTAAACCATAACAAGAAACATTATTGATACTAACATTCACTTGCAATGGTGTAGGTTGAGTGATATTTACAATTTGTTGTTTCTGACAATTTTTAGAATCAGTAACTTTTATGGTATAAGTACCAGGAGATAAATTGGTTGCAGTTGGAGCATTGCCACCAGATGGTAACCATTGATATGAATAATTTGGTGTTCCACCAGAAGCTAAAAGAGATGCATACCCGTTATTTGCTCCAAAACAAGTTACATTTGCAGAATTGGTGATACTTACATTTAATGCAGGTGGTTCTGTAATATTAAATGCTGCAGAAGCAGAACAATTGTTTTGATCAGTAAGAATGACTGTATAATTACCTGGACATAAATTGTTGAAAACGGGTGTAGTAATTGGGCTTGGTCCTCCTATCCAATAATAAGTGATTGTACCATTGGCGTTTTGTGCAGAAGCCGTAGCAACACCATTACAAGCTCCGTTACAACTAACATTAGTAAAATTAACCTGAGCCAGCATTTGAGGAGGATTATTTAATTGGGTTGTTCCACTGATTGCACAGCCCATAGCATCTTTAACATTGACAATATAAGTGCCAGCAGATAAATTATTAGCCACTTGTCCATTTCCACCTATTGGAGACCATGTATATGAATAAGGCGTTGTACCACCATTTACCACTGCATTAGCAGAACCGTTATTGTAGTTATAGCAAGATGGATTTTGAGAAATAATACTTAAAGATAAAGCAGGAGGTTGAGAAATTTGAACACTTGCAGATGCAACGCAGCCCACTGCATCGGTTACTGCAACCGTGTAGATTCCTGCGGATAGATTAATAGCGGTTCCTAAATTTTGTCCGTTACTCCACATAAAAGAATATGGAGAAACTCCACCACTTACAGATGTAGTGGCTACGCCATTATTTCCACCATAGCAGGAAACATTTGTATAACCCGAAACAGTAAGTGTAGGACCATTAGTATTCGGAATGGTAATACCAAATACATTTGTACAATTATTTGCATCTTTAACCATTACCGTGTAAGTACCAGCCGCGACATTGGATAGAACATTTCCTGTTGCACCATTACTCCATGTATATGAATAAGCAGGAAAACCACCAGTAGCAGAAATGGTAGCCGAACCATTAGTTTGCATACAATACGCAGTGTTGATAGTAGATGTGATTGAAACAGAAGTAGGTTGAGTTACAATCATTGAATAGGTTTTTGTACAACCATTCGCATCAGTAATAGTGCATGAGTATGTACCTGCTATTAAATTAGTTGCAGTTGAGGAAGTTTGTCCTCCTGGTGTCCATAAGTATGAAAAAGGAGGTGTCCCGCCACTGATATAATTAACAGATGCAGATCCGGAATTTTGATTAAAACACAATGCAGGATTGGTAGATGTAGAAAAATGTAATGAATCGGGTTCGGTGATTCCCACGCCAATTGATGATGTACATCCATTAACATCTTGAATATTACAAATATAATTTCCAGGTCCTAAATTTGTAGCAGTTTGAGTATTTTGTCCATTTGACCAAGAGTAAGTAATAGGTGGAGTCATATTACCAATGTAACCAACAGTTGCCCATCCGTTATTAGCCCCTTTGCAAGTTACATTAGAACCAGCAGTTACAACAGCAGTACCACCATGTGTAGAATTAATTGTCAATGTAATAGATTTTGTACAATTATTGAAATCAATTACAGTTACTGTATAATTACCACTTGTTAAACTATTAGAAGTAGGAGCATTTCCACCAATACTACTCCATTGATAAACATAGGGCATTGTTCCACCAATTACATTTACAGTTGCAGCACCATTTGCAGCAGTACATTTGGCATTTTGAGTAGTTACCGATAATTGTAAATCAGGTGGTTGTGTAACTTGTACTGTCTGAGTAAGGGTACAATTATTATTGTCTTTAATTGTAACATTATAATAACCTGCAAATAAATTAGAAAATGTGGAGGATGATTGATAAGTATTACCATTTAATGAAAATTGATAAGGAGATGTCCCTCCACTTCCCATGCAATTGATAACACCATTATTACCGGAATAACAACTAACATTAGTTACATTAAAAGATAGTGTTAATGGAGCAGATTGCGTGATATTTACAGTAGAAGTATAAGCACAATTATTAGCATCTTTTACAGTAATAGTATAAGTGCCTTGAGATAGATTGTTGAATATACCTAAACCATTAGAGATATTGTTGGGCATTAAAGTATAATTGTATGGTGCGGTTCCACCTGTTGTAGATACATTTATTACACCATTGTTTCCTCCATAGCATGATACATTATTTACTGTAAAGTTTAGGGCAGTAGGTCCTCCAATATTGGTAATGTTGAAATTGACAGATAAGGTACAGGAATTTATATCTTTAATTACTACATTATACAAGCCAGCGGGAAGCCCTGTAATAGAGTTGTTGGTGCTAAAAGGATTTCCATTAAATGAGTATTGATATGGGCTGGCACCACCTGTAACACTTACTACATTTGCTCCACCATTTGAATTTCCACAAGTGGCATTGGTAACATTAATTGTAGAAGAAGTGGGACCAGGTAATGTTGAAATAACAAAAGTTGTAGTATAAATGCAATTATTAGCATCAATAACAGCAACAGTGTGTGTGCCGGATGATAGAGAATTTACAATATTGCTTACATTATTTCCATCTACTTGATATGAATAAAGTGGAGTACCTCCAAATACTGTATTAACTGTAAAACTTCCCGTGCTTCCAACACAAGCAGAAGGAGCAGTAGAAAAATTTATTCCAGTTGGACCAGCAATAGCAGCAATGGAGACATTTGTAGAATATGTACATCCAATTATATCTTTTACATATAATGTATATGATCCAGGAGATAAATTATAGTAGAGAGTATTATTACTATATCCTGAACCATTCAGAGCATACTGATAAGATGGTGTTCCTCCTGTTACATTTCCCACTTGTATTGCCCCATTGTTGTTTCCACAAGTGGCAGGGTAATTGGTATAAGAAACATTACTTATAGGAGGAGTATTAGAAATTGTAATAACTGTTTGTACAGAACATCCAAAATTATTTGTTATACCAACAGTGTGAGTTCCGGCAGGAACATTTATAATTGTAGGTGTAGGGACATTTGTGTTATCGTATTGATAGGAAGAAACGAACTGCCCAGGAGGAGAGAGATTATTGATAAATATCACAGCATTGTTATTTCCACAAGTGGCATTGGTATAAGAAGTGGATATTACAGGCAATGGATTTATTGTTACAACGCTTTGGGTAGTTAAAGTACATCCAAAATCAGTTACTGAATGAAAAACAGTATAAGTACCTGGTGATGAGAAAGAAATCGGTCCATAATTTTGGCTGGATGAAGAGGGGGGAGCACCTGTTGTTGGAGAAAAAGAATATTGATGAATGCCCCCACTATAAGAAGCTGTGAAAATAAAAGAGTTGTTGTTTAAACATTGAGAAGGATTATTAATACTAAATGCAGGATTGGGCGGTGTAGGAACATTAACAACTGTTGAATAAGTAGCAGTACAGGAAGCGCTATTGGTAACAGTTTGCATAATAGTATATGTACCAGGATTTGGAAATATAACAGTGGAAGTAGGAGATGTGGTAGTAAATGAAGTTGGTGCTGAAGAGCCTATAAATGAATAAGTTTGTATTGCGGGTGATGGACTTCCTGTGTTATTGATTGTAAAGGAATTACATGAGTTAGAAAAATTAAAACCAGCATTGGGATTTGGGGCTATGCTAATTTGAACAGTTTTGGTTATTGGAGCACAAACACCTGGAGGATTCATGGAAAGAGTATATGTCCCACTAACAGATGTTGTAATGGTTTGATTATTATTATTAACAATACCACTACCCGGAGGACCATTCCAAGTGTATGGAGCTAAACCAGCAGGAGCGGTAAGTGTAGCAGTGGAAATACCACATGAATTTGCATAAACATTAGATGAGCCAGCAGGAAAATCAGTCCCATTCACATTTAATGTCATTGGTTTACAAATTGCATCAAAATAACAATATCCATAATGTCCTCCTGCAGCACAATCACCAACTGTTATTCTTATCATCACACACTGACCAATGTATTGTGTTAAATCAACAGAACCAATTTGCCATGTTGGTGTATAAGCCACGCCGCCAGATTGTGTCCAACCACCGGGTAAAGCAGGGCATCCTGAAGTAGGAGGTGAAATATCCACTTTTGGACAAGTTAAAGGAGTATTACTACAATTACTGGCATTACAAGAACTACAGGTACTTATATCAATTTTAATATATGGTTGCTGGCAACAAGTATGACCTGGGTTTTGTAAAACAGCAATGTAAGCAAATTGAAAAAGAGCATTAGAAGAAGTTACAGGAACTATTTGAGTTAGTCGTACAGCTTTTGCTCCTGCTGTTGTATTATTCATTTTGGCTACTTTTGTTCCGCCAAATGGAGAAGCGGGTATGGTGCCTACTATCGGATCAGTAAATGGCGTGGTCATTATCCAAACTAAACCTGCGCCACCGCCACAACATCCAGCCATTGTGCAAGAATTGCTATTATTTCCAGTTGTGTTTGTCCAACCTGTTAGTGTTCCAGTTTCAAAATCTTCATTAACACATGGTGTACCAGTAACAATAGGATTAGTATTTCCGCCTTTCCATGTCCAAACTGTTTCAATAACATTTTCATCGTCATTATGTAAATGGTATTTATTTTTAATAAACTCTCTTTTAGCATAATACATAAAGACCTTATACTCTTCACCTAAGCAATTAGTTGATAATGCTTGGTTATGTGCAGATTGCTCATCAAAACCATATAGTGAATCTATTGTAAATTTATAATTTGCAATGGATGAAATATAATCATTTTGTGAAGTGATTTTTAGTAAAGGAATTAAAATTAGTAGTAAATATAAATACTTAGTTCTCATAAATTATATACTTGTTTTTTATACGAAAATTTTGTTACAAAGGTAGTTAATTTTTTTAGAAAAAATAACAATAAGTTATCCACACAAATTGAAAATATAAACATTCGTAAAATTTATAATCCCTTTATATAAACCTATTTGCTAAAAAGTGTAGTTTGTCTAAATTTAAATGTGGAAAAAAATTTCATTTCAATCATTTTAAAAATTATATAATTATTGATTGATACAAAATCATTATTTTTGCAGAAAAATTTTATATGCAATATCTTGATTTTGAAAAACCAATAGAAGAATTAGAACAGCAATTAGAAAAATTAAAAGAAATTCAAAAAAAAGGGAAAGTTGATTTATCACCATCCATAAATGATTTGGAAAATAAAATTCAGGAAAAAATAAAGGAAATATATTCAAATCTTACAGCGTGGCAAACTGTTCAAGTAAGCAGGCATCCTAACAGACCATATACACTTCAGTATATTGAATATCTTACAGGAGGAAATTTTATGGAACTGCATGGAGACAGAGGTGTAGCAGATGATAAAGCCATTGTAGGAGGTTTTGGAATGTTAGAAGGGCAAACGGTTATGTTTATTGGACATCAGAAAGGTATTAATACGAAAATGCGTCAGTTGAGAAGGTTTGGAATGGCTAATCCAGAAGGGTATAGAAAAGCATTGAGATTGATGAAATTGGCAGAAAAATTTAATAAGCCCATAGTAACATTAATTGACACTCCCGGTGCTTATCCCGGCTTAGAAGCAGAAGAAAGAGGACAAGGTGAAGCCATTGCCCGTAACATTCAGGAAATGTTTTCTTTGAAAGTACCTGTAATTTGTATTATTATTGGAGAAGGAGCAAGTGGTGGTGCATTGGGAATTGGTGTGGGAGACAGAGTGTATATGTTGCAGTATACATGGTATTCGGTAATTTCTCCTGAGTCCTGTTCATCTATTTTGTGGAGAGGATGGCAACATAAAGAAAGAGCAGCGGAAGCATTAAAATTGACTGCAAAAGATATGTTAGAATTAAAACTCATTGACGGAATAATTCCTGAACCAATAGGTGGAGCACACAGAAATCCTGAACAAGCGGCAATGTATGTTAAAGAAACTATCCTAAAAGTACTTCCAGAATTGAAAGCAATGGATAGTTTAGAAAGAATCAATCAAAGAATTGATAAATTTACATCAATGGGTGTATTTCAGGAAATTCAGGAAGAAAATACCATTGGTGAAAATATCTAATTTATGAATCAGGAGTTTTCAATGTCAGATAGTTTTATTTTACTTTTTATTGCAGTTGTATTTATTACTGGAATTATAGTATTGTATAAGTTTATTACTAAAAAGATTTTAAAATGATTGAATTGTTTTTGAATTTGGGAATGAGTGAAGTGTTGTTGATTTTATTTGTTGTTTTGTTGTTATTTGGAAGCAAAGGATTGCCTAATGTTGCAAGAACATTAGGAAAAGGGATACAAGAATTTAAAAGAGCATCAGAAAGTATTCAAAAAGATGTAATGAACAGTACGGGTGAAATATCACATCAGGTAAAAAGGGAAATTGAAGAAGTGAAAAAAGAATTGGAAGAATAAAACAATTACCAATTATTAAATGCTCTATTAAAAATATCTTCGGTGAGTTGACGGAAAATTTCAGTGAGTAAAGTGCTTTCTACTTCAGATATATTTTTTGTTCCATCATAATCTGAAAATCTTGTAAATGTTTGTTCAAAACTTTTTGATGGTTCATAAGGATTTGTATATTTCACAAAAACTGAAATAGTTAAACGATTTTGAGCGGGCTTATCAGATGATTGAATAGACACAGGAGAAACAACATAATCAGCAATGTAACCACTGAATTGTAAATCTCCATTTTTGGGAACAAGAGAAAGATTGGTTTGCGATTGTAACACATCTCGTAATTTTTCTGTAAATTTTTGAGGAACATGAGGTCCGGCAATGGATGATTGATTGCCAAAGTATTCTACAGAAACGGTTTTTGCTTCGGGAGGAATAGTTGCACCACTTAAAGACATCTTAACTTTACAAGATGAAAGAAATAATAAATTGATTATACAAAGGTATAGTAGAGTATTTTTTATCATTAAAAATCACAATTTTTTGGAGTGCGTGGGAATGGAATTACATCTCTGATATTACTCATACCAGTGCAGAATTGTACTAATCTTTCAAAACCAAGACCAAATCCTGAATGTGGCACAGTGCCAAATCTACGAGTATCTAAATACCAATACATTTCTTCGGTAGAGATATTAAGTTCTTTCATTCTTTGAAAGAGTTTGTCGTGCCTTTCTTCTCTTTGAGAACCGCCGATAATTTCGCCAATTCCGGGGAATAAAATATCCATTGCTCTTACTGTTTTTTCATCATCATTTTGTCGCATATAAAATGCTTTGATTTCTTTTGGATAATCAGTAAGAATTACGGGTTTATTAAATTCTTTTTCAACTAAATATCTTTCGTGTTCAGTTTGTAGGTCTATTCCCCATTTTACAGGAAACTGAAATTTTTTCTTTTTATTGTAAGAGGAGTTTTCTAAAATGGAGATGGCTTGAGTGTAAGTAAGTCGTTCAAATGGTTCTTTTAAGCAGAAGTTTAATTTTTCAATGAGCGGCATTGAGCTTCTTTCATTTTGAGGTTTTTGTTTCTCTTCGTCTAATTGTCTTTGTTGTAAAAATTCTAATTCATTTGGGTAATTTTGAAGTGTGTATTGAATAAGGTATTTGAGCATTTCTTCGGCTAAATCCATATTATCATTAAGGTCGTAAAAAGCCATTTCAGGTTCAATCATCCAGAATTCTGCAAGATGGCGAGGAGTATTAGAATTTTCAGCACGAAAAGTTGGACCAAAAGTATATACTTCTGAAAAACTCATTGCCGCAAGTTCTGCTTCTAATTGTCCAGATACAGTAAGGTTTGCGGGTTTTCCAAAGAAATCTTCTGAAAAATCTACATTGCCATCAGGTGTTTTAGGAACATTATCAAGAGGTAAAGTTGTTACCTGAAACATTTCTCCTGCACCTTCTGCATCAGAAGCAGTAATGATAGGTGAATGAATATATAAAAAACCTTTGTTTTGAAAAAACTGATGAATAGCAAAAGCAAGTCCATTGCGTATACGAAAAACTGATTGAAAAGTAGTAGTACGCATTCTTAAGTGTGCAATTTCTCTTAAAAACTCAAGTGAATGTTTTTTGGGTTGTAATGGATATTCTTCGGGATTACAAAAGCCAAGGATTTCTAATGTATCAGCAATAATTTCAACAGATTGACCTTTACCTTGTGAAGGCACTAATTTTCCAATAACTTTAATAGATGTACCAGTATGAATTTCTTTTAGAATTTCTTCAGGAAATTTATTGAAATCTACTACAATTTGAAGATTTTGAATAGTAGATCCATCATTGAGAGCAATAAATTGATTGTTTCTAAAAGTTCTTACCCAGCCCATTACCAGTAATGTTTGTTGCTCGGGCTTCATTGAAAGAATGGTGCTTATTTTTGTTCTTTTCATTTATTTAGTTAGTTTTGATTAAGTGTTATTTGATAAATGTCTCAGAATTTATTTAATTTCATTTTCTAATATGTTCATTTACTAATTCTTCTTTCTGTTTTAAATTGTGTTTTATTTTTGCTTTTTAATATAAAATAGATTCCCACAATAATAAATGGAATGCTTAATATCTGTCCCATATTTAGAGGAAGTTGGTTTTCAAATGATTCTTGATTTTCTTTCAAAAATTCTATAAAAAAGCGAAAGGTAAAAAGCAAAACACAAAATAATCCAAACATAAAACCTTGTGCAAATTCATTTCTTTTATTTTTCCATAAATAAACAAATAGTACAAATAATATTGCTACATAGATGGCTTCGTAAAGTTGTGAAGGATGACGAGGGATATTATCTACAGAAGCAAAAATAAATCCAAATGGTAGAGTAGTGGGCTTGCCAATAATTTCGGAGTTCATAAGATTTCCAATGCGAATAAGCATACCTGCTAATGGCACAACAATGACAATTCTATCTAAAAGCCACAATAAATTTTCTTTTGTTTTTTTGACATAAAGCCAGATGGAAAAAATAATTCCAATAGCACCTCCATGACTTGCCAATCCACCTTCGTAAATTTTTAAAATATCAATAGGATGAGTAAAATAATATTCTGCATCATAAAATAAACAATGTCCAAGTCGGGCACCAATAATTGTTCCAAGCATTACATATAAAGTAAGGCGGTCAAGGTCTTCTAATTTTCTTCCTTCTACTGTGTATATTTTACTTAAAATGTAATGAGATAAAATAAAAGACAAAGCCCACATTAGCCCATACCATCTTACAGGCCAATCAATGATGGGAATAGTAAAAATTTCAGGAGAAGGATTCCAGTAAATATATAATTGAAACATTGAATTACTTTAAGTTGATTATATCTAAAACAACAAGGAGAGCGAAAATACATTCTAGATATAAAAATATGTGCAAAATTAAAGTTATCCAAAAATTGTTAGTAATATTTTTACCATCGTGAAGATAAACAGCAATTAAACATAAAAAAGGAATCAATGATAATATAACCCAAACAATTCTATCATTATCAGATGGTTTAAAAGAATTTTTGTGAGCATTATTATTAATGATGTTTTTTAATTGAGAGATATTTTTAGTTGAAGTAAAATGATTTGGTGCAGAGGATTTTACATTGATTTTTTGGGGTGAAGTTGATTTTTTTGATGAAGTATTTAATGCAGTTATTGATGAGTTGTTTTGAATGGAAGTAGCAGGTTTAATATCTGAGTTTGAATATGAAGAATTTGAAGTAAATGCTACAGATGATGGCGATATATTAGAATTATTTTGATGAAGTGATTTGGAATGGTTTAATTCATTTTTTTGAACTAATTCAGGTGAAGATGTTTTTTCAATGAAAAATCCTTTTGTGTATTTTCTTTTCAGGAATGATTGAGTGGAACAGGATGTAAGCATTGCAATTGATGAGGCGATTAAAATAATTTTTTTCATAGTTTTAATTTTGGTGCGAATTTACACATTTTATTATTTAAAGTTTTGAGTTTTTAGTTTGGGGCGTATCGCCATACGCCCTTACATTTTATAGAGTATTGAATATAGAGCATTTTTTGTGTTTATTATTTTTCACTCTTCAAAACGATATAAATGTCGTTTCTATTTACTTTTCACTTTTCACTTTTCACTCTTCACTCATTCAAAGCTTCTCTTAACTCTAAAAAGTTTTTAACTGGATCAGGACTATTCCAAATGTAAGAATACAAGCAAATTCCATAAAAATTAAATTGTTTTGCCTTTAATGCGGTTGTGATATTGATTCCACCACGAACAACGAATTTTTTATTTGTTTTATGTAATTCATTTATTCTAATAGGATGATAACCTGTATTGAAATCATTTGTAATTCTATTAAATACACTTCTTAATAAATAATAATCAAAATGATATTTTTCCTGATTAAAAGCATCCGATAAACGATGATACGAACGAGTATGAATTAATTTTTTTCTGAATAATTTTTCTTTTTGGAATAAACACCAGTTTTTAAATGTTCTGTTTAAATGATGTTTAGTAAAATGAATACCTTTCATTGAAAATTTGAATGCTAAAATATGATGAGAATGAATGATGATTTTGTTATGAAAATTTTCTGGTATAGATGAAATGTATTCTTTCATTCTGCGAGTGCTCATTTCTGGTTTATTGAGATGTAGTGTTGATAAGCCATTTTCAAATAATTGAATGATGATGTCTATTTCTTTTTCTTTGTTTGAATGTGGAGTAATAAGCATTATTTCCATTGAAAATGATTTTGAATTTCGCTCAAAAATAAAGGATTTTTTTCTAATGTATTTCCAATTACCAGACAATCAACTGGTGTAGTAATGTATTGCTGAATGTGTTTTATGGAATTTATTCCACCACCTACTATAAGTGGTAATGATAATTTTGATTTAATGTATTTAATTATTTCAGGTTTAATAGTTTTTTTGGCTCCACTGCCTGCTTCTAAATATATGGCTTGCATTCCAAGCATTGCAGATGCTAAACAATGATTGTATATTATATTTTTATTTTGTGATAATGGAATAGTATGAGTCACTTTTGATGTAGTGGATTCAAAATTTCCATCAATAAGTAAATATGCTGTAGGTAAAAATGGGAGTTTATATTTTTGAATAACCGGAGCGGCCTTTACTTGTTTTTCTATTAAATAATCTGGGTTTCTGCCTGAAACAAGTGAAAGTAATAAAATACCATCTGCAAGTGGGCTAATCTGATTTTCATCACCGGGAAAAATAATAACAGGTTTTTTGGATAATTTTTTAATCTTTGAAATTGTTTTATGAACGCTTGAATTTTTTTGTAATACGCTACCACCTACTAAAAAAAAATCTATAAATGTTTGATTAGATAATGTAATAACTTTTTCATTGAACTTATCAGGGTCAATAAGCACTGCAAATTTTGGACGATTATTTTTTCTTATTAAAAGTTTTTTAATTTTTTTGCTGAACATAGGTGATAGTCAAATTTTTCTTTAAGAAAAGAGATTGAGAATATAGAGTATATTCTTCATGTAAATTGGAATTTTTTATTTGAGCATAAATGTAAGGCAAATTAATTTGAGATATTTGTATATCTTTAGGTGTTATATTTGTAGTGCCGTGAATTTTGTAAATGGATTCTTTTGCTGTCCATAACAAACACAGAGTTTTTAAGTTATTATTGGCTAATTCAATTTCATTCTCATTTAAAAATTTTTTTTGAACTTTAATTAAAGCCAATCTTTCTGTTTCAATATCAATGCCAGCATAAGGTTCTTTGTGTAATTGAATGGCTAATAAATTCAGTGTGTGTGAAATGGATATACTTTTGTAAATTTTATTGATAAGAATAGGTTTGTTGTTAACATTAAAATTTAATTCGGTAAAAGGGTCATTAGTGAGTTGTTGAATAAAGTTTAAAATAAATTTTCTATTCAGCATTGATTTATCTTTGTTAGATAAGTGTTCAGGATGGTTAGTTTGCCACAAACTCACATAATACTTTTCTGATATGCTTACAAAAAATTGTTGCATATTTAGTTGTTATTAAATCCTTCCCATCTTGTAATTGGCATAATGTCTAATTCTGAAAATTGTTTTTGCAAGTATTTGAAATATCCTGCTATACCTATCATTGCAGCATTATCTGTGCAGTATTTTAATGGTAGTGTGAAAATTTCAACATTTTTTTCTTTAGATAATTTTTGAAGTTCAGAACGGAGTTTTGAATTAGCAGAAACACCACCTGCAATGGCAATTTTACGAATATTTGTTTTATCAATGGCTTCATTTAGTCCATCTATCAACATTTCTACAATTGTAGATTGATATGAAGCACATAAATTATTTAAGTTTTCTTTAATAAAGTTTGGATTTAATTTTGTTTCATTTTGAATAAGATATAACAATGATGTTTTTATGCCGCTAAAACTAAAATGAAGTGCTTTAACTTTCGCTTTTGGAAAAGCAAATGCTTTATCATTTCCTTTTTGTGAGAGATTATCAATAATCGGTCCGCCCGGAAATCCTAATCCAAGAATTTTTGCACCTTTATCTAATGCTTCACCAGCAGCGTCATCAAGAGTTTCGCCTAATAATTCATATTCAAAATAATCTTTCACAGCTAGAATTTGAGTATGCCCACCACTTACAATTAAACCTAAAAATGGAAATTGTAATGTTTGATGATGAACATCTTTGATAAAATGAGCAAGCAAATGGGCTTGAATATGATTGACTTCAATAAGAGGAATAGAAAGAGCAAGTGAAAGAGATTTTGCAGCGGATAATCCAACCAACAAACTTCCTATTAAACCCGGACCACGAGTAACAGCAATGGCGTTGAGTTGATTTAATTTTACATTGGCTTGATTCAATGCTGTGTCAATGGCAGGAATGATATTTTTCAAATGGTCGCGGCTTGCTAATTCAGGGACAACACCGCCATATTGTTCATGAATACTTTGATTGCAAACTATATTACTTAATACTTCATTATTGTGTAAAACTGCAACTGATGTGTCATCACAACTGCTTTCTATGGCTAATAAATAAACAGACATATTAAAATAATCTAAAATTTTGATAGTAATAAAGTGTTTTCCTTATTTTTAGCACTCAATAATATGCAAAATAAAGAGAAAAATAAAATTTCAGTTTTTGTTTTATCAATCTTGTATTGGTTGAGGGTGAAAATTTTTTCATTAGTTTTTTTAAGAAAATTATTGTCTGTATTTTTTTCCTTAATCCTATTTGTTTTTTTGATTGTGTTATTGTTAATGTATTCATCAACTTTTCAGACCATTGTTGCAAAGTATGCTGCACAATATCTCTCAAAAGAAACAGGATTAGAGTGTTCAATCAATTCAGTATCAATTGATATTTTTCATAATGTGCATTTGAATGATTTAATTATTAAAGACCATAAGAAAGATACAATGGTATATTTGAAAGATGTGAATGTAGATATTCAATATAGTTCCTTATTTCATAATAAATTGATAATTGGAAAAATTAAATTAGAAAATCCTGATATCAGAATTGTAAGGCACAAAGGAGATAAGGATTTTAATTATGAAAAATTATTGGATTATTTTTCTTCTAAAGATACCACAACTTCAAAAGATACTACAAAGTTTGATTTTAAAATAAAAGAAATTGAACTAAAAAATGCCTCAATAAATTATAAAGATGAAAAATATAATACCAAAGTTTCTGAACAAATGAATTTTGATAATATCAAATTTACTAAAACTAATTTACTTGTAGATAAAATACAATTAAAACAAGATACGGTTTATTTTAGAATAAAAGATTTTTCTTCAAAAGAACAGTGTGGATTGGTTGTAAAGAAATTACAAACTAATGTTAGATTAACAGAGAAAGCAATGTTTTTTAAAGATTTAAGTTTTCAAACGACAAATAGTGTTATTAAAGGAAAGATTTTATTTGAATATAATTCCTTTGATGATTTTACATCTGATTTTGAGAAAAATACAAGTATATCAGCAGAGTTTATATATCCTACAAAAATTCATTTTAAAGATTTATATCATTTTGCAAAAGAATTAAAAGGATGGGATAATTATGTTGAAATTGTTGGAAAAGCAGAAGGTAAAATTGGTGATTTGAAAATTACAAATGCGAATATAAACTACGCAGGTACTATTATTAATGGAGATATTTCAATGAAAGGGTTACCAGATATAGATAAAACTTTTTTTGACATTCGTGCTAATTCAATGATTACATCTGCTGATGCTATTCAAAAAATACCTTTGTATCCATTTGATAAAAATGAATTTATTCAATTACCAAAACAATTTAAAAATGCAGGAATATCAAATTTCAAGGGCGATATAAAAGGATATTATCATAAATTTAAAGTTTCAGGTTTATTAATTACAGAAATTGGAGATATTAAATTAAACACCATTTTATCAATAGATAGTATAAGCAACGATTTGAATTATAGCGGAAATTTTACTTTTAATCAGTTTCATTTTGGAAAGTTTTTTAAAAATGCAATGCTTGGTAAATTGACAGCAGACATTTTATTAAATGGAGAAGGTACTATTTTCAAAACAATGAAAACAACAGTGCAAGGAAACATTAAGCAATTTGAATTTAATCATTATTCATATAAAAATTTATTGGTTGATATTAATTTAGATAAAAGGTTGTTAGTTGGTGATTTTGCTCTATCAGATGAAAATGCCCAATTAATGTTTAGTGGACAAATTAATTTTGACAATAAAATACCTGATATGAATTTTATTACTTCCATTGATAAATTAAATTTAAATCAATTACATTTTGTAAATGATAGCAGAAATGGAACATTATCAGGCACTGCTGTAATAAAACTTTCAGGTGAAACCATTGATGATATTTCAGGAGAAATTCAATTAAGTAAAATTCAATATTCTACACCAGAAAAGATTTATTATTTTAAAAATCCTGTGATAAAACTCAAACAAGATAATAATTTTCACAAAACATTTTATGTCCATTCAGATTTTATTGATTTAGACATAGAAGGTAAATTCAAATTAAGTGAAGCAAATAATTATATTTTACATTTTATGAATACTTTTTATCCGTCTTTTGTAAAAGAGAAATATAATTACAAAGAAATAAGTAAAGATACATTTCAACTTTCTTTGAAAATTGAAAACTTTGAACCAATTAGCGATTTATTAACTGACAATAAATTATTTATTCAACCAAATACTGAACTAAAAGCAATGTATCATCCAAGAGATTTAGAATTAGTTCTACAATTTAATTCTGAAAAAATAACTTACAACAATATTCAATTCTTAAATAATCAACTCACCATAAATTCTGAAAACAAACAATTAGTATCAACTTTGAAAATTGATAAAATAATTTTATCAGATAGTTTGTATTTAAATAAAGTAACTGCTTGTTCTAATTCCAGAGATAATTCTGCAAGAACAAATATAGAATGGCAAACATTCAGAGATAACATCAAATATACCTATAATGGTCAAATTGGATTCAGTGCTGTATTTTATCCACATGCTATTTACATTATTCCTGATGCATTTGAAATTCCTGTTGGAAATGATAAATGGATGGCTGATAAATTAAATCCAATTATAATAGACACTGCATACAACATTGATTTTTATCCATTAGAATTAGTAAGACAACAACAATCTATTAGTATTTCAGGTTCATTACACAACAATGAAAAAGATGAATTATCAATACTCTTCAAAAATTTTGAATTACATCAATTAAACCCTTTGATTGCAAATAGTAATATCCAAATTAAAGGAACATTAGATGGTAAATTGATATGGCATCAAACTTTGAAAAAATCACTATTATCATCAGATATTCAGGTAAAAAATTTTTATTTAGATAAATATTTTATTGGTGATATTAAAACTTATACAGCATATCAACCGCTTAATAAATCTTTATTTTTGAGAGGAAATTTATCTTATGATTATTCTCAAATTACAGGTATTGAGAATGGTTCAAAATTAAAATACTTAACCTTTGAAGGTATTTACTATACAGATAAAAAAGATAGTTCTTTAGATATTGAAATTGAAGCCAATCCGTTTAACTTATCATTACTTAATCCAATAATTAAAGACATTATGACCATTGACTATGCCTTTTTATATGGTAAAGGAAATATCAAAGGCACGCCTGAAAAGCCCTTAATTTCAGGTAGTTTTAAGATTACGGATTCAAAAATTAAAACTGATTATTTAAATACTTATCATAAAATTACTGGAAATATTGATGTAATGCCCGATCAAATTCGTTTTGATGAAATGAAAATTTATAACTATGGAAGTAAAGATTTAGCAGGTTTTTTAAATGGAAACATCTTTCATAAGAATTTCACAAATATGAGATTGGACTTTGATATTTCAGCAAAAAATTTATTGGTTTTGAATACTAATCCATTATTAAATAAAGATTATTATGGAAAAATATACGCTTCGGGAACAATAGGTATTTATGGTTTTATCAACAATATGAACATTGAAGCCAATCTCACAACAAAAAAAAATTCAAAGTTTACACTCTCATTTAGTCAAGCAGAAGAAGTAGGTGAAAACAGTTTTGTGAAATTTATAAACCCTAAAGATACACTTGTTAAGAAAAAATCTTCAACTGAAATTTCTGGCTTACAAATGAGTTTTATACTAAATACAACACCTGATTTAGAAACTGAAATAGTTTTAAATGATAAAACTGGTGATGGCGTAAAAGCAAGAGGTGAAGGGGTTATTGAAATGAAAATGAACTCTTTTGGAAAATTTGAAATGAACGGTGAATATACTATTCATTCTGGAACATATTTATTTACTCTTGAAAGTATTATTAATAAAAAGTTTGATATTGAAGATGGAAGTAAAGTAACCTTTGTAGGAAATCCATACAATACCTTAATTGATATTACAACAAATTACTCTCAAAAAGCATCTATTGCACCATTATTCCCTTATGATTCATCGGGCACATACAAAAGAAGGTATCCAATTCAGGCAAAAATAACTATGAAAGGTAAAATGATTTCACCAGATATTATTTTTTCTATCAATATCCCTCAATTAGATGCGGCAACTAAATCAAAAATTGATTTATTACTTTCTGATGAAAATGAATTAAATCGCCAATTCTTTTCATTACTCTTATTAAAGAGTTTTGTTACACCTTTGCAATATGCAAATAGTGGTGGAGTATCTGCTGGAAATGCACTTGCCGCCAATAGCAGCGAAATGTTATCTAACAGATTAAATAGTGCATTAAAAGGACTTACAAATTTTGTTGATATAGGTGTAAACTACAATCCCGGCTCACAAACAAGTGCCCAACAAATGGAATTAACAATGTCAAAACAAATGTTTAATAATAGATTATCTATTGATGGAAGTTTTGGTGTAAATAATAATCAGGCACAAAATACTTCGCAAATTATTGGTGATGTGAATGTGGAGTATAAATTATCCGAATCAGGAAAATATATTTTGAAAGCATTTAACAGAACAAATAATAATACACAAATGACTATAAGCGGAGGTCCTTATACACAAGGCGTTGGAGTAGGGTATAAGTATGAATTTAATTCTTTATTTAGAAGAAAAGAAAAAAATAATATTGATAAAGAAAAGAAAGTAAAGTAGTTTAAGGAGATATTAGAAAACTGAAATGTGTAATTTATCCTCAACAATTTTTATTCAACAGAAAGCACTTTGAATTCTACTCTTCTGTTATTTTGTCTTCCTTCTTCTGTATCGTTGGTATCAATGGGTTGAGTTTCACCATAACCTTTTGCAATGATTTTTTTGGCGTCAATACCCTTTGAAATAATATAATCAACTACAGATTTTGCTCTTGCCTGTGAAAGTTTTAAATTATATTCATCAGAACCTTTGCTATCTGTATGTCCAGAAATTTCTATCTTAATGTTTTGATTTTGTTTTAATAAATCTACAACTCTGTCCAATTCAGGGTAAGATTCAGGACGAAGGGTTGCTTTATCATAATCAAAAAATATGTTTTTCAAAATTACTTTTGTGCCTTCTTTAAGTTTCTTTAATTCTACTTTGATAAAATACTCTTTGAATTGAGCAGTATCAGGTATATTAAAATTTTCCGAATGAAACATATAACCTTCTGCATTCACACTCAATCCATAATTTTTACCTGAAGGTAAGGAAATTAAAAAATTTCCTGTTGATTCATTAGATTTATAATCACCTACAGGTTCATTTTTGGAGTTATCAGTAATTCTTAAGTTAGCAGCAATGGGTTGTTTTGTATCTGCATCTATCACAATTCCTTTTACAAGTGTTAATTTTGGTCCTGTATTTTTGAGTTTGAAGTTTGGTATAAATTCTAATTCATAAATGTCTTTATCTTTATTGTTATTTCCTGCAGAGCTAAAATATCCTTTTTTACCATTTGCAGTAAGCACTATAAAAATATCATCACCAGGACCATTAACTGGTTCGCCTAAATTAACTGGGTCTGACCAATGTCCTTCGTCATAAACAGAAACAAAAACATCGTATCCACCTTTTCCTTTATGACCTTTAGAAGAAAAAAACATTGTTTTCCCATCAGGATGAATAAACACACCTTCTTCATCATCTGGTGTATTAATTGGTTCTCCTAAATTAATTGGCGTAGTCCATTTGCCATCGGGTGTTCGTGTACTCATCCAAATATCTCTTCCTCCTAACCCACCTTTTCTATTTGATACAAAATATAATGTTTTTCCATCTGGTGCATAACTTGCAGAAGATTCATGATATTCTGTATTGATCGGGAATCCAAGCGAAACAGGAGCAGTCCAATCTTTACCTTTTAATTCACTTTCATAAATTTCTCCATTACCTTCATCATCAAAATACACAAGAAGTTTTTGCCCATCATTTGTTACTGCAATATCTGACACATTGCGAATGGGTTGATTAATAACTTCGGGCAAAGGCACTGCAGGTTCCCATTCATCTTTTTCAGTTTTTCTTACAGACATATAAATCTTTTCTTTGGATGCCTTTTCTTTTTTAATTTCTTTTTCGGTAAAAGGTCTTCTGGATGTAAAAAACATTTGAAGCCCATCGGCAGTTACTACTGGTGCATATTCATCAAATTTAGAATTGATGTTTAATCCAATTCTTTTAGTAACAATTTTGACAGAATCATTAAATTCGGATATTTTTTGTTGTTTGAATTTTTTTTGTTGAGAATAACTAAATGATGAAATAAAGAACAATGTAATAACTGCAAAATTGAGTGCTTTCATAATTTAAAATGATTAGTTAGTAAGAGCTTTAAGAATTTCTTTGCTTATCAGCATTCTTTGACCTTTGAAAAATATCGTAATAAATGCATCTCTTGGATCTAATTTTCTTGCTTCATCTCTTTTGGCTATGGCTTGATTAAAAGTAGGAATACCTGTAAATAAATTAAAGCGGGTAAGATTATCTTCTAACTTCAAATCTTCTAACTTGTCTATTTTTTCAAATTGTTTTTTATATGCTCTTCCAAAATTTTGTGGATTTTCATAAGCCCCAACTTGAATTTTGTAGGATAAATCGGGATGTTTATAATTTCCATATTTATCTAAAAACTTACGGAATGTATTATCATCAAATTGAACAGCGTTTGCTAAATTATCTTTATTAAATGGAATTAGGTATTTTTCCAAGCCATCCAATTCTTTACTGAATTGAAAACTACCAGATTCATCTGTAATTTGACCTTGTATTTTTTGGTCTTTTATACCTTTTTTGTTATATAAATCCAATGCTTTTCCATTTACTGTATATTCTGAATAGTTGATGATAATTTCGTAGTCCTTGTTTTTGGGAACTCTTTTGAAAATGAAAAAGCCATTATCAGCAGTTAATGTTTGTCTTTCTAATGTGCCATCTTTGGCTTTTAATATAACTGTTATTTGTTTAAGTGGTTGTCCATTTAAATCCTTTACATAACCGGATATATTCATATATTTTTCAAATGTATCTTTTTGGAATAATTCAATATCTTTTATTTCTTCTTTATATTCAGATAAATTATTCAAATCAAAATCCTCATCATAAGGAGCATAATCTGGGGCGTCCCAAATCATTTGATATTGCTTGCCTCCAGGCAATGCTACAAGATACTCACCATTTGATTTATTAGAAGTATAATTGCCATAATTTTCATTAGAAGGCATAATTTTTGCAGTGATTTGTGATTCTAGTGGTTGCTTAGTATCTGCATCGGTTACTTTGCCTTTTACTAAATCAAGAATAGATTTTTTTCTTTCAAAAATAACTTCATAAATATCTTTGTCTTTTCCTCCTGCTGATGATGACAAATATCCTTTTGTACCGTCTGCATTTACTACTAAAAAGTAATCATCACCAGGAGTATTAAGTGGTGTGCCTATATTTACAGGTGGTTGCCATTTGCCGTTTTCAAATTTTGAAATAAAAATATCATAGCCACCAAATCCTCCATAACCTTTTGATGAAAAATATAAAGTTTTGCCATCTGGATGTAAATAAACTGCTTCTTCATCCTCACCTGTATTTAATTCTGATAAATTTTTGGGTTCAGTCCATCCACCATCATCTTTTCTTGTAGATACCCAAATGTCTCTACCACCTTTACCTCCTTTTTTGTTTGAAATAAAATAAATGGTTTTACCATCAGGTGAAAAACTCGCAGATGACTCGTGATATGGCGTATTAATTGGTGCTCCCAAAGATTTTGGTGCAGACCATTCTGTACCTCTTAAAACACTTTCGTAAATTTCACCGTTACCTTTATCATCAAAATATATCAACAATCTTTGACCATCGTTTGATATTGCAATATTTGAGATATTTTTAGTAGGGATATTAATTGAATCAGACAATGGTATAGCAGGTTCCCATTCAGCATTAGCACTGGATCTTTTACTTACATAAATTTTTTCTTTGGATGGTTTATTTTTGGCTTTTTCTTTTTCAGTGAATGGTCTTCTGGATGTAAAAAACAATGTAAGCCCATCTGCACTAATATTTGGAGCATATTCATCATAAGGAGTATTAATGGCAGGTCCTAATTTATTGATGGTTACTTTTAAACTATCTATTACAGGTGTATTTTTATCACCGCTGCTATTAAGAACACTTTCTGTTTTATTAACTGGTGCTTCTAATTTATTGTCTTTTTTCTTTTGAGCAAATGTGAAATTACTTGTAATTAATGAGGTGATTAATAAAATGGAAAGATTTTTTTTCATAAAAAATGATTTAACAAATTGCAAATTTAGAAAATAAATTGCATTTAGATTAAAAATTTTTTATGAGCGGCAAAACATTCTTTTGTTAGGTTTTTTTCAGTAAAAAAAATATTTTTGAAGATTTAACATCTTTAATTCAATAAATTTTATCTATATTTGCCTCAATAAAATTTATAAACTCAAAACTATGAAAAAGTTATTAATGATTGTAACCATCAGCGGATTTATCGCTGGAACAAGTGCTTATGCAACTACTGCTAAATGCGGTGATGACAAAGACAAAAAATGCAGCAAAGAATGTTGCAAAAAAGGTGCAAAAGAAGGTAAAGAATGCTGCAAAAAAAATGCAGATAAAAAAGAATGCACTACTGCTTCTGGTGAAAAAAAATCTTGCTGCAAAAAAGGTGAAAAACACGAAGAAACTAAACCAGCAAACGAACAAACTAAGTAATTTTTTTATTGCTTAAAAGTTTCACTAAAAACGGTTTTCTGAATAAGAAAGCCGTTTTTTATTTTTAAACTATTCTACATATAATACTAATCCTTTCAGATATTCTCCTTCTGGAAAATTTGGTAAAACAGGATGATCAAAAGGTAAGTGTAAATAATCTAATATCCTTACCTTTCTATTGCTTTCAAAACACGCTGCCATTACTGTATTGTAAAACAATTGTTTATCAATTACTCCAGAACAAGAAAATGTAAAAATAAATCCACCACTTTTTATCTTATTTAGGGCTAACAAATTTAATCTCTTATATGCTTGCACAGCACTGTGTTTATGATGTATGCTTTTAGCAAATGCAGGTGGATCTAACACAATAACATCATAAAAATCTTTATCTGTATTTTTCAAAAATTCAAATACATCTGAAACAAATGATAGGTGACGATCTTTGAACCCATTGAGTTGTATATTTTCATTGCACCAATTTATTGCTTTTTCAGAACTATCAACAGAATGAACCAATTTGCAACCTCCACTTGCAGCATATACTGAAAACCCTCCTGAATAAGCAAAAGTATTTAAAACAACTTTATCTTTACAATACTCTGATAAAATTTTTCTGTTATCTTTTTGGTCTAAAAAAAATCCTGTTTTTTGTCCTTCTGCCCAATTGACATAAAATTTCAATCCATTCTCTTTAATAATTTTATCCTTTGCTTTTCCTTCATTTTCTGATTTGTCAGAAAATTCTGATTTATCATAAATAGATATACATTTTTCTTTGAATACATTTGATAATGCCTGATAAATATCTTTTCTGTGATAATAAATGAATTCACTGTGTGCTTGAAAAACAAAATGCCCGTTATAGTTATCAATTATCAATCCCGGAATTCCATCTGCTTCTGCAAATATCAACCTATAAGCATTTGTATCATCATTAAAAGCATTTAAATTTTTTCTGTATTGATATGCTTGTGCGATTTTATTTTCCCAATACTTCAAATTTATTTCTACTTCTGAAAAATCTAATATCTTTACAGCAATGCTGCTATTTTGATAATAACCGGTAGCAATTATTTCTCCTTTTGTGTTGCATACAAATACTGCCTGATTGTGCCACTCTTTATTTGTTTTTTTGAGTGCTCCAGAAAATATCCATGGATGTTTTCTTTGAATAAACTCGTCTTTTGTTAATTGAACTTTTGGATACATTTATATTTTGATTTAGACAATATATTCTTTTGCTTCTATTTGTATTTTATTCAGTGTGTAAAATAATCCTGATGTATCTTTCATTAATTCATCGTAGGTGCCTTGCTGAACAATTTTTCCGTGTTGCAATACAATAATTTTATCTGCATTTCTGATGGTAGAAAGCCGATGTGCAATGATAATGGATGTTCTGTTTTTCATCAGTGTTTCTAATGCATCCTGAACTAACTTTTCACTTTCACTATCTAAGTTTGAAGTGGCTTCATCTAAAATCAATATAGATGGATTGCGAAGTATAGCACGGGCAATGGCTATTCTTTGTCTTTGTCCTCCAGATAGTTGAATGCCTCTATCTCCTACAACGGTATTGAATTTATCAGGAAATTGCATTATAAATTCGTATGCATTAGCTTTTTTAGCGGCTTCAATAATTTCTTCTTCAGTTGCAAAAATATTTCCGTATTTAATATTTTCATAAATTGTGCCGCCAAAGAGCATCACATCTTGCGGAACAATAGCAATGTGTTGTCTGTAAAATGTCAAATCATACTCTGAATAATTTTTTCCATCTACCAAAATACTTCCACTATCGGGCTCATAAAATCTCAATATCAATTGTGCAATGGTAGATTTTCCACTTCCACTACTTCCTACTAATGCAACTTGCTGACCTGCTTTTATAGAAAAAGAAATATCTGATAATACTTGAAAATTTTTTCTTGATGGATAAGCAAAGCAAACATTTGATAATATAATATCTCCTTTGATGGTTTTTGGAAAAGTTTTGTTAGGCATTTCAATACTCACAGGTTCTATGGGCTGATGCATAAGATTTAATAATCTATCATTTGCTCCTAATGCTCTTTGAATAGAAGCAATTTGTTCTGGCAATCCGCCTAATGATGCCGCTACAAAGATGGACAACATCATAAATTTTCCAAACTGTTCTGCTGTAATAATTCCATCATTTTTTAATAACAACATTTTCCATAAAATAAAAAATACTGTTCCAAAAATCACTGAAATGATGAATGCAAAAAACACGCCTCGCAAAATCCCAAATTTAATACCTTGTCGCTTAACTTCAGATGTTTTTTCTGTTAATCTTTTTACTTCAAACCATTCATTTGTAAAAGATTTGACATTTAATATCCCTGTAAATGCTTCGCCAACAACAACATTACTTTGTGCTATCAAATCCTGAAATTGTTTAGAAAACGATCTGATTCTTTTTGCAAAAATAAATGTGATAACAATCAACAATGGCACCATCAGCAAAAACCATTTTATTATTTCCCAAGATGTATAGTAAAATAACAATATAGTGCCACCAACTGCAATAATAGATTGTCGAATAAATTCGGCAATATTGATGGTAAATGCATCGGATATGACGTTAATGTCAGTGGCAATGCGGCTGCTCAATTCCGCACTTTGATTAGTGTAAAAAAATTCCATTGGCATTCTGATAATTTTGGTAAAAGCATCATCACGCAATTTTTTCAAAATACTTTCTGTAACCTGTGTAAAAAAATATACTCTCATAAATGAAAACACACCTTGCAGTAATAAAATCAACAATAAAATTTTTCCAATTTCAAAAAGTTGTTGTCTCATTTCTTCTGGAGATAAATGTGTTTCTCCAAAGTAGCCAATCATTTTTCCGGAAATAAGTGGAAATACTAATCCTACCGATGCAGTACCAAACAAAAAAATCATTCCAGCAATAAACTTCCACTTTTCTTTACCTAAATAATTAAATAGATAAAACGACTTTTTAATATTTTTCCACGATAGTTCTGCTTTTGGAATATCATCTTTTTCCTTACTTTTTGTTCTCACTACTCCTTTTGCCATTCATTAAAAATTTGCTGCAAAAGTAGGGAATAAATTTTGAGTGCCGACAATAAATGTCGGTATGCTGACATTTTGCTTAGCAAAATCGTCAGCATTTTTGGTTATGAGTTTTTATTTGATAAATGGTTTTATGTGTGAAACATTTTTCTCAATTATAAAACTCTTTCAAATCTCTTAAATCCATATAGATTATTCGTTACTATTCAGGTAGGTATATTTTTCACGCAAAGAATGCAAAGTATTTCGCAAAGGTCGCAAAGAATATTTTTTAACTTGGCGTACTTTGTATTCTTATTCTTTGCGGGCTTTGCGTGAAATGCATCTTGATAATCATTTTTTAGAATACCTGAATAGTAACGATTATTTTATACATTCACCCCAAAAATTAAAATATGGCACTCAAAAAATCTCATCTTTATAAGTATATCTGGGAAGCATGTAATCAAATTCGCAATGGAATGGATGCTTCTCAATACAAGAATTATATCCTCACACTTATTTTTGTAAAATATGTTTCTGATAAAGCCAAATATGATCCTTACTATCTCTTAGAAGTTCCAGAAGGTGGAAGTTTTGATGATTTAATTAAAATAAAAGGTGATAAAGAAATTGGGGATAAAATGAACAAAGTTATTAGAAAATTAGCAGAAGCCAATGATCTTACAGTTGTATTGAATGTAGATTTTAATGATGAAACTAAATTTGGAAAAGGTTCTGCAATGCAAGAAACATTGAGCAATCTTATAGGCATTTTTGAAAATCTTGATTTTAGTAAAAATAGAGCAGAAGGTGATGACTTGCTTGGTGATGCTTATGAATTTCTAATGAAAAATTTTGCCATTGAAAGTGGTAAAAGTAAAGGCGAATTTTACACCCCTGCCGAAGTGTCTAAAATAATGGCTTATTTAGTAGGCATTGATAAATCCAATAATTTGCGTAATCCAACTGTTTATGATCCTACTTGTGGTTCTGGTTCTTTACTAATTAAAGCAGTTGATATATCAAATAATAAAAAATTAGCCATTTATGGACAAGAAAGAGAAGCCACTACTTATGCCATTGCCCGAATGAATATGATTATTCATAATTACCTTACTGCTTCAATTGCTCTGGGTAATACATTATCAGATCCATTTTTTAAAGAAAATAATAGTTTAAAACTTTTTGACTTCGCTCTTGCTAATCCTCCTTTTTCTCAAAAAAATTGGGCTAATGGACTTGACCCTGAAAATGATATTTACAATCGTTTTGAATATGGCATACCACCTGCTAAAAATGGTGATTACGCTTTTCTTTTACATCTTTTGAAATCTCTTAAAAGCAAAGGAAAAGGGGCTATTATTCTACCACACGGTGTTTTATTCCGTGGAAATAAAGAAGCCGAAATTCGTAAAAATTTAATCAAACGCGGATTTATCAAAGCCATTGTAGGTTTGCCGCCAAATCTATTTTATGGCACAGGTATTCCTGCATGCATTATTGTGCTTGACAAAGAAGATGCTGCTATTAGAAATGGTATATTTTTCATTGATGCCAGCAAAGGTTTTATCAAAGATGGAAATAAAAACCGTTTAAGAGAACAAGATATTCGTAAAATTGTAGATGTTTATCGCCATCAATTAGAAATTCCTGGATATTCAAGAATGGTACCTATTAATGAAATTGAAAAAAATGATTTCAATCTAAACATTCCTCGCTATATTGATAGCACCGAACAAGATGATGTGCATAACCTTAATGCTCATATTTATGGCGGCATTCCAAAAGAAGATATTGATAAACTCCACCATTATTTTCAAGTATTACCAAGTTTATACAAAACATTATTTAAAACTAATAAGGAAAATAAAGAATTTTTAGATGTAATAGTGCCTTCTCATGAAATTAAAACAACAATTATTAATCATCCAGATTTCAAAAAATTTTCTGATACTATTTTAGAGAAGTTTCATCTATGGTCTAAAAAAATTGAAAATAATTTATACAACATTTCTGCTGATACAAATCCCAAAACTTTAATTCAGATATTAGGAGATACTATTCTTGAACAATTTGAGAATACTAATCTTGTAGATAAATATGATGTTTATCAAATATTGATGGATTATTGGAATGATGTAATGCAAGATGATGTATATTTAATAAAATATGAAGGATGGAAAAATGCCGCAAAGCCAGAAGTGCCCGAAGAAAGAAAAGAATTTGCCATTAAAGAAACGGCTGATTTAGTCATTGGAAAAGCCAAATACAAAATGGATTTATTACCACCTGATATTATTATCAACAAATATTTTGCAGCCGATAAAGAACAAATAGAAAATTTACAAAACGAAGTAGAAATTCTTCAACAAAAATTAAATGAATTTGAAGAAGAACATTCTACCGAAACTGCCGATGGCGAAGCCCCATTGCTTTCTGAAGTAATGGATGAAGATGGTAAGATTAGCAAAAAGAGTGTTCAAGCAAGATTGAAAGAATTATCCAAAAACGATATTCAAGAAAAAGAAGTATTAACTCAATGGATGGAATTGTATGATGAAATTTCAAAAATTAATAAGCAAATTAAACAATTACAAGAAAATTTATACAAACAAGTATTAACTCAATACCAAGCCCTATCAGAAGAAGACATAAAAGAAATGGTTATCAATGACAAATGGATGCATTCATTAGAAAAGAATATAAATGATTACATTCAAAAAATAGCCACAAAATTATCTACAAGAATCAAAGAACTTACTGAAAGATACGAAGCACCACTTTCTGATATTGAAAAAGAAGTAAAGGAATATACCCAAAAGGTAAAAAAACATTTGGTAAAGTTAGGAATAGAGTGGTAAAGCAGAAAAAAGATATTATGCTTAATAAAATTTAAATTAAAAAATATGACCAAAACAAAAACCAAATTCAAACACACTGAAATTGGTTGGATTCCGGAGGATTGGGAAATCAAGAAAATTAAGGATATTGGTAAAATTATTACAGGAGGTACACCTTCAACTAAAAATAAAAATTATTGGAATGGAGAGTATATTTGGGTAACACCAACCGATATTTCTAACAAAAAAATTATATATCAAACCGAGAGAAATATCTCAAAGAAAGCCATTGAATTATTAGGAGAACTTCCTGTTGGAACTGTTTTAGTAACTTGCATTGCTAGTATAGGGAAAAATGCAATACTTGGCAAAATAGGAGCATGTAATCAACAAATAAATGCAATTATACCTAATAGTAATTATGATAGTGAATTTTTATACTACTTATTTGAAAATTCAAAATCATATTTACAAGGTTTTTCTTCAATTACAGCAACATCTATTATATCTAAATCCTTATTTGAAAAAATACGTTTTCAATTTCCCCCACTTCACGAACAACAAGCCATAGCAGAAGTGCTTTCTGATATTGACACGCTCATAGATAAAATGGACAAACTTATCCAGAAAAAAATCAACATCAAAAATGCCACTATGCACCTCCTCCTCTCCGGCAAAAAACGTCTGCCGGGATTTAAAGGAGATTGGGTAAAAAGAAAATTGGGAATGATATGCAAAAAAATTGATACTGGTAAATTAGATGCTAATGCAATGAACCCAGACGGTATTTATCCATTTTTTACCTGTGCAAAAGAACACTTTTATATTGATTTTTATTCTTTTGATACAGAAGCAATTTTAATTTCAGGTAATGGTGAGAATGTTGGTTATGTACATTATTACAAAGGAAAGTTTAATGCATATCAAAGAACTTATGTTCTTCATGAATTTGAAGAAAATATATTTTATATCAAATATTATTTAGAAAAATATCTTAAAGAAAGAATTAAAATTGAAGTAAAAGCTGGTAATACTCCTTACATAGTAAAAGATACTTTAAAAGAAATGGAAATATTTTTTCCCTCTAATAAATCAGAACAACAAGCCATCGCTCAAGTGCTTTCTGATATGGATAAAGAAATTGATGCATTACAAAAAAGAAAAAATAAATTAACACATATCAAACAATCCGCTATGCACCTCCTCCTCACCGGAAAAGTCCGCCTTATCCACCCTTCCCAAAACTCTACAAAAACAAAACAAGTTTCTCAAAACACCACTAATGCCTAAATTCAAAAATTTATTCTATCCAAATTTTATCAATTATTTGATTTTTCTCAAAAAAATTTACGAACAATTCATCATACCAAATTCTTAAGCATTTAATAACAAATATAACTTTGCGTCTCGGCGTATCTGCGGTAAAAAAATAAAAACATCTACTTCTAAAATAAACATTGATCACTGCACATTAAAATAAAACATTCTTCGTCTTCGTGTTTAATATTTTTTATTCAAAATAAGCAACAAACAAAATTTTAATTCTGTAAATAGAAAATTTTGTATATTTGAGTTTCTAAATATGCCATATAAATTTTACAATTATTACTTAATAAGAAACTTAAAATACATTCATCAAAATGCTGACGATTTTGCAAAGCAAAATGTCAGCACTTGTCCTGACACGAATGTCGTCAGGATGCCGACCAACAGCGTCGGCACTAAAAACTCAAAACTAAATTAATTATGTCTTTAAGTTACGCAGAAGCACAAACTCAACAAAAAGTTATTCAATTTTTTGAAAATCAATTGGGCTATACCTATTTAGGTAACTTCAAAGATAACACTTACGAAAAACCTCATATTCTCACTGATATTCTATCAAAATGGCTGAGTAAAAATTATCCCCCTTCCCTTGTCAATAAAACTATTGAAAAACTTATCAAAGATGCATTTGTATCATCATCTCAAGGTTTGTATACTGCTAACCAAGTAGTTTATCAAGATTTACGATATGGTATAAAAGTTTTACCTGATGTAGGTGATCAGCATCAAACTATTTTTCTTATAGATTGGAAAAATCCAGAAAACAACCATTTTGCTTTTGCAGAAGAAGTAACTGTTCCCGGCAAAAACACCAAAAGACCTGATATTGTTCTATACATCAATGGCATTGCAGTGGCTATATTAGAACTCAAAAGTGCTACTACCTCTGTTTTAGAAGGCATTCGCCAACATCTCACTAATCAAGAAACAGATTTTATTCCACACTTTTATACTACTGCACAATTACTATTGGCGGCAAATGAAACTGAAGGTGTGCGTTATGCCGTTATTCAATCACCAGAAAAATTTTGGCTTCAATGGAAAGAACCAGAATCATCATTCACATACTCACAAAATAGAATGCTGAATGAACTCGGCCATTTATGCAATAAAACAAGGTTATTAGAACTTATCCATGATTTTATTATATTTGATAAAGGTGTCAAAAAAATTTGCCGACACAATCAATATTTTGGAATCAAAGCCGCACAAGATTTTGTAAAGCGAAAAGAAGGCGGTATTATATGGCATACACAGGGTAGTGGAAAAAGTTTGACAATGGTATGGCTTGCCCGTTGGATAAAAGAAAATGTTTCTAACTCAAGAGTGATCATTATCACAGACCGCATTGAATTAGATGAACAAATAGAAAAAGTTTTTTCAGGAGTAGGTGAAAAAATTTATCGCACTACATCTGGTAGAGATTTAATCAATTGTTTGCAAGATCCTTCTAAATCATTGGTTTGTTCTTTAATACACAAATTTGGTCGTGCAGATGAATTAAGAGAAAAAGATGTAGATGATTATATTGAAGATATAAAAAAGTTTCTACCTAAAAATTTTAAGCCCTATGGAGATATTTATGTATTTGTAGATGAATGCCATCGCACACAATCTGGTAAGTTACATCGTGCTATGAAGTCCATTATACCAGATGCCACATTCATTGGTTTTACTGGAACACCATTATTAAAATCCGATAAAGCCACCACACACGAAATTTTTGGAAGATATATCCACACTTACAAATATGATGATGCAGTAAAAGATGGTGTAGTGCTTGATTTAGTATATGAAGCCAGAGATATAGATCAAAAACTTACATCTCCCGAAAAAATTGATCAATGGTTTGAAACTAAAACAAAACATTTATCTGATTACGCAAAAACAAAGATTAAACAAAAATGGGGCACAATCAATAAATTGCTTTCTGCTCAAGATAGATTAAGAAAAATTGTAGGAGATATTTTAATGGATATGAATAATCAACCCATTCTTGAACAAGGATGGGGAAATGCAATGCTTGTAACTGATAGTATATACAATGCTTGCCGAGTGTATGAAATGTTTCAAGAAACAGAATTAAAAGGTAAATGTGCTATTATCACATCATTCAGGCCAGACATCAGTCAAATCAAAAATGAACATACAGGCGAAGGTGATACAGATAAAATTTTAGAATACAATGTGTATAGAAAAATGCTTGCTCAATATTTTAATGAGCCCGAAGATGTTGCCGTAAAAAAAATTGATGAATTTGAAAAACAAGTAAAAAAGAAATTCATTGATGAACCCGGTCAAATGAAATTATTGATAGTAGTGGATAAATTACTCACAGGATTTGATGCACCACCTGCTACATTTTTATACATAGATAAGCCGATGCGTGATCATACGCTTTTTCAAGCAATTTGTAGAGTGAATCGTGTTTATAAAGAAAATGAAAATAAAAAATATGGCTACATCATTGATTACCGCGACTTATTCAAATATCTAGAAAAATCAATTTTAGATTATACAAGCGAAGCATTTGATAATTATGATAAAAAAGACATTGAAAACATCTTAAAATTGCGTATAGAAAAAGCAAAAGAAGCATTAGAAAATGCAAGAGAAAAATTAAGATTAATATGCGAAGGTGTTCCACTACCAAAATCTGATGAAGATTATTTACATTATTTTGGTTCAAAAGACAGTGCAAATAAAGAAGAGATAAAAGAAAATGAGCCCAAAAGAATTTTGTTTTACAAATCCGTCAGTTCTTTACTTTGGGCATATTCAAATATCGCATTAGAACTAGAAGATGCAGGATATACACAAGAACAAATCAAAGAAATTCAAGAAGAAATAAAAAAATATGAAAGATTACGTCAACTCATACAATTATACTCAGGTGATTATGTTGATATGAAAGAATTTGAACCTACAATGAGACATTTGTATGATACTTACATTCAAGCAAGCGATTCACAAGAAATAGCCAAATTTGATGAAGCATTGATAAATTTATTGATAAAACAAGGAGAAAAGACCATCCAAAAAATAGAACAAACATTCAAAAATCCAGAATCAGTAGCAGAAACTATTGAAAATAATATCAGAAGAGTTATTATTGACGAAATGCCTACAAATCCTGTTTATTTTGAAAGAATGTCTCAAATACTTGATAACCTTATTGAAGAGAGAAGAAATAAAGCAATTGAGTATCAAGAATATCTCAAAAAAATCCAGGAACTTGCTCAAAAAATTAAAAATACTTTTTCAGAAAATACCTATCCATCATCAATTAATGCACCAGTTTTGAAATCTATTTATGATAATCTTTCAATAAAAGAATATTCATTAGCTGCTGAAACAAGTAATTCTTATTCTGGAATTACTTCTGAAAATTTAAAATCAGAATTAGTTCAAAAAATTTATCATTCTTTCAAAAATGCAGAAGAAGATGGATGGAAAAGCAATAACTTTAAGAGAAAGAAAATTAAATTAGAGATTTTGAAAACCCTTAATGAAAATAAAGAATTGTTTTCAGAAAATACAGATTTAGATAAAACAAGCGAACAACTTTTACAAATCATCAGCCAGTATGAAAGTGATTGATAAACATATTTTACAAATACAAGATATCCCTATTGAAATAGAATTTAAGAACATTAAGAATTTGCATATTGCTGTTTGTCCACCCGATGGAAAAGTAAGAGTATCAGCACCTATTGTGATGAATGAAGAAAAAATAAAAATCCATCTCATTCCTCGTATCCAATGGATAAAAAAACAAATTCAAAAATTTCAAAATCAAGAAAGACAATCCAAAAGAGAAATGGTAAGTGGCGAAAGCCATTATTTTGAAGGACGGAGATATATCTTAATTATAAAACATTCTGAAAGTAAAAAATCATCCGTCAAAATATTAAATTCTACTCAAATTCAAATGACTGTTACATCTAATGCTTCAAGAGAAACAAAAGAAAAAATCCTTGAAAATTGGTATAGAAAAGAACTGAAAAAAAGATTACCGCCATTAGTTGAAAAATGGCAAAAAATTATAGGCGTAGAAGTCAATAAAATCTCTATAAGAAAAATGAAAACATTGTGGGGCAGTTGTAATCCATCCAAAAAATCAATTTTATTAAATCTTGAATTAATGAAAAAACCGACACAATGCTTGGAATACATTCTCGTTCATGAAATGGTTCATTTAATAGAAAGACATCATAACGAAAGATTTCATCAACTTATGGATAAATTTTTACCAAATTGGAGAACTTTGAAAACAGAACTCAATAAACATCCACTTCCTCATAGCGAATGGAAATATTGATATGTCAATACAATAAATTATTAGTTAAGAATATAGGTTTTAATATTTAGACACTAAAATGAAATCAATAGAAATGCACCACAATAGACACATAGAACACATAGATTTTTACATAGAATGCACATGAGTTTAAATTTAAGCTGAATAGTGACGAAAATTTTAAAACAAAAATCCCCTAAACAATTTGTTCAGGGGATTATTAAATTTTAGATTATTGATTTTATTCAACTGGTTTGTAAGCTTCTCCAGAAAATTCAATATCTACAATTTCTCCGATTGATACATTAGGACCAATATTAAATCCTAAACGATTAATACTTGTTTTTCCTTCAAATCCTATTACTTCTAATTTTTGTCCTTGCATTTCAACTTGTTGTTTATTTACAATATTAAAATATACATTCACTTCTTTCACCACATCTTTTATTGTTAAGTTGCCTGTTCCTATGTATTGATAATCAGATTTTCCTGTTGTGTCTTCCTGAATTTTATTGATAGACAACACAATAGATTTATATTTTGCAACATCAAAAAATTCTACTTTTTCTTTTAAGTGTCCATCACGAATACTATTTTGTGTATTAATAGTAGCAGGGTTTAATACTACAAATATTTTAGTATCACCTTGTAAATTTACATAACCGCTATCAACACCTATCACTCCACTTGTTTTAGCCACTATATGCTTTACAGAAAATTTCACTGATGTATGCCCTGCATCAATGTTATATTTACCATTTAGTTCATTGATAGAAATAGATTTTGGAGTAGGAGTAGTGTTGCTTTCATTAACAGTAGTTGCTGTGCTTTCATTTTTTGCAGTTGAAGTGTTTTTTACAGCAATGTAAGGAGCAATGATAAGAGATACAATACTCATCAATTTGATAAGGATATTCATAGATGGTCCTGAAGTATCTTTGAATGGGTCTCCTACAGTATCACCAGTTACAGATGCTTTGTGTGGTTCAGATTTTTTATAATAAGTTTCACCATTTATTACAACACCTTTTTCAAAAGATTTTTTAGCATTATCCCATGCTCCACCAGCATTATTTTGGAAAATACCAATCAATACGCCCGATACTGTAACACCTGCCAATAAACCACCTAATACTTCTGGTCCAAAAGTAAATCCTACAATCACCGGAATGATAATGGCTAATGCACCAGGAGCAACCATTTCACGAATAGATGCTTTGGTAGAAATTTCCACACATTTTTCATATTCTGGTTTGGCTTTGTATTCCATTATTCCTGGTATCTCTCTGAATTGTCTTCTTACTTCATTAACCATATCCATAGCGGCTCTACCAACGGCAGAGATTGCAAGAGAAGAAAATAAATAAGGAATCATAGCACCAATCAATAAACCGCCTAATACTTCAGCGTTGTAGATATTGATAGCATCAATACCAGCAACACCAACAAATGCGGCAAATAATGCTAATGAAGTTAATGCCGCAGAAGCAATGGCAAATCCTTTTCCTGTAGCGGCAGTAGTATTTCCAACAGCATCTAAAATATCTGTTTTTTCTCTTACTTCTGGTGGAAGCTGGCTCATTTCTGCAATTCCACCTGCGTTATCAGCAATAGGACCAAATGCGTCAATAGATAATTGCATGGCAGTTGTAGCCATCATACCAGCAGCAGCTATGGCTACACCGTATAATCCTGCAAAATAATATGATATGATAATACCACCGGCTAATACAATAGCAGGTATAGCAGTTGATTCCATTCCTACAGCAAGACCTCCAATGATGTTTGTAGCGTGTCCAGTCGCTGATTTTTGAACAATAGATAATACTGGTCTTTTTCCCATTGATGTATAATACTCAGTAATCCAACTCATTATTGCACCCACAATCAAACCAACAACAATAGAAACATAAACATCATTTGCAGAAAATTCAAAACCACGAAGTACCATTGTTTCTGGTAGTAACCATTTAACTAAAAAGTAAGATGCAATGATGGTCAAAATAATAGAAGACCAGTTACCTATATTCAATGCTTTTTGAACTGAATCATTTTCATTTTTAATTTTTACAAACCATGTACCTACAATTGAGAAAATTAACCCAACACCTGCAATGACCATTGGAAGCAATATTGGAGCTAATCCACCAAAATTATCTTTTGAGTCAATTTCTTGACCTAAAACCATAGTGGCTAAAATGGTAGCAACATAAGAACCAAATAAATCTGCACCCATTCCAGCAACATCACCCACATTATCACCCACATTATCTGCAATAGTAGCAGGATTTCTCACATCATCTTCTGGGATGCCGGCTTCTACTTTACCTACAAGGTCAGCTCCTACATCAGCGGCTTTGGTATAAATACCACCACCTACACGGGCAAATAATGCAATGGATTCAGCACCTAAAGAAAAACCTGTGAGTACTTCAATAGTTCTTTTCATTTCATCACCGGTAACAGGCGTGCCTTTTGCAAACATATAATAAAACACAACAAATAATGAACCTAATCCAAATACTGCTAAACCTGCTACGCCAAGCCCCATCACGCTTCCACCAGTAAAAGAAACTGCCAATGCTTTTGCTAATGAGGTACGAGCGGCTTGTGCAGTTCTCACATTAGCTTTTGTTGCAATGCTCATTCCAATATAACCTGCTGTAGCAGAAGAAACGGCACCAATGATAAAAGCCACTGCAATTAACCAGTGAGAATGTATTTTGATACCATTAACTTCGTGTATAGTTCCGCTGTATGCTAAAAGAATAGCAACAATGATAGCAAAATAAGAAAGTATTTTCCATTCTGCTTTTAAGAATGCCATAGCACCTCTGGCAATATAGCCAGCCAATTCTTGCATTTTTTCTTCTCCAGGATTTTGTTTAGTTACCCACAAATACTTCAGCACCATTACAAGCAGGCCAATAAGACCTAATACAGGGACGATAAACATGACATTTTCATTCATAGTGTAAAAATTTTAGGGGGGCAAATATAGGTCAATTTTTTTAAATCAAACAAAAATTGTTTTTTGAAAAAATATAGCAAAACTAACTCAATTGTGTATTACATGCGTTATTTTAAAACGAATGAATTGATGAAATTACTTTTTAAATTTTGATTCATAAATTTCTATCCATTGTTTGGGAGTAATTTTTGAACAAAGCTCACTAATAAGTTTATATGGTATTTGGTCAACTTTCTTAAAACGAATGCAACTTTTTCCCATATCTAATTTTGCTTTTGTATGATTTGGATATTCTTTTGTAAACCAGTTTAATAAATCTTCATTTGCATATAATCCCATGTGATAAAGAGCAATAAAATTTTTTTGAGATGCAATGCTTATAAAAGGCAATGCCTGTGATGGATTGCAATGATATCCATCGGGATACAATGAATGAGGTACAACATAAGTAATCATTCCATAACTTATTGTTTCTGAAAAACCTTTTGGTAAATTTTGTAAGATTACATTTCTAAGTTTTTCAAATGCATTTTTTCTTTCTTCAGGTAATTGTTGAATATATTGTTCTGGGGTATTAGCGTTTGATTTCATATTATTATTTTTTTAAATTAGTTTTCCAGATAAATATGCAAATGGAATGTAAGCAAAAAGTAAATCAACTATATCAAACCACAATGGTGCAGGAAGAATAATAACATTTATAATACCTCCAATTAAAAAAATAATGCCAGTGATTAAACCTAATTTTAATTTATGATTGAAAGCAATAAAAGAGGTAATCAATGATCCAAAAAATGTACCAAGTGCATGTGCTAAAAAAGGCATTAAAAAATGTTTAGGTTCTAATAAATGTAATGATTGTTTTAGTCCTTCTTCTGTTGTTACATCTGCACCAGCAGGAGGAGAAATTATATGTGGACTTATTAAAATAATAAACATATTTACAATACTACCTAAAATTAATCCAGCGATTACAGCAAATATATTTTTTAAATGTTTATTCATAATTTATTGATTACTTAATGTTGATTAAGTGGAACAATAATACACAATATATCGTGTTTTTTATGTTTTTATTTAAAATATAGCTATGAATGAAGAAAAAAATTATAATTTATAATTATGAATCACTTCAACAAATAATTTTACTTTTTCTTTATCTATATCAGGATACAAGCCATGTCCAAGATTAGCAATGTAAGGTACAGATGAAAATTTTTCCAACATTTTTTTAGTTTGTTGTTCAATCACTTTATCATCAGCATATAATAAACATGGATCGGCATTACCTTGTAATGTTTTATTATTTACTATGCTAATGGCATATTCAGGTTCAATTGTCCAATCTAATCCAATCACTGAACAAGGTAATTTATTAATATCTTTCAAAGCAAAATGTCCGTCTTTTGCAAAAATAATAACAGGGACTTCAGTAATAGATGTGCAAATTTGTTTTAAGTAAGGAATACAAAATTCTTGATACAACTCTCTATTCAGCACTCCCGCCCATGAATCAAATAACTGAATAATGTTAGCTCCCGCTTGCACTTGATCTTTCAAATAGTTGATAATTGATGAAGTGATTTTCTGTAAAAGTTGATGGCTTAAATTTGGATTAGTATACAGCCATTTTTTTGCATTATTAAAAGTTTTACTGCCTTTTCCTTCTGTCATATATGCAAAAAGCGTCCAAGGAGCACCACTAAAACCTATTAAAGGAACACGATTATTCAAATATTTTTTAGTAAGGCGAATGGCATCAGTTACATAAAAATAATCATTTTGATTAGCAATATGCAGTTGTGAAATATCTTTTTCAGTTTGGATAAATTTTGGAAATACTGGCCCCTTGCTTTCAATCATAGAATAAGGAAGTCCCATTGATTCTGGTATAACTAAAATATCCGAAAAAATGATAGCGGCATCAACTTTGAAAATATCAACAGGTTGTATAGTGGCTTCTGCACAAAGTTCTGGTGTTTTTACAAATTCAATAAAATCTTTTGCTTTGCTGCGAGTAGTTCTGTATTCAGGAAGTACTCTGCCTGCCTGACGCATTAACCATACAGGTATTTTTTTTGTTTTTTCTCCTCTGGCTGCTCTTATGATTAAATCGTTTTCTAACATGGAATTTTTTGTAGCTATTTAATTATTACAAAAATTTTTTACTGCAAAGGCATGGATACAGATAGGAAGTGAAAAGTGATTAGTGAAGAGTGAAAATTATTAGTGAGATTTCTTGCAATTGGTAATATAAAAAAATCTTATTGAGCATTGAATATTGAAGATTGATGATCTAAGATTTAAAATCAAAATGTTCTTTGCTTTATTGTTATTTAATTAAAGATGAAAATAACAGGATAAAATTATTTATTTGAATTTTCAATGCCTTCAGCAGTAATTGCAGATTTAACTACACGCATTCTGGAACCATCTTCTGTTTCCATAAGTACTGTGGTTTCGTCAGTTTCTACTACTTTGCCATAAATACCTCCAATAGTGAGTATTCTATCTCCCTTTTTTAAACTTTCAACCAACTTCTTTTGTTCTTTTGCTTTTTTCATTTGAGGACGAATCATAAAAAAGTAAAATACTACAATGATAAGAATCAATGGAAGCATTTGCATGAGTGGATTTCCTTGACCTCCTTGTGGTGGTGCCATTAAGATGATGTTTAGCATAGTTTGAATTTTTAGTTTTTAGTTTTTAGTTTTGAATTTTTAGTTTTTAGTTCAATATTCACTTTTCACTCTTCACTTTATTTTTGTGGTTCTACTATATCCGTTTTTATTTTTAAGATGATTGTATTTGGTTCGCAGTTTGTTACAACTGTTATTGTTTTTTCTACATATCCCGATTTTCCTTCGCTATTAAATTCAACTGAAATTTTACCAGATTTTCCGGGAGGAATAGGTTCTTTGGGAAAATCTGCAACAGTACATCCGCAACTTGCAGCAGCAGAACTAATAATAAGATTTCCTTTTCCAACATTTGTAAATTTAAAGTCGTATTTTACCTTTTCACCTTGAACAATTTTTCCAAAATCATGTTCCATTTCTTCAAAATCAATAATAGGCAATTCGTCTTTATTTCCTACATTGATTTCATTAGAAGAAGGTTCTTTTTGTTCAGTAGAATTATTATTGCAAGAAACAGATAACAATAATGATGAAACACAACTTAAAATAATGGTTATTTTTTTCATAGGTTTAAGAAATTTAGGACGCAATTTTGTAGAATAAATTATTAATTACCAAATGTTATTGCTCTGTTTGTGTAGTTTGTTTAGCTTTTTTATATTCTGCAATAAAACTTTGAATGATATTAAGTTTAGTTGTCCATTCTTGCAAATAAGTTTCTAACTTTTCTTTCTTTTGGAATGCTTCTTTTAAGAGTGGATTATCTGATTTAGCATTTTTGAAAAATGCTAAGTTATTTTCTACTTGAGTAATTTCATTTTTTAATTCAGAAATTTTTTTGCGAATGAATTTTTCTTCTTTTGTTAATGCATCTAATGGATTAGAAGAAGATTGAATTAGTTGTTGAATTTTTGCTTTGTATTGAATAGCGTGTCTTTTTTCTTCACTTAAATCTAATTCAGCATATAAATGATTGATGCGACCAAAGAAATCATCATGAACTTTGTCTTTTTCTTCAATAGGTACATGACCAATAGAATTCCATTCTTTAATAAATTCCTGAATTTGTTGTAAGGACGCTTCAGGATTATTTTTATCAGGTTGATATTCTTTAATGCGATGTATAAGTTCTAATTTTTTTACAAGATTGTCTTTTTCTTCCTGAATTTTTTCTTTGTCGTAATTTTTCTTGTTTTCAAAAAATGCATCACACGCAGATTTAAATAATTGATTAAGTTTATCGTTTTCTTCTTTGTTTCTCAAATAAAATCTTTTCCATTCTTGTTGTAGTTGGATAATTTTTTTTGTGGCTTCATTAAATTCTTTGCTATTGGTTAAAGCTTGAACTTCAGCAAGAATTTTTTCTTTAATGGCTCTAATTTCTTCTTGTTTCTTTTGTACTTCTTCAAAATGTTTTCTTTTTGCGTCATAATAAATATCTAACAGAGCATTATATTCTTTATTAACTTGATTTACAAGTTCAGCAGGAATGTGGCCAATTTTTTCCCATTCGCTTTTAAGTTTTTGAATTTTTTCATTGATGTCTTTCCAAACAACTGATTTTTCATCTTTTAGTTGTTCAGTAATTGATTTTAATTCTGCGAGTAATTTATTTTTTAGTTCTAAATTTTTTTGTTTTTCTGCTTCTAATTCTGCAAAATAAGTGTCTAATTTTTCTTTGATTTTTTTGTTGAGTTCGTTAAAACTTTCTCTGATTTCTCCATATTTTTCACTCACTACATTTCCTATTTGATTCCATTCTTTTTTATATACCTTCCAGAGTTCATCAATTTTTTTGAAATCATCTAAATCTAATAATGCTTCTAATTTTTTTAATAATTCTTCTTTAAGTTCAGTATTTTTTTGTAAATCATATTGTTGTAAGGTGTCAAATGCTTTGATATTTTCATTGATTTTATCTAATAAAACATTATATTTTCTTTGTAGTTCTGCATAATCTTTTTTGGCTAATTCTTTAATTTCTTTCCATTTACCCTGAATTTCACGAAGCTTTTTTACAATGGCAGTAATGTCTTTTACATCTGCTTCGGCAAGTAATTCTAATTGTTTGATTAACTCTTCTTTTTTTGCTTTGTTTTCCTGACGAAGTTGTTCTAATTTATTTTCTTCATCTGCCTTCTTTTTTTCATATTTATTTAGAAGATTTACAATTTCTTCATCTTCTTTACTTTTGGTGTAAACAAAATCTTTTGCTTTGCCACCTTCATCAATAAATGCTTGTTTGGCTTTTTCAAATTCTTCGGTCCAAATTTTTTTGTATTCTTTTTCAATGGCTTTAATTTCTTTTTGAACCGATAATGCAGGTTGTTCTAATAATGCTGATAATTTCTCAATAATTTCTTGCTTACTCATTTCTTCAGTGTTTAATTTAGGTTTGAAATTTAAAAAATAGGTCGCAAAGATGCAAAAAATATTTCAACAGCAAGTAGTGGATATATTTTTATTTTAAATAACAAATACATATATGAATTATATCGTAAATTTGCAGTTAAAACTTAAATACTCTTTTGAATAAAAAAATTTTTATTACCCATTTTTTTGGCAGATATTTGCCGCAAACCAAATGTGGTATAAAATTTGAAACTAAAACATAAAAATAAGATATTATGAATTATAAATTATCACCAAAAGTAAAGCAATCTTTTGAAATAGCTACAGATGAAGCAAGAGCATCTGGTAGTTCTGCTATTACACTTGAACATATAGTTTTAGGTATATTAAAGCAAGGTTCTAATAAAGCCACTGCCATTATTTCCAAATTGGGAGTTAATGTAAATGATTTAATAGCAGAATTAGAACAAATGACACCTGTTAACCCTAACAAACAACAGGTTGTAAGAAAAGAAATTCCTTTAAACAAAGAAGTTGAAACAGTTATTCGTCTTGCACTTTTACATGCAAAAGAACTAAAAGATAATTTTGTTAGTACTGAACATATTATTCTAACTATTTTATCAGGAGAAAGTAATGTGAGAACAGTATTTAATAAAATGGGTATTGATGAAAGTTCATTTTTACAAGAATTAAAAAAAGAAATAGGAGATGGGCCATCACCTTCTGAAAAAATGAGAAATGCTCTGTCTGATGACGATGAAGAAGAACATATTCCTTCCAGCGGACCTGGTAAAAAAACAGAAACAAAAAGTAAAACACCTGTTCTTGACAATTTTGGTAGAGATTTAACTAAAATGGCAGAAGAAGGTAAATTAGACCCTGTTGTTGGAAGAGAAAAAGAAATTGAACGAGTAGCACAAATTTTATCTCGCAGAAAAAAGAATAATCCCATTTTAATTGGTGAGCCGGGAGTTGGAAAATCTGCTATTGCAGAAGGTTTAGCATTAAGAATAATTCAAAGAAAAGTACCTCGTGTATTGTATGGAAAAAGAATAGTTACTTTAGATTTAGCATCATTGGTAGCAGGTACTAAATATCGCGGTCAGTTTGAAGAAAGAATGAAAGCTGTTTTGAACGAATTAGAAAAAAATCCTGATGTTATTTTATTCATAGACGAAATTCATACCATCATTGGTGCGGGTGGTGCAAGTGGTTCATTAGACGCCAGCAATATGTTCAAACCTGCTTTGGCAAGAGGTGAAATACAATGCATTGGAGCAACAACTTTAGATGAATATCGTCAATACATTGAAAAAGATGGTGCTTTAGAAAGACGCTTTCAAAAAGTAATGATTGAACCTACATCTATTGAAGAAACAATTCAAATTCTAAATAACATTAAAAGTAAATACGAAGCACATCATAATGTAGTTTATACAGACGAAGCTATTAAAGCATGTGTAACCCTTACCTCTCGCTATATCACAGATAGATTTTTACCAGATAAAGCCATTGATGCATTAGATGAAGTAGGTGCAAGAGTACATATCAATAATATCAGTCAGCATGTACCACAGAATATTATTGAATTAGAGAAAAAAATTGAAGAAATCAGAGAGATTAAAAATCAGGTAGTAAAATCTCAAAAGTTTGAAGAAGCCGCAAGATTAAGAGATACTGAAAAACATTTATTAGCAGAATTAGAAGAAGCAAAAAGAAAATGGGATGAAGAAACTAAAAATAATCCTGTAAAAGTAACAGAAGAAGATGTGGCAGAAGTTGTGTCAATGATGAGTGGAGTACCTGTAAGTAGAGTAGGTGAGTCCGAAAACAAAAAATTAGCCCGAATGGCAGAAGCATTGAAAGGTAAAGTTATTGGGCAAGAAGAAGCGGTTCAAAAGGTAGTAAAGGCCATTCAAAGAAACAGAGTTGGTCTTAAAGACCCTAATAAACCTATTGGTTCATTTATTTTCCTTGGACCAACCGGAGTTGGTAAAACACAATTAGCAAAAGAATTAGCCAAATATCTTTTTGATTCAGAAGATGCACTGATTAGAATAGATATGAGTGAGTATATGGAAAAATTTTCTGTTACTCGCTTAATTGGTGCGCCTCCCGGTTATGTTGGCTATGAAGAAGGCGGACAACTTACCGAAAAAGTGAGAAGAAGACCTTATTCTATTGTGTTACTTGATGAAATTGAAAAAGCCCATCCAGATGTATTTAATATGTTATTACAAGTATTAGATGATGGACAATTGACAGATAGTTTAGGCAGAAAAATAGATTTCAAAAACACTGTGATAATAATGACCTCAAATATAGGTGCAAGACAACTTAAAGATTTTGGTCAAGGTGTAGGGTTTACAACTCAAGCAAAAAAAGAAAATGTAGAAGAACATAACAGAGGTGTTATTGAAAGTGCATTGAAAAAAGTTTTTGCACCTGAATTTCTAAACAGAGTTGATGATGTTATTATTTTCAATTCGCTTGAAAAAGAAGATATGAGCAAAATCATAGATATTGAATTACAAGGATTATTCAAAAGAATTTCAGAATTGGGCTATACACTTAAAATTACTGATAGAGCGAAAGAATATATTATTGAAAAAGGTTTTGACCCAAATTATGGTGCTCGTCCTCTTAAAAGAGCCATTCAAAAGTATATTGAAGATCCGCTTTCAGAGGAAATTATTAAAGGAGATGTGTTAGAAGGAGATGAAATAGAAATTGATTATGATAAAGAAGAAGATAAAATCAAAGTAAATATTCAAAAGCCAAAAGCGAAAAGATCTAAAAAAGACGATAATAAAAATTAAATGAAAGAGGGGCAACATCAGTTGCCTCTTTTTTTTAAATATATCAAAATATTGAGATTTATTTAAACATGAATTTAAAAAATATATACAAATGAAATACAAAAGAGTACTATTAAAATTATCAGGAGAATCTCTAATGGGAAGTAAAAATTTTGGGATTGATGAAACTAAATTATTAGAATATGCAAATGAAATTAAATCTATTCACGACATTGGTTGTCAAGTTGCTATTGTAATTGGAGGTGGCAATATCTTTAGAGGCGTACAAACACAAAAAAATCACATTATTGACAGAGTTCAGGGTGATTATATGGGAATGCTTGCCACTGTAATCAATGCAATGGCTATTCAATCTACATTAGAATCAATAGGCGTTCCTACTCGTTTGCAAAGTGCTATTAAAATGGAACAAATTTGTGAACCATTTATTCGCAGAAGGGCCGTTAGGCACTTGGAAAAAGGCAGAGTAGTTATCTTTGGTGCTGGTACTGGAAATCCATATTTTACAACAGATACAGCCGCAACGCTCAGAGCCATTGAAATAGAAGCAGATGTTATTATTAAAGGCACAAGAGTAGATGGTATTTACTCTTCAGATCCTGAAAAAAATCAAGATGCTGTAAAATACGAATTTATTACCTTTGATGAAGTATATGAAAAACAACTACAGGTAATGGATTTGACAGCATTTACATTGTGTAAAGAAAATAAATTGCCCATCATTGTTTTTGATATCAATAAAAAAGGGAATTTGCTGAAAATAATTCAAGGCGATGCTATTGGCACTCTTGTAAATAATCACTAATTTTCATTTTTTCCGATATTTTTCTGTAATTAAATGAGTAAAATTATTTCCATAATAATTCCGTATTTTAAAATTTTTGATGAAAATTATATCAGAGAAACAATTCAGCAAGAAACAGGTTTAAAAAATTTTCATTTTGTAATTCTTAAAAAAAGTATTGATGCCCGTAAGAAAAATATCTATTATCACTTAAAAGTTTTAGTTTCAAAATCTGAAGTTGATTCTGAAGTTTTTTCATTTCAACCCAAATTTCAAAATATCAATAAATCGTCTCGGGTCGTACATATTATTGGTGCTGGGCCTGCAGGATTATTTGCCGCATTGAAATGTTTAGAGTATGGTATAAAACCCGTTATTATTGAACAAGGAAAAAATGTAAAAGATAGAAGACGAGACCTTGCAAATATTACTAAAAAAGGAGTAGTAAATCCGCATTCTAATTATTGTTTTGGAGAAGGCGGAGCTGGCACTTATAGTGATGGAAAATTATATACTCGTTCAAACAAAAGAGGTGATGTTGATGCTATATTAAAATATCTGGTTTATTTTGGTGCTTCATCTGAAATTTTAATTGATACTCATCCGCATATTGGAACAAACAAATTACCACACATTATTGAAAAAATTAGAGAAACAATTATAGAAAACGGAGGAGAAATTTACTTTCAACATCAATGGATTGATTTTACTTTAAATAATGACAAAAATAAAATCAAAACCATTATTGTAAAAAACTTAGTGGATAATCAAATTATTGAAATCCCTTGTGAAAATTTGATTGTAGCAACGGGGCACAGTGCAAGGTCAGTTTATTTAATGTTACATCAAAAAGGAATTTATCTTGAATTTAAGCCATTTGCAATAGGTGTAAGAGTTGAGCATCCACAAGATTGGATAGATACTATACAATATCATTGTAGTAATAATAATGAATTGCTTGATAAAAGAACATATTTACCGCCAGCTAGATATACATTAGTGCATACAGAAAATAATTTTAGTGCATTTTCCTTTTGTATGTGTCCAGGTGGAATAATTGCCCCATGTGCAACTGATGTCAGTGAAGTTGTAACAAATGGCTGGTCGCCAAGCAAAAGAAATAATCCATTTGCAAATAGTGGAATTGTAGTGAGTATCAAAGAAAATGTTTTAAAGGATGCAAAGAATAATCCATTAGCAGGAATGTATTATCAGCAAAGTATTGAACAAAAATGTTTTGATCTGGGTGGAAAAAATTTGTTTGCTCCAGCACAGCGATTGACAGATTTTATTTCAGAAAATACAAGTGCTTCTTTGCCGGATTGTTCTTATAGACCAGGGATATCATCAGTAAATTTAAAGGAGTGTTTGCCAGAATATATTTTCTCATCGTTGAAAAAAGCATTTATTCAATTTGATAAAAAAATGAAAGGATTTATTACAGAATCTGCAGTAGTTGTAGCACCTGAAAGCAGAACATCGTCACCAGTTCGTATTCCAAGAGATAAAAATTCTTTTCAGCATTTACAAATTAAAAATTTATATCCTTGTGCAGAAGGTGCAGGTTATGCAGGAGGTATTGTAAGTGCCGCTATTGATGGAGTGAATATAGTGAATGCTATTTCAGTTTTGAGTTTTTAGTGTTGAGTTATTATGAGTTTGGAGTGCTAATGATATGTAAAAACATTCGTCATTGCGAGGGCTTTAGCCCGAAGCAATCTCGTAATTGTTATGTGAATATTACTTTTGAGATTACTTCGCTTCGCTCGTAATGACGGTAAAACTCAAAATTCAAAATTATTGAAAATCTTTGCGTGCTTTGCGTCATTGAGGTTGTATGTTATCTCTTTTTCACTAAAAATTATTTGAACGGTAAAATAATTATTTGAACTGACAAAAATACCATCATTTTTCTCGTAAAAAGTTTGGAAATATCATCAACTAACTTTTATATTGCCGCCCCAATGAAAACTTTTTATTCCATATTTGCTTTTTTGTTTTTCTCATCTTATTGTTTTTCACAAAGTGCAGATGAAGAAATTTTTATTCCAATAGATACCTCTAAAAAAACTTTGATTCAATCTAACCTAAATTCTCCTGAAGCATCTGCTTTTCTTGATGAAGAAGATGAAAGTGAATCTAATAATGAAATTGCTCAACTCTATGAAGATTTTGACAATTCAGTAGTTCATCAATACAAATATAAAGATGTATTTCAAACGAAAGACACACTCATCATTCATTTTAATAATGAAAACTTTTGTATCCCTTTTGCAGGAAAAATAAATAGCTCTTATGGTTGGAGAAGGTATCGCCCACATTACGGAACTGATATAGATTTAGAAAAAGGTGATAGTGTGAAATCTGCATTTGATGGAGTAGTGCGTTATGCTAATAAAAAGGTAAAAGGATATGGTCAAGTAATAGTCATTCGTCATTTTAATGGATTAGAAACAGTATATGGACATTTATCTAAAATTCTTGTTAATCCTAATGATACAGTCAACGCAGGTGATATTATTGGATTAGGCGGTAGCACAGGGCGTTCAACTGGTCCTCATTTACATTTTGAAATAAGATGTTTGGGATTACCAATCAATTCAGAAGATATTATTGATTATGAACAACAAAAATTAAAAACAAATAAGTTCATTCTAACTAAAATAGATGCAGAAGAAACTTATAATCTTCGTTCAAAAAAATATCATCATTTAGTTAAAACAAAAGGTATTTATATTGTGAGAAAAGGAGATACATTATCTAAAATATCAAGAAAAACAGGAGTGCCTTTATCAGTTATTCTCAAAAAAAATAAACTCAAAAAAACATCAGTATTAAAACCAGGTAGAAAATTATATTTATGAGTACAATTCAACAAAAAGTATCAAGGGTTTCAACTCTTGCAGAAGGTATTATTGGTTCGGAAATAATCAAATTAAACGGAGAAATAAATCAACTAAAATCAAAAGGTGTTCATATTTATAACCTTACTATTGGTGATTTTGATAGCAATATTTTTCCTATTCCTGAAAAATTAAAAGAAGAAATTGTTGCTGCATATAAAAATAATGAAACTAATTATCCACCCGCAGATGGTATTTTACCATTGCGTCAGGAAGTTAGCAAGTTATTAAAAAGAAAACTTAATTTGGATTATAACGAAAATGAAATTTTGATAGCAGGTGGTGCTCGCCCAGTTATTTATGCAATTTATCAAACAATAGTAAATCCTGGTGAAAAAGTTGTATTTACAGTACCTTCTTGGAATAATAATCATTATACTTACTTAAGCAGAGCCGAAGCGATTGCAGTGCATACTACGCCTGAAAATAATTTTATGCCTTTGGCAAAAGACATTGAACCATATATTAAAGAAGCATCTTTAATCGCATTATGTTCTCCACAAAATCCAACAGGTACAGTATTTGAAAAAAATCAATTAGAAGAAATTGTTTCACTTGTTTTATCAGAAAATCAAAGAAGAAAGCAAGAAGGATTAAAGCCATTGTTCATAATGTATGACCAAGTGTATTGGGAACTCGTATACTCACCATTTCAACATTACAATCCTGTGAGTATAAATCCTGCAATGAAAGAATATACCATTTTTGTAGATGGGATTTCAAAATCTTTAAGTGCTACTGGAGTTAGAATTGGTTGGGCATTTGGACCATCAGATGTTATAGCAAAAATGCGTGCTATACTTACACATATAGGTGCTTGGGCTCCAAAAGCAGAACAGGTAGCAACAGCTAAATTTATGTCAAACACATCTGCTTATGATGAGTTTGTACAACATCAAAAATCTGAATTATACGAAAGATTAAAATTGTTTTACACAGGTATAAAACATTTACATCAAATGAATTTTCCTATTGATGTTATTCAACCACAAGCTGCCCTGTATCTTACTGTAAAATTAAATTTGAAACATCGTAAAACTGAAGATGGTAAACATTTTTCAACATCAGAAGATATTTTGTACTTTCTATTGAATGAAGCCAACATTGCACTTGTGCCGTTCTATGCATTTGGTAGTGATAAAGAATCAGAATGGTTTAGATTATCAGTTGGCACTTGTTCAAAACAAGATATTCCCGAAATATTATCAAGAATACACAGAGTATTAGAAAAAGTAAAGAAAGTTTAAAAAGTAAAATGCTGACGCTATCGGTCAGCATGTTGACCAAAAGCATCGGTAAGTGAAGAGTGAAAAGTGAATTATTTTTAATTTTAAGTTTTTAATTTGTATTGTTTAGTTATATCGTCATTGTCCCGACGATAAATGTCGGGATGCTGATATGTATATATCGTCAGCACGTCATGTGCGTCGGCACTCATAACTCAAAACTAATTAAACTTTGCGTCTTAGCGTCTTCTCGGTAAAAGTTATATTAGTGGCTGAATATCAATTTCAAAATTTATCTTTCAAATACTACAAATTATCAAACCATTGTCTTTGTCTTGGAATTTTGAACTCACTCAGCATTGAGTGTTTTAAGTTTATACTAAACATATAACTTCTTAACTGTCCAAAGGGTACCCAACGAATACTTGCTTCCCAGCATTTTAAATCTCTTTTCAAATCAATACTTGAATACGCAAACTTTTTATTTTTTAAATCATAATTTGCAGATGCTCCTATTTTCCAATTTTTAGTAATACTCCAATCAATGCCTGTAAAAATACCTTGCGTAATTGTTTTATTATTTGGATTAGATAAATTGATACTTAAGTTGTAATTAATTGAAATTCTCCATGGCAAATCAGGGGCATTTGTGCCTCGCTCGGCAGAGTTGGAATACTGCGGAATTTGAGGTATTAATTGTTTTAATTCACTTGATGTAATTGCTCCATTTAGTGCGAAATTAAAACTTGTCCATCTTACTAATTGACCATTCTGCTCTGCAAGGTATTTGTTGATTCTTCTATTTGAAGTTTTATCAAAATAATAAGGGTCTGCAGTTGCATTTACTAAAAAGTCAAAAAATTTCCACAACTTATTTCTTGCACTAAATGTGATGTTTGATAATTGAAAACTATCTGCTGCAAAATTATAACTTCCGGATATACCAAGGTTTTGAAGCAAGGTGATTTTTTTATATGAAATGCCCGTATCTGTTTTTACTTTCATTTTACTTTCAATATTATTATTTAAATTAAAGGTAAGTATGTTTTGTTGCCCAATAACAGGACCTCCATATAAAGTATTTTCAAATATTGAATAATGATATGATCTTCCTGATGTATCATAAAATGTTTTCTGATAGCCCCAACTCTTTGCTAAATCCGGCCTATACACATAACTGAAAGTTGGAATCAACATATATCGTAATTGTTTTATTTTACCTTTATTGAAAAAGACATCAGTAAATACTTTGAGGGATACAGAAACATTAGCATTTGCATCAAAGCCATTAGTCCATCCCTGAATAGTATCTGTTTTAATTAGATTATTTTGAAAACTTTTACGAATACTTCTTGGATAACTTACCATTGATAAATTTATACCGGGCGTAACAGTGATATACTTAAATAAATTAAATGTAGTATTGATGGGCATTGTTTGACGAATACCTGTTTGCATTCTTTTTGAAAAAGTTTTTTGTTCAAATAAAGTTGTATCAGTTCCTTTTACATTTACTCGAGATTCTAAAACATAAGAAATACCTAATTTTGTCAGTATATTTCCTGGTTTTGTGCCATCTGGATTAAATGGAAAAAAGCGATTAACATTGATAGTAAGTTGTGGTAAATTCATTTCGGCATAATGCGTTTGCGAATTTTGAGAGTGGGTGCCATTCAAACTGATAACGCCAAAACGAAAGGTCTTTGAAAAAGCAACATTAGATAAAAAAGCATTGTTGAGATACTGACCTGTATTGATTGCATTGTATTGATTGAATTTATTGGCATTGTAATTGACATCTGCAGAAAAGCGAATAGTTGGATTAAGTTTATTATCCTGAAAATGTTTCCAGATTATTTGATATGACTTTGTTTTAGGAACATTGGACGAAATATCTTTATCACCTAATACATACTCAGAATATCCTATTTGAAAAGCCCCTTGTGCTTTGTAAATAAAATAATAATTACTCAATGCTCTGATACCCCAACTGCCATTGGTATAAATATCACCTCGTAAAAACAAATCTATTTTTTCACTGATAGCCCAATATAATCCACCGTCTTTCAAAAAATATCCTTGTGTTGGCGAGTTCCCTACAAAAGGCATTAAAAATCCGCTTGTACTTCTTTTAGTATTTGGGAAATAACCAAATGGCAAAAACAAAGGCGTTGGAATGCCAGCAATTTCAAGGTACATAGGACCAGTAACAATTTTATCATCAGGAATTACTTTTGCTTTTGTTGCTACAAAAAATGTTTGAGCATCTTTATATTCACAGGGAATACATTTTAAATTTTTGAGATACAAAATATCTTTATCATCTTTTTTGATTTCATTGCCATACACAATCATATTACTTTCAGTAGTATATGCATTCCATATTTTTCCTTTGTTGGTTTGAAGGTTGTAAGCAATTTTTTCTGCTTCCATTTTGTTTGAACCTTCTAAAAATACAGGTGTTTCTGCCAATTTTCCTGTGCTATCCAAAATACCTTTTGCAGTTACTACTTTTGTTTCTTCATTCATTTCAATAATTCCAGAAGTTAATTTTAAACTTTCTCCTGATTCGTTTTTTGTTTCAATTTCTGCTTTTTTGTATAGAATCGTTGTTTTTAATTTTGGAAAAAAAATGATTGAATCAAAAGCACTTGCTTTTATTTCTTCTGATAATTCATTGCTGTAAATAGAATCTGGTTCTATTAGATAAATGCTGTCTTTTCTGGTTTCTTGTGAAAAAATTTTAAAAGAGAAAAAAATTATCCACACTAAACTGATGATATTTCGTAAATTTGTATTCGGCATTTATCCTTTACTTGTTTTAATTTTGTCCGCAATTTATTGGCGACAAAACTAATTAAAAAATATATCCTTATAGATTCAATTATACAAATTATCAAATTTTATGTTTTTTCAATATTCTAAATACTTTGTTTTAGTTTTTTTATTTTATGCTATGAATTTTTATTGTCAAGAAAATAACATATCATCTATTAAAACCATTGTAATTGATGCTGGGCATGGAGGTAAAGACCCAGGCACGAATGGTACCAATTTCAAAGAAAAAGATATTTCACTTGCAGTGGCATTAAAATTAGAAGAATTATTTAAAAAATATCTGCCCGAAGTGAAAATAATAATGACTCGTAGAACGGATGAATTTGTAGAATTAGAAGAACGAGCACAAATTGCTAACCGTGCAAAAGCCGATTTATTTATTTCTATTCACTGTAACGCATCTGGAAAACCCTTGATGATAAAAGATCCTAAAACAGGTAAAATGCGTCCGAAAAAAATAAAAAACTCAAGAGGAAAATTAGTAAATGTAGAAGTTCCCAATCCAGAACCTTTTGGGTCAGAAACTTATGTGATGGGTATTAAAAATGAAAAAGGAAAAATGACAGTGGCGATGCGAGAAAATGCTCCCATTTTATTAGAAGATAATTACAAACAAAAATACCAAGGTTTTGACCCTGAGAGTGAAGAGAGTTACATTATTATGAGTAATTATACATCGGCTTATGTTTTGCAAAGTGCGAAATTAGCAATGAAAATACAGCAGGAATATAAAACCAAAGCAGGAAGAATTGATAAAGGTGTTCACAGACAAAGTATTTGGGTATTATGGCGTACTTCAATGCCAAGCATTCTTACAGAAATTGGATATTTGACAAATCTTAATGAAGAAAAATTTTTAGGTTCAGAACTTGGACAAAAATACATTGCTGCCTGTATTTTTAATGCTGTGAGAAAATACAAAGCAGAAGTGGAAGGTAAAAAAATTACATTTGATGATGAAATAGAAAATTTACCACCATTACAAAATGAAAATATACTTGCAGGTATTTTACCCGATGTGAAAGATGAAAATAATAAAGATACCACCGATACTACTAATTCTAATAACAATACCAACTCCAACTCAAACTCAAACTCAAACTCAAACAATAACAATACCGATGAAGATAAAAATAATCAGGAAATAGTTTTTAGAGTACAGTTCAAAGTAAGTGATAAACCATTAGATATTAAGCCAGAAAAACCACTTACGGATATTTGGAATTATTTATCAGGCAGTTTGATTAAATATACATCAGGAAAATTTTCCACAATGGATGAAGCAACCAAGCATTTAAATGAATTAAGGAACAATGGATATAAAGATGCCTTTATTGTGGCATTCAAAGGCAACGACCGCATCAGCATTGAAGAAGCAAAAAAGTTGTTGAATTTGAAGTAAAAAAACTTCTTATCTCAACAAACTAATATACCCTTTAAATTCCCTTTCTGCTTTTCCTATTCTGTATTTAATTAGATAGTAATATGTTCCTGTTACACATTCATCATTGAGCATTTCAATTTTTTTCTGGCCACACTTTTTACCATTCCATTCAAATAATGGATTATTGTTTTCATATACCTTTAATCCCCACCTGTCATAAATTTCTACAATAAAATCTTTAATACCTTTTGTATTTTTCCAGTTGATATGCCAAGTATCGTTTACACCATCATTGTTTGGAGTAAATACATTAGGTATTTCATCTATTTCATTACAATCATCAACTGATATATGGATAGTATCTTTTTTGATTTCATTTTTATTACATTCCCATTGTTGAGTAAAGATATATGTTTCATTGTAAGGTGGAAAAGCATGCCAGATATTATTACTGTCAATGAAGGTATAATTTTGCGATTCCCAGGATATTGAGTATAAAGTATCTTTCAATTTGAAAGAAAAAGTATCGTTAGCACAAATTTTAGCAGATGAAGGTATATCTAAGAATTGAGGTTGGTTTTCAACGATGATTTTGACAAAATCCGTGGTGGTGGCAGAGCATTGTTTTTTGGTGAGGTAATAGGTTATGGAGGATGTGGGAGAAGCAACAGGTCTGGGACAGTTTGTGCAACTCAAAAAAGAGGTAGGGTACCAGTAGTATTCACTGTCTTCGGTACTATCTGTGCCGAGAGTGATACTGGTACCTGGGCAAATAACATATTCTTTTTGATGACTTGCTTTTGCAGGATGAATTTCTATAACACTGACATCATCTATTAGCATATAAGTTCTTGCTCCCCATGAACCTATGTTTGAAGAATTATATTGATTTCTATTGCAGGCAATGGCGTACCATTGAGGATAACCGGGTGTTGGATTACCAACACATGCGGTATCAGTTTGGTTGTTATTTTTGAAATTGCCTATTGTAATAAATTCTTCACCACCTTTTGGTAGCCATACCACCTGTATTTTAGTCCAGTTAGTGGAGTCATATAAGTTAGAGAACCAAGTGGTATCATCTTTAATGATTTGCGGATGAGCATAAAAATAATCTGTTTGAATATAATTGAACATATCTTTTACTTCAGAAGCATAGTAAGGAGGGTAATGAAAGTTTTTAACGAAAGAATCATTGCTGAAATAAAACCCTAAATTATTTGCAAAATGACTGCTAATCCCAATACTAGTTCTAGTATAAAAAGTTACACAATAATAAGTATCATTTTTAAGTTTTTCTTTTAATCTTGTTTTAATGTATTCTCTATAAGCATAATCACCCAAGGTGTCCCAATATCCATCAATCAAATATGCTATAATCCCCATATATCCTTTACCACTATGTCCAACCTTTACTTGTTGAAGGTCACAATTAAAGTAATCAGGAGAAGAGTATGTTGGGCTAAACCAATGCTTACATTTAATAGCTTGAATATATGAAGTTGGGCATGGATTAGCAGAATCAGCCGGGGAATATAAAGGATAATAAACAGGCGGTACCCATGTTACTTCAAAACTGGGATTTCTTACCAGATTGGTATAAACCTGTGCTGGTAAGTAACTTACCAGTACCCCAAAAACCCCAGTTATTATCCACTTTTTCATAGTAAATATTTTTACTCAATATTAGCATTCAAATGCAATATGCATATTAGCATTGAAGAAGCAAAAAAGTTGTTGAATTTGAAGTAAGATAAACTTCTTATCTCAACAAACTAATATACCCTTTAAATTCCCTTTCTGCTTTTCCTATTCTGTATTTAATTAGATAGTAATATGTTCCTGTTACACATTCATCATTGAGCATTTCAATTTTTTTCTGGCCACACTTTTTACCATTCCATTCAAATAATGGATTATTGTTTTCATATACCTTTAATCCCCACCTGTCATAAATTTCTACAATAAAATCTTTAATACCTTTTGTATTTTTCCAGTTGATATGCCAAGTATCGTTTACACCATCATTGTTTGGAGTAAATACATTAGGTATTTCATCTATTTCATTACAATCATCAACTGATATATGGATAGTATCTTTTTTGATTTCATTTTTATTACATTCCCATTGTTGAGTAAAGATATATGTTTCATTGTAAGGTGGAAAAGCATGCCAGATATTATTACTGTCAATGAAGGTATAATTTTGCGATTCCCAGGATATTGAGTATAAAGTATCTTTCAATTTGAAAGAAAAAGTATCGTTAGCACAAATTTTAGCAGATGAAGGTATATCTAAGAATTGAGGTTGGTTTTCAACGATGATTTTGACAAAATCCGTGGTGGTGGCAGAGCATTGTTTTTTGGTGAGGTAATAGGTTATGGAGGATGTGGGAGAAGCAACAGGTCTGGGACAGTTTGTGCAACTCAAAAAAGAGGTAGGGTACCAGTAGTATTCACTGTCTTCGGTACTATCTGTGCCGAGAGTGATACTGGTACCTGGGCAAATAACATATTCTTTTTGATGACTTGCTTTTGCAGGATGAATTTCTATAACACTGACATCATCTATTAGCATATAAGTTCTTGCTCCCCATGAACCTATGTTTGAAGAATTATATTGATTTCTATTGCAGGCAATGGCGTACCATTGAGGATAACCGGGTGTTGGATTACCAACACATGCGGTATCAGTTTGGTTGTTATTTTTGAAATTGCCTATTGTAATAAATTCTTCACCACCTTTTGGTAGCCATACCACCTGTATTTTAGTCCAGTTAGTGGAGTCATATAAGTTAGAGAACCAAGTGGTATCATCTTTAATGATTTGCGGATGAGCATAAAAATAATCTGTTTGAATATAATTGAACATATCAAATTCTTCATAGGCGTAATAAGGAGGATAATGAAAGTTTTTAACAAAAGAATCATTGCTGAAATAAAACCCTAAATTGTTTGCAAAATGGCTGCTCCAACCTATAGAAGTTCTGGTATAAAAGGTAACACAGTAATAAGTATCTTTTTTAAGTTTTTCTTTTAATCTTGATTTAATATACTCTCTATAAGCAAAATCACCTAAGGTGTCCCAATACCCATCAATCCAATATGTTACAATTCCCATATATCCCTTACCACTGTGTCCGACTTTTACTTGCTGAAAATTACAATTCCAATAATCAGGAGAAGCATAAGTTGGGTTAAACCAGTATTTGCATTTAATTACTTGTGCAATATTAACAGGACAAGGGTTTGTAGTATCTACTTGAGAATATAATGGATAAAACATTGGGGGAGGTGGTACTTGTAATTCTTCAAAACTAGGATTTCTTACCAGATTGGTATAAACCTGTGCTGGTAAGTAACTAATCACTACTCCAAAAATCCCAGTTATTATCCACTTTTTCATAGTAAATTATTTTACTCTTTGATAATTGGAGATGACCATAAGAAGGTACCATATTTTTCTAATTTAAGTAAATATACACCCGGATCTAAGTTTTCAGATGTTATTTTATTTTGACCTTCTTTAATATAAATAACCTGCATAATTCTTCCTGTTATATCATACATTATTAAAATACCATCTGTATTGGTTTCAAAATACCATTCTGTACCTTTTAAAGGATTAGGATACATTTTTACTTTTAATGCAGGCATTTCATCATTTAAATTTTCATTTTGAATGACCCTGTTACTGTTTGAATTTACAACATCTTCGCAAATACTATAATATTCAGTACTATCGTATTTTTTTAATAAAGCCCTTGCCTGATATACTGCCAAACCCGCCCTTTCTGGGCAAAGCGTAGCAATGCTTTGTAATTTAATAATATCAGAACCAGTAACAGCATTATTGTCTGTTAGATACTTGTAATAAATTTGATTAAATTGTTTTTGAATCAGTTCCACTGTATCTTTGGGTTGTATATTGATATTATCTGCTTCGGCTATTGATAGGGTTATCATTTGTTGATTGACAGTGCCTTTTTGAACCAAACTATCATTTTTGTAAAACCTTGGAGTATTGAACAATGATTCATACAGGATAATAGGTTGTACAGTAGAAGTAACAGGCACATTATTATCTCTGATTAATTTGTAAACATTTCTGCTTACAATTTTATCCATATTAGGAAGTAAAGAACTAATACTCCATTGAAAAGCATTAGGAATAATGCTTCCGCCTGATACTGACGGCAAAGGAGAGATATTTCCACAATTGATATTTGAGGGATAATTTGCTAAAATTTTATTAGGTACATTAGGTATATTAGTATTAATCGGATAATCAGAACTTGAAGTATTGGGGTAATAGTATACTAAGGTTGATGTAGGGTCCATATTTTCAATTGCTTTAATAGCATATTGATTGGCTAACCAGCCCCATTGATTAGCATTGGCAAAAGATGCCCCTACTGCAGAACCCGGACCCCATATTCTGCCGATTATATTATTAAGGGTTAATGGATTTATTCCAAGCAAGCCATATCTTGCCTGAGGAAAGGTTTGGCTACCAAGATCATTATTGTATAGTTCAGATGGGCAGAACAAGTTTACTGTTACACAACTACCAAGGTTTCTGATAACATTGCAGGATATTTTATTATTACTTGCCGAACTTAAAGAAATACCTCTCATTTTACTGTTTAAACTCATAGTTGGAAGTAGCCCCTGCATCCAGTTGAAAGTGATATTTGCATTGGTAGTATTTACTAAATCAACTACTGCTTGATATGGAAGAGGTGGATTTAAGTTAGCAGGTGCAGGTTGAATAGTAAAATGGTTTTGACTTATCAAAATATTTTCAGTATTGGTTGCAAAAACTGCAAAGTATGAATTTCTAACTGTGTTGTCTAAAATGTTATATGATTGATTAGGGTTTGGGAGAACATCATTAATATACATTGCATAATTACTGCCGGTTACATCATTATTGGTAATATTTAAATTAACTTGCTGATTATTAAATGTATTGATAAAATATCTGTTAGATACTGCTTTGTTATTAGTAATATTTATCAAGGCATTGTTGCTATTTGAGGCATCCCATTCATCAATAAAGATACCATTGGTATTTGAAGTAAAATAATTATTGTAAACGGCAGCATAACCTGAAGTAAGCCCTTTCTTAAAATGAATGCCATACAAATTGTTTGAGAAAATGTTAGCAAATCGCAGAGCATAATTAGCAGGAGAAGTAGAATTATCACCAAATACAGCAGTTGAACCACCATAAATATAAGCAGCACCATTAGATGGATTGCTGGAGTAAATTGTATTAAAACAATTCTGGAATTGAGAATTAACAACCTCTGCCTGTGCTCCAAAATAGAATAATGGAAATCCACCTGTTGTAATGACAGTTGGGGTTACAGTAACTCCTTGATTCAAATAATCAAAAAGATTAGTTGTAGCATTTTCAAAATTAGGAGTATTGCCGGTAGGTGTAAAGTTTCTTAAAATACCAATTCTTATCGGATATATTTGAATACCATTGACTGTTCTTGAATTGACATTACTTTTAGAATTACCAACAATCAAAATACCATTTTCTCCTCTCTTACCAGAATATGGAGTATAAACAGTTGAATTTTTTAATACACCTGCTGGTCTCGAAGATAAGAATATTGGAGAAAGAATGACATTAAAATTTGGTGGATTTGGAGATGATGAACTTAATGTGAGATTATATAAACTTGAGTTGATATTTCTGGAAGTAAATATAGAATTTTGAACTAAAAAACCAGCAGTATTAGAGTTGAAAATTCTTAATCCAATGTAGTTTCTATTAAATACAGAATTTTGAATGTTTAAATTGATATTATTAAGTGACATCATATCAACCGCAATATAGGCATCTTCTATTACAGAATTTTTAATTATTAAAGGTACATTATTTGAATGTTTAATACCACGCCAAATAGCACAACTATATAAATAAGATTGATTGATAACAACTGGTCCCTGATTTTGAAAATTGATATTCATTTTAGCACCATCAGCAAAAAGCATATCGCATTTGTTGAAAGTTACAGGTGCTGAAACATCAAGATTACCTTGTATAGTAAATACAAAATTGTTTATGTTGTTATTTGGCAAGGGTGGAGTGATAAGTCCTGAATATGGTCCTGCACCAGGAGATATTGGCGTAGCACCGGGAGTTCCATACGGTACAAGCGTAGCAGAATAAACAGTAGTATTGTATGATTTTGTGTTTTCGCAACAATTATTTATAGTGAATGTTTGAATAAACTGCTGCTGAAAATTACAGTAGCATGGTTCGGGCATTTGCAGTTGTACATTAAGTGTGTATGTCCCTGGAGGTAAATTATAGCAAACTTGCACATTTGGATTAGATGCTGAAAATGCATCGTTTAAACTTACATTTACAGAATAATTTCCTGTTGGGCCATTAATTGAACCTGAAAAATACCATAGAGGATTACCGTTTTGGTCTATCATAGAACAAGATTTATCACAAAAACTAGCAAAATGTGGTGGCTCCCCACCGCCATGAGACAAATCAGATTCATTAAAAGGGAAAGTATAATTTACACATACTGTTCCAATACCACTAATAGCACAAGAGTTACTTACAACACTGACATTGGGCTGATTAGATAATTTAATAAAAAACATACAGCATGATGATTGATGTTCGCCTGAGTATCCGTAACAAAAAGGACCTGTGAAAAATTGAGTAAAATCTACTAAATAAGTTATGCCCGGCTGTAAAGCGTTGGGTGGTATTTGAAATGGCCATGATGAAACTGAAAAGTTGGTAATGGTTCCGGTACTCGTGTTATATAAATTCACATATATTGTTGGAACTACATTTCCTCCAATAGTTGTAGTATATGAATATGGACATATTAAATTCCAAGTACCATCACAATTGTAAAATGGGCCAACATAGATATTGTCTTTATTACAAACATACATAGTATCATGTGGAGTATTTGTATTCGTTGCATAAGTTTGCAAATGATTTATATATGATGGATCATCGGGAATATTATCATCGCAAAAAGTTATTCCATATGTTACACTGAAACTAGTTCCACAAACTAATACACATTCGTCTTTTGGACAAGGTCCTTGAACACTTGTTAATGAATTTGTATGACAGGGATAAGTGCAAGTTGTAGAGTTATCTCCAATAAATCCTGCAAAGGCACAAGAAGGTTTTTCACATAAAACTTCTGGAGGATTTCCAATTAAAGATAATTTGTACGCAATGGGCTCATTGTTGTATGTACAACTTTCACAAGGGTAGTTTGCCAATACTTGAATATAATAATTCGCCTTCTGAATTAGATTAGTTTGTAAATTGATGGTATCCCAGTAATGTTTGATGGTATCAGTGGCAATAAGATTTAAAGTAGAATCGTATAAATTTATAATATTGACAAAAACAGTATCATAGGCAATAATTCTTGAGGAAGTAGGTAATAAAACTGTTTTAAGATTAACAGCATTGGTGGAGGAAGAAACAAAATTTCCTGAATTAAATTTGAACCAACCCTGATGTTGATACTGTACATAACTACTATCTGTATTCATTAAAATAACAGTAGGGTGTGTTGCATCCAATCCTGCTTGAATTTGTGATTTTACTGGAGAAATAAAAAACAAACAACCGACGAGAAAAACATTTGGTAAAAATACCATCTTGCTGAAAAGCCCTGTTATCAATGATTTCAGAGCCATAACCATCTGAATTGTAAATTTTCTTGTGTGTGTGTGTGTGCATCACACATTTTGCCCGAATTAAAAATGATTGTTTTCATATCTTTAATTTTTATGCAAAGGTAAATAAATTTAAATGAATTTTCAAAATTTTTAACAAAAAATTTTTTAATGCTATTTTTACCATTTTTTATCTCATCTTTGCAGCAAAAAAATTATGTCAGACATTCAAAAAAAATTTGAAGCATATTCTTATACTGTTACAGAAAGATTTATTCGTTATGCAAAAATTGATACACAATCTGATCCCAACAGCACTTCATTTCCTTCAACTGAAAAACAAAAAGACCTTGCCCGAGTGCTTGTAAATGAACTGAATGAAATGGGAATGAAAAATGTTGAAATGGATGAAAATGGTTATGTCTATGCTGAATTGCCTGCTAATACAAGTAAACAAGTCCCTGTTATTTTCTTTTGTGCCCACATGGATACATCACCTGATTGTTCCGGAAAAAATGTAAAACCCATTATTCATAAGAATTATCAAGGTCAGGATATAGTTTTACCCGATGATCCTTCACAAATTATATCTCCAAAAAATCATCCTGAGTTATTAAATCAAATAGGTAATGATATTATTACTGCAAGTGGCACTACACTTTTAGGTGCAGATAATAAAGCAGGTGTTGCAGAAATAATGGATGCTATGCATTTTTTAATCAAACATCCTGAAATCAAACACGGTACTATTAAAGTATTATTTACTCCTGATGAAGAGGTTGGTCGTGGTACTGAAAAAGTCAATTTATCTAAACTTAATGCACAATTTGGTTATACTATAGATGGCGAAACACTTGGACATATAGAAAATGAAACTTTTAGTGCAGATGCCGCTGTTGTTGAGATTCAGGGTTATTCAACACATCCTGGTTTAGCAAAAGATAAAATGGAAAACGGCTTAAAAATTGCATCAGAAATAATATCACAATTACCAAAAGATAAAGCACCTGAAACTACTGAAAAAAAACAACCTTTTATCCATCCTACTGCTATCAATGGAAATATTGAAAAAACTGAAATTCATTTTATACTTCGTGCATTTGATGATGAAACACTTGCAGAAATGGGAAATATCTTAAAAACCATTGTTGATAATGTGATAAGCAAATATCCTAAATCATCAGCAAAAGTTACAATAAAAGAACAATACCGAAATATGAAAAAGGTTTTAGATCAATTTCCTTATGTAGTAGATTATGCAGTAGAAGCCATAAAGAGATCGGGATTAACACCAGTATTAAGTTCGGTGAGAGGTGGAACTGATGGTTCAAGATTATCATTTATGGGTTTGCCTTGTCCAAATATATTTGCAGGGGAACACGCATTTCACAGCAAACAAGAATGGGTGAGTGTTCAGGATATGCAAAAAGCAGTACAAACCATTGTTCATCTTGCTTCTATATGGGAAGAAAGGCAAAAGTGAAAATATTTACACATGGTACCTTGAGTTGTTATGGTTAATAAAGCTGAATAAGAACAAAATTTAATTCATTCATTACTTGTTTTTTTCCATTCTATCACTTTTAAGTTTTGTATTCTTTTATCATTTAATTCAAAGAATAGTGCGGTTGAAACTTTGTGAAATCCATAAATGCCTGCCGCTCCAGGATTGATGTACCATAAATGATAATTCTCATCCCATTTTATTTTCAAAATATGTGAATGTCCACAAACTAAAATATCAGGACGATATACAGATATTAATTCTTTTGTTTTTTGATTATACTTTCCAAAACTTCCTGCAATGTGAATGATTAAAATAGCTAATCCTTCTAATTGAAATGATAAATACTCTTTTGTTTGAATGCGGATAGTATGACCATCTATATTACCATATACAGCACGCACAGGTTTGTCTATAGCAATTTGCTTTATTTTTAGTAAAACACGTTCATTGCCAATATCTCCTGCGTGCCATATTTCATCAGCATTTTCAATATACTTATTCCATTCATCATTCCAATGAGAATGCGTATCAGAAAGTAAAAATATTTTAGTCATTTTTTGTTTTTGATTTAAATAAGATATTAGTCAATTTCATTCTTTTCAAAAGAATCAGATGTATTTAATTGTCTTTTTCAAACAAAAATTTACATCTCTGATGAATGATTTCTACAAAATTTGCCAATAAAATTACTAAAATTCAATACAAAAACTCAATATTCAATTTTTAATAAAATGAACAACTTCACATTTTCACTATAATCAGTCATCCATTAGGAATTTTTTGTAAAAGTAATTCATAGATTGCCTCTACAAAATTTTCACTATTCACTATTCACTATTCACTTCTAATGGCTACTTATCACATTGATACTTCCCTTAAATATCACATTACTGTCTGTAAACTTTATGACATAGTAATAAGCACCATCGGGAACTTTATTTCCTTGATAAGTTCCATCCCAGTATACTTTTTTATTATCGTAATTTTTACCATTGAATATTACCTGACCATAACGATTAAATACTGTAACTTCATTATTCGGGTAATATTCTATCATACCAATCCAGAAGAAATCATTGTAATTATCTCCATTTGGGGTCATTGTATTAGCAATTATCAATTTATAATCTTTTAATACAAAGATTTTAACTGAAGCAGTATCTACACAACCATAGTTGTCTTGTACATAAACAATATAGGTGGTGTCTTTTGTAGGCCAAACAAATGGATTATTGACAGTAGTATCAGAGATATTATAGTTTGGTGTCCATGAATATAATAAACCACCCCCTGCTGTAACTTGAACTGAAAATCCTATACTTATGGTAGTATCTGGTGATGGGACAACTTTAGCGCCATTGAAATAACGAACCCAAACTGTTGTGTATGGAGCGTTTGAAGTATCTGGGGGACAAATACCGTTTTGGACTATAACAGAAAACTGAGTAGTGTCTGTTAAATTAGCGAAAGTATAAGTTGAAGATGTGTTTCCAAGCGAAGTCCATGTCACGCCGTTATCTGTTGAACTATACCATCCAAGAATAGTACCTGTATAATTTGTTAAAGTTAATGTTCCTTGATTGAGTGGGAAGCAAACTAATGTATCTCTTCTGATAATACCTGCATTAGAAGCAGCATCTACAGTAATTGTAGCATTTGGAGAAGTTGTAGCACTTGGACATGAACCACTTTGTACTACGGCTCCAAATTGAGTGGTTTGAGCAAGATTTGTGTAAACATAGGATGTATTGGTATTTACAATTGGTAACCATGTTATACCATTATCAGTAGAATACATCCATGATATTACATTTCCATTGTTTCCGGTTAAATTTACTGTTCCTGTGTTGCTAACAGCACAAACAGTATTATTTCCTACAACAGAACCAGGCACAGTTAAAGGAGACACATTTACAACTTTGTACAATGTATCATCACAGCCCCAATCGGATGTTGCTACTAGATAAACTGTATATGTTCCGCCACTTGCATATAAATGAGATGGTTGATAGGCAGTAGAATTATTTCCATCTCCAAAGTCCCAATACCATGAGGCAATGGTAGCACTTCCTCCAATCCATGAGTAATTTGAAAAATAAACAGTATCACTTACACAATTTGGTGAGGTTGAAGAGAAATTCACAAAAGGCAAATCTTCAATCGTTACCTGATGAACAATAGAATCTTTACAACCAGATGAGATATTATTTACAACCAAACTTACATATTTAATTCCGCTATAAGAATAATTGACAGAAGCAGAAGGTGTAGTTGCGGTAGAAGGTGATGAGCCATTTCCGAAATACCATTGATAGGCATAAGGTCCGCTACCACTTACTGTTGCGGAAAAGGTATAGGGCTGATTATCTACACATGGATGATTTGGATAAGTAAAATCAGCAAAACTAAATCCTGGAAGTACTGTTACCCATGATACTGCTGAAGCAGAACATCCACCTGGTTCTGTATATGTTACAGTGTAACTGGTTGTTGATGTTGGTGAAACAACCACAATTGGTCCTCCACCTCCAATTGGTGTCCATGTATATGTTCCACCCGACGGACTAACAGTGGCGGTAAGTACAACACTTGCACCCGGAGCAGAACATAGTGTAGCATTGTTGACAGCAACAGTAGGCAAACTGCTTACATTTACTATGCCAACTGCTGTATTTGTACAACCAGCAGGAGAGGTATATAATAGTGTGTAATTTGTAGTAGAAGCAGGAGAAACCACAACAGAAGAAGTGTTCATACCACCTGGCGACCATAAATAAGTACCACCTGTTGGATTAACTGTGGAAGTTAAAGTAGCACTACCTGCACCACATATAGTTGCATTATTTACAGATACTGCAGGAATAGGATTAACGGTAACATTAGCAACTGCAGAGGCAGAACAACCGCTTCCATCTGTGTATGTAACGGTATAAGAAGTATTTGAAGGAGGTGAAACAACAATTGAGTTAGTAGTTGCACCTGTATTCCACGAGTATGAACCACCGCTTGGTGTACCGTTAGCAGTAAGAGTAGCTGAACCACCAGCACAAATCACGGCGTTGTTAACAGTTATGTTTGGTGAAGAATTAACATAAACAGTCCCACTAGCGCTTGCAGAGCAACCATTAGGGTCAGTGTAAGTAAGATTATAAACTTGAGTAGAAGCTGGAGAAACCACAATACTGGAAGTAGTGAAACCACCTGGTGTCCAGTTGTAAGATCCACCAACTGGATTTACGACACTGGTAAGCGTAGTACTTTGTCCTGCACAAATGGTAGCATTACTAACAGATACACTTGGTAATGGATTAACTGTAATGCAAACTACATTTGAAAATGCAACACCTCCGCATGTAATTTGTGCTCTAAAGCAAGTATTAGATGTGAGAGCACCCGAACTATAACTTGCAGAAGTAGCACCGGGTATATTTGTCCATGGCCCACCGCTTGTAGGAGCAGATTGCCATTGTATACTTCCTCCTGTTTGATAACCAGTTAAAGTAAGATTTACAGATTGTCCTGAACATATTGTTGTAGAATTCGATGAGGCAGTACCAGGATTAGGTGTTGACGGGCGATAACACAAAACCACTTCAATTCTGTCAATACATTCAGTACCACTTACATTTCCTGAAACTGTATTATTTCCACCATAGTTGTATGAAGGCATGCCACAATTAAAAGGAGTATTGGGTGTAGATGATAAATAACAAGCACCGCAAGTACAGTTTGAAGTAGAAAAGTTTGCATTTCCTATTGGAATACCATTGATTGAAGTTGCCATTGTACCTGCTCCTCCACTACAACCACTATAGTAATAATTAACTTGTGCAGAAACAACTATATTACCAGCAGGAACAGGGTCAACAAATGTATTACTAAACGATGCTCCAAAGGTGCAGGCAGAAGCACTACCATTTGTGTAACACCTGTAATCATTTCCACAAACATTACAGCACCCATTAGCTTGTGCTCCTGCAAAGTCAATGTTTACTGTAGTTGTAGTACATTGAGCAATTATTTTTTGAGAAAAATTAAAAAATGAAAATAGAATAACAATCTTTGTAAATAAATTTTTTCTTAACATAAATATAAATTTGGTGCAAAAATAAGTAAAAAAAAACGAAAAAACAAAATTCAATTTAAAAAATACGAACAAAGTAATTTTTGATAAAATTATTTTACCAAAACAGAAACTTTATTGTTTATGACTTCTACTACACCTCCATTTATTTCTAATTCTTCCTTTTTATTATTAGCTTCCCAAATTATTTTTCCTTTTGATAAGGTTGAAATAATAGGGGCGTGGTTAGGCAATATTCCAAAAGAACCTAAATCACCAGGAAGAACAATAGATGAAATTTGTCCTTCGTAAATTTTTTTTGTTGGTGATAATATCTCTAAATTTAACATATCAATTATTTAGATTCTGCAAGCATTTTCTTGCCCTTTTCAATGGCTTCTTCTATAGTACCTACTAAATTGAAAGCGGCTTCTGGATATTCATCTACTTCTCCATCCATAATCATATTAAATCCACGGATAGTATCTTCTATATTAACGAATACACCTTTTATTCCAGTAAATTGTTCAGCAACATGGAAGGGTTGTGATAAAAATCTTTGAACACGACGAGCGCGATGTACCACTAACTTATCTTCTTCGCTTAATTCATCCATACCTAAAATAGCAATAATATCTTGTAATTCTTTATATCTTTGTAAAATTCCTTTTACTCTTTGAGCACATTTGTAATGAGCTTCACCAACAATTGCAGGATTCAAAATTCTGGATGTAGAATCTAATGGATCCACTGCAGGATAAATTCCTAACTCTGCAATTTTTCTGCTTAAAACTGTAGTCGCATCAAGGTGAGCAAAAGTTGTAGCTGGTGCAGGGTCTGTAAGGTCGTCAGCAGGAACATAAACGGCCTGAACGGAAGTAATAGAGCCATTTTTAGTAGAGGTAATTCTTTCTTGCATAGCACCCATTTCAGTAGCAAGGGTTGGTTGGTAACCTACTGCACTTGGCATACGGCCTAATAATGCAGATACTTCTGAACCAGCTTGTGTAAAACGGAAAATATTGTCAATGAAAAATAAGATGTCTTTACCTTGTCCTTCGCCTTCACCATCGCGGAAGTACTCAGCTAATGTAAGACCAGATAAAGCAACACGAGCACGTGCTCCAGGTGGTTCATTCATCTGACCAAAAACAAATGTTGCCTGAGATTTTTCTAATTCAGATAAATCAACTTTTGATAAATCCCATTTACCTGAATGTAAAGAAGATTTGAATGCTTCACCATACTTTACGATATTAGCTTCAATCATTTCTCTTAATAAATCATTACCTTCACGAGATCTTTCTCCAACACCAGCAAATACTGAATATCCTGAATATCCTTTGGCGATATTATTGATTAACTCCTGAATAAGCACTGTTTTTCCAACACCAGCACCTCCAAATAATCCAATTTTACCACCTTTTGCGTAGGGTTCAATAAGATCAATAACTTTAATACCTGTATAAAGAACTTCTGTTGAAGTAGAAAGCTCTTCAAATTTTGGAGCAGGTTGGTGAATTACTCTACCGTTTTTGTTATCTAATGTATTAATTCCATCAATTGTTTCACCAACAACATTAAAAAGACGACCACGAATTTGTTTACCAACAGGCATTTTAATTCCGCTTCCTAATGCGGTAACATCCATTCCTCTGTAAAGCCCGTCGGTACTATCCATAGCGATAGCACGAACTGTATCTTCACCAATATGTTGTTGTACTTCTAAGATTAGTTTTTGTCCATTTGAACGAGTAATTTCAAGTGCTTCTAATATCTTTGGTAGAGATCCGTTTTGTGTGTCAAATCTAACATCCACAACGGGACCGATGACTTGTGTTATTTTACCTACTTGTGCCATTGATTTAATTTTGGGCGGCAAATGTAAGTAATTTATCTTTTATCAATGAAAAAAATTTTTATGATAATTGTCAGGAAAGAAAAAGATTTTTTCTAAATGCTATTTTTATCAATTTAGTGATTCTTTGAAAATAATGAGAGCATGGAATAACTAAAACAGGACTTGTAAGGGCTTATAGCGATACGCCATTAGCTAAATCGGCGTAAGGAATAACTAAAAATTAAACACTAAAAACTCAAAACTAATTAGTTTTGTTTTTCTCTTTGAATTTTTTTATGCCTTCTGATAACCATTTTATATACTCTTCTTTATCTGGATTGTATCCGCGAACATCATTTAATAAATTTTCGTTGTGATCTAATAAAATGTATAATGGTTGTGTGCTTTGGCCGTATCTGGTTTCTTCCATATATTTGTATTTGTCTCCAATAGTTGTAATTTTTCTTTTTCTTCCGTACCATTCTGCTTCAAAATGTTCGTTTTCTGGCAAATCTCTTTTATCATCAACATAGAGAGATACCAATACTACTTCATTGTTTAAAATATTTTTCACAATTTCATCAGGCCAGATAAAATCTTCTGTTTTTCTGCAATTTGCACAGGCGTGTCCTGTAAAATCTATCATCAGGGGTTTATTAGTTTTTTTGGCGTATTCTAATGCTTTTTCATAATTATTTTTGAAATGAATAATGCCGTGTTTATTAATTTCTGCTCCATTAGGTAGGTTGGAATGATTATTATCAGAATAAGAAGTAACATTGTTCATAAATCCGTGTGGTGATTCAGAATATTCAAGTGGGGGTAAAATACCGCTGATTAAATTCAAAGGTGCTCCCCATAGTCCGGGTAACATATATAAAGTAAAACTCAATGAAAGAGTAGCAATCATTAAACGAGTAACAGATAAAAATTTTAAATCTCCATCATGATGAGTTTTGAAAAATCCAAGTAAATAAAAAGTTAGTAAAGCAAAAATAGCTATCCACAAAGATAAAAATACTTCGCGAGTAAGAATGCCTGCTTGCACTACAAGGTCAGCATTTGAAGCAAATTTGAGAGCTAATGCAATTTCAATAAAACCCAGCGTAACCTTTACAGCATTTAACCAACTGTCAGATTTTGGTAAGGATTTCATCCATGAAGGAAATGCGGCAAATAATCCAAATGGTAAAGCTAATGCTAAGGAAAAACCAAACATTCCAATAGATGGTCCTAATATCTCACCAGTGGCGGCAGTTTGAACTAATAATGTTCCAACAATAGGGCCTGTGCAGGAAAATGAAACTAATGCTAATGTAAATGCCATAAAGAAAATTCCTAAAAATCCACCTTTATTACTTAAACTATCCATTTTATTTACAACAGATGAAGGCATGTTAATTTCAAATGCTCCTAAAAATGAAAATCCAAAAATGAGTAACAAAACAAAGAATGCAAGATTAAACCATACATTTGTTGATAAATCATTCAAGGCACTGGCACCAAATATCAATGTTACAAAAATACCTAACAATAAGTAAATTAAAATAATACTAATTGAATAAGTAATGGCTTCTTGAATAGATTTTTTTCGGTTTTTGTGTCTTTTGGTAAAAAAACTGATATTCATTGGAATTAAAGGAAAAACACAGGGTGTAAAGAGGGCGGCTAATCCGCCTAAAAAACCTTCTACAAATATCATCCAAAAAGAAAGATTATTAATTTTTTTATCACTTGTTTTATTTGTTGCAATATTATTATTTTGATTATTTGTATTTGCTGACGGTGGTAATGAAGTATCAATTTTGATAGATGTATTTTGTTGTTCTTGAATGGTGGGAGAATCTTTTGCAATTAATGTTGAATTTGTGGTTGAATTTGAAGTTTTTTCAGAATCAGAATTAGAAATTTCTGATGAGGAAGCATCTATGATAATTTCAAAAGGTTCAGCAGGTGGAAATACACATTTTTCATCTGTACACGCTTGATATTCATAAGTTCCGCTTACTTTAATTTTTCCCTTCTTTTTAATTCTAATAACTTGCCATATTTCTGCTTTCTTTGAAAAATACTCCACTTCAACTCCAAAAACTTTATCCATTTCTTTAATGCCTTTGCTTTGCTCTAATTTACCTACTAATTCATAATCATCAGAAGGGTTGAATTTAATAGCAGTGGGCATTGGACCATCATCAGGATTTTGATGAATAGAATAAATATGCCATGGTTCATCAATTTTTACATTTGCTATAATTTTATATTCATTATCAGAAATTTTTTTTGCAGTAAATGTAAAATGAGCGGGTTGAATTTGTGAGTATATGATGAATGGAAAAATAAAATTTAAGATGAACAATGATTTCTTTATCATAAAACAATTTTGAGGGGCAAAAGTAAAAAAAATAATTTTCAGCACTTGGCATAGTGTCTGATAATTATTGTTAATGTTGAAAGAAGTATCATCAAAGGATGTATTTATCTTATATAAATACTACATTTGCCCGATGAAAAATTTGAAACATCTTACCAAATATTTTGTAAAATATAAATGGTATTATTTATCAGGAATAATATTTGTTAGTTTATCATCTATTTTTGCAAACTATCAGGCAGTCATTGTAAGAAAAGCAACTAATGAAATAGTTTTAGGTATTCATCAGCATACTTTTGAAAAACAACAGTTTTTATTTTTTCTATTTTACTTACTTGGATTATCAATTATTAGTGGCGTTTTTATGTTTTTAATGAGACAGACAATTATTGTTTCAAGTAGGCATATTGAATATGACCAAAAGAATGAAATTTATAAGCATTTACAAAAAATGGATAAAGAATTTTTGAAGATGCAAAGTGTTGGTGATTTAATGAATAAAATCAGTGAAGATGTTGGTAGAGTACGAATGTTTACTGGTCCAGCAATTATGTATTTGACAAATGTGATTGTAACTTTAATTTCAGTTGTTTCTTTTATGATTCATGTCAATTTATTACTTAGTATTCTTGTATTGCTTCCATTACCTTTGTTTTCGTGGGCAATTTTTAAGTTAAGTAATAAAATTAATGTTTTGAGCACATCAGTTCAAAAAAAATTATCCGATATTACATCTTTTGTGCAAGAAAGTATTTCATCTATTAGGTTGATTAAAATTCATGATAAAGAAAAATTTTTTGATAACAAATTATCTGCTATTAATGAAGAGTATTCTGAACAATTTGTAAAGTTAGGAAAAACCGAAGCATTGTTTCAACCATTGATGACGATTATGGTAGGCACTGGAATTATTGTAACTGTTTGGGTAGGAAGTATTTTATTAAGTAAAGGTAAAATTGAACCGGGTAATATCACAGAGTTTGTAATGTATGTGTATCGTTTAACATGGCCATTTACAGCATTAGGTTGGGTAAGTGCTTTAATACAAAGAGCATCAGCATCGCAGGAAAGAATAAATCAATTATTATCTATTCAGCCAAAAATTGTTTCTCCAACAAATGAAATTTATCCAATTCAGGGAAGGATAAAATTTGAGAATGTTTCATTTACTTATAAAGAGAGTAACATCAAAGCACTTTCGGATATTTCTTTTGAAGTGAATAAAAATGAGGTGCTTGGAATTACAGGAAGAGTAGGATGTGGAAAAAGTACTATATTTCAACTATTACTGAGGTTTTATGATGCTGATACTGGTAAAATAATGATTGATGATAAATCTATTAAAGAACACAATTTGTATTTATTGAGACAAAATATCGCGTATGTACCTCAAGATGCTTTTTTATTTAATGATACTGTTTTTAATAACATTATTTTTCCTGAACAAAATGAAAGTATTGAAAAAGTTATAGAAGTTTGTAAAAAAGTAGATATTCACGATACTATAATGAGTTGGCCTGAACAATATCAAACAATGATAGGCGAAAGAGGCATTAATGTATCGGGTGGGCAAAGACAAAGAATAGCATTAGCAAGAGCGTTAATTAAAGATACGCCAATTTTATTGATTGATGATGCTTTTTCAGCACTTGATAATGAAACAGAACAAAAAATTGTAAGAAATATCAAAGATGATTTAAAGAATAAAACGGTTATGATTATTTCACAAAAGATTTCTATACTTAATTTGTTAGCTAATAAAATAATTGTTTTGAAAGATGGAAAAATTATTGAGAATGGTACAAGTGAAGAGTTATTAAGTCAAAATGGTGAATACAAAAAATTGTATGATATTCAAATGATGAGAAAAGAAAAGGTCAGTTGAATTAATAAACAAAATTTATATTAATATAAATAAAATTTAAAAAACATAACGAATAAAATGATGTAAATTTGCAGCACTAACCAATAAAAATTAAAAAACTATGACAACTATTTTAGGAAAAAAAGCACCAAGTTTCAAAGCAGCAGCAGTTATCAATGGAAAGGACATTGTAAATGATTTTTCATTAGACCAATATCTTGGTAAAAAGTATGTGGTATTTTTCTTTTATCCAAAAGATTTTACATTTGTTTGTCCTACTGAACTATGGGCATTTCAAGAAAAATTAGAAGAGTTCAAAAAAAGAGATTGTGAAGTAGTGGCATGTAGTACTGATACCGAACAAAGCCACTGGGGATGGTTACAAATGGATAAAAAACAAGGTGGTATTAAAGGAATTACATATCCAATTGTAGCAGATACTAACAAAACCATTGCGGCTAACTTTGGATGCTTGAATGGAGAATACTACATTGACGAAAATGAAAATTTTGTAGCAACATCTGAAATGATTGCTTACAGAGCTACCTACATCATTGATAAAAATGGAGTAGTGAGACATTTATTAATTAATGATTTGCCATTGGGAAGAAACATTGATGAAACTTTGCGTACTTTAGAAGCATTGCAATTTGTAGAAAAACACGGAGAAGTTTGTCCTGCTAACTGGACTGAAGGTAAAAAGGCCATGAAACCAACTCACGAAGGCACAGCAGAATATCTTGCTACGGTGTAATAATAAATAAAAATTTGATGTATAAAAGCCCTGTCAGAAATGGCGGGGCTTTTTTTATTTGATACTATGTCAAATTATTGAGAACAGTTTACAAAATTACTATTAATCTACAATAATAAGTTTAGTAATTCCGATAACCTTATTATTTTCAGAAAGTTGAGCAAAATAAAAACCTACTGGTAGATTATTACGGTTAATATTAATTGTATTTCCATTGATATTTTTGATTTGTGAAACTAATTGCCCAAAAGCATTGAAAATATTTAGAGTAACATTATTAAAATTTTCTTTTGCATGCAAAGTTGTAAAATTAGAAAAGGGATTAGGTGAAATTGAAAATGATAAGTTATAATTTATTTCATTTATTTTAAGTGGTATTGATGGGCATGATGCACCATCAGGATAGATGGTGTTTGAATTTACTTTTACACATGTCAGGTAACAATTAGCTTCAAATGGCGGAAACAACATTTCAAATAGACCTAATGTGCTCCCAATACCTTCAATCAATGCTGTATATGATGAAGGGGGGAAACCATTAATACTACTTATCCAATATCTTTTGTGATAATTTCCACCAACCAAAACGGAGTCAATGGATGAAACATAATTTGTATTTGCTGGACATATATATGTTGGATGAAGAGTATCTCCTAAATTCAAATTAAAATCATATAACAGAGTATCAATAGTTTTTCCTGCTTGAATAAAATACACCTTTTTTGAAGATGAATCTTGTCTAATTCCACCTCTGTAGTAATAGAATACAGAAGTATATTTTGGTAAGGGTGTGCACCAAGGAGGGCAATTTGTAGGTCCAAAATAATAATCTACTCTAGTATAAGCTGTATAAATTTTCTTAAAGATTTTAGAATTAATAACAGTATCTCCGTTTAGAGAATCAGCAATACTCATACCAAAATGGCAATTTCCTGAGCCAGCACAATTACAATAACAATTTTGCGAAATACCACCGCAATTGTGTATCCAAACAGCATTACTTTCAGGAAAAGGATGATAAACATTTGCTTGTGAATTTGCTGATTGATTTAAAAGCATAGTCATTATTAAGGTAATATAAAATTTCTCAAATACATTAAAAAGAAATTCACTTGTAAATGAAAAATTTAAAAAATTATTTTTTGATGAATGACTTTTAATTAATATAAAGTTTTTCATACTTTTAGTTTTTAAACTGAAAAACACAATATTTTTTTCTTACAAATTTAAGAAAAATATTTTGATTAAAAAAATCTACGCTGATTTAATTGCAATTTCGTGTGTGGGCTTACAATGTGGTCCTAAAAACAATCGAGCATATATTTTAATACCAGTTATTCCTATAATAATTAAATTTAATGCTATCAAAAACGCTAATGGAAACTGGTATGAATGAATATGCTCTAAAATCACATCTTCTCCAATAAATGTTGGTGTTGCAGGAAATCCTATCATACAAATGATTCCAAATAAAAATATAAATGCTAAAAATCTATGTTCATACACATGACCATAATACTTATTTAAGTCAAAATAGTTTTCTTCTTTAGATTTTAATTTAATCAAAGTGTAAACAGAAATTATTCCTCCCAAAATAATCCCTGATAAATATAAAAGAGAATCAAACATTTCAAATTTTTCATTATATGATATAGCAAGTAATACAAATAATTGACTTGATATTATTAAATAAATCACAAACAATGGATTCATTCTTTCTGAAAATGCCCGCATACTCAATATCACTGCAATCAATGCAAATATCTCAGGAAGCAAATGTTCAATTAATACGGGAAAATGTACTTTTGTAATGTAAAAAAATATACCCATTCCAAATAATGGTAAAATGTAAATCATCAATGTTGATGGTGTTATGAAAGAAGTCATTCTTCCAATTTTTTTAAATGTACCAAAAATGTAATGATTAACAATAAAATCTAAATTGTATTCTTTTTGGGATAATACATAAATAGTGTTATATATGCTATCTGGTAATACTTTCCATATATTAGTGGGAGTATCAATTAACTTTGAATAATAAACTTGTTGTCTCATTAAATAAATGACCATTGAAGGCGACATCAATAATTGATAAGTTCTAAGAAACGCATTACTTGCAAAGTGTATCAGTACTAACCATTTTAATCCTAATGCTAATTCAATAAACATGATTCCTATTTGAGCAATAGATGAATAGGCAATTTGTGTTTTTACAGATGATTGAACGCGTGCGGTTGTATTTGCCATCAATGCTGTAATAATACCTAATAATGCAAACAAAACTCTCGGAAGCCATTGTGTTTCCCAAATGTAGTAGGTTCTTATCAATAATAACACTCCCATGTGAACAGATAATGAACCGTAAAATATTGCGGATGATGGGGTAGGTCCTTCCATTGCTCTTGGCAACCAGTATGAAAATGGAAATTGTGCAGATTTTCCAATAGCCGTTATAAATAAGCACAATGCTATGGCAGTTCCAATCAAACTTTGATTTTCAAAATAATGTATGACTAATTTTTCTTTGTTCAATGTATAAAACAATAAATTTTCTTTTACTAAATGATGCAATGCCCACATTGCCATTATCATTCCAACATCACCTATACGATACACTGAAAATACTTTTACAGCGTTTCTTACAGGCAAATATCTGTCTCTATAAAATGCAATTAATAAAAATGATGATAAACCTAAAAATTCCCAACCAATAAATAATGTTATGAAATTTCCCGCAAGAACAGTAATAGTGTAACCTAAATAAAAAAATAAAATAGTATTGAAAAATCTTTTGTAACCATTTTCCCGATGCATATAGTATCTGCTAAAATATACTATTATCAATGTAATGATATTTCCTACTAACAAAAACACAACAGTGTTTATATCCCAAATCAAATCAAAACCGAAACTATAATGTTCATTTTTTATGATATTAAATAAAAAGATATTGAAAGGAACAAAATGTATAAACATCCAGATAAAAAAAGCAGAAAGTATCAATATATTGTTTATCAAAACCACTGTAAATGCTAATTGAGACAAGTGATTTTCATTTTCTTCCTTTAAAAACAAATTTCCAAAAAATCCAAGAATTGAAAGTATCAAAATAATTTCAACAATAATTTGAATGATTTCCATAATGATTAGTTTAATAAATAAACAGGTAAGTTTGATGAGTGTATTTCAAAAATTTTTTGAAGTTCTGAAATATCTTTTTTTTCAATATTTTCAATTTGAATTATATCTAATGGTTCAAAATTTGAAGAATTGTAATAATAAAATTTTGATTCATCTGGATGAAGTGCTACCAGATGAATCCACTGATTGTCAAACCATTCTTTTGTTTCTGCTGATTTTTCAAGCGTTTTCAAAATTATATCAGGATAATGTTCTACGATGAGCAATAATCTTATGGGGTCGTGTATTTCTACCATTTGTTGCGGAAGTCCGTATCTTAAATCACCTTCTGCACCATTGGCTACACCTATCAATCCATAAACATTATGTGGCAATTTTGAACCTGCTCCTAATTTTTGATTATCAACTCTTGAAAAATAATACTCCAGATTTATTCCTCCGCATACTACTGCCACAGGTTTCAGAACACTTAACAGATAATCACCATTTTTGTCTTTCAAATAATTATAGGAGTTTAGGAAAGATCTTCTATCTAAAAATAATTTTTTGGAAATACTTCTTCTTCCTACAATACATACAGCATTAGTTGCGTGATTATATTCGGGTCTTGGCTCAAATAAAGAAAACTCACGAAGTTTAATCATTTCATGTATTTCTTCCGGAGTTTTTTTATTTGAACGAGTTACAAATCTTCTTGCCCTTTCTTTTGCATTCAAATCTAATGCTTTATTGAAAACTTTGACATTTTCCTGATGAAGTTTAATTTGGCTTTCATCTAATAAATTTAAATCATAAAAGTAAAATTCATCAGATGTAGTGTCATGTAATCCGGGAATAAATACTGTTTCATCAGGAATAACAATACCTTTTTGAGATAAAATTTCTCTAACTGTTTTATCATTCAAAAATTTACATGCTACACGAGCATTTGCAGAACCGGGCTTGCCTGAACACGCACCACAATCGTATGCGGCATAATAAGGATTATTTGTACTTCCAGCACCATGACCTATAATGTAAACAATAGGAGAAAAAGTTTTTATTAAACCAATACTTTTTAATAACATTTCTATTTTTTCAGCCGCTTCAAGTTTTGTAAAACCTAAATATAAATTGTTTATTTTTTGTTGATGGTTAGATGGTCTTTCATAAATTAATTGTGCTGATTCATCAATGTGCTTTCGTGCTGATATAGATGCAGGATTATCGTGTGGTTTAAAAATATGATGAAATAGTTTAATTGCTGCCCAGTATCCTGTAACCTGCGAAATAAGCCAACCTCTGAACAGAGAATGTGATTGTTGATTTAAACTAAAATCAGTATCTAAATTTTTTTGAGCATTTTTTTCTAAAACAATGTGTTTAGGATTTGCATTAGCAGGTGCTACTTTAGAATAATAATTACTAAATTCTGGTTGAAAATAAAAATCCATATTAAAAAATCCTGCTGTGCCAAAGGTTTGTGCTTCTGGCTCTAATGCTTCAATATATCTGCGAATAGATTCTTCTCTATCATCTATACAATTAATAGTTTGAAATTTAGGTTTAAATTCTTTTATAGCAGTAGGTGAATAATATTGTTGAATGCCTGATAATACTTTGTAATAATAAGTCCATTCATAACTTTCCTGCCAAAGTTTTAATACTTCAAATGCTTCATCATATTCTTCAATTTCAAAATAATGTTTTTCTGGAAATTTTGCTTTTTTTGAAAGTGGCTGCCAATCTTTTAGTTTATGGTCTAAATAATCAATTTGAAAAAGTAATTCTAAAATTAGAAATTCTTTCAATGAAATTTTTCTTGGATGTAAAAGATATTCAGGATGATCTTCTAAAACATTTACTATTCCTGACCATCCGGGATGTTCATAAGATATATCAAACAAATAATCTTCAAACCATTCTTCATTTCCTACTAAAACAGTTAATAGATATTTTAAATCTAAATGCTTATTTTGTAATAACCATTGACATGCTCTGCCTTTTTTATTAAAAAAATAGGAACTCAAAGATTTGGACTCTACTTCTCTGATATTTTCTAATAGTCCTGCGTCCTTATATGGAAACTCTACAAGCGAAATCCCTTGGTCTAAATATGCACTGATGATTCTAAATAAATTAGGTTGAATATATTTTGTGATATTAACTTTGTAATAATCCTTCCATAGATGCATAACTTTACCAATTCTACCAGTAAAATAAATCTCATAAGATTTATTAAGCAGTGCATCTTTCCAATAATGTAAATCTTTTTCACCTTTGTGTTGAATAATTGTTTTTTCTAAAACATTTTCATCTATTTGTCCAGATTGAAATAATTCTCTATATTCTTTTAATGATAAATAAGTTTTAAAGCCAAATATCTTTGATGCCTTATACAAAGCAGTATGAAAAGGTAAATGTTGATAAAAGTGTAATAAATTATGATGAACAAAATCTTTTAGAGGTGCTTGTGATGGTAAGAAATGTTTAAGATGATGAATAGTTTTTTCTTCATCAAATATAGATATATTAGAACTTGTATGTAATTCCATATTGTATTTTTTGGAAATTTAAAATGAATAAATCTGCCTTATCAAGGCAATGATTGTGATTGATTAAAAATTATACTTTGGGAATTACTCTAAAAAGAAACAATTTTTTTCTCATCTTTTTAAGAATGAGAACAAAATTAAAAAAATACAATTTATGAAAACCAAATTCAAACATTCTGCGGCAAAATTACGAAAAATAATTGGTTGCTATTATTTAAAGTGATTTATTATTTTTTTATTGATACGAAAACTACATATTTGTCTTATTTATTAAAATTCTTTAAAAAATAGAGTAGGGCATAAAAATTGTTTCCTACATTTGCAAAAAAATTAAACTATGAAAAAATTTAATTTAATTGTATTGATGGCAACAGTTTTTGAAATCTCTTTACTTCAATTTTCATTTTCTCAAAATGATTTAGTCGTGTTTAATGATGGTGGAGAAAAATTTTATTTGTATGTTAATGGTATTAAACAAAATACTGAACCAGAAACGAATATAAGAGTAGCCAACATTAAACAACCATGGGTAAAAGTAAAAGTTGTGTTTTTAGATAATAAGAAAATTCCAGACCTTACAACTAATGCTCAATTTATTTGGGAAGGAGAAGAGAAAAATGGCTGGGAGTTTGTTTATCAGATAGTGAATAAAACAGGAAAATATAAAATAAAACCATATAGTGCTGCACCTATCAGTAATTCACCAGAAAAAGAACAAACCGTTGTAAATTATTCAACACAAGAACCTTCACCTAATGTAAGTGTATCAGCACCTGCAAATACTAATGTGTCTTTAAATACGCAAACAGTTACTTCAACGACTGTTGTAACAACAGGTGGTCAAAATACTTCTCCAAATTCTACTAATAATAATGGATCAGTAGGTATAAGTGTTAATATCTCTCCAACTAATGCAGGGATACAAATTCATGACAATACGGGTTCTCCTAATACCAGTTCAGGTTATACAACATCGGTAGTTTCTACAACTGTAACTTCCTCATCCTCTATGAGTAATGAAAATGTAGCAACGACATCAGTTCCACGTCCAGTTTCTCCAAAGGTTATTTGCAGTGTTTCAGAAAAAGAATTTGAAAGTATTAAAAAATCAATTTCATCAAAATCATTTGAAGACAGTAAATTAACTTTAGCAAAACAAATATGTGATTCAAAATGCTTAAAAAGCACACAGGTTCGTGATATTATGAAATTATTTTCTTTTGAAGCAACAAAATTAGAATTTGCTAAATATGCATATAATAAAGTATCAGATAAAGAAAACTACTATCTGGTAAATGATGCTTTTCAGTTTGAAAGTTCAATTGAAGAATTAAACGAAAGTATTAAGGAATAATTTTTTTTAGTTCAAAATTCTATACTGAATACCTGCACCTAAAATAACACCTTTCCCTTTCCAGTTAGCAATAATGTATTGATTAAGAACATCTTTGTTAGTGCTCATATTTGAATAATTTACACTTGGTAATCCTATGTATAAATTAAATCCAAATTTCTTAATATACAGCATTGGTTGAATATGCAAATCAAAATAACTGCCTTTACCATAAATAGTGATAGGATCGTTAGGATTGTTATTGTTATAGGTTAATGATGACCCTCCAATGGATAATCCAATGGGTAAATCAAAATGATTTGTACGAAATAAATGTGCTCTAACAGTAAAAGCAATATCAAAAGAATGAGCAGTTGGTGTATTGCCTGTATATTTATCTTTCTCTGTAAAGTAATTATTCACTTTTCCTTTTAATCCTATACCTAACCACTTTAATAACCCATATTCTACACCTAAATAATAATTTGAATTACCTGCCTGATCTTTAATCAATGTATCAAAATTTGTGTTTTTTAATTGATACTTATATTCTGTATTCAATGCTTCTATACCTATATTGAAATGCAATAACAATGAACCACTTGTAAAACTTTGAGAAAACATATTTTGACTAATAACAAAACTTAAAATAGCGCCTGATAAATTTGTGATTAACTTTTTCATATATTTTGATTTTAAAATTTATATCCAAAAATAAAATTGACTTTTGCTTGAGTTAAAACTGGGTCACCTGATAAATTCATTTCATCTTTTTTTACACCAATGCCTAAATTACCCGAAATGGTAATGTGTTTTCCAATATGAACTAAAAAACCATTATTAATTCCAAATCCATAATGCTGTCCATCGTATTTTGTTGGTTTATAGTGGTATATATAATTATTGTTATCATAATACCTTACTGTATATGCAAAAACACCATAATCAATATAAGGTCCAAAAAAGTAATTGACTTCCGAAAATTTAAGGGGATAATAATTAAACTCTATTGAACCACCTGCTATTTTGCCTTTTTGATAAATATAATAGTTTGCATTTTGCATATTATTTGGATTCACTGCTTTATTATCTGTAACAACTATATCATCATTTTTATACATATAATTAAAACCAATTGAAAACGGAATGCGAATTGAAAAACGATTTTCCTTATCAAAAAATCTTTCATAACACAATCCTATTGATGAATAAAAGAACTGACCTGCATCTACACCAATGATATTTTTTTGACGAATATAAATTGAATCATAATCTGGTGTAGTTTCAAATACTGGGTTGGATTCAAATTTTTCTACTTTTCCGTTACTATACTTAATTTTTGAAATTCTGGATATATCCATTGAGTAAGTTGGTCCATCTAAATTTTCTTTTAATTTATATTTTACGGCATACTCTGTTATTTCAATTATTTTTCCAGCAACAGCCGCACCTGTATTGAAAAAAATACTATCTTGAGAATAAATTTTAATGCTTACTAATAATAAAATATTTAAGAGGTATTTTAATTTTGTTTTCATAAATTAAAATTTTACACCTAATGCAAAATTAATTTTTGAGTGTGTTTCTATTAAATCAAATGCAGAAATAGTTTCATCTTTTTTAATACCAATTCCAATACTTGTAGAAAGTACAACATACTTATTTAGGTGCCACAAAATGCCATTATTTATACCACCTGCTAAATGTTGCCCATTGTGGTAAGGAATAATTTCGGAATTATAATATGGATAATATCCATTGTAATTTGTATACACTTTTTCAATACCATAATAAAATACACCATATTCAAAATATGGCCCAATATAATAATTTACTCTCTTAAATTTTACAGGATAATAGTTAAATTCAATTGAACTTCCAAACACTTTTCCATTTCTATAAAGATTAATATAATCACTATAAATAAAATCATCATAACTATTTTTTTCTTGGATAGATTGATAATTTTGATAATTTATACCTATTGAAAATGGAATACGAATAGAAAAACGATTGTATTTATCTAAAAATCTTTCATAAATAAATCCAATTGAATGGAAAAAATATTGACCCATATCTATTCCAAAGATATTTTTACTTTTCATATATACAGAATCGTTCTCATAAACATAGCCAGATGAAATTGAATTATTTTCATTGCTTTCTTCTTTTGATTCTTTTGAAAACACATCAGTAGAACCGTTGCTATACTTAATTTTTGTAACCTTTGATTTATCAATTGAATACACTGGACCATCAAGGTTATTTAATTTTTTATACTTTACAGAAGTTTCGGTAATTTCTAATATTTTTCCTTCATATACTTCTCCAACTTTTGTAAATATAATGTCTTGAGCATTCATTAGAAGTTGAAGCAATGCAAGTGAAAATATAAAAACTACTTTTTTCATATTTTTTAATTATTATTCTACATGCTTTTCTGCATGATAAGAAGAACGAACTAATGGTCCACTTTCTACATGTCTGAATCCTTTTTGCAATGCATATTCTTTAAATGCTTTAAATTCATCGGGATGAACAAATCTTGCAACAGGTAAATGTTTAGCTGTTGGTTGTAGATATTGTCCAATGGTAATCACATCTACATTTACAGATCTTAAATCATCAATCGTTTCATAAATTTCCTCGTTAGTTTCTCCAAGCCCTACCATCAATCCAGATTTTGTTCTCATGCCTGTTTCTTTGAGCATTCGCAATACTTCTAAACTTCTTTCGTACTTTGCTTGAATTCTCACTTGTTTAGTTAATCTTCTTACCGTTTCTATATTATGAGAAACAATATCTGGCTTTGCGTCTACAATTCTTTTGATGTTTTCCCATTTACCTTGAAAATCTGGAATCAAACACTCAAATTTTGTTTCAGGAGAAATTTCACGAATGGCTTTAATAGTTTCTGCCCAGATGATAGATCCACCATCTTTTAAATCATCTCTGTCAACAGATGTGATGACGCAATGTTTTACACCCATTAGTTTTACAGATTGAGCCACACGCATAGGTTCGTCCCAATCTACTGGTAGTGGTCTTCCGGTAGCAACTGCACAAAAGCCACAGGAACGAGTACAAATGTTTCCAAGAATCATAAATGTAGCAGTACCTGCTCCCCAGCACTCGCCCATATTTGGACAATTACCACTTTGGCAAATAGTGTGAAGTTTGTGTTTATCTACAATTTCTCTAACTTTAAGATAATTTTCGCCTAATGGTAGTTTTACTTTTAACCATTCAGGTTTTTTATATTTTGGCTTATTATCATTGACAATTGTTGTTTCCATAATTTTAAAACCATTTTTTTCCAAATACAAATGCTAATTGCAAAGTTACAATATAATTTTCAGCAGGATTTTTTGCCAGAATAGGCAAAGATTTAGGAAAGAAATCTCCTACTATACCTACTTCAATTGCCCGAATTTTGTAGGATACAGATGCATACTCAATACTCATCAAAAATTTTCCAGTAATGGCAGGATAAATTTTCATTTCATCAAGCCCATAAATAAAACCGCCTCTTCCCATGATTGTATCCAGTTTAATTTTTTCAGGATCATATTTTACTATTTCAGTATTTCTAAAACCACCTTCGCCTAATACCTGAACATAATATGGTTTAGCAAATGCTAAATTGCCTTCTAAAAAATAAGTTGCTCTTACTTCTACTGCTTTTCTGTCTGTTCTTTTGAAAATAGTGTGCTGCGTGCCAATGCCTGCTCTTAACATCATAACAGTGTTTAATTTACCATAAACAAACCCGCTCTTAGATTCTGAACCGCCACGAACTTTAATTTCCTTTGGATGCTTCATGTATGCTCCTTCTATTTCAAACAAGCCCTTAATTTTAGCGGTAATATGTTTGCCTCTTCTGTATCCAACGCCCCATCCTCTTGTGCCTAAAAAACCATAAAAGGTTTGTTCATTTCTATACAACACATTCAAATCCTGTCCACTTTCAATAACATCTAATGCACTTTGAGAAAATATAAAATCAACATTTAATATCACTAAAATAAAAACAACAACTTTTTTTATCAAAGCATTAAATTTCATACCACAAATTTACGAAATATATTTCAATTAACTGTAAAGTAAATTATAAAGACAAACGATTCATTTCACTTTAGTTTATACAACCTTTACTTTTGAAATATCTAATTCTAAACCACATTTGAAATGTTTTTTAGGGCATTCTTTATGTCCATGAATGCCGCAGGGACGACAATCTAAATTTTTTACTTCAATCGCTTCACTATCTTCTGATAATGGATAAAATCCAAAGTCCGTAACAGTACTACAAAAAAAAGCCGTTACAGGTGCATTTACAGATGATGCAATATGCAATGGCGAACTATCATTTACATAAGTTCTTTGAGCGTGTTTCACTATAGATGCTATTTGTAAAATACTGTATTTTCCAGCAATATTAAAGCAGTTATCGCGATTACTTTTGTTTTTAATAAACTCACATAATTGAAAATCATTTTTTGCACCACATAAATAAATATTTACATCTTTTGAAAATCTTTGAATTAATTCTACCCATTTTAATGGTGGCATTTGCTTCGTAGCCCATATTGATGCAGGAAATAAACAAACATATTTTTTATTAAAATCAAAATCATTTGGTATATGATTTTCAAAATATAATTTTGGATAAAAAACATTTTTTTGATGTGTAATAGGTTCAACTAATTGATGATAACGATGAATTTCATGCAATCCTTTTTTGAATTGATGTTTTACTGAATGATGAAAAAAATTACTCAAGAATGATTGAAAACCTGCGATATACTTTGCTCCTGAAAAAACACTCATTAAATTAGATGATAAATATCTATGTAAGTTGATAACTACATCAAATTTTTCCTGACGAATTTTTTTAATTAAAGTAAATAAAGATTTGTATTTATGAGATTTATCATGCGTCCAGATTTCTAAGAATGGATGATTTTCAAAAATACTTTCATTGCCTTTTTTAACTAACAAAACAATTTTTGCTTTAGGAAAACTAAAATGCAATTCTTCTGCTACTGATGATGCTAAAATGGTATCACCAATAAAAGCCGTTTGAATGATTAAAATTTTCTTTGGATCAATTAACATTACACGGACAAATTATATTCTCTCAATGTTAGATTCAATGATGTTTTCAAATCAGTACTTTCTTTTCTTTTGCCTATGATTAAAGCACATTGCACACCATATTCACCGGCAGGAAATTTTTTAGTAATACTTCCGGGAATGACTACACTTTTAGGTGGCACATAACCTTTGTATTCTATAGGTTCACTGCCAGATACATCAATGATTTTAGTAGATTGAGTAATGACCACATTTGCACCTAAAACCGTCTGCTTACCTATTCTTACACCTTCTACAATGATGCAACGAGAACCTATAAAAGCATCATCTTCTATAATCACAGGCATTGCTTGTGGGGGCTCTAAAACACCACCAATTCCAACGCCTCCGCTTAAATGAACATTTTTCCCTATTTGAGCACAACTACCAACAGTAGCCCAGGTATCAACCATTGTGCCACTATCTACATATGCACCTATATTTACATATGATGGCATTAGTATGACATTTTTGGCAACATAACTTCCATATCGGGCAATAGCAGTAGGAACGGCACGCACGCCAATATCTTTGTAATTTTTCTTAGTAGATATTTTATCAAAAAAAGAAATATCTCCTGCTACAATTTCTTTGTTTTCACTGATTTGAAAATAAAGTAAAATGGCTTTTTTAATCCATTCATTAACTTTCCATTCATCTTTTTCAGCAATGTATTCACACACACGAATTTCACCTTTATCTAACTTATCAATAGTTAATCTCACCATTTCTTGAATTTCTTTATCTTTCAATAACTCTTTATTTTCAAATGCTTGTTCAATTTTTATGGTATCAATCATAAAAATAATTTTTATAATGCCGCAAAGGTCGTTTAAAATTTTCTAATTTTGCATCTAAATTTACTTAGATAATATTTATTATGAATTTATGCTAAAAAATAATGTTGTTTTAATAATTATATTCGGTTTAATCCTGAATTTTTCATATTCTCAGAATGATAGTTGCTGGAAAGTTTTACTTTTGCACAAAAATAAAAAACTTAAAATTAAAGATGATATGATTAATTTTAGTAAAAGTGGTTTTTACTTATATCGTAACTGTACGTATAGAATAAAATTACAAAATAACTTAATAATCTATGGAAGAGTTGTGGATATTAAACCAGATACTATTTATTTCACAAATTTTTTTAATGAAAATGTGGCTAAAAAATATAATTTGAAACTTGATACAATTCCAGTTTATTACAAAGACATTAAAAAAATATATTTAATAGGCGATAGATCATTGGGACTTTATGAAACATATTCATTGAAGAAATTTAATTTCATTTTCTTCAAAGATACGGGAGATTGCTCACTAAAAAGCATTTGGATTAGAATTTTTTCAAAAGATACTACAAAATATGAATTAGTTCCATATCTTACTCTACAAGGTGTAAATTTATTGTATGAACGAAATGGTGATACATATTATTTTATGGGCGTTGAGGAGATAAAATCTGATTCTACTGACAAAGAAAAATCTAATTCTGAAAAAGATACAGTTTATATTGTGAGAAATTTTGTTTGGTTTACACCTTCAAAAGTAAATGAAATAAATGGACTATCAATAGGATTACAACCAGTAAATACAAAAAATACTGATAAAGGAGTAGATTCATTAATCATTCGTGGGATAAACATATCATTAGGGCCTTATTTAATGGTAATACCCTACATTGTTATAGGTGATATAAATAACATATTTCAAATTAATCGATTTTTAGATACTAATTACTTCAAAAATTTTAATATGAATTGGGAAACTAAAATTTACGGTATGAATTTAAGTTTAGTTCTAACAAGTGGTTTTGAAAATATTTACGGAATAGAAATTGTAGGATTAAATATTACAGGATTTTATTCTGTAAGCGGTGAAATTAAAGGTGTATCAATATCTGGTTGGGGAAATGAATATTATTTATTAAAAGGAGTAAGTATAGCAGGATTCAGAAACAAAGGTGTTATTGTGAGAGGATTACAAATAGGATTATTTAATAAAGTGGATGATTTGCGAGGTATTCAAATTGGTTTATGGAATAAAAACGGTAAAAGATCTTTGCCTTTTATTAATTGGCAATTTAAAAAATGAAATGGTATTAGAAATTAAAATAAATCATTTAATCTCCAATTGCTTCAACAAATATGCTTTAATGAATGGATCAATATCTCCATCTAATACTGCATCTGCATCTGTGATTTTTAATTCAGTGCGATGGTCATTCACCATTTTATATGGGTGTAATACATAACTCCTAATTTGTGATCCCCACTCAATTTTCATTTTTGAATTTTCTATTTGTTCTCTTGCTTCGTTTCTCTTACGCATTTCCATTTCATAGAGTTGCGACTTCAACATTTGCATGGCTCTTTCTCTATTGGCCAATTGACTTCTTTCAACCTGACAAACTACTGTAATCCCTGTTGGCTTGTGATAAATTTGCACTTTGGTTTCTACTTTATTTACATTTTGACCACCTGCACCACCACTTCGTGATGTAGTAATTTCAATATCGTTTGGATGAATATCAATTTCAATAGTATCATCTACTACTGGATAAACAAAAACTGAAGCAAATGATGTGTGTCTTTTGGCATTAGCATCAAATGGACTAATTCTAACCAAACGATGTACGCCGTTTTCTGATTTCAACATGCCATAAGCATAAGGACCATCAATTTGAATTGAAGCTGATTTTATACCTGCTACATCTCCAAGATTTATGTCTAATTCCGTTACTTTGTAATTGTGTTTATTAGCCCACATTTCATACATTCGTAATAACATAGAAGCCCAATCGCAACTTTCTGTGCCACCAGCACCTGCATTGATTTGTAATATACAGGATAAATTATCTTCGGGTTGAGTGAGTGTGTTTTTTAACTCAAAATCTTCAATAAGTTTTTTGGCAGATTCATAATTGGACTGTAATTCTTCTTCGCTAACATCACCAGTTTTGTAAAACTCATAAAGGACTTCAAGGTCAGAAACTGCTGTTTCAACCTTGCGAATACTTTCAAGTTTATCTTTTGAAATTTCTAATTCTTTTAATAATTGTTTAGCATTAGATGGATTGTTCCATAAATCTGGGGCAGAAGCTTTTTCTTCTAATTCATTGATTTTAGATTGCAACCTATCCTTGTCAAAGAAACCTCCTCAGAGCTTCTGCTCTTTCCACCAATTCTTTTATTGTTTCGTATGAAAACATATCTTTAGTTTTTAGTTATTAGTGTTTAGTTTTTAATTAAGAATAATCTTTATTAACTCAAATAATTTTTTTTATTTCAAATTCAATAGTTGCTAAATTTATATTAATATAAAGTACAAATGAACAATAAAAAAATTCCTTCTGAAAAAATTTGAATAATAAATTTATTTATTGAGTAATGGCTCTTGAAATGACAATTCTCTGAACTTCTGAAGTGCCTTCGTAAATTTGAGTGATTTTAGCATCTCTCATCAATCTTTCAACATGGTATTCTTTTACATAACCATATCCGCCGTGAATTTGAACGGCTTCGGTTGTAACCCACATTGCAGTTTCAGAAGCATATAGTTTAGCCATTGCACTTTCTTTATCAAATGGCAAATGTTGATCTTTTAACCATGCGGCTCTGAGAACTAATAATCTTGCGGCTTCTATACGAGTTGCCATATCTGCTAACTTAAAAGCAATGGCTTGATGTTTATAAATCTCTTTTCCAAATGCTTTCCGTTGTTTAGCATATTCTTTGGCAAGTTCGTATGCACCAGATGCAATTCCTAATGCTTGTGCGGCAATGCCAATTCTTCCGCCTGAAAGTGTTTTCATAGCAAATTTAAATCCAAATCCATCTTCTCCGATCCTATTGGCTTTTGGCACTTTTACATTATTAAACATCAATGAATGTGTATCACTCGCTCTGATGCCCATTTTATTTTCTTTTGGCCCTACAGTAAATCCTTCCATTCCTTTTTCTACAATAAGGCAGTTAATACCTTTGTGCCCTTTTTCTTTGTCTGTTTGAGCCATAACAAGATAAACAGAGGCACTTCCTCCATTAGTAATCCAGTTTTTGACACCATTTAATAAATAATAATCGCCTTTGTCTTCGGCAGTTGTTTTTTGCGAGGTAGCGTCGCTTCCGGCTTCTGGTTCTGATAAACAAAAAGCACCAATGATTTCACCTTTGGCTAATGGCACAAGATACTTTTGTTTTTGTTCTTCGGTGCCAAATTTTTCTAGTCCCCAACAAACAAGTGAGTTATTTACACTCATAATAACGCTGCAGGAAGCATCTACTTTTGATATTTCTTCCATTGCAAGAACATAAGAAATAGTGTCTAATCCTGCACCGCCGTACTTAGGATCTACCATCATTCCAAGGAAACCTAATTCAGCCATTCTTTTTACTTGTTCTGCAGGGAATTGTTGTTTTTCATCTCTTTCAATAACCCCTGGTTTTAATTCATTTTGGGCGAAATCTCTCGCCATTTTTTGAATCATCAAATGTTCTTCTGTTAGTTCAAAGTTCATATTTTTTAGTTTTGAGTTTTTAGTTTTGAGTGTCATCGCATGCGGTTAGCATGCTGACATTTTTCGTTAGCATTTTGAGTAGGGGCGTATTGCCATACGCCCTTACATATAGAGGCGTATTGCCGTATGCCTTTACATCATTTATTTATTCTTTAATTTTCTCAGAAATTTTCAAAGGATTTTTAGTGAGTTCTTTGTATAATTTGCGGTTGTTGTAAATATCAATAGCAGCGTAAATAGCGTTTAGCATGGATTGAGGATTAGCAGAAAATTTTTGAGCAATATCATAAGCAGTGCCATGGTCTGGACTTGTACGAATAACGGATAAACCAGCAGTATAATTCACGCCTGTTTCAAATTCCATCATTTTAAACGGAATTAATGCTTGATCATGATACATCGCAAGAACAGCGTCAAACTCACGGTATAATAATTTGCCAAAAAATCCATCCGCAGAAAAAGGCCCATAAACTAAAACATCTTTAGCATCTTGAAATGATTGAATGGCAGGTGCAATGATTTCTTTCTCTTCGTTACCAATTAAGCCATTTTCTCCAGCGTGAGGGTTAAGTCCTAATACAGCAATTTTAGGTAATCGTATCTGAAAATCTTGAATAAGAGATTGTTTTAAGATATTTATTTTTTCTATAATTAGTTCTTTTGATAAACTTTTGGAAACATTACTTAATGGAGTATGTACAGTTGCCAGAGCAATTTTCATGTTTTCGCCTACAAATGTCATCAATGGTTTTTCTTTTAATTTATACGCAATATATTCTGTATGTCCTCTAAATTCTTGTCTGATTTGTTGGATGGAATGTTTGTTGATAGGTGCTGTAACAAGAGCGTGAATTTGCTTTGAAATCAAGGCATTCACTGCGGATTCCAATGAAATGTAAGCATACTTGGCTGATTCAATCGTTGGTTGTCCTAAATCTATTGGCACTTCTTCTTCATAACAAATAAATACATTGACTTTTTTTGGATTTATTTGAGAGAAATTTTTTATTGGATTAAAATTAAAATCATTGAGTTGAAGAGCTTTACGAAAATATGTTATAGTTCTTTGAGAACTGAAAATAACGGGTGTACAGATATTTAGTATTTCAGGATTATGAACAGCTTTTAAGATGACTTCTGGACCAATACCGTTAATATCTCCCTGCGAAATTCCAATTATTGGTTTAAATTTAATCATAGCCGCAAAAGTACAATTAAATTTATGTAAATGCAAAAAACAAAAAGTGAATTGAAAAATATGACCAAATGAAAATCAAAACCGTTCATCAAAATAAAAATTTTTTATGATTTTTTGTAAAATATAATTTCATCAACTTGTTCTTACTCTGTACTTTTGCACGCATTTTAAATTCAAATTTAATTAAGATTTGATACATTTATTTGTCAAAAATTTATTTAAATGAAAACATTTTATTCACTTGGTTTATTACTTATCGGTACTATTTTATTTGCACAGATGCCATCGGGTGTTAGTCCTAAAATGATGGAGAAATTAAAAGATATGAAGATTGGAAAAGTATATGGAAAAATATATGATGAAAAATCTAAAAAACCTGTTGAATATGCATCTGTTGTGCTTTTGTGGTATAATAAAGATAGTGTCATTACAGGAACTCTTGCAAATGAGAAAGGGTATTTTTTGATAGAAAATTTGCCTGTGATGGCAAGTTATAGAGTTAGAATAAGTTTTATTGGTTACAAAAATTATGAAAAGAGAATTTACATCACACCTCCTGATAAAGTAGAAATTGATTTAGGAAATATCATGTTGAGCCCAGATGAAACAATCTTAAACGAAGTGCAAGTAACTGCTGAAGTACCTACTTTTACGACTCAAATTGACAGAAAAGTTTTTAATGTTGAAAAAGATCTTTCAGTTAAAGGTGGCACTGCATTAGATGCTGTGAAAAACATTCCAACTTTGAATGTTGATGCTGATGGAAGCGTTCAATTAAGAAATAAGGGAGTTACTATTTATGTAGATGGACGCCCTTCTCAATTAAGTTTGGATCAAATTCCAGCAGATCAAATTGAAAGAATTGAAGTGATTTCAAATCCTTCTGTAAAATTTGATGCTTCTACAACAGGTGGTATTTTAAATGTGGTATTGAAAAAAAATAAAAAGCCAGGATATAATGGAATGTTGATGGGCGGCATTGGTACAAATGATAGATATAATGCAATGGGCAATATAAGTGTAAAAGAATATCCGTTTAACTTTTCATTGATGGGCACTTTTAATTCTCAAATTAATTATACCAAAGGTTATACCAAAAGAACTGACTTGTATAATGGTAGTATTATAGATTATTACAATCAAGACAATCATACTTTTAATAAATCACAATTTAATTTTTTTAGAGTAGCAGTTGATTACAATTTATCACCAAGAGATTTAATAACTATTTCAGGAAATTTTCCTCAAGGAAACTTTTATACAAGTGACACACAAATTTTTTCAACATTATTAAATAATCAAAAAACATTTAATAGTGGTTACAGAGTAAATAATTCAGATGCCGGTTTTAAGGGTTATACAGGTGCTTTGAATTACAAAAAGTCATATCCAACTCCAGGTAAAGAATTAACTTTTGATGCTAATTACAATTACTTTAATAGCAAGAATAATTATTTGTATAATACTCATACTTTTGATTCAACAGGTGCTCAAATGTTTTTTTCTCCTTCTATTCAAAAAAATAATGGAAACAGATTTTCTAATCAAGTAACATCACAATTAGATTTTACTAATCCAGTATCTGAAACCAAAAAAATTGAAATGGGTTTGAGAACAAACTATGAACTTACAGAAACATATAATGACACAAGAAATTTTAGTTCATCTATTAATGATTATGTTCAGGATACAATAATGTCAACCAATTACAAAACAATAGAAATGATTAACGCTGCGTATTTTAATTTTTCATCAAAAACTTTTTGGGATATTAAATATCAATTAGGGTTAAGGTTAGAACAAACTTATTTTAAGGGTACTTTGTATCGTCCATATTTAGGCACTTCCGCATCCTTTGATTATTATTATCCAAATAGTTTAGATAATGTTTCTTACATGTTTTTTCCCGGTATATTTTTGAGTAAAGAATTGTCTTCAAAATCAGAACTTCAATTTAATATCACAAGAAAAATTAAAAGACCTAACTTTTTTCAACGAATGCCATTTGTAATGTTTGCAGATAATAAAAATATCAGAATTGGCAATCCCGGATTAAAGCCAGAATTTACAAATCAGGCAGAAATAAACCATAATTTAAATTTAGGTAAAAATAATATCTTCAGCACTATATATTTTGCTTATGATCAGCAACCTATCAGTAATACAACTTATCCTTCTGAAAAAGATTCCAGTGTATTGGTGAATACATTTGTAAATGGAAAATCTGAAATTGAATATGGTACAGAGCAAACGGTTAAGTGGACAATTTTCAAAAAACTCAACATTACTTTTAACGCAAATGTATATTGGTCAGCCATTACAAGTGATATAACTTACAAACAACCTCAAAAAACTTATTCTGGCTGGAGTTACACGACTAAACTTATCTTACAATATACTTTACCTTGGGATATTAATTTTCAAATCAATGGAAATTATCAGGCACCAAAAGTTATTATTGGTGGAAAAACAATACCAATGTATTTTATGGATGTTTCATTAAACAAAATGATTGGCACTAAATGGAATTTTAACTTAACATTAAGCGATGCCTTTAATACTAAAAGAATGGGAATGAACACTTCTTCAGATTATTACATTCAGGAAATTTCCCGCAGAAGAGAAGCAAGATTTTTAAGATTTACTGTAAGTTATATGTTTGGAAAATTAGATGCTTCTATTTTTAAGCGTAGAAAAAATAATCAGCAACAAAATACTAACGGAAATGCTGATGGTTTAGATTTTAATTAGTTTATTTGCCTCAAAAAAATGTTACGAGTAATAGAAGTTAATGGCATTCAATGCTATTCTTTTCATGGATGTATGCCAGAAGAGAAAAAAACAGGCGGAAAATATCTTGTTGATGTAATTGCTCATTTTAATTTTGAAAAAGCCGCTGACACTGATAATTTAAGTGATACAATTGATTATTGTGTTATTTACAATATTGTTCAAAAAGAAATGCAGATTCCTACTAAACTAATAGAAACAGTGGCTAAAAGAATTGCTGTAGGATGTAAAAAAGAATATCCTAATATTGAAAAAGTTATCATAAAGGTTACCAAATTATCACCGCCCATCAATGGACTTGTGGAAAATGTTTCTGTTATTTACGAACTTTGATAATTCGGATATATTAATGAGAGTGCCAAAAATACATTCGGCAATCTCAAACTAATGAAATTCCCGTCATTACGAGGGCGATAGCCCGAAGCAATCTTATTAGAGATGGCGAATTTACTTTTGAGATTACTTCGCTTCGCTCGTAATGACTATTATAATCGAAATTCATGATTAACCTACGCACCCCTTCTCCTTGCAAGGAGAAGGGGCTGGGGATGAGGTTCTGAATAAAACAAACACCGTAAGGGCGTATGGCAATACGCCCCTAAAAATGCTGACGATAAATGTCAGCATGCCGACCGCAAGCGTCGGCACTCAAAACTCAAAACTCAAAACTATTAATAGTTATGCCAGTAAATATCTCAATATGGGCTTCCGGTAGTGGAACAAATGCAGAAAATATCATTTTGAAATTTAAAAATCATCCATTTATCAAAATCAAGTTTTTAGTAACAAATAATCCAAATGCAGGAGTTATCAAGAGAGCTGAGAATCTTAAGAAAACAATTCACATTATACCTAAAAATATTTTGCTTGAAAAAACAGATAGAGTTTTAGAATTACTTCAACAAGAAGAGATTGATTTAATAGTGTTGGCAGGATTCTTAATTCAAGTGCCTGAAAAAATTATCCAGCAATATCCAAATAGAATTATCAATATCCATCCTGCTTTGCTTCCAAAATATGGTGGCAAAGGTTTTTATGGTGATAGAGTGCACAAGGCAGTTTTAGAAAATAAAGAACAATATTCAGGTATTACTATTCATTATGTAAATGAAAAATATGATGAGGGAGAAATTATTTTGCAGGTGAAATGTCCTGTCAATCCTGATGATACAATTGAAACATTAGCCCAAAGAGTACATCAATTAGAATATGAATATTATCCGCAAGTAATTGAAAAAATTGCTACTCAAATATATGAACAAAAGCATAAAAACAATGCTTAATTTATCTGTTCCATATTTTGATAATAATGCTACAACACAAGTATCTCAAAGAGTTTTAGATGTATTGAATGAATACAATTCAAAATATTTTGCTAACCCTTCATCTTCTCACAAATTAGGAATGATTTGTAATGCTTTGTATGAAAAGCATCGTAAAAGTATTGCAGATATTTTTAATGTAAGTGAAAATGAAGTGATATTTACAAGTGGTTCTACAGAGTCTATCAATACGGCTATTAAAGGACTTTATTTTCAATATGCTTCTCAAAAGAATCACATAATATCTTGTAAAACTGAGCATTCTGCAGTATTGAACACATTATATTATCTTGAAAAATATCACAAAGCAAAAATAACTTTGCTGGATGTTGATGATAATGGGTCTATTGATTTAAATTTACTTGAACAATCTATCAATGAAAAAACTTTGTTGGTTTGTTTGATGGCTGCAAATAATGAAACAGGTGTTATTCATCCTTTAAATGATATTTACAAAATTACTCAAAAAAAAAATGTGCTGTTCTTTTCTGACACGACACAAATTTTTGGAAAATCTGATATTACTCAAATCCCAGCAGATATATTTTGTGGAAGTGGGCATAAAATCTATGCTTGTAAAGGCATTGGATTTTTAGTAATCAAAAATTTAGGGAGGAAAGTATTTTTACATCCATTAATTCACGGAGGAATGCAGCAGGAATATCGTTCAGGCACATTGCCTTTACCTTTGATTGCAGCATTATCAACGGCTATTGAAGATATATTTTCAAATACTATAGATGTTAGTAAAATCAAAGAACTCAGGGATTATTTTGAACAACGATTGAAAACACTTGAAGATATTAAAATTCACGGAGAAAAAGTTAATCGTTTAGTGAATACTTGCAATGCAGAATTTTCTGAAAAATATTATGAAGCATTGATAAAGTTGATGAAAAAATTTTGTTATTCACATGGTTCTGCTTGTTCAGATGGAAGCGGTAAGCCATCACATGTATTAACTGCAATGGGTTTAAGTGAAGAACAAATTAAAAGTAGTTTTCGCTTTTCCTTTTCAAAACATAACAAGAAAGAAGAAGTAGATAAATTTTTTGAGGAGTTATTGAGAATCTTGAGTAATGGAGTGGAGTAGGGTATTATTATTTTAAGGTAAAACAAGAGGATTTTAAAAAGGTTATTTTCTATGACATGTAGCGATTTCTTAAATACTAAATTCAACTAATAAATGCAACTTTTGGAGTAAAAAAATTATATTTTT
>ERZ795060.131-NODE-131-length-107947-cov-7.777083_pt1 | contig 107947 bp, 98 predicted proteins | sample MGYA00375144_ERZ795060 | MGnify/ENA primary metagenome ERZ795060 (study PRJEB30189, sample SAMN05720157) | activated sludge metagenome | isolation source: anaerobic digester from wastewater treatment plant | place: Japan | collected 2015-05-15 ...
CCTTTCATTCTTGCAAGCAATTCCTTTTTCGCATAAAGTATCCGCAATCAGACAAGCACCATCAGGAGAAAATCAAAATGGCTCACAGTTCGTCGAAAAAATCGGCTCCCCAGCCGTCAGAAAAAAAACAAAAAACCGCCGCCAACCCGCCGGTCCTTCGGCGGATCATCGCCAATGCGCGCGACGTCTATGAAAAAATCGAAAAAAATCAAAAGCCGACCATGAGCACCCCCATCCGCTCTCTGGCCAACGTCAAATACATCCCGCAGAAAGGCCATTTCGAAATGGTCGGCAAAACCAAACGCCGCACCCTGACCGTCAGCACCGTCAAAACCTTTGCCCAGACCCTCAAGATGATGGCCCTCTCCAAAGAGCTCATTGAAACCGATGACATGGCCACCAAACGAGAGGCCTACTACATCTCCAAAAACTGGGGCAAGGCCGGATTCGATGAGCAGCCCGAATCCGACACCATCATGGACGACATCGAAGCCATGTTCGGCGTCAACCGCGAGCAGCTCAAATTCGTTCCGGAAGAGAAAGGCGGCGATGTCGCCGGACGCCTGTTCGTCATCGACAAAGATGCGCAGGGCCGCAAACTCCGCATCGACTGCACCAAGTTCGGTTCCGGCGCCTATTCTATTCCCGTCGCCGTCGAAGACCTCCAATTTGAGAGCAAAGCCAAGTTTATCCTGGCCATCGAAACCGCCGGTATGTTCCAGCGTCTGGTCAAATACGACTACTGGGACAAGGCCGACTGCATCCTCGTCAGCATGGGCGGCGTTCCCACACGCGCGGCACGCCGTTTTATCCGCCGGCTCAGCGACGAGCTGAAAATCCCCGTGTATGCCTTTGTGGACGGCGACCCATACGGCTACTTCAACATCTATCGAACCCTCAAGGTCGGGTCCGGAAACGCCGCCCATCTGAATGAGTTTTTCTGCGTCCCGCAGGCCACGTTTTTGGGTGTTACGCCGCAGGACATCAAAGACTATCAGCTGCCGACCCATCCGCTTAAAGATGTGGACATCAAACGAGCCAAGGACGCCCTGAAAAACGACCCCTTCGTCAAGCATCACAAACCCTGGCAAATCGCTATCAATCAGATGCTCAGCATGGGCGTGCGTGTCGAGCAGCAGGCCTTCGCCAAACACGGCCTGGATTTTGTCGTCAATGAATATCTGCCGGCAAAACTCAAGGACCCTTCTCGGTTTCTGCCTTGAAATTGCCGGAAAAATCAGAAAAAATACTTGCGTCGAATTCGTTTGGTCAATGACGGTTATGAGTACCATTGCAGAACGCATTCAGACCATTCAGAAAAACATCGAAGCCGCCTGCCGCCGTAGCGGACGCGAGCCCGAACAAATCCAGCTTATTCTCGTGACCAAAACCGCCTCCATGGCCGCCATTCAGGAGGTCATCCGGCTCGGCTTTACCGATTTAGGCGAAAACCGTGTCCAGCACCTCAAACAAATCGCCGATGAAGTGGATGCCTTCCTTAAGCAGCAGCAGGCGGAAAATCCGTCTTTCCCCAAGCAGGTCCGCTGGCATATGATCGGCCACCTCCAGCGCAACAAGGTCAAGCAGACATTGCAAGTCTGCAATTACATCCACTCCGTTGATACCCTCCGTCTGGCCGAAGAAATCAACACCGTTGCCGCCAAACTCGACCACCATCCCAACGTCCTCCTTCAGGTCAACTGCTCCGAAGAACCGCAGAAATACGGCGCCCCTGTCGGTGCGGCCGTCCATCTGGCCGAACAGATTGCCTCGATGCCCAACCTGCGTCTTATCGGACTGATGACGATGGCCCCCCTGACGATGAACAAAGAGGTTGTCAGGGCCTGCTTTGCCCGCTGCCGCGAAATCTTCGAAGAAATTCGTGCTGAAAACATTGGGGGGGCTAAATTTAAGCACCTGAGCATGGGAATGAGCCAAGATTATGAAATCGCGGTCGAAGAAGGCGCTACCATCCTCCGAATCGGCTCGGCCGTCTTCGCGTAATGAAACCCGAAAACGTCCGATAATACTCTTTTACGCCATATTTTGCCTATTTTGAATCATCCCCCTTAAGCATCCTCACAGATAGGACGATAAAATAGGCAAAGCCAAAAGACAAACCTCAAAAACAGGGGTATTATGACCCAGAAAATTGGCCGGATTTCGGAAACGGAAATCCCTCAAAACAACCAGAATATGCTGTCGCCGGACATCGCCGAACAGCTCGAAATGGCCGGCCGAGTCCAGCGCAATTTTCTGCCGTCCCGGCTGCCGAACACGGAGCATTTTCACTTTGCCGCCCTTTTTCGACCCGCCGAATGGGTTTCCGGCGATATTTACGACGCCCGACGTCTGGATGAAAAACACATCGGCTTCTACATCGCCGATGCCGTAGGTCACTCGATGCCCGCCGCCCTGCTGACCATTTTCATCAAGCAATCGATGGTCATGCGGCAGACCTACGAGCACAGCTGGCAGATTTTCCCGCCCAAACAGGTCATCAGCAACCTGAACCTGAAAATGATAGAGCAGGAACTCCAGGGGTGTCTGTTTTCAACCGCCTGTTATTTCCTGCTGAACTGTGAAACCCTCGAGACCCGATGGGCCCGCGCCGGACATCCTTATCCGATTCTTATCCGCGATGGAAAACCCAAACTTCTCGAATCCCGCGGCGGCCTGCTCGGCGTCTTTGAACAAACCCAGTTTGAGGAAAAATGCATCCAGCTGTGCCCGGGCGACAAACTGCTGCTCTATTCCGATGGGGCCGAACCGCTCATCGGTACCGGCAAAGATACCGAATTCTGCTTCCATTTCTCCTTTTTAGACCTCTGCACGCTGCCCGTGGATGAATTAATTGCCGCCCTCGACCATCTGGCCGACACCTTCAAATCCGCTCCCGGACAAAAGGATGATATCACCGCTCTCGCCCTTCAGGTCGTCTAACCCAACTTGTCTGACCGGCCAAAAGAAACAGCCCTAAAACGCCTTCCGCAGCGGCTGCACAAAACGGCCGAATAAGACCGCCGGACTGTCAGACAGAGGATTCCGCAGCGGCAATCGCATAGGCGACCCTGACGACATCGGTCATCGGGCCGACGTCGTGGACCCGCAGGATCGAAGCCCCTTTGGCCGCCGCGAGGGCAACGGCGGCAGCGGTGCCGAACAGCCGTTCTTTGGGGTTCTCCCGGCCGGTAAGCTGACCGATAAACCGCTTGCGGCTGACACCGACCAGCATCCGATACCCCAGACCGACAAACTCCTCCAGATGCCCCAGCAGAAGAAGATTATGTTCCGTCGTCTTGCCGAAGCCGATGCCCGGATCGATGAAAATCCGTTCGCGGCGGATGCCGACGGATTCGGCATATGCCGCCCGGCTCAGCAGGTACTCTTTCACCTCCGCAACCACATCGTCGTACTGCGGCTTCTGCTGCATCGTTTCCGGGGTGCCCTGCATATGCATCAGGACAACCGGCAGCTGTCTGTCGGCAGCCAGGCGGGCCATTCGCTCGTCCGCCAGAGCGGTGATGTCGTTGAGGATAGAGGCCCCCGCCCGGACAGCCGCCTGGGCAACGTCAGGGTCTCTGGTGTCAATGCTGATGGGAATGCTCACCCGGCGAGCCAGTGCCTCAATGACGGGGACAGCCCGGCGAATCTGCTCGTCGGCAGGAACAGACCGCGAGCCCGGCCGTGTGGATTCCGCCCCGACATCCAGGATAGCCGCCCCCTGCTGCGCCATTTGAACTCCGGCGGCGACGGCCTTGTCCGTTTCAAAGAAATCCCCGCCGTCGCTGAAAGAGTCCGGCGTAACGTTCAGAATACCCATCACCAGCGGGCCGGCGGAGAAATCCAGCCGACCGGAGGGCCAGACGACTACCTGCGAAAGAGGTTCCATCGTGATTTTTCCATCTCCACCTGAAACCCGATGCCGGCCAGTTTGGCGGCCAGCGTATCAGCCCCTTTGGGCAGCTTAACCAGAGTATTTTGAAACTCCCTGCGGACAGGATAGTCCCTGCGGAGGCGGTCAAAAAAGGCCCCCTGCTGCTCGGCGGGCACCTGCAGGATTTCCCGCATATTGAAATCATCACGCCCGATGGGATAGACCTGCTGGACGATTTCGTGCAGGAGGACCTCTTCAGCTGCCGACTGAATCTGCTCCGGGGTGATTTCGATTTGCGGCACAGCCGGCGGCGGCAGAAAATCCTTTTCCGTATGCTGCGGTTCCACATTCAGGAACTTGCAGGCGGCCCGGTAAATCATCAAAAGACCGTTCACCTTGCCGTCAAAGGAGTAGCCCGCGATATGAGGAGTAGAGATGTCCACATGACGAACCAGCCAGGGGTCAGGCGTGGGCTCGTTCTCCCAGACATCGAGAATAACCGCCGAGGTTTTGCCGGTTTCCATCGCCTTTTTCAGGGCGGCGGTTTCCATCACACCTCCCCGGGCGGTATTGAGAAAGACAGCGCCTTTCCTGAGGGCGGAAAAGAAGATTTCGTCAGCCAGATGGTACGTGGCGTCGGGCCCGTCTTCCGTCAGAGGAGTATGCAGCGTGATAATATCGCAGGCAAGGGCTTCTTCCAGAGGCCGGTATTTCCTGTCGCCGGTAATCCGGGCCAGCGGCGGGTCGTTCAGAACGGTCTCCATCCCGAGGGCCCGGCATTTGACATCCACCCGAGAACCGACATTGCCAACCCCGATAATGCCGATGCGTTTGCCCTCGAGGGTAAACCGACGGCGTTTGGCAATCAGAAGCAGTGCGGCAGCAACGTACTCGGCAACACTGTTAGCGTTGGACCCGGGGGCGGAGGCAAAAGCGATTTGGGCCCGCTGAAGGTAGTCGGTATCCACATGGTCGGTGCCGATGGTAGCCGTGGCGACAAACCGCACGCGGCTGCCGGCCAGAAGGGCCTCGTTGACAGGCGTAATGCTCCGCACCAGCAGCAGGTCGGCATCTCGAACAACCTCCGGCGTAATCTGCCTGCCGGAGCAGACATAAACTTCACCAAGCGACGAGAAACATTCCTTAACAAACGGAATATTTTGGTCTGCAACAATCTTCACAAGAACCTCACAAAAGAATAGACGCCAACGTAAAATAAATCAGAACAGTAAAGATATCCGCCAGGGCCAGCGTAATCGGCCCGGCGGCAACTTTGGGGTCCAGTTTCAGGGCGTGCAGGAGGGCCGGAATGCTCAAGCCGAGAAAACAAGCCGTCGAAAGCGACAGAAGGATGCTGCCGCCGATAACCAAGGCCGGCAGTCCGGCGCCGCGCCAAAGCCAGACAATCATTCCCACGGCCAGCCCGCAGGCCGCCCCGAGCAGGAGGGATGTGCCCGCCTCACGAACCAGAGAAGACAGATACCAGCGAAGGGTCGGACGCATCGAACGCAGGGCCTGGATGGTGACCGTCATCGACTGCATGCTCACACTCTCGCCCAGTCCCAGCACAAGGGTCAAAAAGAAGGCCAGCACAAGAGTCTTGGCCAACGTCAGCTCATACACACCGACCAGCAGCGCACAAATCGTACCGCTGGCGATGGTGGCCGTCAGCCAGGGAAAGCGAACCCGAAAGGCCCGAAGCGGCGAGGCGTTTCGCAGCTGCGAGACCCGAAAGCCGATAATTTCGAAGACTTCGGCAATCCGCTCGCGCTCTATCACGCTCAATATTTCATCCGTAAACATCCCCACATCCACTACCCCGACAATCTGCTGTTTGTCGTTGACTACCGGCAGGGCCAGAAACCGATGAATCGCAAAGAGCTCACAGGCATCAAAGACCGTCGCCGTATGCGGAATCGTAATAACATCGCGAATCATAATCTCAGACAGTGGTTTCTCCAGAGGCGCCGTCAGGAGCCGCCGGGTCGGAATCACACCAACAAGACGCCGGTCTGCATCCACCACATAAAAATACATAATTCGGTCGCCCAGCTGACGGCTTCGAATATCCTCCAGCGCCTGCCGGACCGTCCATTCCTCGTGCAGTTCGGTAATGTCCCGCCCGGCAATCGTCATCACAGAATGATAAATGGGGTCTTTGGGTTCCATTTCTGTCGCTCTGCTGAACCGTCGTTTTCCAAAAGCATCAGTGTAAAAGGCCGGACAGCAGAGGGCAAGGACAAATTCAGCATCCCAACGGGATGTCGGGGGCCCGCTGTTTTTGATTGCGATTCGGCCCGGGCCTGTTTATTCTGTTCTGTTTTGGAATCGTCAAAAACGAATGGTATCAACAAATGGCGGACAGTGAATCCTACTCCATCGAACAGCCCGTTGAACGGCTGAACCTGCGTCTGCGGGATTTGAACCGGACGCTGGCAGCGCTGGCAGCCCCGGCTGTCTTTGAGAACCTGCTGTTCTCGCTGGTGTTTTTTGTAGATACCTTGATTGTCGGCTGGCTCCGGAACGAAAACTTCCTGGCGGCATCCGCCCTGGCGGGGCTGGCTATGTTCTTCATCAACGCCCCGTATATCGCTCTGGCAATTTCAACAGCATCGATTGTCTCGCGTTCGTGGGGCGAAGGCGATCGGCAGACGGCCTGCCGCTATGCCGCCCTGTCCCTGACCATTTCGTTTGCCACGGCGGCGGGGATTGCCGCCGTCGGCTATTGGCTTTCAGAACCAATCATTCGCCTGCTGGGGGCCTCGGAGGCGGTCCTGCCCGCCGGAAGCCGCTATCTGAAGATTCTGATGCTCTCCTGTGTGTTCGGGCTGCCGCTGTTCACAAGCAACAGCATCCACCGCAGCAAGGGGGATGTGATGCGGGCTATGTGGATTTCAGTCCTGATGAATGTCGTGAATCTGATCGCCAGTGTGGTTTTGGCGTTCGGCGTGGGAGTGCCGAAAATGGGCTTTTACGGAGTGGCCTGGGGAACGGTGCTGGCACGAACGACCGAGGCGGCGGTATCTGTAGGAGCCCTGTTTTCCCGCCGCAGCATCGGTCTGGGCTGGCACCATTTCCTCAAACCGACTCAGGTTATGCTGCATCGGCTGTGGTATCTGGCGGCTCCGGCCCTGGCGGAACGTCTGTCCAATACCTTTATCTATGTGCTGTTTATGCGGCTGGTGGCGATGCTGGGAACAACCGCTTTGGCTTCGCATCAGCTGGCCGTCCAGATGGAATCCTTTGCCTATATGCCGGTTTGGGGGCTGGCTGTGGCGGCGACAACTTTGGTCGGACAGGCGGTCGGGGCGCAGCTGGAGCATATTGCGGAATTCGCCGTCCGGCGGATGCTGGCGGCCTCGGCGGTCTTTATGGGGATATTAAGCATCGTCTTTGCCCTGTGGGGACCGCAGCTGGTTCGAATATTTGGGGCAACACCGCAGGTCCTGGACGGTGCGGGGACAGCGCTGCGGATAGCCGGGCTGGAGCTTCCGTTTATGGCGTTTACCTTCATTTTTATCGGAGCCCTGCGCGGGGCCGGGGATACCAAGTCGGCCCTGTATGTCGGGTTGGTCAGCACCGTGATTTTCCGGCTGGGCGGAACCTGGCTGCTGGCCTTTTACCTCGGCTGGGGACTGGCGGGTGTCTGGACGGCAACAGCCGCCGACTGGGCCGTCCGGGCGGCTGCCCTCTTCTTCTTTTTCCGAACGGGTGTGTGGAAAAAACTGCACCAGCTCGAGAAGGCACGGTTCAGAGAATAAAGACACCCGTCTGACTTATCGGCGTTTCTGCGATCGTTCGCTGAACAGTTTCTGATAGACGGACTCGATGGTATTGACCATCGTTTCGGGGGCGAATTTGCCCAGAACGGAACGGCGGGCATTTTGTCCCAGCTGCATCCGCAGGGCGGGATTGTCAATCAGCTGCCGGCAGGCATATATGAGCTGCTGGACATTTTCGGGTTCAATGAGAAATCCGGTGGAGGGATTGACCACCTCGCGGGCCCCGTCAATGTCGAAACTGACGACGGGTTTGCCGCAGAGCATCGCCTGGGGCAGGACACGGGCCAGCCCTTCCCGCAGCGAGCAGTGCACAAGGAAATCGGAGGCATGGATGGCCAGCGGAATCCGGGAAGGAGGCAGAAGACCGGTAAAGCGAAACCGTCCTTCCAGACCGGCACGTCGGATTTCCTCTTTCCGCTGTTCAGTCAGGATGCCGTCGCCGACGAAAAGCCAATAGACATTCGGACAAGCCCGAGCGAGGGTCTGGGCGGAACGAATGACATACTCGTGCCCCTTGAGGTGGAAGAGCCGGGCGATTTTGACAATAACAATCGCTTCGGCGGGCAGGTTGTACTCCCGGCGAAAGGCCGCAATGGCCTCTGCAGAAGGCGGATGAACAAACTGCTCCTCTTCAATGGCCGAATAGGCGGTCGTCCAGGGTTTGTCCCGACCGATGCCGGCGGCTTTGGCCTGAACCGTCATCGCATCCGCCACGGTCAGAAAGGCATCGGTTCGGCGGGCGGCGGCTTTCTCAACGGCAATATAAAAACGATTCAGGAGACGGCTTTGATATGGATGAAACGCAAGCCCGTGAACGGTATGAACCACGAAGGGCCGAACGGGATTTGCACCGGCAAGTCTGCCCTTTAAGGCCCAGCCGGCCCAGCGGCCCAGAATGCCCGCCTTGGCCGAGTGGGTATGGACAATATCCGGATTCAGACGGCGCAGAAGCCGCTTGAGCTTCCAATAGGCGGACACATCGTTCATCGGAGAGATTTCCCGACAAAGTTCATCCAGGAGGATGATTTCGTATCCGTCTTTGCGGACCTCTTCAAAGAGAGCCCCTTCCGGACCGACGGCCGGGCCTGTAATCAGCACGACCTCGTGACCGCGACGAGCCAGAAGACGGCAGGTAATCAGGGTGTTCTCCTGCGCCCCGCCGACAATCAGACGTGTGATAACGTGGACAATCTTCATCTCAATAAAAAATCTCCATCAGACAAAGCCCGCCGGGCGGAGCGATGGGACCGGCAGCCGCACGGTCTTTGGCCTCCAGAATCCAGTCTATCTCCTCCGGCCGCCAGCGTCCTCGCCCGATTTCTACGAGGGTGCCGACAATGTTGCGAACCATATTATACAGAAAGCCGTCGGCGGCGATATCCAGCGTAATCCAGGGCGGGTCGCTCTGAACCCGGCAAAGCGTTACGGTTCGGACAGAGGACAGCCGCTGATCGCCTGCCGAGGCAAATGATTTAAAATCGCGGGTGCCCAAAAGCCGTTCGGCGGCATGCTGCATGGCCTCGATATCCAGCGGATAGGGATAATGCCAGCAGCGGTGAATCTCGAGCACCGGACGAATGGAGCCATTGTGGATGGTATATCGGTATCGTTTGCTTCGCGTATCGGAGACAGCATCAAAAGAATCGGACACTTCTTCCACAGCCGCCACGGCGATATCTTCGGGCAGAAGCCGATTCAGGGCCTTTTGAAGATTGGCGGTCGGGATAGGACAGTCCGCCAGAACCGCATGAGCAACCTGACCGAGCGCGTGGACACCGGCATCCGTACGCGAGGAGCCGACAACCTCAACCTTTTGACCGCACAGTTTTTCGAAGGCCTCCTCGATAGTGCCCTGAATGGTAGGCAGCCCCGGCTGGGCCGCCCAGCCGTGAAAGCGGCTTCCATTGTACTGAAGGGTCAACTTAATCTTTCTTGCCTGCATAATAAAAAAGGCCGGATAAATACCCGGCCTATAGAGTACCTGAAAAGCCCCTGCTGTTAAAGCAGTTTCTCAGCGATTTGGACGGCATTGAGGGCCGCACCCTTGCGGATTTGGTCACCGGAAACCCACAGATTAATGCCGCGATTGTCCGGAATGGATTCATCCTGGCGAATGCGTCCGACGAACACATCGTCCTTGCCCGTGGCATCCAGCGGCATCGGGAAACGATTGTTGGCCCGGTCATCGATGATTTTTACACCCGGGGCCGTGCTCAAGAGCTGGCGGACTTCATCCGGTGTAATCGGATGGGTAAACTCAAGATTGATGCTCTCGCTGTGGGCCCGCAGGACCGGAACACGCACACAGGTGCCCGTGATGGCAATATCCGGACAATGGAAGATTTTGCGGGTCTCGTTGACCAGTTTCATTTCTTCCTCGTTGTAGCCGTTGGGACCGATTTTCGAATCGTGGCAATACACATTGAAGGCCAGCTGGTACTTGAGATTCTTGACGGTAACGGGCTTGCCGTCGAGGACTTCGCGGGCCTGCTGGAGCAGTTCGAGCATGGCGGACTGGCCCGCCCCGCTGGCGGCCTGATAGCTGCTGACAACCATGCGCTTGACCGGGTTGGCCTTGTGCAGCGGCCAGACGACGACAATCGCAATAATGGTTGTGCAGTTCGGGTTGGCGATAATCCCTTTGTGCTTGTAAATATCCTGCGGATTGATTTCCGGCACCACCAGCGGCACATCGGGGTCCATCCGGAAGGCCGAGGAGTTGTCCACCACGACGGCACCGGCCTTGACGGCGGAAGGAGCAAATTCCTTGCTGCGTGCCCCGCCGGCGGAAAACAGGGCAATATCCACCCCCTTGAAACTGTCGTGTTTGAGTTCCTCTACGGCATATTCTTTGCCCTTGAGGGTGACTTTTTTGCCGACAGAGCGGCTGGAAGCGAGCATTTTGCACTGGTTAAAGGGGAAATTGCGTTCCTCGAGGATTCTCAGGAACTCCTGCCCGACCGCACCGGTTACCCCGGCAATTGCAATGTTTTTTGCCATTGTGTTTACTCCTGATTCTTTCTGGTTGTTTGAGCAGACTAATATATCTTTTACGTCTCCAAAAAGCAACAGATTGCAAAAAAAAGGCCTGCCGAAGGGTTCGACAGGCCTTGAAAATTGCGGCGAAATCCGGTTATTTGATTTCGTCCTCAATCCAGGCCAGCACCTGCTTGAGGTCCTCGAGGGTGATGTCGCCCATATGGGCCACCCGGAAGGTCTCATTCTTGAGCTTGCCGTAGCCGTTGCCGAAAAGGACATTGTGCTTGGCCTGAACGTTCTTAATCACAGTCGAAATGTCAATGCCGCGTGTATTTTTGACCGTGGTAAGGGTATTAGAGGCGTATTTTTCCTCACAGAAGAGCGCAAAGTGCTCCTTGGCCCATGCTCGGGCGTATTCACCCATTTTCTTGTGGCGTTTCCAGACATTCTCCATACCTTCAGCCAGCAGACGTGTACACTGATAATGCAGAGCCATAATATGCGGAATCGACGGAGTTGTCGGCGTCTGGTCTTTTTCCGCAGACTTGGCAAAGGCCTGGAAATCGAAGTAATACCCCCGCTCGGGGACGGATTTGCTCTTTTCAAGGGCCCGTTTGCTGACCGCTGCTACGGTAAATCCCGGCGGAATCGCAAAGGCCTTCTGGACGGAGGCGAAAACCACATCCCAGCCGAGCTGATCAAAATGGATAGGTAGGCCGACCATCGCGCTGACAGCATCCACAAAAACCAGCACATCCGGATATTTCTTTTTCATCATCTCGCTGATTTCATAAACCGGATTGGTCAGGCCGGTGCTGGTTTCATTATAGACCAGGGTAATGGCGGCGTATTTCTTGGCTGAGAGGGCCTTGTCAATCAGTTCCGGCGTTGTGGCCTGTCCCCACTCAACCTTCAGCTCATCCACCATTCGCCCGCAGGAACGAGCAACATCGGCCCATTTATCACTGAACGCCCCGCACATGGTGCACAGAACGGGTTCGTCCTTCTTGACACAGTTGCGGATGCTGGCCTCCCAGATGCCCGACGCCGAGGAGGTGCACAAAAAGACATGCTGCTCGGTGAAGAGGATTTTCTTGAGCATGTCCACGGTTTCTTTGTGGAGCTGGGAGTATTCCTTGTTGCGGTGTCCCAGCGTCGGACGGGCCAGCTGCTGGAGGACTTCCGGCAGAACATGAACCGGGCCCGGAATAAAGAGTTTGGGGGGATTTTTCCAGTCTGTCATCGTGAACACTCCTGTTTTAAAGACCGTTGAACCGTTTTTTGCGGAACGGCACCGACCATATAAATCGTCAGGCCGCTGAACACTTTGGGATAGAAAAAGGTGGATTTTTGGGGCATTTTTTCGCCGGCTTCCGCCACAGCCCGGACATGGCTCATCGGGGTTGGATTCAGGAAGAAAACGGCCTGGGCCTGTCCGCTGTCAATGCGTTCAATCGAACGTTCGATGGCATCGCCTAAATCTTTGATGTAATCAATATGGGCTTGGCGGGCCAGTTTTTCATCGTTGATGTGAAGATGCTGTTCCAGAATAAGCCGATGGAGGATATTCACATCCAGCCGCCGAGAGGCCTCGCTCATCTGAGGTGCAATGCGTATCATAGCCGGGGGATTTGTGAACGTGAGGACATAAAAAGCATTCGAGCCGGCATAAAATCCGAAGGCGGTCTTTTCCTGCGCCTGAAGCGTCTTCATTTGTTCGAACATCTTGGCGCAGGCCTGCTTTTTCCGGTGTATATCAGTCCATTCAAATCGGTCGATTTGAAAATCGGTCTTGAGGCCATCAAGCAGAGCCGATGCGGAAAAATCGGGCAGGCCCCACAGGAGCCGATGTGTCGGCTGAATGACAAGCCCTTCATTATAGGTATTCACAAAAGTCATCATCTGCCACTGGGCCTTTGGATTTTGGGTCTCCAGCCAGTAATTGAGGGCGGTTTCGTAGCGATGATGGCCGTCGGCGATGATGCCGGATTTGGACTTCATCATTTGAGCAAACCGGACAACGTCCTGTTCCTGCCGAATAATATACAGGCGATGACGAACATTTTCCTTATCCATGAAATCAAGCACAGGCGATTCCTGCATCGCTCTCTGAATCATCTGTTCGGCTGCCCGTGACGGGTCGTCATAGAGCATAAAAATCTGGCCGAACTGGGCGGCGGTCGCCCGCATCAGATTCAGCCGATCCGCCTTGGGCCCATCGAGGGTCTTTTCGTGGGGGCGAATTCCCTTCCCGAAGGGTTCCAGCCGTCCCAGGGCGATAATCCCGCTGCGCTGATACTGTTTGCCCGCAATCGAAAAATCCTGAACATATCCGTACAGCGCCTCTTGTTCATCATAGACAAGGGCTTTTTGCTGAATGGCCTCCCGGAGATAGTCTGCAGCTCGGGTATAGACATTGGACTGTTCATCATCTTCCGGATATTTTAGACCTTTTGTGGCCCGTACAATGTTATATGGATTGGCATGGTACAAATCCCGCTGGGCCTGTTCATCAATCACATCATAAGGTGGAGCAATACAGGTACCGGGGTTCCCAACGACTTCGGGATTAAAACGCAGAGCACGAAAAGGTTTTATATCCATTTTCTATCACTATAATCAAAACTTATGTTCTGTTTATTCCTTTTATTGCACCAAATAGAACAATAAAATGGCTGTCTCGCACAACTGTTGGCGAATATAACAAAAAAATGAAAGAACGCAAAGAAAATTATATGATTTTTTCGCCAAATTATACAAAGTTTTGAATTTTCAGCAAACAAACACTCTTGCTGAATTCGAGGGGGCTTTTTAGGATAGGAACTTCGAACAGAAAGGACTTCCAATGGCAAAAAGAGAATACACCCCTCATCAGCAGAACATTATCTCCAACTATTATCAGCATTTGGACACCATTCTTTTGGGGCGAGTTCAGGAACTGGTCAGTCAGATTTATTTGGCTCAAACCGAACGGCAGCGTCAATCGCTTTGGAAGCGGGTCGAGAAGGCCTTGCTCAAACTGAAAATCCCCGATTTCATCCGTCAGCACATTCTGCAAAAGAAAGACGTAGAACTGCTGGCGAAAAATCTGGAGGAATGGATGCGGAGCAAATAAAAACAACTAATGGACTCAATATTTTCGAATGAGTTCGAGCATTTTGCGGTCCAATAGATGACCCTTGTACTTTTCATATTGAACATCAGGTCTTCGACTGTCGAGGACGCCGAAATCGCCTCGCAGATTCCACAAGGCATGCCCCCAGCCGGCTTCTTTCCATAACTGCAGCCAGTCTTCCATCCACCGAAGCGCCGTTTCGTGAGGGGTTTTGTTAAAGCACCCCCACTCACCGACATGAACAGGGACCCCCTGATTTTCAAGTTCTTTCCAAGGTTTGACTAGTTTTTCCTTCAAATAATCCTTGTCCCAAATCGTGCCGTCATCGGCCTTGAGCGGCCAGGTTGGAACCTGCCGGGTCTGAAAGGCATTTGGCGGCATCCAAGAGGCCCGGTAATGGCTCACGCTGACAGGGTCGTAACCGCGTGTGCTTTGGACAACCCCCAAATCGACAATTCCCCAGATGGGTGAACGACCGACATCCTTTCCGTCAGCCATGATAAGCCGGTCCGGGTCTTCCTGACGAATGGCCTCAACCAGAGCACGAACAACCTCTATATGGCGGGTCTCATCCGGCAAATGCGGCGGTTCGTTAATCAAATCAAAACTCAGCTGACTGCTGGGGATTCCTTTGTATCGGCGGGCAAACATCTTCCAATGGAATACAGCCCCCTCCAGGGCTTTCTGCCTGTTTTCCGGCGTATCCTCATACAAGTCCACCGGTTCGGCCCGGCGGTTATTGATGCAGTATCCGGGGATTCGATGCAGATTCAGATTGATGTGAATCCCATATTGTCGGCCCCATTCAACGGCCTGGTCAATATCCTCCAAAACATCCTCGCGAACCGCAAACCAGTTCTTCTTATCCGCCCAGTGCCAGTAGGACATCGGAAGACGGGCGAAATTAAATCCCCAGTCAGCCATGATTTCGAAATCCTTTTCAACAAACGGCCGACGGGGTCCCTGCCCGCTGAACTTTTCGAGCAGATTGAACCCGCGATAAAGGGGAAACGATACTTTTCCCTGAAAGAATTCTTCCACAGCAAGGGCCTTTCTTGAAAAAAGAGCAACGGCTGAAGCAACGGCACCTTTCACGAACTTTCGTCTGGTAATCCTGTTGACTTTTTTTCGAATCATTTTTTGCCGAGCCGCAAGTATTTTCGGGGCATTATAACAAGCTTTCTGCTGCAGACAACTTTGACAATTGTTTTTCTACAAGAAGTCCGATAACTTCCCTTCCAAGTCATCCGTTCTCGATGAAAGGAGGTTCAGAATGCATAATTCTTTATTAAATAAGACTTTAACAAGCCACAAAAGGCGGTTTCCGAAGCAACTGTTTTTCTATTAAGTCCGGCAAATAAGCCGACGAAAAAAACAGGCAGGTTACCGTTTGGCACAATCTTTTAAGGAAAAGATTATGAAAAGCCGGACACTGTTTGTTCTGTGTGTGGCGGGGGCTATTGTTCTTTTGTGCGGCTTGAGCTGCCGTAAAAAACAAGCTCAGGCAGCGAACGCAAAACCCCAGCCCCCCACCGCTCAAGTGGCACCGGAATCATTGGTCAAACCCGAATCACCTGAAAAAGGGGTTTGTATTCCGCGGCCGATTCAACAGAAAAATGAGTTTACTGATTTTGTCCCGCCGAAACGTAAGCCGATGGACTTGACCCTGCAATGCCGATATGTTCAAACCACTGTTCAGACAGACGGGACAGCCAACGAACCGGTTTGGGCGGGTTTGCCGGAGATTACAACCCTGGATTTCTCCTCTCAGAGACCGATTCGACTGAAGGCCTTTCATAACGGACAAAGCATCTTTCTTCTGGTTGTCTATCCGGACAGTGCCGCGTCAGAATCTCACAAAAGCTGGTTCTGGGATCCTACAGAGCAGATTTACAAACCGGGCAATGACCAAGAAGATATGCTGGTGCTCAAATGGCGGCTGAACGGAGAGAATCTGTCTTTATCGCCGGAACAGCTGGTGCCCCACAAAGCCGACATCTGGTTCTGGAAGGCCTGTCGAACCAATCCGCTCGGATATCTGGATGACAAGCAGCAGGAGGTGACCCTTGAGCCGCAGGCCGAATCGCTGGCTCTGCCTTCAAAGCAATACGGCACCCTTTACCTGCGCCGAACGGGGGATGAAGGACAAGCCGCTTATACGGAAAAATTCTTCTTCGATTATCAGGGAAACGTTCTCCTTCGCTATTACCCGCAGGAGCCGTCCGGCAGCCGAGCGGACATACGCGGCAAAGGTCAATGGACGGAGGGACAGTGGACCCTTGAGATTCAGCGGGTCCTTCAGACCGGCCATGAGGATGACGTACAGTTTGAAGTCGGTCAAACCTATTTATTTGCTGCTACCGTCTATGAAATGGCCGGCACGGGCATCGAACCGCAGTGGCAGCAGCCCCTGTACCGAACCGGAAATGCTTTTGACCGATTATACCTGGTCATTGAACCGCCGCAGAATTAAAACACAATGCTCAATTTGTTTCGAAAACTTCCGAAAACTTATTCGTTTTCTACGGTCGCTCAGGCAGGGGCGGCGGTTATCTTTGCTGCGCTTTTGATAATAGCCCTCGTGTCCATTTATTTTCACCATCAGACCTATGAGCAGATTGAGTGCCACGTTCAGTGTGAAATCAAAGAATTGGGACTGCTTTCGGAAATTATTTATGAGTTTTCAAAAACGGCGTACACTTTTCGGACCAGCTGGCTGAATCAATCCAGCAACATCGAACCCTCCATGAATCATCTTCACCACATTGAAAAGATTTTGGAGGAGCTCAAAACCAAGATAGACAATCCGCCGCCCTTTCATCAGCAGCTCCAGGACAATGTAAAAAAATGCAAGACACTTCTGTACGCCTATCAGTCCACATACTTTAAAGATCCGAGTCGAGATTTGGCTCGGGAATCCCTGGAGGCCATCAGCACAATCCTGGAGGATTCCAAAGAAAAATCCATTTATTACTGCCGGATTGTCCAGGAAGAGATTCAGCGAACCCTGGGGCGGTTAACGGCTGATTTGAAGCACACCCAGGTTCTCATCAGTTTGTTCCTGCTGGCGGCGGAAGCCGCCATTATCGGGGTGGTGAGCACCCTGTATCTGCTGCTGAAGTATTATTTGAAACAGATGATAGAGGCCGCGGATGCCATTCGTCAGGGAGACTTATCCCATCGGATCGAACAGCCCCATTCCGACCTGATCGGTCAGGCCGCCCTGCGGCTCAATCAGATGGCCGAACGAGTTCAGCAGACGGAGGAAGAGCTTCGCAAAAGCAATGACCACCTGCTTGAATTGCTGGAGGAGGTGCGAAAAGCTGATGTAATGAAAAGCGAATTTCTGGCAAATATGAGTCATGAAATCCGCACCCCGATGAGCGCGATTCTCGGATTTGGTGAACTGCTGAAGGAGGAAGAACAGCTCAGCGGACGTCAAAAAGAATACATTCAGATGATTCTGAACAACGGACGGATGCTGCTGCAGCTGATTAACGACATCCTGGATTTCTCCAAGATTGAGGCCGGCAAACTGAAAGTGGAGATGATTGATTTTTCTTTGTCGGAATTTTTGGAGGACCTGTTCTCGACCCTGCATCCGCTGGCAGCCGCCAAAGGTCTTCAATTTGAAATTCTTCAATGCAGCGACTTGCCGGGAACGCTGAATTCAGATCCTGTACGCCTGCGCCAGTGTCTAATCAATCTGGCGGGCAACGCCATCAAATTTACGGAAAAAGGTCATGTGTTTATCAACGTAATGAAAGAGCAGGAAGACGACGCCGACTTCATCCGTTTTGATGTGGAAGACACAGGCATTGGGATCCCGGAAGACAAACTGGCCGTAATTTTTGATGCCTTCACACAGGCCGACAGCAGCATGACCCGGCGGTACGGCGGAACGGGTCTGGGCCTTTCGATTACGAAGCGGCTGACGGAACTGCTCGGCGGAAAAATCACCGTGCACAGTACCGTCGGACGCGGGTCGGTTTTCTCAATCCGGCTGCCGACCGGCATCGACCCTTCGAAACAGACATCCCATAACCGTTATGAAACCGCAGAGAAGGCCATTCACCAGCCCTCCGAGGAAGAGGCGGAGCAGATTCGTCTTTCAGGACGAATCCTGGTGGCCGAGGATGCCAAGGCCAATCAGATGCTGATTCGACTGCTCCTCGAAAAAGAGGGGCTGCAGGCGGTGGTTGTGGAGAACGGTCAGGAAGCCCTCCAGGCCGTTCTGCGTGAACCCTTTGACCTGGTTCTGATGGACATGCAGATGCCGGTGATGAGCGGACTGGAAGCCGCCCAGGCCATCCGAGCCAAAGGCCTGACTTTACCCATTATTGCTCTGACAGCTCTGGCGATGAAAGGGGATGATGAAAAATGTCTGAAAGCCGGCTGCAGCGATTATTTGACCAAACCGATTGACCGAAAAGCCCTTCGGCAAATCCTTCAGAAATACCTGTCCAATAACGCTGCGGCAAAGCATTGATTCCCATCTATTTCCTGATTCCTCCTCTGCCTAATTGACCCACCCCTGCCTCTTCGATACAATCTGTTTAAATTTCAAAAGAATCTTGAAAAAAGGAACGGCGGATGATGGGAACAGCCGGACAGGACATTTTGCTGAATTTAGGCCGAATGGATGAACTGGCGAGATCGGACAGCCCCATCCATCGGCTGGATTCCCGGGTCAAAGTTCTGACAACCGTTGTTTTTCTGGTGTGTGTGGTTTCCTTTCCCAAATATACCGTTTCGGCACTGATCCCGTTCTTTCTCTACCCCTTCTATTTGATGACAGCGGCTCATGTGCCGACAGGTCTTCTGCTTCGCCGGCTGGCAGCCGTCAGCCCTTTAGCCGTGCTGCTGGGAATATGGAATCCCCTGCTGGACCGACAGGCCGTACTGTCGGTTGGATTTCTCTCCGTCAGCGGCGGCTGGCTTTCATTCTGTTCTATTTTGCTGCGGTTTGGACTGACCGTCGGGAGTGTGCTGGTTTTGATTGCAACAACCGGTCTCGAAAGCATCTGCGCAGCTTTAGAAAAAATCAAGATACCGCGGATTTTTGTCCTGCAGATCCTTTTCCTGTATCGATATTTGTTTGTGCTGACGGAAGAAGCCGCTCGAATGCTTCGGGCTCGTTCTCTGCGCAGTTTCGACGGTCGGGGAACCGGTCTGCTTTCCTTTCGGGGAATGGCCGGCACTTTGCTGCTCCGAACATTTGAGCGGGCGGAGCGCATCAGCCAGGCGATGTATTGCCGGGCGTTTGAAGGCCGGATTCCCACAAAGCAGGTTTTCCAGATAAGCCGGCAGGATGTTTTGTTTTTCTTTTTTTGGACCGTTTTTTTCATTATTTTCCGTTGGGTCAATCCGGCTGCAATATGGGGGCGGTTCCTTGAAGGGATAACAGAATGAGTCATCATCTGGTTGAGGCGGACAATCTTTTTTATACCTATCCGGATGGAACGGCGGCCCTGCAGGGAATCTCGTTCCGCATTACGCACGGTCAGTCCGTAGCCCTCGTGGGAGGCAACGGAGCCGGCAAATCAACCCTTCTGCTGCACCTGTGCGGCTGCCTGCTGCCGACCAAAGGCACATTGCGAATCGGCAATCTTCCGGTCAGCCGTCAAACCCTGCCGGCCATCCGCAAAACGGTCGGAATGGTGTTTCAGGACCCGGATGACCAGCTGTTTATGCCGACGGTGTATGAGGATGCTGCCTTTGGGCCGCACAACCTCGGGCTGGATGCCCAGCAGGTCCGTCCGGTAGTCGAGGAAGCCCTTCGCCGTACGGGTGTGCTGCACCTGCAGAATCGCCCGCCGTTCCGGCTGTCGGCAGGAGAAAAACGGCGGGCGGCGATCGCCTCTGTTTTGGCGATGACTCCGGATATCCTTGTCCTGGATGAACCCAGTGCCAATCTGGACCCTCAGGCCAGACGGGAGCTCATTGACCTGTTGCGGTCGTTTGAACATACGAAAATCATCGCCACCCATGACCTGGACCTGGCAATGGATTTGTGTGAGCGGACGATTGTTCTGGAAGGAGGAAAAGTGCTGCTGGACGGCCCCACGGAGGCGGTCTTTCAAAATAATGACGAGGTGCTTTTGAAGGCCCGACTGGCCAAGCCGCTTCGTCTGCAGGGCTGTCCTGTATGCAGGCGGAAAGAATCCTCCGGATAAAAAAGAAAAGCCCCGCCGAACAGACGACGGGGCTTTTGAGTGCTCCAATGCACCTGCCTGGTTAGCAGGGTTTAACCTTGGTAGCGCAGGGGCCTTTTTTGCCCTGGCCGACTTCGTATTCGACCTTTTGGCCTTCCTTGAGGGATTTAAATCCGCTGGCCTGGATTTCCGAGTGATGGACGAACAAATCGCTGCCGCCTTCCTCGGGACAAATAAAGCCGAATCCCTTGCTGTCATTGAACCACTTGACTGTACCTTTTGCCATTGCTTGTACTCCCGGGACTTAACGTCCCTAACTCTACGTGCCCTCCTGCTTTTTGTAAAAGGGCCTGCATCCCGGAGAGCAAATAAGAACACCGGCCCGTACCTGTTGAGAAAAAACGGTTAAAACCGTCTGCGCCCGCCGCCGCGGTTGGGCCGCCGGTCGCCTCCGCTTCGAGGAGCCCGTTCAGGCCGCTGACGAGCTTCATTCACGGTAAGGGTCCGGTTCATCATTTCTTTGCCGTTGAGGGCCTCAATGGCGGCCTGGGCTTCGGCATCATCGGGCATCTCCACAAATCCGAATCCGCGGGAGCGCCCTTTAAACTTATCTTTAATGATGCTGGCGGAGGTGACACGGCCGAAAGTTTCAAACAGACGGAGCAAATCACTTTCTACAACGTCAAACGACAGATTTCCTACATAAATGTTCATGGTTTTTCCTTATTGAAAAGTATTTCGTTTGGCTCCGTCCGGCGCCGATGCGCAGAGGAGATGACCGCATAAAAAAACCGCCTTCGGAGGAATCCTGACTCGGGAAAGACTCGCGGGGCAAGAAATTCTTAAAAACCGACCTCTTTGAAGGGTTCTTAATGTCCAAAACCGCCTTGTAATATTCTAACCTTCCTGACTCAAATTGCACGTTCTGCGAAATGACGAGCAATGGAAGGGAGAAAACTCTCTTTCATTGAGGCACGCTGACTGATCGTGTCCAGTCATTTCGATAGTTCATTATCTCTAAGTATCGGAAAAAAAGCAAGAGAATTTTAAAAATCCTTTCAATATATCGCCTTTTAAGGTCTATATTGTCTGAATATTGTTTTTTCCTCCTGTCAAAACATTGTTCCTATTTGCTTTTTTTTCGAAAAAACATAAGGTAATTTCACAAAGCGGCATTTAACGGAGAATCAGATGAAATCGTATCGGAAAGAACTTTGGTTTCAGACTTCGCGGCGAAGAGAATTGGTCAATATTACACCGCAAGTGGAGCAGTGTCTGGCCGAGTCCGGCATCTCCGAGGGGTTATGTCTGGTGAACGCGATGCATATTACCTCGTCCGTTTTTATTAATGATGATGAGCCCGGGCTGCATCACGATTTTGAAGTCTGGCTGGAAAAATTGGCTCCGGAAAAGCCCTATGAGCAGTATCGGCACAATGGTTATGAAGACAACGCGGATGCCCACCTGAAACGCACCATTATGGGTCGGGAAGTCGTCGTGGCCGTTACTGGAGGGAAACTGGATTTCGGGCCCTGGGAGCAGATTTTTTACGGGGAATTTGACGGAAAACGCCGCAAACGTGTTCTTGTGAAAATCATCGGTGAATGAGGCGACTGGAGTGCTCCTTTCTTTTCTCATTCAGACTGTTGTAATTTCGCTGTCAGGCGTGATGGCACCGGGGCCGGTTACCACAGCCACGCTGGCTCAGGGCAGCCGGAACCGTTGGGCGGGAACGCTGATTGCACTCGGACACGGAATCCTGGAGATTCCGCTGATTTTCCTGCTGATGCTCGGATTCGCCGCTGTTTTTGAGTATCCTTTGACACGAACCGCAATCGGCATCACCGGAGGTCTTTTTCTGATTTGGATGAGTTTCGGGATGCTTCGGGAAATCCGAAAACCGGATTTCAATCCGCAGGCCGTCTCCAGCCGCGGGCCGCTGATGACCGGATTTTTCCTCTCGGCGACAAATCCCTATTTTCTCTTCTGGTGGGTCAGCGTAGGGCTAAACCTGGCCTGGAGAGCTCAGGCGATAGGATGGTCTGCTCTTGTACTCTTTGCGGTCGTCCACTGGGCTTGTGATTTGGTTTGGCTGACGATTTTAGCATTCAGTGCTTTTTACGGAGCCAATCTGCTGAGCCGGCGAAATCAGAAATGGATTCTGGGGTTTTGTGCGCTGGCACTGGCCGGATTCGGCATCCGGTTTCTTCTTGATGCCTTTTACTCTGACTTTTCCTCCTGAAGCGGCTGGGTTTTGAGTTCCTCCTTGTGAAACGGTTCGAGTACATCCTTAAGGGTGTACTGTGCCAGAGTCTGCCGAATTTTTTCAAAAACGCCGACAATCTTGGGGTTGCGAATCGGGTCGGCCTGTCCATAACTGAGTGAATCGACCACCCGGCTGATATCGGCCAGCGTGATATGAGCCCCGTCGGTGGAGGGCACATATCCCTGAACCGGTTCATTGGTATGGCACAAAAGGCCGCCCTTGACCAGATGGTCCAGCAGCCGACGCGCCACCTCAACCGGCATCTCCAGGTTGGCGGCCACCTGCTCGACACTGACAGGCAGTTCTTCCTTCTGCTCAAAAACCCGCAGGACAAATTCGACTATTCTCGTGACAGTCTGGTCATTGGCCAAAAAACAGACATCAGAAGTCCGCTGCGCCCGGGCCAATTCAGCCGCATCGAGAGTACGCAGGTGCTGGACGGCATAGGTCAGCTGAAGACCAAATAAGATAAAAATCCATGTCCAGTAAATCCAAAAAACCGTCAGTGGGATGATTCCCAAAATCCCCCAGACGGCGTTAAAAGGCACAAACCGTGTCACGTATAAGCCGAACAGAAACTTGGCTGTCGTCCAGAGGACCGCTGCGACAACGGCTCCCCACAGAGCCGCGGAAGGGCGAACAGATGTGTTGGGGAGCATATAATAGAGAAAGAAAAAAAGCAGAACACTGATAAGAAAAGGCAAAACGGGCTGAACATAGCGGATGAAGCCCTGATGAACTCCTTTCATCAGCATAAATTGAGTACTCAGATGGATTCCGAGTCCCAGCAGAAGCGGACCGAGGGTGAGAAGCGACCAGTAATTGACCATTCTTTTCAGGAAAGAGCGGCCTGTCGGAACTCGGTAGATGACATTAAAGGCCTTTTCGACGGTTGACAGCAAACCGATGGCGGCATACACCACGAGCAAACCGCTGACAATTCCGACAGCCCCGGTGTTCAGCCGTCCAAGATAGTGATCCGTCAACTCATCCAGTTTTTCGGCCACACTGATTTTGGGGGGAACTTGCCCGTTAGGACGCGGCCCGGTCACTTTATCCGTCGGATACTCCAGACGCGTCAAATTCATTTGTTCGTAGATAAAGGCCCTTACCTTGGCGCTCACATCGCGATAAGCCGGAAACATCTGAAAAATCATCAGCATTACAATGGCCGCGGGGACCAAACCGAAGATAGTATAGTAAGACAGGGCCGCCGCCTGCGTTCCGAATCGGTTGACGCGAAGCAGACGGATGCAATGCCGCCAAATGCGAACCTGGAAAACAAGAAATCGTGCCCAGCGGCCCAACTCTTCCACAGGCGATGTAAACCACCGCCTGAACCCCGGAAAGACGGATTTCATTTTAGAACTTCCTTCAATAAGATTCTGCCCAGATTCAGCTGGAGAACTTTACCCCAATCAACCTGGGGCTTGTCAATCGTACCGCCGACGGACAGTACGATTCGATCAGCAGGGTCCTCGCCGGAACGGATGGACTGTCCGCCGAGTGTCCAGGGCATTTTCATTTCCATCCGAAGCCGCCGGTCAAGCCCGATTTGACCTGAAAAGACGACCGGATTTTTTCCGACATCCAACTGCATATTCCGATATGAAATCACCTCTTTTTCCAGCGACAGTGCGGTCGGATGAAGCGTCAGAACAACCGATGGGTCACTGCCGAGTACATTGAGCAGCTCTTTGAGAAATCCATCCGATCGCATCGTCATCTGGCTGAGGGCCAGAACGGATTTCATTTTCAACAGGTCTTTTCGAGCAGCACCGAGCGGCAGCACCAGTTCCTCACAGGAAAAATCCGCAATGCCGGAAACACGGCTGGCTCCGGCAAACAACGGGTTGACGTATTCAAGAAGATTTCGCGTCAGTTCATCGTTGATTTGTACTTTCTCAAGAATGGTCATGGGTCTGCGCAGGCGAAAAACCGGCGGTGTACTCCTGAAATCAATATCCCCCGCCAGCCGGAGTATCCCATTGTTGACGGGTGTATCCGACAAATCGATTGCCGCAATGCCTTTGTCGGCCTTCAGTTTCAGCTCCGCAGCTCCAATCTGCAGTCCTTTATAAGCAGCTTTTTGAAAGCCGAATGAGCCATTGGCCGCAAGGGTCTGCCAGTCGAAGCCCCTTGGGGTTTTGCTAACGGTAAAATCGAATTGGTCATTCCGTTTTCCCTCGAGCATCAATTCATCGGGGAGAAAAGGGCCAAGCAGCGCTGACACCTCCTTTAAATCATATTCGGCCTGAGCCTTTCCGACAATTTGAGTCTTGTCCGAAGCACCCGTCTGCTGAAGATTTCCGCGAAGCCGAATCGCATCGCTATTCAGTTCAAAATCCTTCAGATGGCGAAGTTCATTCTTTCTAAGATCCCAGAGCACATCGGCCTTCAGGGTAAGCTGTCGGCTGATGAACGGTTCTAAACCGGGTTTGCTGACGGTCAGATTCTCTGCCGCCGTCGAAGCGGTCAAAATTCGAAGGGTCCCGTCTTTCATTTCGATTCGGGCATCCGGCCGCACAATCCCTGCCATCGAAACATTTGCGGGCAGCGGATAGAAGAATTGAATAACCGGAGCGGCATGCTTGAGGTCCAAGCTTCCGGTCAGAGCCGATTCCGCCTGGATTTCGGGCTTGCTCCAGTCCAGCTTTGTCTCCGCAATCCGGAGAGTGCCGAGGGGCTGGGCGGACAGAACCGCCTGGCGGATGTGGGCGGATTTGGAATCCACAAGAACCGTTAGGTCATAATCCTGTGATACCCCAGAAAAGGCGATGGACTTGTCGGCCTGTCGGACGGAAAACTCCCGGATGCTGACCTGTCCGGCGGCCTGAAGAGCATTTTGCTGCCGCAGAAGCTTGCCGTTTGCCGAGAGAAATCCGGCCGCCCGATACCCTTTCCAGTCCGCCAAAGAAGCGGTGAATGTCTGCACCTGGGCCAAATCGGCCGTTAAGGTATATTCGAGAGCATTCAGGCCCCCCTTTCCGGACAAACGGCAGAAGGAAGATTCAATTTCCAACTGCTCAATCAGCCAATCCGATGCCTGCGTGGAAAGACGGGCGCGGGCCTTGAGCGGCTGTTCGAGCCGAATGGTACGGCCTTCATAGACCTGCTCGAAACCGCTCAGGTCGGCTGAAAGCTGAATGTTTTGGACCTGACCATTGGTGATTTTGGCACTTGCCGTTCCGTTCAGGGTTCCGGTTAATTGGACATCTTTGCCCGCCAGGGCCAGCAGAGGGGCCAGACTGCCCAGGGAGAGAGAATGAATTTCCGCATCAAACTGACCGCTCAGGCCGGCCAATCCCGTCCCAGAGGAAAAGGCAAGCTCACGGCCTTTGGCCTGGAGGGTGCCCTGCTGCTTCCCATCTCCAATGTCCATGGAGACGGACACGGCGGACTCCGCGCCGGCCTTGTTCAGAACTACCGTGGAAGCCAGATTGCGAACATGGAGCTGCATCGGCGGCAGACCGTCCGGACGGGCCTGCTCGAGAACGGCCTGACCCTGTCGGATCTCCAGTTCAACAGGGCCAATCCGATAGACGGGAGACGGCGAGCTCTTTTGCGGATGCTCTGATTTCTGCGGAGCGGTCGATAAGGCAACCGGTCTTTTCATTTGAAGAAAAGGACCCTCCACTACCGCATCGGTAAGAGCAATACGTCCGGCGAGCAGAGCCAGCCATCGGGGGCGGGCCTTCAGAGAAGCGATTCGTACCTGAGTATCCCCGGAGGCATCCTGCCAGACAAGATTTTGCAACCGGACGCCGCTGAACCAGCCGAGCGACAAATCCTCCGCCGTCAGCTTTCCATCCACAGAGCGGTTCAATCGGTTAAAAAGAAAAGAAGTGCCGGCTCGGGTGGACAGAAGCGACGGAAGGAAAGCAATCAATACAAAAACAATTCCCAACCCTATCGCCGTCCAAAGCCCGAGTCGCCTGACAGACTTTTTCCGCTGCTTCGGGTCAGTCATAAAATATCTCCCCAAAAAAGAAACGGTTCCGGAAAAAACAAAAAACGGCGACGTTCTTTTAAAAACTATTCGGATAAGATTTCGCGAGATTTGGCGTCGATGATTTCATCAACCTGCTCAATGTGTTTCTTGGTCAGGTCCTCGATTTCCTTCTTGCCCCGGTCACGGTCATCTTCCGTGATGGTTTTTTTCTTTTCTTCATCTTCGAGAGCTTTGATGGCATCGCGTCGGATGTTGCGAATGGTGACTTTGACTTTTTCGCCCATCTGCTTGACCTGCTGAACAATCTGCTTGCGCCGCTCTTCACTGAGAGGCGGCAGATTCAGACGAACGGTTTTGCCGTCCACTTGGGGAGCCAGACTCAGTTCGCTGGCCCTGATGGCTTTCTCAATTTCCTTCAGACAGGAAGGGTCAAACGGTTTGATGACAATCGAAGAAGCATCCGGCACCGCAATCGTCGCCAGCTGTTTGAGCGGAGTGGGTGCTCCATAATACTCCACCGTAAGGTGTTCCACCAGACCGGGCGAAGCTCGTCCGGTCCGCACTGCACGCAGTTCACTTTTCAGAAAATCGATGGATTTGTGCATATTCTTTTCGTGTTCAGAAACGATCTGTTTTGTCGTCATAGATGCTTTCCCCTTTCCTTCTTGTCTATTCTCGGTCTGAGCCGTCGGCCTCAGACGTTCAATCACTGATTAAGGTTCCAACCTGTTCACCCCGAAGGGCTTTTGTGATATGGCCGTCCCGGAAGAAATTCAGGACAACAATCGGAATATGATTTTCCCAGCACAAACTTACGGCGGACGGGTCCATCACCTTCAGATTCTGCTGAAGAACCTGATGATAGGTCATCCGCTCAATAAGCTGAGCATTGGGATTGGTCTTGGGGTCGTCGGTATAAACGCCGTCCACCTTGGTGGCCTTAATCATCAGTTCAGCGCCCAACTCAGCCGCCCGCAGGGCTGCGCAGGTATCGGTTGAGAAAAAGGGATTTCCGGTTCCGCCGGCCAGAATCGTCACACGACCGCGTTCGAGATGACGAATCGCCCGACGTCGGATGAACGGCTCACAGATAGCCGATACCTCGATGGCGCTGAGCACCCGGGTCGGCTGGCCTTCTTTCTCGAGAATTTCCTGAAGAGCACAGGCATTAATCACCGTTGCCAGCATCCCCATATAATCGGCGGTCGTTCGGGGAATATGGCTTTTTCGCGAAAACGAAGGTCCCCGCAGGAAATTTCCTCCGCCCACAACAATGGCCACCTGAGGTCCGAGTTTGCAGATGCGTATGATTCGGTCTGCAATGGCCTCGAGAGCCTCACCGTCAATTCCGAAACCGTCGGGTTTGCAGAAGCTTTCCCCTGACAATTTCAGCAGAATGCGTTTGTACCGTATATCGCTCATACCCATCCTTGTTCCCGCCTGTCCCGGCGGGGTGAAAAAAAGGCATCGGAAACCTGCGTTTACGATGCCTGTTGGAACCGGCTGCTTATCCGATTTCGAATCGGACAAACCGTTTGATTTTTGCCCGCCCGCCCGCCGCACGAGCCGCCTCATTGAGTACTTCGCTGACGGTTTTGCTGTCATCCTTCACAAAGGGCTGTTCGAGCAGGCAGTTTTCCTTAAGGAACTTGGCGATTTTGCCTTCGACAATTTTCTCAACCATGTTGGCGGGCTTGTTTTTAACCTGTTCGGCTGCAATCCGCCGTTCCTGTTCGAGAATCGAAGGGGATACAGAGTCCCTGTCCACAGCGATCGGCTTAATAGCCGTAATATGCATGGCAATCTCATTCGCCAACTGCCGGAGAGCCGCTGCGGTCTGGTCGGAATCGGTTTCAATCTCTACCATGGCACCGGTTTTCTCGTTGAAATGAACATAGGAACCGAGCAGCCCGCTGCCGGCAATTGTATAACGGGCAAAATCTCCGATTTCGATTTTTTCACCGATTTTGCTGACGGCTTCTGTAAGAATATCGGAGAACTTTCTGCCGGCCACTTCGATGTCCATCAGGTCCTGAGGGTTTGCCTGAGCATCTGCCTTCAGGGCGCACTCGCCGAGTTTTTCGCAGGCGGCCAAAAAATCGTCGTTTTTCGCAACAAAATCCGTTTCGCAGCAAAGAGTAACCATCGCCATCGAACGTCCGTCGCTGCTCTTTCGGCAAATCAGCCGACCCTGCGTGGTTTCTCGTCCGGCCCGCTTCTGCAGAGTAGCCAGCCCTTTCTTGCGAAGCAGCTCCATTGCCGCTTCAAAATCCCCATTGGTTTCTTCGAGGGCCTTCTTGCAGTCCATCATTCCCTGGCCGCTGGCCTTGCGAAGTTTCATAACTGCTGCTGCTGATATCTCCGCCATTTGAGTCAAACTCCCGTTTGGTGATCGTCTGTTTTTACCGCTTTTTGAACCGAATCAAAAATCGTCCGATTATCCGGGATTTTCCGGAGCCGCTGATTCAGAAAGAGGCGAAGGGTTGTCGGAGGCAACCGTCTCCGGCTCCTCCTCGCCCGCCTCGGCAGCGCTGGCCAACACCCGCCGACGAGACCGGCGACGGGCAGCCTGTGCGGAATCCATCATCTCTGACGGACGAACAATAGTCTTACCTTCCGCTACGGCATCCGCCAGTTCGTTCAGAATGATTTCGATCGCTTTTATCGAATCATCATTCGCCGGAATCACTACATCTACGGTATCCGGGTCGGAATCCGTATCAATAATGCCGATTGTCGCAATACCCAACTTGCGGGCTTCACGCAAAGCAATATATTCCTTTCTGGCATCCACCACAACGACGGCACCTGGAAGGCGATTCATCTTGCGAATACCGGACAAATTGCTTCGGATTTTCCGCAATTCTCTTTTCAGACGTGCACCCTGCTTTTTGCTCTCTTCTTCCAGCCGTCCGGAGGCCTCCATCTCCTCCAGTTCCTCCAACCGCTGAAGCCGGGAACGAATGGTACGGAAATTGGTCAGCGTTCCGCCCAGCCACCGTTCAGTCACATAATGCATTCCGCACCGTTCGGCTGCCTGCTGAACGGCTTTCTGAGCTTGGCGTTTGGTGCCGACAAAAACCACATCTTTCCCTTCGGAAACCAGCTGAGCAAGGAGCTTTTTGGCAATCAGCAGCCCCTTTAAGGTTTCCTTAACATTGATAATGTGGATCATCCCGCGTTTTCCGTAGATGTAAGGTTCCATCTTTGGATTCCAGCGGCTGACCCCGTGTCCGAAATGTACGCCCGCGCTGATTAATTCGCGAGCCAGTTCCTTATTCACAGAAACTAACCTCCAGATTCTAAAAAACGTTGATTGAAATTATACAAAGACTCTCTCTGTCTGGTCCACGAGACCAGAAGCACTGTAAGGTAAGGGAAAGACCCTTCGGATGTCAAGAATTATCAGAATTTTCCGGTAAATTCTGAAAAAATTCGTCGTCTTATGATTAAATATAAAAGATATATTGAATCTTTATTGTTTAGATTCTTTTATGGCTTTCTCTATCGTTAAGGTACCTTCATAAAGAGCACGTCCGATAATGACGCCGGAAACACCTGTTTTTTTTAGGTTTTTTATATCCTGAATAGTCGTAACACCTCCGGCCGCTACAATAGGCACACCAACGGCTTTGACCAATTCCTCCGTCCGGGTCAAATTAGGGCCGGACAGCATTCCGTCTTTTTCTATATCCGTATAAATGATAGCGGCAATCGGAAGCTGAGAAGCCCGGCGGGCAAATTCAAGCAAGTCTCCCCCTGCTTCTTTGAGCCAACCCTCAGCCGCCAGACGAAAGCCGCGTGCATCCAGCCCGAGCGCCAAACGGTTGGGAAACTTGTAAGCCATTGTGGAAAACCATTCAAAATTGCTGACGGCACTGGTACCGATAATCACCCGTTCCAGTCCCAAATCGAGCATCTGCCGGATGGCTTCTTCATCCCGAAGCCCTCCGCCCAATTCGACTTTCATCGGCAAACGGCTGAGAATCCGGCGAACCACATCGGTATGAACCGGCCTGCCTTCTTTCGCTCCGTCCAGGTCAACAATATGCAGCCACTGAGCTCCTTGGGCGAAAAACTCTTCGGCCTGCTCAAGCGGATTTTCTCGATAGGTAATCTGGTTATCGTATCGGCCCTGAATCAGGCGAACACATTTACCGCCGCGAAGATCAATTGCGGGCAAAATGTCCATACTTTCCTGCTATAAATCGTAAAGGTCCTTGTCAGCAATCAGTGTAAAACCATGTTCGGCAATCAGTCGGCCGATATCCACATTCTGGGGATTTTCCACCTCCAGATAACAGATTCCCCGTTTGTCGGACGTGGAGACAAACCCGTAAGCATCCTTGATATTGATGCTCTTTTCCGCCAAAGCCGTGGTAAGTTTTTCGAGGTTGCCGGGCTGGTCAGCCGCCGTAACGGCAAAAACTTCCTTAAGGGCACAGGCCATTCCCCGATCAGCCAGGGCCAGTTGGGCCTCGGCTGGTTTGTCCACAATCATCTTCATCAGCCCAAATTCCCCCCGGTCCTGGATGGAAAAGGCCAGAATGTTCAATCCTTTTTCTTTAAGGATACGGGAAATGGACTGAATTCGACCGGGTCTATTTTCCAAAAAAACCGTAATCTGCTTGGCCATACTGCTGCTCCTTACTCGAATCCTTCGCCGTCAGAATGGGCTGCTATAGCTTTTCACGTTCATCCACAACACGTTTGGCCTTGCCCTCAAAAGCAGGCAGAGAACCGGGCTCGTGCAGTTCAATCCGGGAATTGATGGTAATCGAAGCACGCAGTTTTTCGTTGATTTTATTTTTGAGGGCCTCGAGGGCGGCTAAATCACCGGTAAACAGTTTGGAGTAAATTTCCACCTTGACGGTCAGGCGGTCAAGTCCTTCGTGACGGCTCAGATGAATCTGATAATTCGTTCCGACCTCCGGGATGCTCATCAGCACTTCTTCAATCTGAGAGGGGAAGACGTTCACACCGTTGATAATGAGCATATCATCCGTGCGTCCGGTAATGCGCGACATCCGCCGGGCGGTTCGGCCGCACGGACAGGGTTCCGGATGCAGAAAAGCCAAATCCCGGGTTCGATACCGCAAAAGGGGCAGGGCATGGCGAATCAGATTCGTGAAAACAACTTCGCCCTCCTGACCGTCCTCCACCGGCTCGCCTGTGCGCGGGTCAATGATTTCGATAATGTACCCATCCTCCCAGACGTGCAGGTCGTTTTTATAGACGCATTCAAAGGCCACGCCCGGGCCGTTCATCTCGCTGAGACCATAGGAATTGTATATATCAATTCCGAATAACTCCTGAAGTTTGAGCCGTGTATTTTCGGAATGCGGTTCGGCCCCCATCCAGGCCTTTTTGAGATTTAAATCCGCCGGTGTCAGACCGAACTCCGGCATCCGCTGGTGAATATGCAGCAGATAACTGGGCGTAATATGCAGAACCGTTGTACGGAAATCCCGCATAATCTGAAGCTGCCGCTGGGTGTTGCCGCCGCCGACCGGAATTACCGCCATCCCGACCCGCTCGGCCCCGTAATGCATCCCCAGCCCGCCGGTAAAAAGACCGTAGCTCATCATATTCTGGAAGACATCTGCGGGACCGGCACCGGTGGCCACAATGCTGCGGGCCAGCAAATCCGTCCAGCGGTCCAAATCGTCCGCCGTATAGTAAATCACCGTCGGAATCCCCGTCGTGCCGCTGGACGAATGAATCCGCACCACTTTTTCCATATCGACGGCCAGAAGTCCCTTTGGAAATGCTTGGCGGAGGTCATCCTTGACGGTAAAGGGAATTTTTTTCAAGTCATCCAGAGAGCGGATGTCCTCCGGAGAGGAGATACCTGCTTTGGGAAGACGCTTCTGATAAAACGGAGTTTGAAGGGCATACCCGACAACCTCCCTCAAACGTTCCAGCTGGAGCTGACGCAATTCATGCCGGGGCAAGGTCTCCAGCCGCTGATTCCAGTATCGAATTTCCATTCCCGCTGTGCCTTTCTGAATCAGCAGTAATTCTTACAGATTCGGAAGCTCTTTTTCAGAAATAACCGTAATGCCGGCTCGCGAAAGAACCTGATGGGCACGGCCGGGGTCATCAAACCGGAAGACAAGCAGCGCCTTTTCGGAAAACTTTTCGACAAAAGCGTACATATACTCCACATTGACATTCCCGTCAGAAAGAACCTTCAGCACTTCGGCCAATCCGCCGGGCCGGTCCGGCACCTCCACCGCCACGACGTCGGTCAGATTGGCGGTGATATTGTGTTTTCGAAACAGACTGATCGCCTCATCGGGTTTGTTGACGACCATCCGAAGCACGCCGAACGACTCCGTTTCCGCAATCGTCAACGCGCGAATATTAATCCCCGCCTGTCCCAGCAGAGAACAGACCTCATAGAGCCGTCCCTTTCGGTTTTCCAGAAACACACTGATTTGCCTGATTTTCATAGTCCGGTTCCTTTCCTGCAAACATCGGCGGTTTGTTTAAAGGACTCGTTTATCCACCACGCGTTTGGCCTTGCCTTCACTGCGCTGAATCGTTTTGGGTTCAACCAGTTTGACCTTGACGCCGATGGACAAAACCGCCTCAATCTCCTTTTTGATTTTCTGCTCGAGGGCCCGCATCTGCTTGATTTCATCGCTGAAAATCTTCTCATCCACCTCCACCATAATCTCCACCTCGTCGAGCTTGTGGGCCTGGCGGTCAATAACCAGCTGATAATGCGGGTGGGTGCCTTCAATCCCCAGCAGGACATGCTCAATCTGAGACGGAAAGACGTTAATGCCCCGCACAACAATCATATCGTCCGTCCGGCCTTTGATTTTGCTGGTGCGGGGGCTGGTCCGTCCGCAGCGGCACGGTGCCGTCGTCATACTCACAATATCGCGGGTTCGATAGCGAATCAGCGGAATGGCCTGTTTGGTAAGGGTGGTGATGACCAGCTCGCCGTCCTGACCTTCCGGGACGGGTTTTCCGGTTTCGGGGTCGATAATCTCCGGATAAAACACATCTGAGAACAAATGCAGCCCCTCTTTGTATGTGCACTCCTGCGAAACACCCGGACCGATGATTTCCGACAGGCCGTAAATATCGGTGGCGGTCATATTCCAGGTCTCTTCGATTTCTCTGCGCATGGCCTCGCTCCAGGGCTCGGCCCCGAAGATGCCGATGCGCCAGCTGCCCTTCCGCGGGTCCAGTCCCATTTCTTTAGCTTCTTCGGCCATATAAAGACAATAACTGGGCGTGCAGGCCAGGATGCGGGGCTGGAAATCCTGCATAATCTTCAGCTGCCGCTTGGTCTGGCCGGACGAGGTGGGAATAATGGTCAGCCCCATTTCAAGGGCGCCGTAGTGGAAGCCAAGTCCGCCGGTAAATAAACCATAGCCGTAAGCAATCTGGATGATGTCATCCGGTTTTGCCCCGGCACAGCACAAGGCGCGGGCCATGACTTCCGACCAGAGTTTGATATCCTCACGGGTGTAACCAACCAGCGTCGGGTTGCCGGTCGTGCCGCTGGACACATGAATTTCTACCACTTCTTCACGGGGGGTAGAGAAAAGCCCGTAAGGATAATTGTCCCGCATATCAAGTTTGGTGGTAAAAGGCAGCTTGGTAATATCATCAATGCTGCGGATATCGGAAGGGCTTACGCCGGCCTCCTCAAATTTCTTTCGATATACCGGACAGCGGTCATAGACGTACCGCACAAGCTTGACCAGCCGCTCGGACTGGAGATTTTTCAGGTCCTCCAGCGGCATCGTCTCGATTTTTTCGTTCCAGATCATAAACAACCTCCCGTTTTCCATATCCCTCGATTCCTCCGGCGTCCGTCGGACCGTCCGGGGAGAACGTTATTTGACCAGAGCCATCGCCTTGCTGAACATCTGCCGATTCACCTCAAGAATCGACGGCTTGAAAACTTTCTGCATCGCCCACTCCCAACTGTCCGGCCGAATCGGCAGAAAGGCCGCTAAAACCCCCATCAGTCCGGTATTCACCGCCCGCGGATTGTCGGCAATCTGCTGGACTTTTTCGAGGTAAGGCATCAGGTCAGTGCCGCCTTTTCGAAGAAAGGGTTTAAGCCGCGGATGCTCATCGGGGTGAAAACACAGCAGAAAGTCGGCTTGTCCCAGTCCTATCAGGGGAGAATACACTTTGCGGCCGAAACGGACATGAGACTCAACAGAGCCGCCCCGCTGGCTCATCCCGTGGACTTCAGACTTTTTGACGCTGCAGCCGTCATAGAGGGCTGCCCAGCCGAGCAGTTCCGAGGCGGTAATGATGCCCTGCCCGCCGACCCCGCCGAACGTGATATTATAGACCTCCTGTTTTTTCATCATTGTTCCTATCTCACTTCAACAAGACACAAGGATGCTGGACGATAATCACACTGAGAGCGTCAGCCGCCAGACGCTGCTGAACCAGTTCTTCAAGTTCCTTCACCCTGCCCTGCGGGTCGATCACATCGACAAAATCCGCTCCGCAGGCCTGGCAGACGGCCTTCAAATCCAGCCGTTTGGTCGGCTCCCTTCGGATGGTTTTCCCGGTAGCCGGATGCGGTTGACCGCCGGTCATCGCCGTCGTGGAGTTGTCGAGGATAAAAATGACCCCTTTGGACTTGTTATAGGCGGCATTAATCAGACCGGGAATGCCCGCATGGACGAAGGTGGAATCCCCCACAAGGCCGACAATCTTCTGCTCAGGATGAGCCCGTCGAAGGCCTTCGTTAAACGTCACACCAGCTCCCATACACAGGCAGGTATGCAGAGCGGACGTCGGAGGCAGAGCCCCGAGGGTATAACAGCCGATGTCTCCGGCCACGAAAACATCTAATTTTTTGAGTACGGAGAAAACAGCCCAATGGGGACAGCCCGCACACAGACGAGGCGCCCGGCCGGGACGCGGCTTGACTTTTTTGGGCTTGCCGGCGACGAGAGAGCGGACAAGGTCCTGGTCCAGCTCCCCCAGCCGATAAGACGGGTGCTTGCCCTGCACCTTACTGATGCCCAGGGATTTGACATGTTCTTCAATAAACGGGTCCAGTTCCTCAACCACCATCAGCCGCTTAACGCTTCGGGCAAACTTTTTGATTTTTTCATCACAGAACGGATAGAGAAAGCCGAGCTTCAGATAGGAAGCATCCGGATAAACTTCTTTCAGATACAGATATGCAACACTGTCCGTGATAAAACCCAGCGACGTACTGTTCATCTCAATCCGGTTAAGCCGAGAGCGTTCCGAGAGGGCCTTAAGCTTCACGAGACGCTTTTCGAGGATTTCGTGGCGGATACGGGCATTGGCGGGCACCATCACGTACTTGCGCATATCTCGCTGCAGAGAGCGAATCGGAACTTCTTTTCGGGGTCCGATTGCCACATCCTCTTTGCTGTGGGAAATGCGAGTGGTCATTCGAATAATAACCGGTGTATCGTACTGCTCGCTGATGTCAAAGGCCTGCTGAATAAAATCGATAGCTTCAGAGGGGCTGGAGGGCTCAAGGATAGGCAGTTTGGCATAAACGCCCGCCCACCGTGTATCCTGCTCGTTCTGGGAAGAGTGCATCTGGGGGTCGTCGCAGACAACCGCCACAAAGCCGGCGTTGACACCGGTATAAGCCGAGGTCATCAGCGGGTCCATCGCCACATTGAGTCCGACGTGCTTGCAGGCAAACAGCGCCCGCACTCCACCGACGGCGGCGGCATACGCCACCTCATACGCCGTCTTCTCATTGACAGACCACTGAACATCCACCTCCGGAAAAGCCGCCAAGCTCTCGAGAATTTCGGTGGAAGGGGTCCCCGGATAGGCACAGGCAACTTTTAGACCTGCCTGCCAGGCCCCGCGGGCCAGCGCCTCATTGCCCGACAGAAAGGCCTTTTCCAAAGAGGGTTTTCGGGCCATACACAACATTCCTTTGTGCAGGATATATCAATTCTCTATGACTGAAACAGGACGCTCCAGAATAACGGATTGCCCCCGTAAGGTCAAGAAAAACCGCTCCAAAAAGCCGTTTTTACCCTTCCCAATAAAAAAGGCCCGGTCTGAAAACCGGGCCGCATGCTGAATTGTCCAAGGTGCTTTATAAGGGAGCAATTGTCTCAGAACGTCCATTCGAGATGAACACGGGCAAAATAGGCATCATCGCTGATTTGGTAATAATCGCCCGGAATCAGGTAATCCAGCATAAAGTGAGTCTTGAAGTTTTTGCAGCAGGAATAGGTGGCCAGACCGCTGAGCAGATGTCCTCGGAAGTTGCTGTCCGTCAGCGTATTGGCACCGCCGCCAATCACCCTCGGATTGGTCTGATCGGCCCACAAGAGGTTATAGTCAGTATTGATCGTCCAGACCTTGTTGGGCTTGAAACTATGTCCAAAGCCGAGCCGATGCAGGTTGTTCACCTCGCCCAGCGCTCCTTCATAGGTCCAGATATAGGACTGGAGGTCGCCGCCCCGCTGATACTGCGGCCAGTCCCCCCAGAGCGAATCAAATTTCTCATCCGCACTCGAATCCGGGTCATCGCCGGACAGGTACTCATAGCCGACGTGCACTTCATTTTTCTTTTCGTCATTGAAAGCATACATCAGCTTCGTGTTGGCACCCAACCCCTGCAGGGTATTGCCGTTCCGATCACCCCACTGTTTAGCAAGTTCGGCACTGTAAGACCAGTGGTCATCCAGCGGCCCCGAAAGACGTCCGCCGATGGTGTGAATATCGGCATCCTGCCCCGGAGTGCTGCTGTAGCTCTGTGCCCAGTCGGAGTTCTCCTCATTCTTGTAAATGTAGTACAACTCCTGCTGCTGGCCGCCGTCGGCCTTATTGGTCAGGTAGAAAATAAAGCCGCGTTCATCCGTCTTCTGCGTCAGATGCCGGCGGTCCTGAACCGCATGATGATTAAAGGGTTTGATGTATTCCTCTTCATCGTCATACTGCTGGATGTAAATCACATCGGCTTTTAAGGTATCCGTGAGGCCGTATTGAGCACGAATCGCATCAAAGAAGATGGTTCGCGAGCCGTCGGCGGGTGTGCCGTCCAGCACCAGCCAGCCGGTGCCGAGGATGATTTCCTGACGGCCGACGGTCAGGGTCAGCGGCATATCGAAGGCATTGCGCCACTGAATATTGAAAATGTCAAAAATGGCTTCGTCAAAATCGACATTCTGATTTTCAAAGAATGGGATCGGGTGATTCTCCGGCTTGCAGTGATTCCAGAACTCCCAGGTGAGCCGGGTGTTTAAATCCATATCCTCCGCCATCGCCCATTTCAAAGACCATCGTGTACGAATGCGCTGCCAATGATGGTCATTGTAATTGTCGCTGCCGCCCCAGTCTTCGTTCATGGACAGAAGGTTTCTGCCGTACACTTCACGCAGCCGCAAATCCAGCCCCATCGTGACATCTTCCATTGGGTTTTTGAAGGCCTTTAACAAATCGCTGTCCACTTCGTGCCAGTGCTTGGCGGCCTCTTCGGCTAAAGCAAACGAGACAATGCCGTTCAGCAGTGCCGCAGCAAGTACGGCTCCCAGTCCTTTCATCGCTTTCATTCCATTCTCCTTACGTTCCATTTCCTTGACAATCCCTGTTAGAGAGAACAAATCCCTCTCCGCTTTTTTTATGAAGAAACTCCCCGAAAACATCGGTCCAGATGTTCTTTGGAAGGAGGTTGAGTAAAGAAACTGATAACAATCGCCGTCAGGATAGAGATCGGCAAAGCCACCAGAATCGGGTCGACAACAGGCCAGTTGGGCACATCCGCCAGCAGAGAGGTTTTCCCGCCGGTGACCTTTTGCACCAGGCCGATAGTCTGGGCTTCCTGGGCCTTGATAAACACCAGCCAGAATGCTGTGATGACAAAGCCGACTATCATGGAGGCAATCGCCGCCGTCCGCGTCATCCGCGGAAAATACAATGCCCCGATAAACATCGGCAGAAAAGCCGACGCACACAGGCCGAAGAAAATCGATGTCGCTCGGGCAATGAACGTACTCTCGCGGGCATAATAACTGATGACAACGGCATAAATGATTCCGAGGATAATTCCGATTCGGTTGATATTGGTACTCTTGCCGTGCTGGCCGGTAATCTGCTCATAAACATCCCGTCCGATGCTGGTCCCGACGGTATGGAACTGGCTGGACAGAGTGCTCATCGCCGCCGACAAAAGTGTCAGCAGAAACAGCAGCCCGAACCAGGAAGGCATAGCACTTTTAATAAAAGTTGGAATGATTTCATCCGCCGTACCTTTCGCATAAACAATAGCAATGCTTCGTCCCTGACGGATTTCCGTCGGCTTGCCGTCCGCCTCCATCTGCCCGATGCTTTCTCCATAAAGTTTAACCGGAGCCGTCTTGCCCGCCACATCCTCCCAGCCCCCTGCATTGTTTTGTTTCACAAGCTGCAAAACCGCCAGATTTTTCTCCGCATCGAGAACTTTAACAATTCGTCCGGTCATCAGCGGGCCCTGCTCTGCAAAATAAGCATTTGACAGAGCTCCGACCGTAAACGCCACGCCGGTCATAATCAGGATAAAAATACCGCCGACCACGACCGCGCGATTCAATTCGCGCCGGCTCTTAACAGTCATAAAACGGACCACCAGCTGGGGTTGAGCGAGAACCCCGATACCAACACCCAACGTAATCGTTCCAATGACCGTCCACCACAGGTTGTATTTCGTATCGCCCCATCCGAACAAAGGCATAGCCGTCCAGCCGCGATGTCCGATGGCCTGAAGGTTGGGCGGCACCAAAGGAGCCAAGGCCGTCAATTTTTGATGGCCGGTGGTCAGTCCCCCTACTTTCACATACGTGAAAATCAGCAGCAGGAACATACCCACAAACATAATCGTGCCCTGAAGGGCGTCTGTGTACATCACCCCTTTCAGGCCGCCGACAACCACGTAAGCCGCCACAATGACACTAAAAACCAGCAATGCAGTTGTGTACGAAATATCAAACTGACTGGCTACAAAAACACTTCCGCCGATCAGAACCGCCGCCGCATACAGAGGAATGAAAAGAAAAATAATAAGGCCGGAGGCAACCTGGATAAAACGGCTTTCGTAGCGGCGCCCCAGCAATTCGGGGAAGGTATGTGCATCGAGGATATGGCCCATTCGTCTTGCGCGGGGAGCAAACACCACAAATGCAATGAAAATCCCGACAAAAATGTTCAAAAAGGTCAGCCACAGTACAGACATTCCGAAAAGTCCCGCCACCCCGCCGAATCCGACTATGGCACTGGTGGAGATAAAAGTCGCTCCATAACTCATGGCCATCACAAACGGGTGAATTTGCCGACCGGCTATCAGGTAATCGGTCGCATTCTTGGTGCGCCAATATCCTAACAACCCCAGATACACAACGAGCAGCAGATAGGCCAATACGACAATGATTTGTTCAAGAGAGATGTCCGCCAGCATACAAAACCTCCTGTCAATCTCAACGGGGAGCAGGATTAACCCTCCAAATTGAGAGAGTCTTAAAGCAGTTTACAGATTTTCCTCCACCTTTTTTTCTTCAGAGACCCATTTTAAATCTTCGGGCTTGACCGGCTCATCCCCCTTGTTTCGCGCAAAAAGACCGTACAATACACACAAAATGGAAGAACCGATACATAACAAATAAGCCAGAAGAACTCCTTTATCTTCGATGCCTAACATATTCCCATCTCCTGTTTCCCGACTCCTCATCTCCTTTTTTAAATGTTCTGATAATCTTAGTGTAGATAAGACTAAAATCAATCCCTTTTCGGCAAAAAAGTGTGCTTTTTGTGAATTTTTCACACTTTTTTGTACTCTAACAACATCTAAATCGTCCGAGTTTTAACAATTTAGCAGCATTTTCATAAAATAATTTGTGTTTAATGGATTCGTTAGAAATCAGATTTTCAATATTAAAAATCGCCTTTTTTTGATCATCCCATGGGCTGTCTGTTCCGAAAAGAAGATAATCAGGGTCGTGTTTTTCCAGCATTTGAGCCATCCTTTGCGGCCCTAAGTAGTCAAATGACACAGAGGTTTCGATATAGATGGGTTTTCCGAGCAGGTAGTGGTTCACCTCGTCCCATTGGAACCAGCCGCCCATATGGGTGGTAACCAGTTTCAACTCGCTGAATCGCTCGAGAACATTCAGGACTTGCCGGGGGCTTGCCTTTTCTTCCCTCGGGAAAGCGATATCATACCCCGTATGTAAAACAAGAATTAAGTCATTTTCAATAATAGACTTGTACAACAAATCATTCCGAGAATCATCAATAACCATATTTTGATAATAAGGATGTATTTTTACTCCAATAAATCCCCTGTCAGCAATTTCTTTTATTTTGTCAGGCAATGCAGAATCGTCTGGATGCACAGAAGGAAAGGGAATGATTCGTTTGGAACGAATTTGAGAACTCCATTCGAGTATCGGTTTAAACTGTGTGGGGCGCGTGGCAATACTGCACAATACAGCTATTTCAATGCCTGCTTCGTCCATCGAGCGAAGCAAAGAGCCCACTCGGCCGTCCAAATACGACTTCACATCACATTCGGAATGAAGCTGCGCCATGGCTCTATCGGCAAGTGAATCCGGAAACGCATGGGTATGAATATCGATAATCCGGCGTTTCCCGGCCGAGGCCTTTACGGAGGACTTATCCACTCGTGTTTACCTATTTTTCTCCCGCTATGCCTAAAGAACTGTCAAACAGGTTTGACGTTAATGGCTACCTTGCCTTTTTCCCCGGCGGTTACATCAAATTCGACACGCTGGCCCTCTTTGAGTGTTCGAAAGCCCTGCATATCGATCTTGGAATGATGAACAAACAAATCATCGCCGCCTTCATCCGGTGTAATAAACCCAAACCCCTTCTTCTCATTGAACCACTTCACTGTCCCGCTGCTCACGACAATCTCCCTGGGGTAAAATATCCCCATAAACCATTAACCCTCCTGCAACCCGAAAAGGATTCAGTCGGAGGGAAAAACCTGAATCCCATCAACTTTTTCTAAAAAATAGAACAAAAAAAGAGAACTATGTCAATTTTTCAGCTGATATTTTTTCGCATTTTCAACAAGAGCAGCGTCCGATAACTCGTTGTAAATGAACAATTTTGAGAAAATAGGGCCCTTTTTGTGAATTGACCGAGATAACCGGACGATAGAACAAAGTAATCTGAAACCATATTTGAGGAGTTCAATATGGGAATCCAACGATGGTCTGAAAACGTCATTCTGGTAAATTTAGCACCCGAACCGGATCTCGGAGAAGAGATTATTTCTGTCTGCCAGACGGTCTCTCGGGAAAAGGAACAAGATGTTGTGATTGATTTTTCGGACGTGGAGATTGTGACGTCTTCGAGCATCGCCAAACTGCTCAAACTTCGCAAGATTCTCCACGATAACCAGCGAAAACTGGTCTTTTGCTGTGTCCAGCCGCAGACAAAAAACATCTTTTTGGTCACCGGTCTGGATACAGTTTTTACTTTTGTGGAAGACCAATTTGTAGCGCTGGCGGGGCTGCAAATGGCCCAAGCTGAATCGTAAAAAAGGAAAATTTTGGGATTGACAACTCGGTCAGGAATTTGTAAAGACTTTTTCCGGAAACACTTTTTACGCCAAGCACATTGCGAAAACCGCTGCAAAGAGCAAGCGGTTTTCGTAATCTGCTTGCGGAAGAAAAGAGACGAAGAAAAATGGAAAAAGAACTTCTCCGGCAGGCAGAGGAGCGTTTGGGGTATCATTTCAGCAACCCGGCACTTCTGGAAGAGGCACTGATTCATTCCTCCTGGGCCAACTCGCGATTGGCCAGCAATGAACGGCTGGAATTTTTGGGAGATGCGGTGCTCGGACTTCTGATTTGCCATGCGTTGTATGAACGCTTTCCTGATTATCTGGAAGGGGATTTAACCAAAATCAAGAGCGTACTGGTGTCCCGGAAAATCTGCGCTCAGATTGCCCGCTCCCTGGGGCTTCTCGACTTTATTCAGGTCGGCAAAGGCACAAACGGGTCACGAGCGATGAACGGGTCCATAGCGGCAGGCACCTTGGAGGCGATTCTGGCAGCCATTTACCTGGACGGCGGTTTTGCAGCCGCACAGGAGTTTGTTCAAAGGCAATTCGGTCCTTACCTCGAAAGCGCCGATGCCCAGGGACATTTGGACAACTTTAAATCCATCCTCCAGCAATACAGTCAGCGTCATCTGAATGCCACCCCGACATACCGCCTGCTGGATGAAAAAGGACCCGACCACAACAAGTGTTTTGAAGTGTGCGCGGCAATCGGTCAGCGATTGTTCAGCAGCGCCTGGGGTGCAACCAAAAAAGAGGCCGAACAAAGAGCCGCCCTGAAGGCCCTGATTGAACTGGGTGTCCTCAATGAAAGCGGAGACTGGCCGACAGAACTGCCGGACAACTAACTGGTAATCAGCCACACCAGCAGATTTAAAACCACCCCCGCCAAAATCATAAATCCGCTCAGGGTCAGAAACAACACCAGCACTTCCAAGACAAATTGCTTCCAGAAAAGCACCCGAAGACGTGTAGCTTTATAGACAACAGCAATCGACAAAAGCAGCGGAAACATCCACAGAAGAGAAAGCGGTGTGGTGCCGATTTCCACCGGAGCAAAAAATCCTGCCAGAAGCATCGGAAAACCTTCAGCCATGTTCCTCCTCCCGTCCAATGGTCTCCCCGATGCCGGAATAGGCCCGATAGACGGCATTCAGAATACACAGCAGATTCAGCAGACCCGCCAGCGCTGTATAGATTTGACCGTAATCCTGCGGACGTCCGTAGACAGGATAATCTCCCTTCTGGGCAATCTGGCCAATCCATCCGACTACAGGACTGGTCAAAATCTGTGCCAAATACCATGGTTTGGCCCCTACCGGATCGACAATTCCTATGGACCCGATATAGAGACCTATGAGAAAGGTAAACACAATCGCCGCAAAAAAGACGTAAGCATGACGGCGCTGGCCAATCAGAAAATGGCCGCCGCCGGGGACTGCCCAGGCCGTCACGGCCACGAGAAACAGCCAGAAAGTATGATCAAACGGCCTATTCGATTTTGTCGGCATTAATAGTCCACCGGCAGTTCAATCTCAATCGGTTCAGGACGTTCTCGGGTGTCTTTATAAACCAGCCCCATTCTGCTGACAATGTTTTCCGGATTGAAATGCGTCAGTCCAAGCCCCATTTTGGCCAGCAAAGCCCGCTGCACAGCCATTTTGCTTTTGTTGTCCGCATAATCCTTTTCGGTTGCCGGCTGCCGTGTAAGTTCCTTGACTACACCGACATTTCGGGCCGATTCAACAACCACAAGACGTGCAATCGGACCTGTTGTCTGCTGAGAGGGCTCGAGCATTTCCGCCATTTTTCTGACAAAAACTGTATTCTGATACCGCCCGACAAGCAAATCCCGCGAAGCCGAAGGCACCGACAGACGCTGGCGAAGGGTCTCCACCTGACTTTGCGGAGGAATCATCTGGTTGGTAATCGTACGGACCTGAGGCCGTGTCGAAACCGGATTATTGGGGTCCGTCTGGGGATAGTGAACTTCGTAAAACCGCTGGAGACCTTTTTCCCATCCTTCCGTCTCCACAAAGCGAATTAAATCCGCCGCCTGGGAGCGGGCCTTTTCCATTGCCCGAAGGGTCTTGAGGTCCTTGGAAACCTGCTGACGGACCGAAAAGACCGACGGCTCTGAAGCATCAGAGAGGAGAACACCGCGGTTCTCAAAGGAAAAATTCAAATCTTCCGGCAGCACCGGCGGCTGAATGCCGATAACCCGAAGCATCCCCCGCAAGGATACATACTGCCCTTCGGCAAGGATGCCTCCGCTGAGGGGGCCGATGGTTTCCCAAATCCTCACAGACGGCAGCCCGGGCACAGATGAGGGCTTTCCATCCTCCGGAACCGCCATCAGGACATCCAATAAACGCACGGAGGTTTCCGAAGAAGTCGGAAGAGCAACCCGGCGGAGAAACGAATCCGAGGCCAGGTCTTCCGGACGGAGCCACCCGGTCTTGCCGGTTCTGACCGTAATCTGAAATTTTTGCGCCAGCTGGCGAGCGGCCGCGGTGTAGTCTCCGGCGGCCTGCTGGAGCTGAGCGACCGTTGCCTTCTCAAAGTCGAGTGCATCCCAGCCGACATCGGTCATCTGGCGGGCTTCATTGAGAATACTGTTGGCCAAATCCTCGGCCCGCTGACGCTCCATTTCCTGACGAATCTGCTGGACTACCTGCGCAAAAGGCCGCGTAATCGTTCGCGTCCCCGCATCCGGCTTGTTGGGGTCGAGAGGTTCGGTTGTCTGATACTTGCTCAGATTGGCTGTATAATATGCTTCAAGTTCTTCAAAAGAGGGTTTTTCAATTTTCTTCTGAATCTCATCCAGCCGAATCAGCAGGTATTCGAGCTGAACACGCCTGCCGACGGCATAGCCGAACCCATAGGGATTTTCGGGAGAAAAGGCCATCGGATACACCGTCCGATAGGTCTGAAACTGCTTTTGGATTTCTTCTTCTGTTGGTTCGGACTGCTCATCCACCCAAAGGTCTGCATCCAGCAGGAGAACCTGAGCAGACAATTTTTCCATTGTGCGGGCAATATGGCTGCGGATTTCGTCTGTTGTAACCAGATAATTTCCCAGCACCAAATCTGCATAATTCATCACACTCACCAGCGAACCGAAGGCCTGCACAATTTCCTGTTTGGATTTTTTGGTCTGTTCCATAATCCGGTTGATAAGAACAGTCGGATCCAGCTGGTTTTGTGTGAGACCTGCAATAATCTGCCGCAGAAAGCCCTCTGCATCCGCATCAGAGAGGACAAAACCGACTTTTTCAACCTCCTTTTTGAGGAGCAGCCACAAAATCTCCGGGCGATGCCTTTCTGAGGCAAAGAAGCTGTCAATCTCCTCCGTTTTCAAATCGATTTGCCCCCGTTCAGCCAGCTGAAGCAGCTGCAGACGCAGCTCACCGGAGGCGCGGGCATCCGGGAAAAGAATCAATTCGAGCAGCTGAGGTGTTAAATCACTGTACATCTGAGAAAATGCAAGCAGCATCCGGTCCACCATCAGCATCTTAAGGATTTCCAGTTCCTGCTGGGCATGATAAACATCAATAGACCGGATTTTTTGACCGTCGCCGTATACAGCTACGACATGTTTGGCTCCCCCCTGACCAATGTACATCAAAAACTGCTGGAGACCGTAGCCGCCGACAAAAGAAATCATAATCAAAATCACCAGCCAGGCCATCAGTTTTCGTTCGTTCTTGCGAATCCATTTAATGATATGCATGGGTTCCTCAGTCAATTCAGGTAATTCAAACTCCGTTATTTACGAAATGAGCAAGTATAGTCAAATCCCTTCTGATTGCAAGAAAAAACAAGGTTAGAATCAACCGGGTTTCGCTTGAGTTGCAAACTCGCATCTTTATTTTGGACTTTCTTGATTCAAAGAGTACAATCCATTCAAAACAATGAGAAAAAACTTATCTGACAAATTGTTTGAACGGGCTTGTCGGGTTATCCCGGGAGGGGTCAACTCCCCGGTCCGGGCTTTCCGCGGCGTTGGGCTTACACCGGTTTTTATTGACCGAGCCGCCGGAGCCCACATTTGGGATATTGACGGCAATGAATATATAGATTATGTTGGTTCCTGGGGGCCGATGATTCTTGGACACGCCCATCCGGCTGTGGTAGAGGCCGTCAGACAAGCCGCAACCAAAGGCACCTCCTTCGGGGCGGCTACCGAAAACGAGGTCAAACTGGCAGAGGCCGTTGTTTCTGCTTTTGAAAGCATAGAGAAGGTGCGTCTGGTCAGCAGCGGGACTGAAGCGGTCATGACGGCTATTCGGCTGGCCCGGGCCTTTACCGGCAGAGACCTTCTGGTCAAGATGGACGGCTGCTATCACGGGCACAGCGATTCGATGCTGGTTCAGGCCGGTTCAGGGGTTGCGGAATTGGGGCTACCGGCCAGTGCCGGGGTTCCGGCAGACCTGGCAAAAAAAACCATCACGGTTCCTTATAATGACGTACAGGCCCTCCAAACCGTGTTCGAAAAATACCCGCACCAGATTGCCGGGGTCATTGTTGAGCCGATTGCGGCCAATATGGGGGTCGTACCGCCGAAAGACGGCTATCTGCAAGCCATTCGACAAATGTGCACGGAACACAAGAGCGTTCTGATTTTTGATGAGGTCATTACGGGTTTTCGGGCGGCGTACGGCGGAGCCCAGTCGCTTTTTCACATCTCAGCGGACCTGACGTGTTTAGGCAAGATTGTCGGCGGCGGCTTGCCCTGTGCGGCGGTCGGAGGCCGAAAAGAAATTATGGACCTTCTGGCTCCGTTGGGACCGGTCTATCAGGCCGGAACGCTCAGCGGGAACCCTCTGGCAACAGCGGCGTCTCTGGCCGTACTGGAGATTCTGCAAAAACCCGGGGTCTACGAGCAATTGGAATTGCTTTCCGCCCGACTGGAAAAAGGACTTTATGAAGCCGCTCGGAAAAGCCGCACGGCGATTCAAATCAATCGGGCCGGGTCCATCCTGAGCGTCTTTTTTACAGACAAACCGGTGAATAATTTTGAAGATGTTCAAAGATGCAGCAGCCGTTTGTTTAAACGCTTTTTTGCTTCGATGCTCCAACAGGGAATCTATTTGGCCCCCAGTGCTTATGAGGCATGGTTTGTCTCCCTGGCCCATACGGAAAGGGATATTGATAGAACGATTCAGGCGGCCTATAATGCTTTCACAGACCTGAACACAAACGAAACCTGAAAATGAGGAGTCAGGACATGGAAGACCATCAGACGGCTCATGATATGATTGATGTGACGGACTGCCTGGAGGCGAGGGACGCCTTTCGGGGAATGAAGAACTTTTGTTTCTGGCTGATGCTGATTTGTCTGCTGCTTTTGCAGGGACTGTTCTGGTTTCAGCAGAGCGGCGGTATTGCGGATGAAAAAACATGCAATCCGAGTATGACAACCGAGACGGCCGGTTCGGAGAAAGCGGCTGCTGAAACCGTTTCGCAATCGGCCGCATCGGAATCATCTCCTGCGGCTGCACCGGCAGTCGAGTCGGTAATTGTCAGCCGTGAAAATCCGGCGGAACCGATTGTTCAGGCCGCCAGGGAAGTGACCCAGGAGGTCCAAACCCCTCAAAAGCCCGATGCGGAAAAAACAAAATTTCCGCCCCTTCATTGGCCGCCTTTTCATCTGTCCACCCGTCAGGCCTGGGTGCTGGTCAGCGGGCTGAATGCTGTCCTTTTGTTTGCGGCTGTGCTCTACTGTCTTGTCCTGGTGTTTATCCTGAAAGTGTCTCTGGTCAGCCGTTTGGGGGGCATCAGCCACATCAGCCGGGCCTTTTTTATCTCCCTTTTCCTTCTGGTGCTTCTGTTTCCCTGGCAGTGTCTCGTGCCCGGGGTCTTGCTGGGAACAATTTATCTGCCGTCGGAACTGCTGCAATTTTTCCCCGCGCGGTCTGACGGAACAAAACTCTGGCAGGTCTTAACGTATATCCGCTTTGTCGGACTTTGGATTCCGGCGGTTTGGCTGCTTCTCTGGTCGGCAATTCGTTCCGGCAAATGGTATCGTACCACACAGCGGCGGCTGGGGATTGTAGCCTGACGGGAGGGCTGTCTTGGCTGAATCTCGGAAAACAATCGGCTTCATCGGTACGGGAATTATGGGCGCACCGATGGCAGCAAATCTGCTGAAGGCCGGCTATCACGTTATTGTTCACAACCGTACGAAATCACGGGCTCAGCCGCTTTTAGACCAGGGGGCTGTTTGGGCGGAAACCCCTGCCCAGGCGGCAGCCGGTGCCGATGCGGTTATGACCTGTCTGCCGAATACGCCGGACGTCCAGCAGGTTTTGCTGGGACCGTCAGGGGTGTATGAAACCGCCCGGCAAGGGCTTATCTGCATCGACACTTCCACAATTTGTCCGGATGCCACTCGGAAAATCGCCGCTCAACTGGGGCAAAAGGGGGTCATTTTCTTTGATGCTCCTGTCAGCGGCGGACAAATCGGCGCCATCGAAGGCAAACTGTCGATTATGATCGGAGGCCCCCGCGAACATCTGGAAACAATCCGGCCCATTCTGGAGGTCGTTGGACGCACTCTTACCCACTGCGGCCCGGTCGGCTTCGGCCAGATGACCAAACTGGTTAACCAGGTAATGATTATTCATACGATTGTAAGCATTTCGGAAGGTCTGGCATTCGCCAAAAAGGCAGGGCTGAATCTGGAAACAACTCTGTCAGCGGTCCTGGCCGGGGCGGCCTACAGTCATTCCCTGAAACATCTGGGGCCGAAGATACTGGCGGGCGATTGGAAACCTGCCTTTAAGGTCGATTTGCAAATCAAGGATTTAAATCTCATCTTAGATTATGCACAGCGCATCGGCCAACCTTTGCCGGCAACGGCTCTGGCCCGGGAACTGCTGAGCATCCTGTCGGCCCGCGGACGGGGACAGGACGGTACGCAGGCACTTTTTGAAGTGATTGAACAGATGGGAAAATAAAAAGGCCGTTGGAGCATCTCCAACGGCCCTCTTCTCGGAAAAGATACGTCTCAGTGATTTTCTTACTCGCAGCTGTCGGTGACAGTCCCGCCGTCATCCTCTTCCGCCAGACAGAGTCCGGCCGTCAGAGAACGGAAGACCTCACATCCGCCGACAGTATCTCCGTCGCCGTCATCGGCAACCGCTGTATTGCCCAGCGTCAGAAAGAACGTCAGGGCTATCAGAATCAGCATCAAATAAGCAAGCGTTTTCATTGGAATCCCCTTTCGAAAAGGTTTTCAGTTCCGGTTAAATTTTTTCTTCATAGGTATTTTTCAAGGGCTTTAACACAATAGGTGTCGTAATTCCGCTGGGAAGCATTTGTTCTTCATTGGGGGTAATTTCGATAACGCCGATGTCGCCGGCTTCCGTAGTTTCCGAACCGCCGTCGCTCTCCGTCGCTCCGATGTTGGTAACATATCCGGAAGTATAGGCGGTGGTATCCGCCATTGAAATAATCGTGCCGTAAATCTGGGCATTGCCGCGGACATCCACAATGCCGCCCACAATGGCACCGGTCAGAACATTATTTTCACTCTGGGTAGGGTTGGTATTTCCGAGGTTGACATTAAAGTGAGGCGCCAGAATGGTGGCCTCCTGATAGCCGGACGTATTGTTAAAGGTCGCCTCGCCGGTGAAATACAGGCAGTTTCTCTGCCACCAGCCGCTGTTCAGATTCTTGGGGACATTCGTGACAATGGTACCGTTGAACGTGCAGTTTTCAAAACGAATATTGTTGTAAGTGGATGTGGTCGAAGTAGGTCCGCTGGTGCTGCAGTCCACATAGAGGATGCCCTCGAAGGTGCAGTTCTTGAACAAGGCATTTGTTCCGCCGCTGATGACAACATTGCGAAGAGTCTTATTCTCATATTTATAGCGTGTCAGTTTCAGACTGCTGCTGGAGGCCGCCACGGAATATCCGCCGCTGGCCAGAGGGGCATGGGGAAAATACTCCGTAACCGTAGGAACGCTGCTGGTAGATAATTTGCCGTTTTCGATTCGGCTGCCGCTGACAACGGCATTCGATGTGGGAATCTGACTTTTATAGTGCAGTGCCGTCAGACTATTGCCCGAAGCATCATAATAGTCATTGATGCTCAGGCCGGGCATATTGGTCTGATCGGGCTGGCTGTAATTGACGGTCTCATACGTTCCCTTCAGTTCATCGCTGCTGCCGTAGATTCGATTGCCGTCGGCGTCAAACGCTTCGACAGGATTGCCGTACACGACAGGGCCGACGGACTGGCCGTTGACATAGCCGATGATGGGATTGCCGCTGGTGTCCGTGGCGACATTGAGACCGTTCTCAATTTTAAACTTCAGCGACAAAATGTTTAGAGGGGTCCCGCTGCTGTTGGTAATCACCCGTCCCGACTCGTCATAGAGATATCCGGTGCTCTTTTTGAGGGTTTTTCCATCCGACAGACGCAGATTGCCGTTTTCATCGCAGGCAAAGGTCTGCATTTGATAGCTCTGGTTGAGAAGGGTCTGCCAAGGCAATACCGTATTGAGCGACCCTTCCACAACGGAATCGTCGGTCATATTGAAAGGAGAGATATTGGCTTTATTCCACGAGCTGTAAATATCCCCATGGATGGTGGTATTTCCGGCCAGCCACATTCGGCCGCGTCCGGCTATGGCATAATTAAGCACCTGTGCGTCCTTGGTGATGCGCATCTGCATAGCCACTGTACGATTCAATCCTTTATGCTGACCTTGGCATTCCACATAAATCGTCAGATTTTCCCGCACATCCGCCGTATCAGGGTCATCATTGTACCGCACAAAACGAATTCGGAAGGAAGAGCCGTCCAGGTACTCAATCCAGTCTGTTGCAACCTGCTGACCGCCTCCTCCCTCGAGTGTATCGACGGAACCTCCGACCTGCGCACAAAGATTGGTCCAGACGGTATCGGCTTGTTCATCGGTCACAGTATTGATATGCGTAGGACTGCCGGTGGGCGTCTTAGCGGCAATCCATTTGGCATATTCCAATCCGGACAGGGCTGCATTGAGAGCCATATTGGCCTTCTGATGATTGCCGGATACCTGCAGATTGGCCGAGGCCATCGACAGAATCCCGACGGAGAAAGCCGTAAAAATTACAATAAATATCATCGCCGCCAGAATGGCAACCCCGCGATGCTTCGATGCTCGGATTTTTCTGTTTTGGTACATAAAAGCACCTCTTCATAGAACGGGGGAATTGTTCTTTGAGAGTTTTTCTCTTCTAACCCTTATAAAATATAAATAATAAATATCCGGACGGAGAGGATGCCGGGGCGGCTGTTTTTTACTCAGAGGCAGGAAAGGACCGATAATTCAGTTTGCTGTAAAGGAATCCCGACTGGTTCAGGGGATTTCCAAATAAGAAGAAGAATCGTAATGAATAACAATCTCAGGAAAGAAACCGGCAGGCAGAGATGTAATTCCCGTCCGGTTAAAATAGAGGTCTGCGTTCCCCGTCAGGGTCATCAGAGTGGGAGAATAGTTGATAACAGAACCGCCGATTACTCCTCCGGCATTGCCATAGAACGTGACGCCGTTGGCGGCAATACAGCCGTTAAGCGTATCAAATGAACCGCCAAACGAAACCGCAAAGCCGGGGGCCATCAGGAAAGTCCCGGTTTCCCGGGTCAAATCCCCAAATTGTTCCTCAGGAAGCTCTGAAACGGAACGGCTGCTGACATTGCCTCGAAACTCAATTTTACTGGTGCCGGAGTGATCGTTCAGGTCGCCGTCGCCGATGATAATCCCAATAACATCTGTATTACCCGTGAAAACTACCTGATTGGGATACTCAATAAAAACCACCCCTTTTAATGTCACATTTCCTGAAAAGGCAGGATTGGTATTAGCAGCAATTCGGACGTTTTCGAGCGTCGTATTGCTGCTGTAGCTGCTCTTGTTGGCACTGGTAATCGTAATTCCGTCCACATACTGTTCAAAATAATCGGTATTGGGATAAGGAAACTCCGTTGCAGGCACCCCGGTCTGCACATGATGATCAATCGCGGCCTGGCCTGTTTCACCGCCAATGCCGGCTTTGCCTCCCTGAAGCGTTACAACTGCATTGGAGTTTACGATTTTGACATCCCCGGCAATCTGGGAATTGCCGACGATGGTCAAGGCATTATTCTGATTTTCGCTTTCGATATATACGTCCGATTCGACGGAGATATTCACCCCTTCAATCTGAATATTGCCCCAAAGGCCGAGAGGTCCTTTTGTAGCCACACCAAAATCAAAAACAGAATGACGTCGGGTGCCGTACGCAAAGTCAGCCCGAATGGTTCGCTCGAACTCTCCCGCCCGCCCGCATATCCAAACTCGAATTCGTTCTGTTCCCAAGGGTCTTATCTCTGCATAAAAAGAACGCTCAGGGCCGGCTTGAAGGAGGATGGGGCTTTCCGCCGTACCAATCCGAAACAACTGGTCTTCTACCAGATTTTCGTAGGGAATGTCGTAATCCTGCAGAATAGATTCGAGTTCATCAGCAAAAAAAACAAACCGCTGTTCCGCAGCGATGGTCCCGGGCAGACTCACCCCACTGAACCAATACCGAACATATTCCAGTCCGGATTCTGCAGACGAACGGGCCAGATTGGACGTATGGTGATTGGAAGCTGTCTGAACATTGGCCGTCGAAAGCGACAAGACCCCAATGGAAAAAGCAGAGAATAGAACAATAAAAATCAGCGCAGCCAGAAGAGCAATCCCCCGGCGGCCAAGATTTCTTTGACTTGATTTGGCGTTCACGGCCGATCTCCCAGACAAAAGAAGGTTCCGTTTAACCCTCGCTTGGCAGATCTCAATAACAAAGAAGGAATCTTTTCACCCCCACATTAAAAAATATACCTTATCCGCCGCTTATGAGGAGGGAAAAAAGAAAAATTCCGCCGAGTGTTCCGATAAAATCTTCTGAATTAATATAAAAAGTCAGAACGAGCGTTCTGCATGGTAAGAACTGCGGGTAAATGGGGAGGACTGAACCCAGTCAAACCCCAGTCGGCGGGCCTGGTCAGCCCACCAGTCAAATTTCTCCGGAGGAATAAATTCGACCACATCCAGGCAGTTTTTATCGGGCTTCAGATACTGTCCCAACGCCAGTCGATTGCAGCCGACGGAACGCAAATCCTGCAAGACCTGAAGAACCTCCTCTTCGGTTTCTCCCAGTCCAAGCATGATAGAAGATTTTGTGGGGGTATCCGGCCAGCAGTCTTTGGCCTTTTGCAAAAGCGTCAGCGAACGCAGGTAATCTCCGCCGGGGCGAGCAGCCGGATAAAGCCGAGGTACAGTCTCCAGATTGTGCCCGAAAACGAAGGGTCTTGCGTCCGATAATATTTCCAGTGCCTCATTCTGACAACCCCGAAAGTCCGGCACAAGCAGTTCAAATTGCATCTCCGGATTCTCTTGTCGGCAGAACAGAATGACATCGCGAAAGTGGGCCGCCCCACCATCCGGCAGGTCATCTCGATCAACGCTTGTGATAACCAAATATTTTAATTGAAGCTGGCGTGCCAAAGCCGAGACCCTTGCGGGTTCAGTCGGGTCCGGCGGCAAGGGCTTTCCGTGTCCAACGGAACAAAAACCGCAATTTCGAGTACAAATATTCCCCAAAATTAAAACAGTTGCTGTGCCGCGGCTCCAGCAGTCGCCCCGATTGGGACAATTGGCATTTGTACAGATGGTTTCCAGTCCCAGCCGCTCGAGGGTCTTTTGTGTATGGGTGAACACACCTCCCCCGCCGACACGTCGTTTCAGCCAGGCCGGAAAACGCCCCTTGGATTCACTCATCGGACAGCCCCTCCGAACGTGTCAAATAATGCATACAAAGCTCTGTCAAACAACTCTTGATGTCCTGCATCGAAGGGGCCCTTCCGAGTTCCTTCAAGACGGACGTTATCTGCACCCCTTCCAAACCGCAGGGAACAATCGCATCAAAAATGGATAAATCATTGCAAATATTGACGGCGATTCCGTGGAGGGTAACCCCCTTGCGCACCTGAACACCAACAGAACCGATTTTTCGCCCGTTTACCCAAAGTCCGGGTGTCTGTTTTCGCCAGTCCGCCCCGATATCGAAATGCCGGAGCACTTCGATGCCGATTTGTCCGAGTGTATGCACATAGTCGCTTAATCCCATTTTCAAACGGCTGAGCTTCAGAATCGGATACATCACAATCTGTCCGGGATTGTGAGCGGTTGCGGCTCCGCCCCTTCCGACGCGGCAGACTTCTATTCCCTGCCGATGCAGGTCTTCCGGCATCGCCAGAATCTTATTATCCGCCATTCGCACACCTAAGGTAATCACAGGTTCATGCTCGGTCAGCAATACAGTATCTGCAATCACATCCGCCTGCCGCTGAGCGCAGAGTTCCTCCTGGTACGCCAGACAGTCCGCATACCGCGTAAGGCCCAAATCCTGGATAATCAGTCCATCTTGCACAGGTTTTTATATTATCAAAAAAGAGGAAAATGGGCAATCGAAACCGCTTTCTTTTGACATTGTAGGTCTTTTTCCTGTATAATTTCCTTAGAAAACAATTCTGTTCGGCAGAAAGGGCCCAAAAATGTTCAAAACCGCCTGGAAGCTGATTCGGCTGTTCATCATTCTATTCGGAGTGCTGCTGTCGTTTATTGCGTTTATGGAATTTCTGCAGGCCTATCAGGCCCTTCGAACAATGCATCCGATTGCAGGATATTTGTTCCTTTTGGCCGTCGCGGTCGGTCTGATATGGCTGGGGATGTATTACTGGAAAACAGTTGGAAGTCGCCCGCGGGTGCTTACACCGCCGAAAATTGAGGATTTTCTGTCGGCGGACATTCGCTGCCTTCGAAAATATATTCGGTACCTGAGTCGCTATCTGGAACGGCTAAGCTGCAATCCCAACTTGTCCGAAAACCAGCGCCGACAGGCCAAGAGCGCCTCCGATTCACTGCGGGAATTCTTGTCCGCAGGCCGTACACAAAGCGAACTGCTGAACATCATTCGACAAACCGAAGAATCTGCAATTTGTCCCCTGCTCAGAGAAATTGATGAGAAAGCCAACAAACACGTACGAGACAGCATGCGGGATGTGATGGTGTTTGTGACGCTGAGCCCGTACAAGTCGATTGATTTGGCGGTGGTGATTTATCGCAACATTCGGATGGTGCTGGATGTGGTGAAGATGTACAACAGCCGGCCGGCCCTGCGGGAGCAGGCGGTCGTTTTTTATGACATCTTCACCATTGTAGCAACGGTCAATTATATTCATCTGGGACGCAATCTGATTGAATCCCTCGGCAGCAAAATCCCGGGCGTCGGGCGATTTCTGGATGAGATTGCCGAAGGCATCGGCGCGGGCTTTCTGACGACAGTAACCGGCCATGCGGCGATGCAGCGGTGCCGCGCATTTACGGGCTGGAATCCGCAAAAAGCCCGGGAGTCAATGTTGTCGCATCTGGGAGATTTTTATGCAGATGTCCGCGATGTATTTTTCAAGGATGTCTGGGGGCTGCTTGTCCACAAATCGGATCAGGCGTTTGCGGCTGCAAAAGAAACGGTCGCAGGGGCTCTGGAGGAAACCGGCCGGCAGATTGCCGAGTGGATTCGGACACCGGTGGACTTGGCCGTCGGGGCGGGCAAATCCCTGGGGGACTGGATTACAAAGCCGTTTCGAAAGGAATGACCGTACAGTTGGCGGCGTGGAAGAAACGGACAGGGCCGTGATGCAACTGAACAAGCAGCCCCTTAGCCGGGTCAATGTCGAGGCAGGTTCCGCAAAACTCCCGCTGATTTTCGAGGATTCGAATCTGACTGCCGATCTGCCGGTTGTAGCGTTTCCAGACCTCGATAACCTGCTGCGGAGCATAGCGGCTGATGCTGAACCAATGGTCCAGGGCATTCAGAAGCGAGGCCGCCAAGCAGCTCCGGTCAATCGGCTCATCTGCTTCGAGGGCCAAACTGGTGGCGGAATCCGCCAGATTGTACTGCTCAAAAAACGGACGTTCCTGACAGACATTGATGCCGATGCCGACCACAAACCACCCCTGAGAGTGAATGGTTTTTGATTCGCACAAAATCCCGCAGACTTTTTTGCCGGCAACCAAAATATCATTCGGCCATTTAATCTGAACGGAGGAAACCGACAAAGCCGACAAAGTCTGAGCAACAGCGACTGCTGACGCCAAAACCAGCAAATCTGCACTTAAGTGCTCCCCTTTAAGCAAAATGGAAAACAGGAGGGATTGCCCTGCCGTGCCGTGCCAGATGCGTCCCCGCCGGCCGCGCCCTGCCGTCTGTTTCTCCGCAAAAACGCATAATCCATCCGCATCAGGGCTGCCGACGGAATCCCAGATAATATCATTGGTGCTGGAGACCTCTTCGAAGACAAGCAGACACCGCCCGATGTGAGCGGTTTGAAGCCCTTGTCGGATTCGCTCCGGATTCAGCGGTTCAGAGCGGTTCATGCTCATCGGTCCAGACCGATATCCACCGCCACCGCAGAATGGGTAATGGCTCCGACGGCGATTCGGTCGACGCCGCAGCTGGCTACGCTGAGCACATTGTTGAGCGTGATGCCGCCGCTGGCCTCCAGCAGGGGTTTTCGCCCGCACATTTTATTGCGCATCTCCACGGCGTGTTTGAGCTGCCACTGCCCCATATTGTCCAGCAGAATGATATCAATCCCCGGAATCGGCAGCACACGGTCCAGCTGGTCATCGACGTGGTCCACTTCCACAATAACGGATTTGACGGTGGGAATCTGCCGGGCTTTTTGGACCAGTTCACGAAGTTTGACTTCGAACCGCTCCCCCAAGTCGGCCAGATGGTTGTCCTTAAACATCACCATCTCGCCCAGATTCATCCGGTGATTGTATCCGCCGCCGCACCGAACGGCGTATTTTTCCAGCTCCCGCCAGCCGGGGATTGTCTTGCGGGTGTCGTAAATCTTAGCTCGGGTGCCTCGAATTGCAGAGACAAATTTCCACGTCATCGTACTGATGCCGCAGAGTCGCTGGAGAAAATTCAGGACAACACGCTCGGCGCTGTGCATGGCCCGCAGAGGCCCTTCAATGATGCCCAGCCGGTCGGCAACGTTGGCCCGATGGCCGTCCGGAATCAGCACCTTCAGAGTCAGCCGGGGGTCATACATTTTGAGGACTTCCTGAATAATCTCCATCCCGCATACAACGATCTCTTCCCGGGTGATTAAACTTTCCCGCCCTCTCTTTTTTTCGCTGACGGTGAGCATGCTGGTGGGGTCGCCCTTGCCGTAATCCTCTTTGACCGCCAGTTCCAGCAGCGGCCGAACATTTCTCATATCCGGTTTTCGGATGCGTCGGACTGGCTGTTCATCTTTTTTTCTGGGCATAGGTCTCAGGTCCTCTCTGGGGGCAGCGTTTCTTAGGTTCGTTTTCTCCGTCCGGCGGGGCTGCCTCGACGTCCGCCTGCACGGGGCTGTTCCACCTCCAAAAAAGGCATTTCTTTTAATTGTCGTATCTGGTCCCTCAACCGGGCGGCTCGTTCAAACTCCAGCTGCTCGGCCGCCTCGAACATTTCCTTTTCCAGCTGTGCAATCAATTCCACCCGGTCGTATTCGGCGTCCTCCAGCCCGACGGCCTGACGGGCCGCCTGTCGCGCCCGCAGCTGCTCGGACAGCCCCCGCTGAATTTCCTTGCGGATGGTTTGCGGCGTAATGCCGTGACGGGCATTGTATTCCAGCTGCATTGTACGCCGCCGGCGGGTTTCGTCAATCGCCTTCTGCATCGATGGGGTAATCATGTCGGCATACAGCCACACCGTCGCATCCACATTGCGGGCGGTCCGCCCAATGGTCTGAATCAGAGAAGTTTCGCTCCGCAGGAACCCTTCTTTATCGGCATCCAGGATAGCCACCATCGACACTTCCGGCAAATCCAATCCCTCCCGAAGAAGATTGATGCCGACCAGGACATCAAATTCCCCCGTCCGCAGGTCCCGCAGAATCTCCACCCGCTCGAGGGTCTGGATTTCACTGTGCAGATATCGGCAGCGAATCCCTTTGGAGGCCAGAAACGCAGACAAATCCTCGGCCAGCCGCTTGGTGAGCGTGGTCACAAGTACGCGCTGGCCCGCCTTGATGCGTTTTTCAATTTCGCCGATTAAATGCGGAATCTGGTCGGAGGCCGGATGAACGAAAATCTCCGGATCCACCAAACCCGTCGGCCGAATAATCTGTTCCACAACCCGACCGCCGCAAAGCTGCAATTCATACGGCGCCGGTGTAGCAGAGACAAAAATCACATACTTCCAGCGTTCCTGAAACTCTTCAAACCGCAGCGGCCGGTTATCCAGGGCACTGGGCAGACGAAAGCCGTGCTCCACCAGCACCTCTTTGCGGTGCCTGTCGCCGTGGTACATCGCCCGCAGCTGCGGAATGGTTACATGGGACTCATCGATAAACAGCAGGAAGTCTTCTGGAAAATAATCCAGCAGCGTATAAGGACGGGCTCCGGGTTTCAGACCCGCCATATGCCGGGCGTAGTTCTCAATGCCGCTGCAGTAGCCGACCTCGCGAATCATCTCCAAATCATATCGGGTTCGGGCCTCCAGCCGCTGGGCTTCGAGCAGTTTGCCTTCGTGTCGAAGCTCAAGAAGCCGCTGCTGGAGTTCCTCCTCGATGCTTCGGCAGGCCGCTTCAATCCGTTCGGCGGGCAGAACATAATGCTTGGCCGGATAGATAAAGACCTGCTGTTCATCGGCCAAGACCTGCGCACTGACCGGATGGATGTAGCGAATGGCCTCCACCTCGTCTCCGAAAAACTCAAAGCGGACGCCGTACGATTCATAGGATGGCCACAGTTCGACGACATCGCCGCGCACCCGAAACGTCCCGCGGGCAAAATCAAGGTCATTGCGGTTATACTGCAAATCCGCCAGCCGGCCGAGCAGTTCATTGCGGTCCAGCGTATCCCCCACCCGCACACCGATGACGCTCGCCTGATAATCCTCCGGACTGCCCAACCCGAAAATGCAGGAGACGCTGGCCACGATGATCACATCCCGGCGGCTCATCAGACTGGTGGTAGCCGACAGCCGCAGCCGGTCTAATTCATCATTGCGTGAGGCGTCTTTTTCAATGTAAATATCGCGCTGGGGAATGTAGGCCTCGGGCTGATAATAGTCATAGTAACTGACAAAGTATTCGACCGCATTTTCCGGGAACAGCTCGCGAAACTCCTCATACAGCTGAGCGGCCAGCGTTTTGTTGTGAGAGATAACCAGCGTCGGCAGTCCCACCCGCTCAATCACATTGGCCATCGTGAAGGTCTTGCCGCTGCCGGTAACCCCCAAAAGCGTCTGATAGCGCTGTCCGCTCCGAATCCCTTCGGTAAGTTTCTCAATCGCCTGCGGCTGGTCGCCGCGCGGCTCAAACGAACTCTTCAGCGTAAAAACAGACATTTCAGCAAAACATATCGTTTTTATGGTTTTTTCACGGCGCAAAAAAGCCGGACAAGAGTCCTAAGAACGCTTGTCCGGCCGGCAAATTCGGATTATGTCAATACGATTAAAGATTCATCGAGCTGAACAGACGAGCCATCCGCTGTGATTTGCGGCGTTTGCGGCGGTTGCGTTCCGAGGGCTTTTCATAATAACTGTTTCGCTTGATGTCGCGAATCAGGCCCTCTTTCTCGCACATCTTCTTAAACCGCTTAACCATCTGTTGAACGCTCTCGCCTGCTCTGGCCTTCACTTTAATCATAGAAAGTCGAACCTTCCTTTCAAAACAAATGTTCTCACTTCAGCCCAAATTCATAAAAACGACATTCTATTTTTATCCTTTGTTTTTGCAAGGGATTTTGTTCATTTTTAGAAAATCTTTTCTCCGGCAAACACAAAAACAAACGATATACAGCGCAGATTGATTTACAAATCATTAACAGATAAGGATTTAGAAACAAACAAAAGACGATGCTTTTCGGAGAAGCTTTGTCGGCTTTCCGATGTCTTCAATTCGCTGAATCCTGGCTGATTTCCGGAGCTCTATTATCCGGTTTACGGTTACAGGCCCCAAACCAGGCACCCGAATCAGCTCTTCACGGCTTGCCCGATTGATATTGACCGGGAAAAATTCCGGATGCCGCAGGGCCCACAATTCCTTCGGGTCTTTATCGAGCGGCAGCCGGCCGTCCGGCCCAAAGTGGAAATCCGACTCCTCAAATCCGTATTTTCGAATCAGGAAATCAACCTGATAAAGCCGATGTTCCCGTGTTAAGACGTCCGCCGGATTCGTCAGCGTTCGCTCTGCAGGCAGGTCCGGTGCCCCCAGCCCCTGCTGATAGGCACTGAAATAAACCCGCTGAAGCCGGAGCCGTTTATACAGGCCGAACATATACCGGACAATCTTTTCATCCGGCTCATCGGCAGCCCCGACAATAAATTGGGTCGTCTGCTTGACCCCCGCATACCGGGCCCCCTTGGCCGTCAGTCGGCTGATGAGCTTAAGCGGTTCAACAATATCCTTTACAAAGTCTTTGCGGGAAGAGAGTTTGGAAAGATACTCCGCGCCGGGGGTTTCGATGTTTAACGAGACAGCCGTCGCCAAAGAAAGTGCCTTTTCGATAGCCGCAGGACTGGCCCCCGGCAGGATTTTCAGGTGAATATAGCCCCGGAATTGATATTTCTTTCGCAGCGTCTCGGCAATCCCGTTCAAAAGGTCCATCGTCCGGTCCGGTGTGCCGATGACCCCGCTGCTTAAAAAGAGACCGAAGACCTTCTTTTGGTGATAATATTCCAGGAACACCCGACAGGTTTCTTCGACCGTCAACGTGCAGCGGCGGAGGTCCTGATCATTTCGAAGCGGGCAATATTTGCAGTCGTTTGAACAAACATTGGACAAGAGGGTCTTGAACAAAACGCTGGTGCCGCCGTTGGGCAGGGTTACCGGGTAAATCCAGCGTCCGTCAAGGCCTCGTTTGCGGTGCTCTTCGGGACGAGTCGTCCCGCAGGCACAGGCCAGGTCATATTGGGCATCGCTGGACAGGATCCGCAGTTTTTCAACCGTATCGGGCTTGGTAATAACCGCCGGCATCTTTCCATCCCTGCTGATAACTTCCTCAATTCCTTCAGTAAACAAGCATACCCCATCCGCACTCATTCTACAAGGATGAGCCGTAATTTTCTTGATTTTGTCGCGGTTTTGGTTATAGTAAAATAGGAATTCGCAGAAATAAGGGCAAGTAATGAACCAAACACAACTCGCGGACAAAACCGTTGCAGGTGGTTTCTGCTGTCGGGCAGCGGAGTTTTTCTTTCCTTCCTTTGCAGCTTCCGCGTTTCTCCCCCATCCACAAGGAAAGGAGGGTATCGTGCTGTCTTCGATGGTTGGGCGGCTCTTCCGACGCGCCGGTTGTGTGTCCTGCGGGATGCGGAAAGGATGAAGCGGCTTTCCGGCTGGAAGAACGGGCCGGATGCGACGGCTAAAAAAGCGAGGCAATAAAAGACACTATTTGTCTGATACTTTGCTGGTTGGAGAAATGATGCACTTGGGCGACGGGTTGAGAAGCTCAATCCGAACAACACGGCCGAGCGGTATTATTACGATGACCAGCGGGTGCTGCTGCGGACCTCGGTCAACAGCAGCGGAATAGAAAGCGATTCGCGGACGTTTGTATTCGGCAACTACATCGATGAGGTTTTGATGATGCGGCAGCCGACGGGGACGGAGTATCTCTACGGCCATGACCATCTGTACAGTCCGGCCGTGCTGTTCGATGCGGCCGGAACGGTCGTAAGACGCTATGAATACGATGTTTACGGTCGAATGCGGCCCTATTCGGCAACGTGGGGTTCGGTGCCGTGGCCGGCCTGGCAGATTCTGGGCAATTATTACGCCTTTACGGGGCGGGAATTGGACCGGGTGGGAACTTCCCAAACGGGCATTTTGGAAATTATGTACTATCGCGCCCGGTATTATGACCCGGACACCGGCCGATTCCTCCAGCCCGACCCGCTGGGCCTCGACCCGGCCGGCGGAGGCGTTAACCCCTTCGCCCCGACAAGCCAGTACACCGACGGAATGAATGTTTACCTGTACGCAAGATGTAATTCATGCCGCTGGGGTGACCCTTGGGGTTTAAAATCAGACAATCCGAAAGATTGGGATTGGCCGTGGGGCGATAAGTTTGATCATGAGACATGTGTTCTATACTGCAATGCTCGGTTTTTTATTGACAAGTTCAATCCCATACCGGGTTGGGAAGATGTCGTGGAAGAAATTTTAGAGAGTTTTTGGAAGAAACTATTTAAGACCATTTGTAATGTTAGAAAATTAAAAGATTTTCACCTCTGTTTAAACAACTGTAATATACATGAAACACAACGGATGAAGAATAATGGAGAAGGGGGGATTGATCTTCCGCCAGAAGATCCATGGCCATCAAAATAAGCAACAGTGATTTTTACCCTTTCCGGACATGACAGGAAACAGATTTTCTACAATTATGTGAGGGCATTTTATGAGTAAGATTGCGAGTTTCTTTCTGGCGTGCCTGTTTTTCGGAAGCAGCGAAGGCAAAGCCGCCTCTTATGCGATATGGCCTTATTCAACAAAAGCAGACCCCTCAGGAGATAAAATGGCTGTCTGCATCTTAGAGCTGGATCAAAACAATCTTCCAACCAGACGCCGGTCGTTCCTGTACATCGCAGATTTATCAGATAACATCGCAAAGAAGGTTTTAGAGGCCGAATACATCCTGTCGCTGGACTGGCGGGCAGAGAACGAATTATGGGTCAGCGTCATGCAGACGCGTCTCGGATTCCGGCCGTCCTATAAGCTGCTCTGCATCCGGGACAATCCTCCCGGCAAGTTCACGATAAAGCCCCTTTCTTGGCCGGCTCTTGTGGACGGACTGTGCTGGAGTCCCGACGGCAGGATACTGGCTGGAAGGCCCGGGCAGGATTATTCTGTTTTTCGACGGAACAAGAAGAATTACTTTGGATCGGTGGCTGTGTCTTTCGATGGCGGCAAAAGTGCCGTTCCCCTCACAGAACCGCCTGTTTTTGCCTCCGTTCTTTATTGGAAGAACAACCATTCCTTTTATATTCACCCGTTGGATAAAAAAACCTTACTGGAGGTTACTATAGATCAAAAGAAGATTTCCATCTCTCAGAGCATTCCGTACGAGCAGGAGAGATTCTTGTCAGGCATTTATAAGGATACGGCTGTTCTTATGAGCGGCGGCGACGTTTATGTCGGCGAAAAGATAATTTACCATTCCAATTCAAATATAAGATGGCTGCGGAGTTCCTACCCTTACCTGGCCTTCATCGAGAAGACGGATTTGGTTGTCATAAATCCGGAAGAGAACAGCGTCCTCAGACACACTTTGGAGACAGACAAGGTCTCCATCCTTGATTTAATACCGGAGAAGAAAACCGTATATTGGCTTCGGGACAAAGAGAAGGTTTATTGCTGGAATTTTCAGAAGGATTCCGTCGATTGCATCTTTGACCTCAAAAAAATAGGGATGTCCTGTCCGTGAACATTCTCAAAGACAACTACAACTTTGAAGGAGGAAATGATGCGGCGATGTGGTTTGCTCCTCCTCTATCCTTCGTTATATCGGTGGGAACCCCATTTGACGCCGTCGGCTCCTCTCCGTTTTTTGTCCACGAAGAATTTGTGAAATGACACTCGGGTTCGCAGCTATGAAAAGAGAACATTGGTCATTGCTCATTCAGGGCGTCTGCATTCTTCTGATTATCCTATTTACAATAATCGTACGGAGACGAACGCTATCCCTTTGTTTTGGAGGAATCCTGATGTTTCTGGTAAATATTATTGCCCAGATTCTTATTGCAGGCGGAGGTCCGGGGGCTTGCATAGGGTGTCTGGGGCTTCCTTATATAGGCATCGTTACCGCATACCTTACACACAAGCTGTTTGTAAAAAACGGATAATGCCCTTTTTAAACGTTATCTGCCCTATTTGTCCAGTTGCAAGAAATGAAAGGTCAGTTATCTACGCAGGTTTCCCCATGAAAAAGTATTTTGAGCTGGAACCAATCTTTCTTTTTTTGCTGTGCGGCGGAGGGGTTCTGCTGTTTGTGCTGCTTTTGCGGCTGCTTCTGTGGCTGGCTGTTCTTCCAGGCGTCAGATAAGTCCTCACGTTATCAGGCACGCTATGATGCCCCGGCCGGCGGAAGCGTTAACCCCTTTGGTCCGACAATACAATACACCGACGGAATGAACAGATATGAGTATGTGGATTCGAATCCCATTCATCAAAAGGACCCTATGGGTTTAACAGCGAAAAACAATCAGCAGGTCTGCTGCAAGATAAAAACAGTCGAATATTATCCCGTTGTTCTTCCCGACGGCCTTGTCATTTCGGCGTCTCAAAGCACCTGCACGCAAGAGACAATTCCCAATCCGCAGGGGATTTCTGCCGGCCGGGTTTGCCGCTGTCATTATCGAAACCAGAAAAACGTCTCCCTTTACGACTGGCACACCGAAGAATGCTGCTGGTGTGAAGTTACATTGGAAGGCGTAAAAAGTGATTTATCCGGCACCCCTTCACATTTTTGGGTGGTTGTTAAATGTGATAAAGGAGGTCCTGCATATATCATAACGATTTTTGCAGGCAGCGGGGGAAAATTTATAGTAACGCCAGGTATTACTGACGAGAGAGAAGGAACAGGCATAACACTTGCAAGTGCAAGAATCAGTTGCAGAACAGCAGACACATACCGGCATGCATTTGGGAATAGGGAAGCAACCACGAGATTCTGGACCGGCTTATTTTGCTTGGGCAACAGTTGTTCAGCTTATTCCCTATTAAAAAATGAATGCCCATAATCTTCGAGCGTACTCGAAGGAAGAGAGTATGAAATTGAGCGGATTAAAACATATCAGAAGACTATTATTGGCAGTTATTTTGATTCTTGCGGCGGGGTATGTGTCGGCCGTAATCAAATATCAGTGCGAAATCCCGATCTATCAAGTTTATTCTTGCCTTAAATTGTTTATTCAAGAAAACAAAAGAATGCCCACGAGTCAAAAAGAACTTATGGAAAAGGGCTATTTGCGGGTTGAAGGGGAAGATGACAAACATTTTTATTCGATACGCTGTGACCATACAGAGGTTTTCACAAGGGTGCCTGCTGCGGAAAACGAGAAGATTCCTGAGTGCTGGCTCATCGTTCCATATATGGAATTCTTTATAAGATATGGAATTCAAAAGGATGATCTTTTTATTAGAGATGATATTGTGTGTGATAAAATCACAGGAGAAAAAGTTCTATTATTTACAGGACCGAAGTCTTTTATTTTATCCGGAACGTATCGGAAATTGTCGACGGCTCTCTATAAAGAATTAATGAAAAACGAGGGAAAAGGTATCGGCGAAGAAAAAAAGTAGATATCCTCAGATTGAGCCGCTTCACGGGGCCTGTGAAAGAACTCCCAAATGGGGTTCAGGGGCCGGAAAGAAATGTTGCCGAGCAAGTTGCGGTGAAATTCTATCGTGTGTAATGGCATCCCCAAATTCAGGCTGGCATTCTTGCCCCATCATAAACAATTGTCGTCGATATGTTCAAAAAACCATTCACGGATGTTGTCTTAAAAAAGGAAAAAGACGATAAACCCAAATGCAAAAAGCGATTAAACAGGAGAAACAATGGTTTCCAAATATCTAAAACCCATTTTGGTACCCCTGATTGTTTTTTGGGGATGCCGGCACAGCAGCCTGCAGAAAATTGAAACCGTGAATCAGACTGCAGGAGAAACCGTGCTGCTGAACATAATCGGCGTCTATGGCCAAGAACCCATTCAATATACGACCGTTTACAGCGATGGACGTTATTATAATCGTTTTCTTCACACAGGGCATGAGTCCAGCGGCCGGATACCCGAATCTATATTCGACAAAATTAAACAAAAAGGGCTGAAGTCCCGTGCAATTACCCATTTAGATGGAGCGGCCACCTATAGATACGATTTTTTCAACAGCATAACCGAACATCCTTATGGAATTGGGGGGTTATTGGGATATATTGACCAGGAAGAAATGAAGAAAAGACAATAAGGTACAGATAAAGAGCGTGCTGAGAGAGCATGGTCGTCTTGTAAAGCTCTGCCTGCATGCAGAGATAAGTCGTCTGATGATTACAGACATCTTCCTTTTCCGCCGGCGGTATCCAATCCGCCAAGAGAACAATAATGGGAGGTATCGATAATATGGGGAAAAATCTTCTTATCCTCTTTCTGTGTCTCTTATGCAATATTCTTTTGCTGGTTCTTGCCGTGCTCCTTTATTCCAGACACTTGCTGAAAAAGGAAATGGAGGCGCGATATCGGCTTCCAGTTGCAGGGCATACATACATCTTTCGAGATCCGGACAATCACAAGGTCCGGTTCCTGGTGGATGCGGACGAATGGAATCACGGAGCGTGGAGTTTACGCATCTTTTACAAACAGGACGACAACAGCATCGTTTGTTTTTCGACAGCATGTCCGAACAATCCGAAACAGTAGCTGCCGCTGAAACTGGAAGGGCCGGACCACGCCCCGCCGGGAAAACTCCTGCTTATCGAGGAAGTGGAGCACAGAGGTTTCCGCGAAAACCCCAGGGAGTCCATATGGAGTTACCTGCAGGCACAATAGGACAGCCTTCGGAGAAGTATTCAAAAAACCGCCCGCGACTCATAAAAACAGAGCAGGTCTTAACATGATGCAGATGTCTAACGAAAAATCCAAGGAGTCCGATGTGATTAAGAACAGTCTCATCACCCTTTTGTGTCTGGCCTGCCTTGTTCTTTCGGGAGCGGTTTTTTCAACTTATCACAGACTCTGCGAGGACACAAGTTTTTACGAATTCGGTCATCCTTATCCCAGAAAGGACCGTCTTTATACGGCAAGAGATCCGGACAATCAGCAAATCTGTTTTCTTCTCAACACCACGGAATGGACCGGCGGCATTTGGAGTCTTGATCTCTGTTACAAAACGGAAGAAAACAAAATTGTAGAATTTCATACCCACGGTTTAAATCGTCCTAATAACTGGCTGCCTCTAAAATCCGAGAGTGCTGACCCAAATCATTTAGGGAAGCTTCTTCTTTCCACAAAGATCGAGGAGAGAACCTTTTCCCCCCTTCCGGTCGAACGAATTCTAAGTTACTTAGAAAAGAAATAAGAATGCCGACGAAAGCACTCTATATGTACGCCAACCGATTCTTTGTCGTTCCAAAGGGTACGGGCACAGCCGGCCCGGAAGATTTTGGGCAATTATTACGCCTTTTGCCCAAGAGGGCTATGCGGTGATGTTCTCCAGGCAATAATTACAATAACATGGAAATTCACCTTTAGTGCCGGTATAGGCATTGGACCTATAGGCACAGCAGAAAAAGGAATGAAGACACACACCTTACGGAAAGGCAAGAAAACCATGAAGAAATTTCATACAGTACTTCTTGTTCTTGCAGCGGTTCTAATTCTATTCTCTTTAGGGGCCTTTCTGATTCATCTTCAAATGTTTCTGTCCGCTCCGACATCGGCTCCGAAAACAGAAATCCCTGTTGTTGTTGGGTTTGACTGGACAGAAAGACATTCTCACAGAGGCTATGCCCCATTCTTTATGTGCCAGGGACGTTTATTTTCTTCCGACTATAATCATAAGCAGATCGGTCTTTCTAATGCCGCATTGATGAGCGAAGAAGGAGACATTAACGGGATGAAATATCCGGGATTTTCCATCGTCGGCCGTTCCGTTGAGGATAAGACCGAAAGAACCGTTTTTTCCTTTCATTTTCGAACCATGCAGGATGACCGCGGGGAAGATTATGTCGAGATGTATATTGACGCCAACGTAGAGTTTGCAATCGCCATAGATAATTTTGAAAACGGCATCCTCTGCGATGTCAATACGGCCGGAGCATATGAAAAGCCGTATCGTTTTCGGGCCGGCCGTTATCATTTGCAAGCGCTGGAAAAAAGAGAATAAGATATAACTTGGCCAAACAGCGGAAACCCATAGGAGATGTACTGTCGCGCCCACTATGATGCCCCGGCCGGCGGAAGCGTTAACCCCTTCGGCCCGACAAGCCAGTACACCGACGGAATGAACAGATATGAATACGCAAAAAGTAATGCATGCAATCACCTGGACCCAACCGGAAAGGGCATCATCGGATGTTTTCGATGTTTAAATGGTATACGAAGGCTGCACATTCTTGCTGAAGAGTATGAAAATTCTTTGGAAGACTGCGGAACTCCGTACGAATCGTATGATTGGTATGAATGTGAATACCGCAATTCTTTAAAAAGGGAAAAATATCAACAAGAGTCATCTGAACTCGCAAGAAAAGTGTTGAAATGGTGTTACTGCTGCTTTTATCCGCTACCAATTTCAGTTTATGATCTAATTTATAACTTTCGGCAATAGGAGAAAGTGGATGAATAAGAAAATGAGAGTCTGTATTATTTTATCTCTTATATTAGCCGGGGGCATAATCCTGGGTTATTTGACTTTTGCCTCCTATAGACAGAAGTGTCAAAAAGAATTTATCTTGGGCTTTCTTGCGGATTCGAACCTCGTCGCTGCTTCTGAACATTCTATAAACGAAAAGAAAGAAATAATTAAAAAAGCATTTGAAATCGTATCCGCCCTGCCGGATTCTCCTTGTCCTTCCCTCAAAGACGAAGAGAAGGACCTTATTTACAACAGTCTCTTACTTCTCAGCTCCAACCGCAATAGAATCCGGGATATACTTCCATTTGACCTGTCACAAGAAGAAGAAACGGTGAATGGATTGAGACTTTTTTATCGTTTGTCTCTGATAGCCAATGAGACGGCCTATGAGAAATACCAGAGAACATCAGAAAGTAGGGTCTTATTACTGCAAGGTAAGGTTCTTTACAGCATTGGCATGGTTTTCAGCGAACATCCTCATTTGCTGATTTCAACCGTTGGGTACGGCTGTAAGTACAAAGCTGCAGAAATATTGAAAGAATACGCCCAGGTGTCAGGTGATCCGCTTTTTGCCCGGATAGTAAAAAAGATTGAGAAAGACGTTCAACATGATAAACAGTACTTAGATAAAAGGAAAAAGAATTTTTTGTACATCACCCATGAATATTTTTTAACACATAAAAATGCGATTTGAAGCAAAACTTATTAAATGTCTCCCGACCACTTATCAGGATTGGAATTGGACTGTCTGGATAAGAGAAATATGCAGGTAACATCTTACGGCCCTGATACGCTGACCCGGACACCGGCCGGTTCCTCGCAGCGTTTTGAAGCCGACAGACGGAGAATTATGGTAATATGAAGAATAGATTGGCTGTCTTAAATCTAACGATTTGTTTCCTCTTTTTCCTCGGTTGTCAAAACGACAAAGAACAACTGGAAAAAGCCGTTCAGAAAAACGACTGGGAAACGGTCAAATCTCTTTTGAATAAAAATCCACAGCTGATTAATACATCCTTCCGCAATGGATACAACTTACTGTATGCGGCCATCGTTTGCAATAATCAGGAAATGGTCCGCTATTTACTTGAAAAAGGAGCGAATGTGAATGAAAAAGCGGGCAAATTTTCAGAAGCTCCTTTGCATTGGGCCAGCACCTGGGGACGACAGGAGATTGCGCTTCTTCTTATTCAGTACGGAGCCGATGTCAATATTCGATGCGGCTCATTATACACCCCTCTTCACAATGCCTGTCTTTATTCTCATGAAGCAATGGTTCGGCTTCTGCTTGAACATGGAGCCCAAGTTAACGCTCTTGATTTTGTCGGGCGGCCCCCTCTGTGGCTTGTCTGCAACAACCGCAGGGAAACAGCATCGGATTTTACGATTATCCGAATGCTGCTGGACCATGGAGCGGATCTCAATTTTTGCCTCAACGGATGCAGCATTTTTGAGGCAACACTCGGCAGCCGTTGTTTTCGAAAAGCAGAATTTCTGGCCGACTGCGGGGCTGTACTGGAACTGCCCGGCGAACATGAGACTTGCCGGTTGGAAGGGGAACAGATTAAGGACTATATAAAATGGTATGAACGGGTAATGGAGGATATTCCGGAGCAACTGCCGGAACGATATAGCAAATAAACCGGCTTGGGAAGAAATGTATTATGACCCGGACACCGGCCGATTCCTCCAGCCCGACCCGGCGGGAGGAATAAATAAGAATTAAGAAGTAAGAAGTAAGAATAATGAAGAATTGGGGAAAAGTTGCTTTGAACAGATTTTTATCTTGACAAAAGCGGTCTTTTATTGGAAAATGCTTGCCTGATAAGAGTGTCAAAGAGGACCCGGCCAAAACAGCCGGATTTCCCCTCTCCTCCCTCGCTCTTTCTAAGCATCTGAAAACAAGTGTTTTTGCCGACACCGGCAAAGTGTGGTTTTTTTGATTCATAAGGAGGGCAGAAAATGAAGCGAACACTCTTTCTTTTCCCACTTTTCCTGCTGACTGCATCGGTTTGTTTTTCCGGCGATTTCTACTGGGCGGAACCGATAGACGGTGAAATGGGACAGCCGGACAACTGGAATCCGCCGGCGGTCCCCGGAGCGGACGATTCTGTTTATTTTACACTGCCCAGCGCCTATACCGTCTGGTTCGAATCAGACTACATCCATGACCGAATGACCGTCGACGGTTCAGACCTGACGCTCCAGTTGAACGGCCATACCTATCTGCTGGACGGCACGGCCGACTACAACCGCACCGTCCTCCTTGCCGATACCCAATCCAGCGCTTTACGCATCGGCGGAGGAGGTGTTTTCAGCGGTGATCTGCTGATTGGGGACAATGACCCTCAAACCGTCGGAGCCCTTCATCTGAGCGGACCGGATACCTTTTGGAGCGGTTATCGAACGGACGGCTGGCACGGCTTTTTTTACGGTGTGCTCGGCTCGGCACAGGTTTCCGTGACAGAAGGGGCCGTTCTGGAACACGGGCACGGCCAGAGCGGTATTGACGGAAAAGCGGATTTTCTCATCGACGGACAGGACACGGAATGGTATGTGGACGGTTACTTCGGAATGTCCATTTACGGCGATACACTCGTCACGCTCAGCAACGGAGCTCGGATGGATTTCGGCTACTTGGAAATGGCCCGGCACGCCCGTTCCTCCGCTGTTATCGACATCGTTGGGACAGCCCATCAAACGGAACTGATTATTGAAAACTACTGGTGGGACCCCATCAGCCTGAATCTCGGAATGGGCGGCTCAGCCCAAATAAACCTGACCGGCTCCAAACTGCTTCATCTCGGGCATACAGCCATTGCCCTTTTCCCCGGCAGCTGCGGGGAATTGAATATTACCGACGGGTCCTGGGCGGACCTGCAGGGTTCCGTCGCCGTCGGGGGAACCCTCGACAAACCGGGCGGACGGGGATTGATTTCTTTATCCGCTGACCCGGACAAAGGGTTGTACGCTGAGCTTTCGGCAGCCAATCACCAGGCCGGAGAGCAGATTACAGTCTGGCCGGAAGGTGTGATTCGAATGGAGGAGGGACAGATTTCCGCTGAATACAGCCCCGGCCAGGCCAATCCGATTGTACTCAAGGGGGGCACCCTCGAGGGCTGGGGCTGGATTCGAGCCGATGTGGTTAACGAAAGCGGCATCGTGATGCCCGGTGTGAGCGGAATGTGGAAATTTTTGGATATCATTTACAACTATTATCAGGGGTCGAACGGGACGCTGAAAATCGGCATCGGCGGTCTCCATTCCGCCTGGGGCCATTCCATTCTGACTGCACAGGCCCAGGAAGGCGGACAAGTCGTGCTGGATGGGTACCTCGACGTGGACCTGCTGGATGGGTATGTACCGAATTACGAAGACTCGTTTGCAATTATTGAAGCCCGCCATATCAACGGCCGGTTTCTCAATGCGGTCTCCGAAGTAATTTTCGAAGAAGGAACGTTTGATATCCTCTACCAGACGGACCGGGTTGTTCTGACGCACTTTCGCAGCGACCCCCGATGTCCCTCTTATCCGAATGCCGATTTTAACCGGGACTGCCGCGTGGATATGAACGATTTGGCTGTTTTGGCCGGACAGTGGCTCGAGTGCAGATATGAACCGGGCGATTTTTGTCCGTAATCCGTTATTCCTCGAGGAGGTATCCGAATTTTTCGCGGGCCTCTTTTTTAATGGACTCCATAATCAGCGGGAAATGCTTGAGCGGTTCGAGCTCACCCTGAATTCCGGCTCGCCGCTTGAGTGCCGCTGCCTCCAGATAAGGGGACCGCAGGGTGTACAGCACACCCAGACCGTACGCTTCCAGCCCGTCCAGATTGGGCCAGGGCAGCGAGACAGGCGGCTGGTCAGTCAGACCCGGAATCAGACAGGGTGTAATTCGGCCGGTTTCAAACCCGATATCCATCTGACGACGGAGGAGCTTATCTGCCGTGAACCATTTGCCCCGCATCCGCTCCAAATAGGCAAGGGCCTGCAAACGGGAGACAACCTGAAGTTCCTCCAGGGTCTGTCGGATTAATTCTGTCATGGCCTGGTTGTAATCAGGCACCGTCATTGCACCGCGCTGAACAGCCCTCACGGCCAGATGAGCGCCGAGAGCGTTGGAATACAAATCCTCCCAGGAGAAAGCGGATTCATGTTCCGGCTCGATCAGAGCAAAACGCAGGCCCTGCCAGGTGAGCATCTCGTGCCATACGTAAGAATGATAGGCCACAGCCGGCGCGATTATGAGAGCAGCTTCGCGGGCAATCTTCTCCCGCTCAGAGCGAGGCCGCTGCATCCAGTCTGATGGATACGTTAACCGAATTACATTCGTTGTCAGTTCAAAGGCGGGTCCGACCTGAAACCGGCTTCGTCCGCTGAGAATGGCGTCATAGGCCTTCAGATACGTATGCCGGGTCAGGTCCGCCGTTCCACGGAGATGGTCAGGGTCGATGGTGCCCCCCCGAAGTGTGTACAAAATCCCATACCCCTCGCGGCCGCCGTATCCGTAGGAATGAGTCCCCAGATTGTTGGGATCACCGTAATATTGTTTCGGCGTAAATCCCCAGCGCGGGCGAGGTCCGCCGTCCAATCCGCAGCCGCCCAAAACCAAAACGGCTATAATTCCTGCCGCCGACAAAACCCTTCCGACCCAACAACTCATCCCGCTCCTCCCCCTTCACCCTGCTCGGCGGACTGTTTTCGAACCGTCTGGTTTTTGGGCTTGACGCCGATATAGCCGGCTTCATAGCAAAACTGAAGGATTTGTCTGCCCACCGGAGCGGCATATCCAGACCCGGAAAGCCCGCCGGGCACGGCCACCACAATCACAACGCTGCGGTCCGCTGAATCCTCCGCAAAACATTCAAACCAGGCCATATCCGGGCTTTCCGTTGAGCCGGTCTTGCCGTAAATCTTTAACTCTTTGCGGAGCGGACAATCCAGGAAAGTGCTGTAGGCCGTTCCGCCGTCTTCATAAACGGCTGCACGCATCCCTTCCCGAACCACGGAAAGTGTTTTGGGCGAAACAGAAAGAATCTTCTGCTGTTTCTGATTAAAAGGGTCATCATCCAGATAAATCAGACGGGGCGGCTTGTAAATCCCGCCGCGAACCAGGGCCGCCAGAGCATTGGCCGCCTGCAAAACAGTCACCCGCAGATTCCCCTGCCCGATTCCCCAGAACCGCTTTTCCGACTGCCGATTGGATGGAATGGGGCGAATCTGTTCGGGGCTCGTATAGGGTGTCTGCTGGACACCATATTCGATGCTGCCGTGCGCCTGCGGAAGCGTTCCCCAGGAAACAACCTGCTCTCCGGTCTTTGGATCAACATACTCCACAGGAGAAAGCACACGTCTCCCAAACCCCAACTCAAAGAACCATCGCTGCAGCGCCCCGCTGTCAATCCGGTCAGCCAGGCGGGAAAAATAAATATTGCAGCTGCCGCGCAGGGCGTTTCGGGCAATGTTGCCGCCCTCATCCGCCCATCGCCAGTCGTGCCCCATCCGGGAAAAACGCGTCTGGGCCAGACAGCTGGGCCATCCCTGGGGCGGGGAATGGGCCGGACAGGAGATTACTTCATTCGGGGTAATTTTCTTTTCTTCCAGACCGATAAGCAGAATCAGCGGTTTAATCGTGGAACCGGGAGGATAATTGACCTCCAGCGCCTTGTGTCTCAAGGGCGTATTGGGGTCCGACAAAAGCTGACCGGCCATCTGCCTCGCTTTATTCAAATCATACTGGGGCGTGGACACCAGAGCCAGAATATCCCCTGTGGCTGCCTCGAGCACAACAGCAGAGGCCCGGCGGCTGACGACCGCAGCCACTTCCGGCGGCAAATCCGGATGCTGAAGATATTTTTCGATGCGCTCCTGCAAATCCGCATCCAGCGTCAGCTGAACCGTTCGCCCGTACTGCGGTTCTTTCCGCTGAAGCAGATGCCCATCCTTATCATAAATGACTTCGCCCCGACGTCCTCGCAGAATCGGCTCACACATCCGCTCAATTCCCGCCTTGCCGATGAGTTCCCCCTCCAAATAGCGCAGGTATTCGTCCTGACTGAAAAGGTCTTTTTCCTCCTCCTGAACCAGTCCGACCCAGCCGATAATCTGGCAGGCCGTTGTGCGTCTGGGATAAAAACGCTGGCCGTGCGTACGGATTTCGACATCTTTCATTCCGCTCAGCTCGGCCTGGGCCTCCACCAGATGGTCGGCGGGAATCTCAAAAACCGGATAGGTTTGCTGCATTTCCACCAGACGAACCCCGAGAACATCCGCCGGTCTGAGTTCTTCTTTTTGACGGCGGTACTCTTCAATCGACCCGTTCGGGTTAATCCTCCTCCACTGAACATAACAGCCCATTTCCCAGATTCGGTTGTTGATGCGTTCAATCGACTGAATCACCTCTGTGCGGGGGGCTCCGATTCGTTCCGCAAACGCCAAAATCCGATTGAGACGACTGAAGTCTTCCGCATAGCGCGCCTGAAGATCATAACGAAGACGCTGGGGAGAGCGGCCTTCTTCAAGTCCCTGCCGCTGCATCTGAGCCTCCCAGAAACGCTCATCCAGAAGCCGGCAGAGACGATAATTGACATAAGCATAAAAAACCGGCACGTCTTTCGCCAGAACAACGCCCTTGCGGTCGAGGATATTTCCGCGAATCGTCGGCAGCGGCTGGGGCTCCAAAATCTGCTTGTCAGCGATGGCCTGCCGATACTCCTGACAGTGCACAATCTGCAGACTCCCCAGCCGAATTAAGCAAATCAATGCGGCGAAAGCAAAAAGGATAATCAGGATAGTTAATCTAACTTTATACATGGCCCAGCCGTATCCCGGAAGAGCGTCCCGGCCGCGGTTTTTTCAGGAAAGGCCACAGCCGTTCGAACAGCGGCCACAAAACCGGGACAACTGCCGCCGTATATAAAGCCCGTCCCAGCAGAACCCGCATCGGCAAAACTCCTGCCTGTTCGGTTTTTAAGACAGCCAAACCGTGTGAGGCCGCCATCAAGATCAGCGAGGCCGCCAAAACCACCGCAATCTGATAAATAGAAGAGCGGACATTCAGGAGCCCCTGCATCTGACAGAGCAGCGAGCCGGCCAGCCCCCAGCAGACGGTATTGGGCCCCATCACCGATCCGGACAAATCCGCCGCAAACCCCAGCAGAAAGGAAAGACCGACCGCTTCAAACGGTTCGGCCCGCAGAGATGTAAAAATCAGCAGAACCAGCAGAACGCTCGGACGCACCTGGCCGTATCCGAACGCAACCAGATTCAGCAGATTGCCTGCCTCCAGCAGAGCAGCCAGCGCCGTCAGCAGAATGAACCAAGACCACCGCATAGACACCTTTACTTTGTGTCCGCCGTCGAAAGCGGCGGGACAATCACCGCCACAATCTTCTGGGCGTATGCATCATCCACCGGATGAACGGTAATATCCCACAGAAGCGGATGCTCCTCGTCCGGACGAACCCGGACACAGCGGCCGACCACCAGAGGAGTTTCGAGAATTCCCGGCTGGGGTGCAGCGTACACAACGTCCCCTTCACGAATATCATAATCGCGGGACAGAAGCGGAATCCGACAGCCGTTCTTTCCATCCCCCGACATTCGTCCGATATATTCCACTTCGGCACCTTCCCGACGAATCCGCACCTCCATCGTCACCGCAGAATCCGTCAAGAGTCGGACCCGAGAAAAACGGGCAGATACCTCCTGGATAACCCCGAGTACACTGTCTCCCTTTTCCGAAAGCACCATTTGGCCGGGGGCCAGACCGTGGTCGCTTCCGCGGCTGATAATCAATTCGTGTCGAATCCCCCTTACAGAGGAACTCACGGGTGCCAGCACCAGCCCCGCCCACGGCAGCGGAACCTCTTTCCGAAACCGAGCCAGTGTTTCATATTCCCGATGAAGAGTATGATATTGAGCCGCAAGATTCTGGTAGGCCTTCCAGAGCCGCTCATATTCCGCCGCATCAACCGCCTGTCCGCTGTCAGCGGAACTTTGGGCTCGCTGGACTTCGAGGGTTCGTCCCACCCGCAAAAAAGGGTCAAAAATGCGAACAAAAAGAAAATTCAGATGGCACGTCAATCGCTGAGGCAGCCAAAGAAGAATAAACCCTGCCAGAAGCAGGGTTACAAACAAAAGACCCGGTGATAGGTAAATTTTTCGAACGGCCATATCTTCTTATCGGTCAACAGCCGCAACCGCTGTTCCGGACAGGTCAATCCCATCCATAGCCGCTTTCATCCAGAACATCTTTCCAGATTTCGAGGTTCTCCAGATAAACGCTGGTGCCTCTGGCCACACAGGTGAGCGGGTCCTCGGCGTGCACGACCTTCAAACCGGTGGCATTGGAAAGAACTGTATCCATTCCCCGCAGGAGCGAACCGCCGCCGCACAGATGGACCCCGTTTTCAATCAAATCAGCGGCCAGCTCCGGTTCCGCCCGCTCGAGTGTGCGCATGACTGTTTCGATAATCCCTGCGATCGGCTCCCGGAAGGCCTCGCGGATTTCCTCGCTGGTAATGACGATTTTCCGCGGCAGTCCGGAAATGGTATCCCGTCCGGCCACTTCCATGGTCATTTCCTGCTCGAGGGGCGCCGCCGAACCGATCTGAATTTTGACCTGTTCGGCCCGGGCCTCACCGATGAGCAGGTTGTAGGTGCGTTTGAGGTGATTAATCAGGGCTTCATCGAAATCATCGCCCCCGATTCGAATGGACTCGCAGGTACTGATGTCGGCCAGACTCATAATGGCCACTTCCGTGGTTCCGCCGCCGATATCCACCACCATCGAAGCAGTCGGTTCCGTAATCGGCAGCCCAGCCCCGATGCCCGCCGCCATCGGTTCATCCACCAGATACACCTTGCGAGCCCCCGCGCGCATCGCGCTTTCAATCACTGCTCGTCGCTCCACGGCCGTGATTCCGCTGGGCACGGCAATCACAATTCGGGGGCTCAAAAGCCGCCCGCGGCCGTGGACCTTCCGGATGAAATAGCTAAGCATCGCCTCGGTGATTTCAAAATCGCTGATGACACCGTCTTTAAGAGGCCGAATTGCGCTGATGGAACCAGGGGTTTTGCCGAGCATCTCTTTGGCCACCAGCCCCACGGCTTCGCCGTTATTCAGGACGATATTGGTGCCTTTTCGGACCGCTACCACCGACGGTTCGTTGAGGACGATTCCTTCGTTGCGGACACAGACCAGCGTATTGCACGTTCCGAGGTCTATGCCCATATCCTTGCTGAACCAGCCCACAATCGACTCGAACACGATGACTCCCTTCAAATCCGATAATCGTCATCTCACCGCCGGCGGACCTGCGTGTCCTGAGGGCTTATCGCACCGCCTGGACCGCAAACGACCACATCTGACTGCCGTAATAGAACCAGCACGTCAGCGACACATACACGGCCGTTGCAAAGACGGTCAGCCACGCTAATGCCAGTATCGCCGTATAGACATCGTTTGCGGCGGTCGTATTCTGTTTGGCCATAGTCAATCCGATTTAAAGTTTTGTGCTCGCTGTATCGCCCACTCTCGGCGTCTGCTGAACCAGTTCGAGCACGCCGGCGGACTGATTGATATCTACATGGGTAATCACCACATCACACAAAAACTGGTCGCCTCGGGTAACGTGAAACCGCATATCCTTCTCAACACCATCCGAGCTGCCCACCGAAAGCGTGACCATATTCGAACGCACTTCCGTCACCAGCCCGCGGATATCCGCTCCGACCGCCGCAGGAGCAGCCGGACGAGCGGGCCCCGGAACCGGCGTTACCACCGCCGCAGGGGCCGATGCGGCCGGCAAAGTACCGGTCAGCTTGGTTTCCAGTTCCTTCTTCTGCTCGAGCAGACGACGACGGTCGGCCTCCAGTGCCTCCAGCTGGACAATCTTTTCATACAATTCAGAAGTAATCTGGTTGAGCTCTCTGGCGTCTTTGATGCCCTGAGCACGGGCTTCATCCAGCTGGCTTTGCGTCAGACGCAGCGACTCCTGCAAACTCCGGATGCTCTGCTCAAACCCCGTCAAAACTCCTTTCCAGCTGTCCGCCCGGGCCTGGTATTCCTGGCTTTGACGCTCGGCATTCTGAAGGTCGGCCATCAGTTTTGTATTTTGTGCCTGAAGAGCCGCAATTTTTTCCTGAAGCTGTTCCTCCTGAAGCTTCATTTTCTTCTGGAGTTCATCGTAAAGACGGTTCAGGTTGGCCACATCCGCCTGCGCGGCACTGTAGAGGTTCTTCTGCTGCTCATAGAGAACCTTATAGTTGTTGGTATTCACAACAAAAGACACCATAGCCCCGCACAGAAAGATGGCGAATAAGGATAATAAGATGACTAAAATTTTTGTTAATGGACTCAATGTAACCTCCGTATCCTGAGCGATTTCACCGCCGCAACAGCGGCATTTTTCAACACCCAAAAACGCAAATTACCAAATAAATATCGGGATTTTAAGTCGGTATTCTTCAGAGGTCAAGACAATTTTATAAGCATCTAAAATATTATTCCGTCAAAAGTTGTGTCTTTTCAAACAGATGAATCATCCGCGCCGGCGAAAGCAGCCCGCATTATTTCTACATCCGTGCTCCGGAACCTCCTTTTTTCTCTTCACAGATAACTCATTTATTTTTCGAAAGTTACGTCGTTTTACTTCTGAAGCAGGACGGACTTGGCCGCCATCAGCCGGATAAAGGGAGACCTGCTGGTCAAGGCCTTAGACAGGTATCCGTTCAGGGATGGATCCCTGAACGTTCCGACAGCAGACACAGCCAACTGGTTAGCTACAGTTGTCTCATCCAAATTCGGTCTGCGTTCAAAATATTCCTGAACCATCGACAATCCGGAGCGGTCTCCCATCGCCCCCAGCTGTTCGGCCGCCGCCAGCCGCACCTCGAGCACATCATCCTGAAGCATTGTCTGGACAGCCATCAGGGCATCGGGGGTCCCCAGTGCTCCCATACAGCGAATTCCCCAGATGCGGTCATCGTGATATTTGCTGATCAGCAGCGGCCAAATTTTGTCCCGATAGACCTTCGGGTCCTGCAGACGTGCCATAGACTCAACTGTCTGGAAAAGCACTTTTTCATTGGAACTGCCGGCGGTCATCAATTCCCAAAGAAGCGGCAGGTCTTCTCGTTTTCCCATTTTGCCGACCAGAAGAGCGGCATTGGCCGCTACTGTGGGATTGGGATTTTTGAGGGCTTCCAGAATCCGAGCCCTGTACTCAAGAGCCCCAATCTTTGAGAGTCCATAGGCAGCGGCAATCCGCACATTCGGATTGGGGTCCTCCAGCTTCTTCTGCAGAGTCTGTCTGCACGAGGTGCACTGCATATCCCCCATTGCCACAAGAGCCGCAAAACGAACAGTCACTTTGGGGTCATCGGCTAACTGCATAATTTTGGGAAGAAACATTTCCTGACGGGTCTGTGCTGCCACTTCAATCGCCGCCGCGCGGACATAGGAATTAGGGTTCTCCAGCCCTTCTTTGACGATGTTCAGGGACTGAGGCACCATTGCCTGAATTGCGGCAGGCGCTGGTTGAGAGGCCGGCATCTGAACCGTCGATATCGACGAATCACACCCGGATAAAACAGACCATACGAACAACAAACTCACACCAAACAACCATTTTTTCATAAAGGGTTCCCCTTTTTTCCATCTCCATACAGTTTATCCGCCAGTGCCGCCAGCACAACCCCTAAAAATGTGATTCCCACAACCCCATCCAGCCGGCGTCCCCAGCGTGTAAACAGAGTGATTCGGGAATCCAGCACAACACGGTCCACAAACCAACCTTCCGCATCCGGCCCCTGGCGTAAAACGGCCTTTGTGGGGAGAGTGCCGGCCAGATATTCGTTGCGGATTTGCCCCAACGGGTCAATCAAACAGCTGATGCCTGTGTTGACGCTGCGAAGAATTGAAATCCGGTTTTCGATACATCGAAAGACCGTGATTGCCATCCGCTGGGCCTGCTCAACCGTCGGATATACTTTGCCGTCTTTGTAGCGAACATACCAGCCGTCATTGCTGATATTAACCAGAAAATCGGCTTTTCGGCCCTCCTTATCCAAAACCATTTTCCGGCATAAGGTCGAATCGGTATCTTCATAACAAATCAGAACACCGAAACTGTATCGTCGGCCTTCTTTCTCAATAGAAAAACGGGTGTATTTTTGGCCGGGAGTCAGATTGTAGTCGTAATCATAGGGACTGAGCCGATGAATAAAGTCATACAGCCGCGGCAGTGTTTGACGGAAGGGAATGTATTCGCCGAACGGAACCAAATGAATCTTGTCATACCGGCTGGGATTTTGCTGACCGGTCGGCTCGTATAGAAAAGCGGTATTATACTGGTCTGCTGCAACCGGTTCACCGCTGGAGGTGCTGATGCGGACAGCGTGGGCCCCTACCAACAAAGAGCCGCGGCCTTCGGCGAACTGCCGGATTTGGCGGTCAAACTGACGGGCTGTACTTTCCGGAGGCAGATAATACAGATAGTCCGGATTTAAGGAGGCCAACACCATCGTTTCCGGCCAAGCCGCCATCCATGCACCGGCATTAAAACAGGGTTCGCTCAAGTCCAGAAGGGTTTGGAGAATGGCCGGGCCGTTTTCGCTCAGTTCCTTTATATGGGAGGGAACATTGGTCTGAACAGACCCCACGAGCGGACCGTCCGATAAAAACCGCTGCGAATGATTGAGCTGATAGATGCCGTAAAACCAATTCAGACCCAGCAGCAAGCCGACACCGGCGACTTTTACAAAATTGGTCAATCTTCGAAGTTGATTGGAAAAAACATCCAGCAAAATATCAGCCGCCAGACCGTTCACAGCGGCAACCAGCACCGAGACCCCCAGTTGGCCGAAAATATCACAGATTTGAATCATCGGCAGATTGCGGTACTGGCTGTGAGCCAGAAAATACCAGCTGAAACCGGTAAACAGGACACTCTGCCAGGCCTCCGCTCCTGCCACAATCAGCGGAGCCCAAACCGTCAGCGGCCAGCGTTTTCTTCGGACAAACCGCACCGCAAAGGCCAGAACAGGCCCATAGCAGGCCTGCACCAGACCAAAAGCCAGATAGCCGGGAAAGGTCACCCCGATAAGCCAGTAGAGGTTCACCAGCCAGTACACCAGCCAGATTCCGAAAACGGCGGGCAAGAGTTTTTTTAATGACAACTGCGGCCGGCAGGCCAGCAGAAAAGGGACCCAGGCGAACCACGCCGCCCATGCCTGGTCATACGGCGCCTGGCAAATTGTCAGCAAAAACGCTGACAGTGCCGGCAAAACCGCTATGAAAAAAAGAGTTTTTATTTTCGGCCCTGACATGGGCATATCTCCGGCAGCAGCGGTAGAATCATGTCCGGCTTATAGTGTTTGCAATTGTTCATACGGACGGCAAACTGTCGGCAAAAAAGCTGCGTCAATTTCTCATTCATTTGATAGGCATCTGCAGGACGGCCGATTTCAAAAACCAGCCGCTTCAATTCGAGCATTTCGTGCATTGACAACGGGCCGGATATCCTGGTTTTTTGCAGGTCAGTCAGACGTTTTCGAGTGTTTTCAACATACTGCTCAGAGATATCAATCCCGCAGTAATCGCGTCCAAGCTGAAACGCCGCGGCCGCCGTCGTGCCCGAACCGACAAACGGGTCCAGCACACAATCGCCGGGATTGGAGCTGGCCGAGATAATGCGAGCCAGCAGGAGTTCGGGCATCTGGCACGGATGCCAGCCCTGCCGTTCCCGAAAGGTCCCGCATACACGCGAATAGGTATTCCACACATCATCCGGCAGCTTGCCGCAGGACTGGGCACGCTTGTCGTTGTAAACCAGCTGACGGTCAGAAGGAACTCGAACAGCCCAGTCATTGAAGGTGAATTGTTTCGGATTTTTTACAAAGTAAAAGATGTGGGTGTGGGAGCGGGCAAATTTGTTCCGGGTCTGCTGGCCGAAGGTATAATGCCAGATAATCCAGTTGCGCAGCGTCAGGCCCAGGTCCTCTCCAATCAGCCGCACATGCGCAGCATAGTCATCGCCAATGGCAATATAGAAGGAACCGGTCGGTTTGAGCACACCCAGACAGGCGCTCATCCAGTCGCGTGTCCAAGCCAGATACCGGTTCTTTTCAACCCGGTCGCGGTATTTGTCATACTGATAGCCGATATTGAACGGCGGGTCAGCGAAAATCAGATCCGCAAACGGCTCCCCCACACTTCGGAGGATTTCTATGCAGTCCCCGCACAGAATGATATTTCGGAATTTTTGCATGCCGGACATCTTACCGCCGGCGGTGTGATTTTCAAGCCGGAACCCTGCAGGTCCCGGATGAGAGATCCATTCAGCGAAGGCGAAGGGGCTTTTGGGTGCGAAGGACTTTGCCGGTCAGATAGTCTGTAAACTCCACTTTTACGGTCAACTCGCAGGCCTTCTCCGGCAGAATCGCCTCGACATCCCACGTCAGCCGATAGTAAGCCCCCATCAGCGAACGTCCCCATTTCGTTTTCAGCTCTTCCGCACCGACCGTCCACAAACCAAGCAGATGTTCCCCAGCCGAAACATCCAGATGCCAAAGGGAGACATGAACCTGTCCCGGGGCTTTTACCACATCCCCGGCCTGGTCAATCGGCTCCAGGTGCACACGCAAGGTTTCGATCTTCCCGTCTCGATTCTCATCGGTCAGGGCTGTGCCTTTTGCCAGACGAATCTGCATCAGCCGATCGAGGGCCGACAGACGAAGGTCCGGATTCAGGGAAGACAGCATGCCGCACTGTTCGAGCAGCTGGCGGTTTTCTTCTTCCAGCCGCTCAACTTTGTTTTCGAGATGATTTTTGGCGGCCTGAAGGTCGCGGACCTGCTGCCAGAGAGCGGTTTGAGACGGTGGAACCGAGCAGCCGACTGTCCAAACGACTGCCGTCAAAACCAGAATCTTCACCAGCCGCTCGGTCATAACAGCCCTTTCCGGAACACTATTCCGTTTCGTCCGACTCCGTTTTGGCCTTCGGCAGAACCGTCGGGGCTTTCTGGAGGATTTTGTCCGCCAGACCATATGCCACGGCCTCTTCGGCCTCCAGCCAGAGATTGCGGTCGCAGTCCTTCTCTATCTGTTCCGGGGATTTTCCGGTGTGGAACGACAAAATCTGGTAAAGCCGTGTGCGCAGCCGCAGGATTTCCTTGGCCTCGATTTCGATATCGGTGGCCGCTCCGGTCATGACCCCTGAAATCAGCGGCTGATGCAGCAGCACGCGGCTGTTAGGCAGGATAAATCGTTTGCCCGGCGTGCCGCCTGCAAAGAGCACCGCCCCCATGCTGGCGGCCTGACCGACACAATAGGTTGCGACAGGACACCGCAGGAACCGCATCGTATCATAAATCGCCAGGCCCGCCGTAATCACCCCGCCGGGAGAGTTGATATAAAAATGAATGTCCGCCTCGCTGTCTTCATTGCTCAAAAAGAGCATCTGTGCAATAATCAGGTTGGCGACTTCATCTTCTATCTGGCCGCCCAGAAAGATGATCCGGTCCTTCAGCAGGCGGGAAAAAATATCATAGGCCCGCTCGCCGCGGCCGGTTTTCTCGATTACAATCGGGACAAGATTCTGATTGACTCGCATAGATTCCTCACGGATGAGTGGAAAGATTTCAGAGGACCGGTTTTTGCTTTTTCTCTTCCGGATGCTCCTGAAGCACATCGTCGATCAGGCCGTATTCTTTGGCCTCCTGAGCGGTCATGTACTTGTCGCGTTCGGTTTCCTGTGCGATCTTCTCGACGGGCTGTCCGGTATGAAAGGCCAGGATTTCATTAATCATCTTTTTGGCCTTCAGAATCTCTTCGGCCTGGATTTTGATGTCGGCGGCCTGTCCGCTGACGCCGCCCCAGGGCTGATGAAGCATCACTTTGGCGTGCGGCAGGGCATACCGCCGGCCCTTGGTGCCCGCCGCCAGGATCACCGCCGCCCCCGACTGGGCCCGGCCGATGCAGTAGGTCGCCACCGGAGAGCCGATAAACCGCATCGTATCATAGATGGCCATCGTGTCATCCACGCTGCCGCCCGGAGAATTGATGTACAGGCTGATTTCCACACCGCGCTTCAGATTGTCCAGGTACAGCAGCTTCATAATCACTTCGGTGGCCAGCCGGTAGGAAATCTCCCCGATCATAAACACAATCCGGTTTTCCAGCAGCAGGTCGTCGAGCGTCATTTCGCGGGTGCGCTGATAACCCGGTCCCTGCAGGTGCGGGTCGAAGGCAAACGGCCGCTGCGGCTCTGACTGGTTGAGCGGATACAGCATCATTTCCATCCTGTTCTTGTTTTTGAAGGTTCCAGCTGTTTTTCTATCGGACGAACGCCGTTCCGGCAGGCCCGGAAGACCTGCCGGAATGACGACTATATCGGACAATCCGCCGCCCTACTTTTCCTCTTTCTGATCCTTTTTGGCGGCTTTGGGTTTGCGCTTGGCCTGCGTTTCTTCCCGGCTCTTGGGCTTTTCCGCCGTTTCTTTTTCCTCTTTTTCAGCGGCGGCCTCGTGTTTTTCTTCCGTCTTCTTTGCCGCCCGCTTGCGGGGCTTGTGGACCTCTTCCGCTGCAGGGGCGGGAATCTCTTCGGATTCTACGATTTTGGCCTTCTCGAGAATCTTCTCGATGCACTTCTGCTCGCGCACCTGCAGAGCAAACTGGGCCAGCGAGCCGTCTCGAGCCAGCTCTTCCCGCATCTTTTCCGGACGCCGGCCTCGCTGGGCCGCCACGGCCGCAATATGACCGTTGATTTCCTCTTCCGTTACTTCGATGCCGAACTGGTCGGCAATCTTGCTCATGATGAAAAACAGCTTCAGCTGTTCTTTGGCCTGCTGGTCGGAGCTGGCCCGCAGCTGATCCATCTGCTGCTCGATTTCCTCTTTGGAAACGCCCTGCATCAGCAGGTTGACGTAGCGCCGCTGCAGAATAGCCAGAGACTGGTCGGCCGCCATATCCGCCGGCAGGTCGAAATCGATATTCTTCTGCAGATAGGCATAAACCTGGTCCACCATCGCCGCCCGGGCCTGCCGCTCTGAGGCGGTTTCCAGATAATCACGAACCCGCCCTTTGAGCTCCTCGAGCGTGCTGACGCCGAAACGGCTGAAAAATTCCTCGTTCAGCTCGGCGGGCTTGAGCATCTTGACTTCTTTGACGGCAATCTTTATGTCAACCTTCTTGCCGCGGAAGCGTTCATTGAAATACGTAGAGGGCACTTCCACCGTAACCGTGCGTTCATCACCGTGTTTAGCCCCCCGGAGAAGCTCCGCCAACCCTTCCACCGGAACCCCCGCAACAAAACCGGGGTCGCGGACAAAGACTTCAATGCTGTCCTGCTTGTCCTGCCCCTCTTCGCCTTCCACATGCACAATCACATCCGCAATGACCTGGTCGCCCGCTTCCACGGCCTCCTCTTTGGGCACCCACATCCCGGAGCGTTTCCGCATGGATTCGATTTCCTCCTGAACTCGCTCCTCAGTCACTTCAACCTTGGGCTTGCGGATTTCGATGCCTTCCAGATTGGGCAGTTCAAACTCCGGCCGCACTTCCACTTCAAAAGTGTACATCAGCGGACCGCTGTCCGGCAGGGTGATTTCCTCGTGCTTGATATCCGGATCGCCCAGATAATCCACCTTATTGTCTTTCAGAGCTGACTCAGCGGACTCTGCCAGCAGCTGGAGTTTCACCTGATTGCGAACATCGGTACCGAATCGTTTCTCGAGCAGACGAATAGGAGCCCGGCCCCTGCGGAACCCCGGAATAATGACATCCTGTCTAAGTTCTTTATATTTTTCATCCAGAAGAGCTTTTATCTTCTCTTCAGGAACCTCCACGGTGACCTTTTTCTTGCAGGGACCAATATCCTCTATTTTTACAACATTTGGAATTGACTGCTCGGTTTGACTTTCGTTTTGCTGATTATCCTTAGTTTCTTCCGCCATTTCAGGACTCCTAAGTTGTTATTTCCCTTATTCTTATAACAAAAACGGCCGCCGAAATATCCTTTCGCCGACCTCAAGTTCCATCCTTCCTGCTCCCGCAGGATTCCAAGCACTTAAGCGACCAGCGCCAGACTAAATTGTGTTAGCCGATAACTCGCTAAAGCTATGTCAATAAAAGATTTAGGAAATCCACCCGGATTTCCCTGTCTTCGATAAGACACTCAGGCCTTCCGGCCTCAAAGCGGGCGATGAGATTTGAACTCACGACATTCACGTTGGCAACGTGACGCTCTACCCCTGAGCTACGCCCGCGTAATCGCCCTATTAAATAAAACAAAAAACGCGTTTTGTAAAGAGTTTTTTCTCAAAAAACGCTTCTGGAAAAGTGAGTTTCTACTCTCCGAGAACCTGGACAATCACCTTGCGGCTGCGCGGGCCGTCAAACTCACAAAAATAAATCCCCTGCCAGGTTCCGAGAACCAGCCGCCCCTTTTCCAAAAGAATCCGCTCGCTGCACCCGACCAGAGAGGATTTCACGTGGGCATCGGAATTGCCTTCGGAGTGCTGATAGCCGGCCCGATGCGCCGGAACCAGGGCCTCCAGCGTCAGAAGAATATCGTGCACGACATCCAGGTCGGCATTTTCGTTAATCGTAATGCCGGCCGTCGTATGCGGGGTATAAACCGTTACTTGTCCGTTCTGGATGCCGCTTTCTTCAACAATTCCGGCCACTTGTTCCGTAATATCCGCCATTTCGCACCGGCGCCGTGTGGAAATTCCTATGGTCTGCTGAACAACTTTCATAGCAATCCTCACATCTTTGTCTTGAAATGAAAATCCTGATTGGAAAACATTATCGGACCCTTTTCAACCGAAAAAGATTTCCGCAAATATTTTTTGTTTAGTCTTACAACAAATATAACCCCTACAAACCATTTTGAAAGTATTTCCTGTAAAGCCGCCTTATTCGATTCCCGAAAAGGTTGTCAGGTTTATCTGAAAGGGAATATGAGAAGGCAAGGGCAGAAACCTGTTTCTCTGCACGGAAGAGGATGCGGAACGCTGGCGGTTTTCCTGTTCGCTTTCAGTGCAATCGTTCAAGCCCAGACCGAGGAATCAGACATCCATCGGCAGGAGCGAATCCGTCAGATTGAAGAACGCATTCGAACCCTCGAAGAACAGCTCAAAACGATTGATCCCCAGGCCCCCGAATTGCAGACGTCAGACATCTCCGCCCATGAGAAATCGGCTGCCGACGGCCAGGTGGACCTCTTTGAGTTGCCGCTGGAACAACTGATGGAGATTACCCTTCCTACCGCCGCTTCTCTCACGCATACCACGCAGCGTCTGACGCCTTCGACGGTTACCACCATCACCCAGGAACAAATCCGGCGCAGCGGAGCGCGAAGTCTTTACGAACTGCTCGAAATGTATGTGCCGAACCTGCAAGTCATCTTTGCACGAGAGCGGACCCGTGCGGTCGGTCTTCGCGGCATCATCGCCCACCAAAACGATAAGTTTCTGCTGCTGGTCAACGGCCGCATTATGAATGAGCGGACGGATTCGGGCGCCATCACCGAACTGGACCTGCCGATGCTCACGGATATTCACCACATCGACGTTGTGCGGGGTCCCAGTTCCGCCCTGTACGGCCCCGGGGCGCTGTCAATGACCATCAATATCGTCACAGACAGCTACAAAACCTTCCAAGGAGAAGAAGCAACGCTGCGGGCCGGTGCGGTTGAACGCTACGCCACCGGCGAATTCAAGCACAGCCGCAAACTCAGCGAGGACAGCGGTTTGTTCCTGTATGCCGGTGCCAGCAAATACGACGGAGCGGACGTTGCTGATTCTCCGATGGTCTTCGGTACGGAAGAGCCGATGTGGCTGCTGGACGACATCTCCACCTGGAACTGGAAGATTTATCAGGGGACTGAACAGGTCAAGGACTGGTTTAAGAATCTCAACCAAATGCCGTTTGAGCGGCCTAAGATGAAGCTGTTTGCTCAATATACCCGGGGCGGATTTGATTTATGGGCCCGCTACACCCAGGGCGGTGAATGGATTGATTTTACCGCCTGGCACGATTTTCCGCGGGACGACTGGTGGCATGTGCGGATGTTTTCCAAAGAGGGTATTGTCTACTCGCAGGCCACGATGCAGGCCAGTTATGACCAGGAAATCAACTCCGACTGGTCCCTGCGGTATGTCCTCAGCTATGACCGCTTTACCAATGAAAACGAAAACTTTGAACAGGCGTCTTTCCGGAAACGCTACGCCGAGGATGAAATCTACGGACGGATTCTGGCTCGGTGGAATCCGGCTCAGAACCACTCGCTGGCATTCGGGACGGAATGGTCTCACGAACGGTTTGGGCTTTCCCTGTCCGGAGAGGCCGTCAGCAATCAGCCGTTTATGTTCCACTATCCCCCCAACCGGACAGACCCAAATCCGGCCAACTGGGTCGGCTATATGCCGCAGTGGAGCACAGACACATACGCCCTGTTTGGTGAATACCAATGGAACATCAATGACCTGATGACGGTGTTCGTCAGCAGCCGGCTGGACTGGCATCCTTATACGGACACGATGTTTTCACCGCGAGGCGTGCTGATTCTGACTCCAAGCAAACAGGATACCATTAAACTGATGGCCTCCCGTTCTGTGCGGACCAACTCCGCCGCCCAGATGTGGATTGACTACAACTACCTGGATATAACCAGCCCCGTGGACAAGCTGAACGCCTACGAGCTGCGGTATGAACGGCAGCATACAGACAATCTGTGGATGGGAGGGTCTGTCTTCCTGTATGACATGCCGGGTATTTTAGGCGACACCTCCGAAGTAGCCACCGGCACCAGCAGCGGCACCAAAGTCGTGGGCGATATGAAACTGTGGGGAGTGGAGCTGGAGGCCGGCTGGAAAGGGAAAAAACTCAAAGTCGATTTGTCTCACAGCTTTTCCAAGCTGATTGAAATGAAAGGCGAACCGGGCATTCTCTGGCACAACTACAGCGCCGCTCCCTTCGGAGTCGGAAACGACCTGGCCCAGTGGCACAATCACACCAGCAAGATGCGGGCGGAATATCAATACGATGAAAAATGGCTACTGAACGGCTCGCTTTGCGTCCTGTGGGGTTCGCCGGGAGGGCAGGATGCCGCCGATTATCGAGACCAGATGTTTCCGGACTGGGATTATCTGTCCGGCTTTGAAGAGCCCTTTAAGGCCAGTGCTTATCTGAACCTTGGGGCTGAATACAAATGGAGCCCCAATACCACGCTGACGTTCACGGGCTACAACCTGCTGGGGCTGGTGGATGAGGAACTGAACAAGCGGCGGGTCGGCTTTGATCGGCAGCTGCCCGGACGCTACCGGATTCTGCCGGTTTCGTTCGGCGTAACGCTTACGCATCGATTCTAAGGAGCGGATGACAGGGTATGAAACATGGGCTTGTACAATTTGAAACCCGCTTCCTCCTGCGGCTTCTGACGGGACTGGGTTGCCTGCTGGTATCCTCGCCTGTATGGGCGGCAGAGCCGGACAAACAGGCCCAAGCCGAGCAGATTCGAGCCGAACTGGCGGCCCTGCGGCAGGAACTGGCCCTGCTGAAGGGACAGCCGATTGAAAACACTTCCTCTGTTTCCGAACCCGCCAAAGAACCCCCTGTACAAGAAGACAATGATTCGGAAGCCGACCTGCCTGTCTCCGGCATTCTGACGCAAACGCCGCGGCGGCTTTCTCCTTATACCGTAACAACCATCACCCGCCGGCAGATTCAAACCTCCCAGGCCCGCAGTTTGTACGAACTGCTGGAAATGTACGTGCCCAACCTGCAGATGATGTTCACTAGTGAGCATCCGAAAACCCTCGGTCTCCGCGGAATTCTTGCCCACCGAAGCAACAAATTCGTCGTGCTGGTCAACGGCCGGATTATGAACGAAAAGACCGATGTCGGGGCCATTACCGAACTGGATTTGCCGATGCTCACCGACATTCATCATATTGACATTCTGCGGGGTCCGGCCTCTGCTCTATACGGTCCCAGCGCCCAGTCGATGGTCATAAACATCGTCACGGACAGCGCCGCAACCTTTCAGGGAGAGCAGGTAACCGTGCGAGGCGGCTTGGTGGAGGAATTCGGCACACTCGAATACAAATTCGGCAAGCGAACCGGTCCGGACCAGGGATATTTCTTTTACGCCGGTGCCAGCCAGTACAACGGAGCCGCTGCCTCTGATTCACCGACCGTGCTGGGCACCAAAGCCGATGTATTCCTGCGTGGCGGTCCACCCGGGTTCGTCTGGAAACCCTACCGCGGCACTCAACACATTGAAACGTGGTTCAAAAACCTCAACGAAATGCCGTTTGACCGGCCCAAGATGAAACTGTACGGCCAATACACAGACGGCGGACTGAATCTTTGGGCCCGCCTGACCCAGGGCGGCCAGTGGATTGACTTCCTGCGCTGGTTCGATCAGCGTGAGACGCCGGATGACGGGCTGACATATTCTCAAGCCACTGCGGCCGCCTCCTACGACCAGGAAATCAGCAGCGACTGGTCTGTCCGCTATGAATTGAGTTTCGACCGCTTTGCCAACGACAACGACAACTGGGAGCGGGCGTTTCTATGGAAAAGCTTTGCTGAGGATGAATGGGTCGGGCGGATTACAGCTCAATGGAATCCGCATCCAAACCACTCGCTGGCATTCGGCGGACAATGGACACACGATGAATTCGGCAAGCGATTCGGCGATACGCCTATCAGCATTCAGCCCTTCGGCAAATATCAGCAGTGGGGAGCCCTGCATGTGCCTCGGTGGAATACCGACAGCTACGCGCTGTTCAGCCAATATCAATGGCTCATCCATCCGCAGTGGACCCTGTTTCTCGGTGGACGGACGGATTGGCATCCTTACACCGATACTCTGTTTTCGCCCCGCGGCGTCCTGACCTACACGCCGACGGAAAAAGACACCTTCAAGTTTATGGTGTCCCGCTCTCATCTGACCAACAGCGCCGGCCAGATGTGGATTGACAAGAACATCCATGATATGGAGAGCCCTTCGGAAAAATTAGATGCTCTCGAATGGCGGTATGAACGGCAGCACAATGAACATCTTTGGGGCGGCGTTTCCGTCTTTTTGTATCAGTTCCGCGACGTGCTGGCCGAGATTCCGGATGAGAATGTCAACTCCGGAGCCCCCGGCGGCACAGGAAGCAAAACCGTCGGCAAGATGCGCACATGGGGCTTCGAATTAGAGGGCGGCTGGCGGCAGGACCGGCTGAAACTGAATCTGTCTCACAGCCTCACCAAACTGCTCAACATTACAGATGCCCCAACCTTCAACTGGGCCGACGTGTACACCTGGTGGAACCAGTACACCGTCGCCCCCTTCGGCTTCGGAAACGACCTGGCTCACTGGTACAACCATTCTACCAAACTTCAGGCCGAGTATGCCCTGAATGAGAAAACCACGCTCTTCGGCACGCTTTCCGTCCTGTGGGGCAATCCGGGCGGGCAGGATTGGGCCGACTACCGCAATCACTTGTTCCCCAACTGGGACTACGATACGGCATTCAAAGAACCCTTCAAAGCATGTGCTTATCTGAATTTGGGCCTGGAGTACCGCTGGAGCAAAAACACAACTGTTCACCTGACCGGCTACAATCTGCTGGGGCTGTTTGACAAGGACCTGAACAAACGCCGTGTCGGTTTTGATGATCAGATGCCCGGACACTACCGTATCCAGCCGACGGCTTTTTCCGGTTCTATCACCTGCCGCTTCTGACAGATTCCCGTGCCTGTCAATAAGGAATCACAGAAACAAGTCGAACATTGTTTGCCACCGGCAGCTGGTCATCCCGCTGAGGCGGCAGCAGCTCAAACTCAAAAATATGGTTATAGCTGGGAAGTTCCACACCGCCGGCATTCTGCAGACTTCCCGCCCGAAAATAGGCCATCCCATACGGACTTCCCGAACGCTGAATGTCCGTTATCCACAGATACGGCGAGATTTCTTTCAAATACCGAAGATAGCCGAACCCCTTTTCTTTGTTGAAATAGGAGCACGTTCCGCGCACGACCGAACCAATCTGTCCCCAGGGAATTTCCGTATTGGTCGGCAGCAGATTGGGAATCATATAGCCGGAGAAATACTGGTCTGCTTCCTCCTTGAGTCGGCCGGAGACATTGTCAAAGCCGATCACTTCAACCCGGCAGCCGCGGTTTTGAGCAGCATTGACCACCTTGACAAAATCCCCGTCGCCGGAAACCAGCACAATCTTGTCCAGATGCTCTGACTGAATCAGCAGGTCGGTCGCCAAATCCATATCCGCATTGGCCTTGCCGAAGCGCTCGCCGGTTTCGTCATCCACAAACCACTTAACCTCTTTGATAATAACTTTATAACCAAGGTCCCGCAGAAAAGAGTGGAACTTTCTTGCATTCGCTCCAAAAACGGCATCCTCCTGCGCACGGTCTGCATCAAAACTCACATAGGCATTCAGACGAATCACCTGTGCCCCCTCCCGGCAGGCAAATTCCCGAAGGATATTGTATTGCATTCCTCGACCGCCGTTTTTATAAACATAGGCGGCATCAACATATACACCCACTTTCAAACTGTTGTCTTGTCCTGACATCCCAAAACCCCTAAAAGAATCCGATAATTACGATTTCAGCCGATTCGCATTGTATATCCGCAAACATTTTAGTCCAACGGTATCTTTTTCCCCTTATGAAAAGAAAAAAGCCAGACTCCTTTTTAGGAATCTGGCTTCGGAGGAGGGTGATGAGAAGAAATTTGCTAAGTATTATACAAGGGATTCGCCCCTGGAGTTCATAAACTTGCCAAAGTTCCTTAATCTGCTCTTTTATCGGCAGTATCCTGGAAAAAGGCCAGTTAAACTGCCTTCCCTCTGCGGCTAAAAACCCATTTTGCGAAGCCTTTAGCCCCCTTCATACCCTAATGAGAAGGAACCATGCAGTTTTACTCCCCACCTTTTAAAAAATATATTCTTATAAAAAGCTATCGTCAACAGAAAAATAAATTTTTCACAAATTAAAAAAGAAGACCAGAAAACTCTCTTTTTGAAAATACCACCAACTTAACTTGCGGAGGTTTTACTAATTTCCTTTTTTTGCCAAACGCACAAAGGAGTTAATTTGGATAGAAATAGGTTTTTTCCCATTGAGCAGCCAAGTCGGCCAAGTCAGGCAGGGTGTACATTTCCAGCCAGAGGGAGGCAAACGCCGCCAAATCATACAAATCCACCACACAATCCGGCGCCCCTGCCGGCCCCGTTAAATCATACTCACTCGTATGCCCCAACAGACAAACCCCCATCCCCGTCATCTCATAATAAACCTGGGCAACCTCCTCCGAACTGAAGGCATAATTATAAATCCGTACATCATCCAGCCGCCCTTCAAATATCTCCACTCCCCCTATCCCGCCGCCCAGCGTCAGCTGAGCCGTCGTATCCATCGGCAAACCATACGCCCCTTCCGTCCGAAACACCCCATCCACATAAACCCGGGCCGATGTGCCTGTATAAACGACACAAATATGCTGCCAGCGGCCCTCCGAAGACAAACCGTCCTCGACTGACAAAAGTGTCTCCTCCGGCCAAGACTCCATCTGAATATCCGACCCCAAAGACATGCCGGACAGCCGTTGGGCCCACAGACTTACCGTCATCGCTCCCGTCCCGCCCGTCAGGTCCAGCGGCTCCGTCACCGCCCAGCCCGAATCCGCATCGATTTGGACCGCACCCAGCGAACGCCCGTCCGCTCCCTCGACAAACACCGGAACCCCCGTAACCGCCGCCGTATATCCGGACACCGCATCCGCGTAAACCCCGCCCACATAATCCGACACATCCAGCGTCCAGTGCGCCAGCAGCCCCTCCACAATCAGTCGGGCCGACGTGCTGTTTACAGAAAACCCGGAGCCGTTGCTGATTCGGCAATAATACAATCCTGCATCAGAAAACGCAGCAGGGTTTAGGGTCAGGCGTGAGTTATACGTTTGACCATTTGCGAACAGTTCAATATTCACATTCGGCAAAGAGGCCCCTACGGGCTCATCCTGCTGAGGACCTTTCTTAAACCACTGAACAACCGGGGCGGTTTCACTTGTAAAAGTTGTCTCAAAAACGGCCGGCTGCCCTTCGCGAACCTGAACGGAATTCGGATTCGTCAAAAGAACAGGAAGGCCGGTATTCAGATATGGAAGCGTCAGATTCGTCCCGGCAGAAAGATAAATATCATCCACACGAACAGGGCCGTAGCCGGTGCCTCGGCCGTACACCTTAAACGACTGAAGCGGGCCGGAGATGCTGTTGCGAAAAACAAAATCATCGGCACGCCGGTCTGCGGCGGTTGCTGCATTCTGACCGGTCGTCACATATACATCATAGGTATTGTTCAGATTGTTGATAACCAGCCAGATGTTGTACCAGACCCCTGCCGAAAAGGGATTCAGAATCGCCGTATTAACAGTACCGTTGCGGGCGCGAAGTTCTCCGCCGACCACCACGACATAACACTCAAAATCATTCCAATCTCCTGTCGGGGCCGCCAGGTAGCTTAAGCCCACCGAGCAGTCCGGCTCCGTACCGGCTGGTTTATACAAACGGAAAAAAAATGTCGTTTCCGTATCGGCGGCGGGAACGGCTAATCCCCCCAGCCCCCGATAACTGCCATAGCTTTCCATATACCGATTGCCGCCGCTTTCCTGGGCCACGACAGGGCTGCCGCCGGTGATTACCCAGGGAGAAGGCAGAGCTCCCGTCGGATAGATTTCGAAATTATCGAACAAAGAGGCACCGCAGACCGGCCACCCGACAAGCAGGAAAAGAATCAGTACGCTTTGTGTTTTTATTTGTTTCATTCTTAACAACCTTAATTGCAGGTTGGATACAATGTGCAGCGAAGCCATTCGGAGGCCAATCCAGCCAAATCCGGCAGGGTATACATCTCCAGCCAGACGGAGGCAAACATCGCCAAATCATACAAATCCACCACACAATCCGGCGCCCCTGCCGGGCCCGTCAAATCATACGAACTCGTATGACCCAACAGACAAACCCCCACCCCCGTCATCTCATAATAAACCTGGGCAACCTCCTCCGAACTGAAGGCATAATTATAAATCCGCACATCATCCAAACGCCCTTCAAATATCTCCACTCCCCCTATCCCACCGCCCAGCGTCAGCTGAGCCGTCGTATCCATCGGCAAACCATATGCCCCTTCCGCCCGAAACACCCCATCCACATAAATCCGGGCCGATGTCCCTGTATAGACTACACAAATGTGCTGCCAGCGGCTTCCCGAAGACAAACCTCCTTCCACTGACAACAGCGTCCCTTCCGGCCAGGTCTCCATCTGAACATCCGACCCCGAAGACAGGCCCGACGGCCGCTGAGCCCACAGACTGATTGTCATGGCGCCCGTCCCGCCCGTCAGGTCCAGCGGTTCCGTCACCGCCAAGCCCGAATCAGCACCGATTTGGACTGCACCCAGCGAACTCCCGTCCGCTCCCTCCACAAACACCGGAACCCCTGAAACCGATGCCGGACGTCCGGCTACAGTGTCCACATACACCCCGCCGGCATAATCCGACGCATCCAGTGTCCAATATGCTATGAGACCTTCCACTAACAAACGAGCGGCAGAACTTGAACGCTGGACATTGCTTGCGTTCGATATTCTGCAATAGTAAAAGCCGGCATCCGAGACCAAGGTTTCTGTAAACACCAACCGAGCCGTATAGCGCTGAGTTTGAGCATCATAAACGATTTCAGAAAGAATGCGTCCGCCGGATGGTTCCACAGGCAGCTCGACGGATTGTCCGGCACGGTACCAAACCGCCGTCGGTTCAGTTGGACTTTCAAAAACCGCCTCGAAAACGGCGCTATTCGGCGTTCTGACACGCACATCGGACGGCTGACTTACAATAACCGGCGGCACACCGCCCGGAGCAAAAAGCATTTCTTCCGGTCCGCGGGCAATGGAACTGATACGCACCTCATCGACCAATCCCTCAAAATTTTCGCCGGAATAATCCCGTCCTTCATTGCCGACAGCAAAGTCGATTCGCGGGTAAGACAAAAGGTCCGCCGACATTTGGAAAGAAGCCAGCAGGTTGGCCTCCGAGGCGCCGGAATCCAGCCGCGTCCAGTAAAACTTCAGATTGCCGGCTGTATTTTCCTGTCCGTTATAGGTAACAGCCGCATGAAACCATTGGCCGCCGGACCAGGCATGGTCTCCGCTTGTCGGCAGTGCTGCGGCAAACGTTTCCTGGGTACCGGTTAATTTGATAAACTCCAGCTGACCGCTGGTGTTGATTCGAAACTGCCAGCCGCGTGTGGAAGTGCTGTCGTCCTCTCCGGAAATAATCTGCATATGATTGGGAATAGAACCGGCAGGCCTGATAACGGCCTCAAACGTAAACGCCCCGTCCAAACCTGTAAAATTACTGATAGAAACTTCGTCGACATAGGCAATCGGCTGATTAGCAGAGGTATTGGAAGAACCCTCATAGGTATTCAGCGCCGTCCCGAATCCTTCATACGAGGATTCTGTAACCGTCGCCCCGTAAGCCGGCGTTAAATGAATAGGACTGCTCGAAACGGCATCATTTGCATCTCCGTCAAAATGGTACAGATGCAGCGTATAGTCATCCGGTGTATAGGACCCTCGAACGGCCGCCGTAGAGGGAGCAGCAGCCGTCGCAAGCACCGTAACGATTCTTATCAAAATTCGTTTCACAGGAAGATCCCCCATCCATCGGCTGTTCAATCGTTGATTTGAAAATCCAGAACCCGCAGTTTGGTCGCCGCCCCTATCGTGCCGGGCGACTCCTGCATCATCACGGACAGAACCCCCTGCTCAAAGCGGGTCTTGTCGCCGAGGGCTTCGCTGAGGAAATAACCGGGCTCGACATGGATGATCTGCCAATCCGTCCACTGATTGGCCGCCGTAGCCGCCTGAATCGTCAGGTCGCCGTCCATAAAATAAATACCGGTATCCGTCAGATTGACCGTCCGGCGGGACTGATAAATCACAAAGGCATCGCCGTTGGAGCGGATAAACAATTTCGGCCGGCTGCCGACATAATCCGGCAGCTCATTTCGATGCCAGGTGCCCTGCGAATCGCGCCAGTAATGGAAATAGCGTCGGGCTCCTTCCGGCCCCCATGTGCTCCAGGTATAGCCCTGATAGGTTTCGGGGGTACAGTGAAACATCACCGTATGAATTCGTCCCTGCGGGTCAACGGCCTGGGCCTGCTGGTTCATCAGCCCATAATAGCGGTCCAGCGTGACGACCCGAATCCCCGGCGAATCCAAGAGAATTAACTCCTGGGTGGCGGTATCTCCGGTGGAGCGTCCGACGATTTGGAGCCCTTCATTAACCCAGCTCAGGCCGAGCATCGTCTGAATCGGCTGCGGTCCTGTTCCGATTCGCAGTCCTTTGGGCGGTTCGTTGTTGTACCAAGTGAGCCCTCCGTCTTTGCTGTAGGCGTAAAGAATATCGTGGTTGGCTCCGCCGGCCGTTTCTCTCCAGGTCCACGTCAGATGCAGGGTACCGTCCGGGCCGTAGCCGATAGGACCGTTCAAATAGGGATTCCGAACCGTACTGCTTCCGAGGGAATCTGTATAAGTGCCGGTTCGTCCGATGACCGTTCGCGTGTTTGTCCACAGACCTGTGGAAGCATTATAATCCACCATAGCCCAGTCCCCGTTACCGGAACTGCCGATACGGTAGCCGAACTGGAGGTTGCCGTCGGGGGTCGGCCAGAACCGCGGATAGGTCACACTCGAATACGATTTGCCCGCCTCCAGATAATTCCGGACGGCTCCAAACAGGGATGCACTCCAGGTCACGGAGGCGGGATTGGTTGCAGCACCAGTCTGCGAGACTCGATAATGGAGCACCCCGCCGTGATGGTCAAAAGACAGATGAATCGTGCCGTCATTGGGGCAAATGCCCATCGAAATCACATTGTGGGCATCTGTGGTCGTGCTGAGTGTATAATCCGTCAGGGTCAGAACCTGCCAGGGGCCGGAGGGAAGCTGGCGGCGTCCCACACAGACATAACGGGAACTGTCATAGTAGGTGACATACTGCCAGCCGTTAAAGGTCATCAGGGCCTCCTGCTGAAAAGAAAGCCCGTTGATGGCATATCCGTAGGGAGCCCCGCTGCTGAGCGTCATTGCATTGGTCGCGACGGTCGTATCGCCGATTTTGGTTACACTCGGAAACGCCGTACACAGCGAAGTAACCCCCCAAAGAACGGCCCAGCAGAGAAAAATCGTTTCCGTGCTTGCAATTGTTCGACGGTGCATTGCTTCACCCCCAGTTTATTGAAATTCTGTTTTGTACGTTTGCAGTTTTTTTACTTATTGGGAAGCCGAGGCAGCGGACTGGGAACTTTATACCCTTTGCTCCAGGGCAGAGTCCACAGCACTTCCAATTTTACAGTATCCGCATGCAGGTCCCGGAAAATCACATTGATTTGCCTGCCGTGCCGGTCGATGCAGAACCTCCGCATATTTTCACTGTTGGCGGGCAGCTGGGCGGCGGCAGAACCCTGCAGCGTATCCGGCGGCAGGTCATTGCCGCGCGGCCAGCCGATGGTCCAGACGCAGTCGGCAAACAGCGGCACAGTCGGCGAAATATCCATCCAGTTTTTGAAAAAGTACGGCGCATACATCGAGTCGCTTTCGTAATAATAATCCAGCCCGGCCCAGCCGTTGATCCCGTAGCTGCCGATTGTGGAAATCCCCGTCGAGCGGGCCCACGACCAGGGCATCGTCGCCGTGCCGTACTGCCCGGACGGATTGGCATAGGGACCGGTCGGGTCCGCCTGATACTTATTATACGGAGCGGACGGGCACAGGAGCATGTCGATCTTTTTGCCCTCCTGATACTGCTGAGCATAATAGGTGTTGTCGGAATAGGGAGCCAGTTTGCCCATCCAGTAGTCGTTTGTCTCGGAGGCATCTTTCCGGATGGCAAAGCGTTTGTAGTTGTACTGCATTTCGTACATCTCCATCGCCTTGCCGATTTGAGACAAATTGTTCTTGCAGACAATTTTTCGGCCCTGCTCCTTGGCCATCTTCAATGCCGGCATAATAATCGATAATAACAAAGCAATAATTGCAATCACAACCAGCAGTTCAATCAGGGTAAATCCGTTCTTTTTGTTCATTCTGCCTGCCACCATCTGTCTCCTGAATTGTTTGATAAAAAGCTGCGGACCGGACCGTTCCCGGCCCGCAGCCGAATGTTTCCTCTTATCCTAAACCGTTCTTAGCGCTTGCGAGATGCCAGCAGAGCCCCCAGCCCCAGCAGAGCCATCGTCGCCGGTTCCGGAACAAAAATCCGCAGATTATCCAGACTGCCGACCACACCGGCTCCCCGAATATCGGCATAGAAACCGACCACCGTGGCAGCATTGGCATAAGCAGGCGTACGGGTTACCAGAACATTCCGAGTCCCCTGATAGTACCAACCCGCCTCGTACTTGTTTTCCTCAACACGAGCAATAAACAGTTTGTCAATCGAAATATTGTTGGTCCAGTTTCCGGCCAACGGATATTCCGTCGTCCCATCAAAGCCGCGGGAGAACAGCTGGCCGCTACTGCGGCGATACATCGCAATATAATCTTTGCGAACACCGGTCTGGGGGACTGTGCCGCCGACATAGAGACCGATATCCTGCGACCCTGTCGCTCCAACCACCACATCGGCCTGGAGTTCCTGGCCGACACCGAGGGTCAGACCGCTGCGGATAAAGGCATGCTGCTCAATGCCGTCATACGTCGAGGTGCTGATTTGAAGCGTTCCATCGACAATCTGCCACGTGCTGACATTCGAAGCCCCGCCGTTGGCATCCAGAATCACCGTGTCCGTATAGGCACTTAAATCGCCGCTGAAGTCGTCAATCAGAACGGCCTGGGCTGCCATACTCATCAGCCCCATCAGGACTAAAACAGATGCTTTTTTCATCTTTCACATCCTCCACAAATTGGGTTCACTGAAACTTGTTCCACACTCCAAACACATCCAACACTTCACACACAACACACTTCACACTTTTTTTGCGGTAAGCAGGGCCTCCCTACGCAGGAAGCCCTGCCGGGAAAACTCTATGGTTTACTGCAGACCGCTGGCCAGCCATTTCTGGACAAAGACCGCCAGGTCCGCCAAATCCACGCGGCAGTAGGACGAGCCGGTATTATCGAGGTTGAACTGATTGCCGTCGAAATTGGGTTCCATACAGGGCCGGATGCCGGTCGCATTGAAGAACTCGGCCGCGATGGTCTGAACATCTACGGCATAGTTGTAAATCTTCAGGTCATCAATCCATCCATCAAACTCTGCATCCGCCGTAAACTGGCTTCGTCCGACGTAGTTTTGGGCCGGATGGAAATCGATCGGATTAATCGTCATCGCCGTATTCTGGGCTTTCGGTTCGCCGTTGATATAAATCCGTCCGGTATTGCCGTCGAGCACAACAGCCACATGCACCCACTGATTGGTCGGCAGAGGGGCGGTGGAAGCAATCTGCTCCCCGGAGCCGTTGTTCAGCACAAACCGGCATTCACTTCCGTTGCTGGGCGTCAGGAACATATAGTGGGACGTGTCATTGCCGAAGTCGATAATCCGCTGCCAGTTGGCCCCGCCCCGCCAATAAACCCAGGCCGTCACGGTAATGTCCTTATAATCCGCCGTTCCGGCAGGCAGCTGGGCATACCGGCCGTTCGGGTCCGTCGCATGGTCCCCGTTGTCAAACCGCAGACTGTAGAGACCCACAGAGGAAGCCGGCACGTTCGTATCGAGCGTCGGCAGACCGGCCGTGCCTTCCTGCATCAGCGTCATATCCCTGCCGCCGACAACATCAGGGGATGTATTGCCGTTGAGAACCTCCAGCGGATAATGCGAGACAAGCCGTTTAATCTGGAGGGCGGCACTGCCTGAATCCGCAGAACCGGCTTCATTGGTCGCCCGGCAGAAATAAACACCTTCGTCCTGCACTTGAGCATTGGCTATCGAAAGCTGTTTTGTATCCGCACCGGAAATCACAGACCCCCAGGCAGTCGTACCGTTGGAAAGCGGCTGAGTGCCTTTATACCACTTGTAGGTAACGCCGGTCTCTTTCACCAATTCTATGGAGAACTGGGCTGTCTGCCCGGCAAAAACGGCCTGGTCCATCGGATGCACCGTAAAGGCCGGCACACGCGTAAGGGTCTTAAAACTCCAGATAGGGCCGATGAGTGTATTGGGGTCATTCGGACCGGAATTATTGATGCTGGCATCCACCCGCCAGAAATAGACCTGGCCGTCTGACAAGGTCACAGGAGCTGTAATCGGATTAACCAAACCGGTCACAACCACCGGCGAAACAGAGGCGAAATTCGGCTCCCCCTGCTGAATATAAAGATAATGCTTGGTGACATTGGCCGCTGTTGCCTTATCCCACTGAAGAGCAGACAGGTCAAAATCAACCGCCTGGCTGCCTGAAACGGGAACCGGGTTGGTCACCCACGATACAGCCGTCCGCAGCAGCATTTGATCGGGCTGGCGGGCAATGCGGCTGATGCGCACCTCATCCACCAACCCGTCGAAATTTTCATCTGCAAGACTGAAACTCCGCAGCTCATTTCCGATGCACAGCTTGGTCGCATCATTCGCATCCAAATCCGCCGTCATTGTAAAAGGTCCGCCGACCTGTACGGCTGATGTGGCCGAACCAACCGGCGTCCAATAAAGTTTCAGGTTGCCGGAAACATTGGGCGTACCGCTGTAGGTCACCGCCACATGATACCACTGACCCGGGGTATACGTAATGGGAGCATCAAATGCGGTTGTCGAGCCCGAAAGGGTCTGGAACCGAAGTGTCGTGCCCGTATTTTGTATCCGCAGCTGAAATCCGCGGTCCGTCGCGCCCGCATCCGTCTCGCCGCTGAGAATCTCCATATGTCCCCTCAGGGAACCGGCCGGCACATCCGGACGAACCAGGGCCTCAAACGTAAACTCGCCGTTGGGTCCCGTCAAATCAGAAATCAGAATCGTCTGGTTATAATCGCCGACTCGTCCGACAAAGGGCCCGTTATTGCCGGCCACGTTATCATAGGTATTGGCTGCATTGCCGTATCCGGCCTTCGAGGCCGCCAGAGCAGCATTGTTGTAAAAAGCCATGTCAATCGGACTGGTCCGCACCAAATCGTGAATGACACCGTCTTTGACGACGTCAAACCGCCACAAATGGAGGGTATCCGCATCCAGTGGGTAGGGACCGATATCCACGGCCTGAGCCGCAAGACCGCACAGGCAAACCACTGCCGTCAGCATCATTTTTCTCATCGTCGCTTCTCCTCTTATTTTCATCGAGTTGATTGTCCGTTTTTTTGCCGCGTTTAATACAATCCGTCAGCCAGCCATCGACTTGCAAATGCCGCAAAATCCGCCAGGTCAATCCGGCAGTATGAAGGAGCGGTATTATCAAAGTTGAACTGGCTGCCGTCAAAATTGGGGTTCACACAGGCCGGCTTTCCTGTTACCTGGGTATAGGCGGCGGCAATTTCTGCGGGCGTCCAGGCATAGTTATACACCCGAAGGTCATCAATCAGGCCGCCGTAGAAATTGGCCAGAACATTTCGGTCGGCAAACGTGCGGGTAGCCCCGAGCAGCACACCCCGCTGCCAGGCCGCATACAGCGCCGGCGTGCCGAGCGTGGTATCCTCCGCCACGATTCCCCCGTCCACATAAACCCGCCCGATTGTGCCTGCTTTCCAAACCGTCGTAACCATATGCCACTGATTGTCGGTGAGCATATCAAAGCCGGTCATACCAGGCCGCCCCTGAGCCGTGACGATTTCGGCCGCCTCCCCGCGAACATTAATGCGGGCATCCGCCGTCGTGCCGCTGGTTTCCAGACTCATCGCAAAGCCGGTTGTCGTGCCGTCATTGTAGTTGGTCAAAAGTCCGCCGACTTTGGAGGCCTTCACCCAGCAGGTGATGGTGCCTTCATCCAGTCCGCCGCCGATGCCGCCCGCCAACGGTCCGGCCTTCGGATAAGCCGACATCCCGAAATCCACATACTGACCGACACCGTTCAGCTGGAGAGCATAGCTTCCCTGAATATGGTCGGTTGTAAAGACCAGACTGGCCTGGCTCGGATCCGGCAATGACAGGTCAAACGCCTGGCCATGGTTGTTTTCGCCGCTGGTGTCATTGAGGTTGTTTTCAAATCCGTAAGCCGCCACCAGCCGTCCGACCGTCAAAGAGACCACGTTCGTATAGACATCCGGCTGCGGACCGCCGCCGCTTTGGGTCGCTTCGTTCCAGATGCGGCAGTAATAATGCCCCTGATTGGATACAGAAGCATTCAGAATTGACAGGGTCGGAGAATTGCCGCCGACCTGCGTATCCGAAGCATCTATCTGATTATCCGCCGAATAGTACCACTGATAACTTACAGGCGAGACGCTGAACACGGAAACACTGAAAGCCGGAGACAGCGACTGCCCCAGACGCACCAACGTCGAAACCGGCTGCGTCTGGATAATCGGCTCCATACTAATCGTCTCGAATGTCCAGGTCGGGCCGACAATATTATTCGGCTCACCCGGCGGATACACACCGCCCTGCCCATTGTCCAGAGCATGCTCAATCCTCCAGAGATATTTGCCGCTGGCCTTCAGAGCCGGTTCAGGAATATAAGAAGAAGTCAGATTGCCGCCGACCTGATTGACGGTTGCCGCGTAGTAGAGGTTCGGGTCGCTTGTCGTGTTCTGATTTTTGGATAGATACACATAATGCTTCTTAATCAGCGGATTGATTTGAGAACGATTGGCAGGATTTAAGCCGGCATCCCACTGAAGCATCACATCCACATCTCCGGTTGTGCCGATGGGAATCCCCACTTGGGTCGCATTATTGGCCGGGTCGGGATTGTGCGGCCCAAAGAGGGAACTTTCAATTCTCAAATTGTCCACGTCTCCGTAGGTCGTTACACTGCGGACATCGCCGAAGAAACCGACTGCATTGCCGATGTTTGTATTGGCAATCGTTGCTGTCGAAAAATCAACATAAGTCGTCTTGTCCACGATATAGCCCAAAGCAAACGTATTGGCACTGTCCCGGCGAATGTACAGACCGGTAACGTGAACCTTCGGGTCCGCAGGCAGGCCGCCAGCATAAATAGTTCCGCCAACTGTAGTGCCATTGACTACAACTCCTTTGAGATTGTTGTTGTCGGCCTGCACATAGACGGCGATATAATCCTGCCGAACGTCACCGCTGGTGCCGGAAGCCAGGGCCGGAGGTGTCTTGGTTGCCGCCACGGCAATCCCGATATCGGCACGAGTTGTCGTACCCCACGCCAAATCCACTACCAGCAAATCGCCTACGGCCAACGAATAATCATCCCGCAGGAGAACAACCTGCTCGGCCTCCGTTCCCGATGATTTGGTTACGCGAAGAACACCGCCGGCGGCTGTAAAACTGACCCCCCGAGCCGTGTTCTGGTCCAAAACACACGTAAGCACATACTCCGACAAATTACCGTCCGCAAAATCATCAATCAGAAGAGAAGGGACATATGCCCCCGCCGTCATCCCCCAGAATCCTGCAAGAAGAATTACCAGACCTCGCTTCATCATACATCCTCCATTTCAACACATATCCGTTATTATAATTTTTCCGAAATCTATTCCTGCAATTCGAGGAACGGTTCGGCAAACAGCGTCCAGTCACCGTTATTGGTTTTGTCGCGGCCCTGCGTAGTCGCCAGGGTCAGGAACTGGTCTTCGGACCCGATATCCACAGCAATCCGTCGAGCCGGGTCATTGGGTGTCATATCCTGCTGAACAAAGCGGACCTTCCCGTCAACCAGGACATAAAAAGAGGCGGTCGGCTCCTGTGGAAAATGCGGGTACTGCTTCATAATTTCCCAGTAATCGCGGTACGTTTCCGAAAGACCGCACAGGGCCGTAAACCGTCGGATATCCATTTTTGTATATTCACGAATCGCCTGGAGATTGAACGTGACCCCCTGATTGCTGCTCAGATAAATGGCGGGACTGTCCGGTGTGCCGTATTCTTTGCCGTTCAGCCGCAGCTGATGGCGAGGCACTTTCACCGTCAGGGCAATCTGATGCCAGGCCCCGTTGAGCACACCCAGCCAGTAGCGGCCGTTGGTCGGTTCAAATTCAAACGTCATCCCGTTGGAGTTGATCTGCGAGCGGCCGTTCGGGATAAAAACGCCGTCGATAAAAAGACTGGACCGGACCGGAACATAGGTTTTCGGCCCTTCCGCAGACGTAAACGTCTCCAGCAAATCGATCGTCCCCTGATAATCAATGCCGGCGTTCAATCGTCCGGTTCCAAAGCCGTTGCCGCCGCCGACAATATCCGCCAGATTCACATTTTGTCCCCTCCAGACAAACTGCGTCTGCGGCTGAAGCCGACGGACAAAGGCCTCTTTCTTCAGAGCAATATCCTGCACCGAACCGGCGGCGCTGACGGCCTTGGCAAACCCCTCCCGGACCTCCAGCTGCGTCTTGGAGGTCTTGGCCGTGCCGGAAATCAGCATTGTCTTGCCGGCCATCACATGAACCTCCATCCCCTCGGGGTCGGTCTTCACCCCGAATTCGGTTCCCAAATCGATAATTTTGGAAAAGGGCGTACTGACGGTAAATCCGATGGCTGTTTTGGGGACGGAGGCAAACAGCCGGCCGTGACGGAGCTCAATCTGGTCATCGGTCAAAAGGGTAAATTCGGCGGGACCTTCCAGCACAACTCGGCTTCCGTTGTCAAACTGAATAACAGCAACGCCCTCCCGCAGCCATACAGGTTCCATTTGCGTGCTCAGCCGCATTCCCTCCCGGATACCCCGCTCCGGAGAAGCCCAGCGGGCATTCAGGGTTTCCGACAGCGTCGCTACTTCTTTGCCCTTGCCGCCTGGAACCAGCAGCGCATACGCAATTAGAAATACCAATGCCGCTGTAGAAATCAGCAGCGAATAGAGCGAAAACTTGCTGACCGCCGTCGGCGCAGAAGCCGCCGACCTTGTTTCCGGTTCCGGCAAAACAGGGGCCGGTCTTGCCACCTCCACCGCCTCCGCCTGCTGCTCAAAAGCTGACAGGGCCAGCCAGAGCGACGTTTCCAGAACCGGCGAAACCGTTTCCTGCGGCAAATCAGCAATCGAAATATCACCCGGCTGCGTCAGCCCGGAATACTGCATCATATATTCGACATAGTACTCCATCGCCTCCGGGTCTTCCCGAAGCCATTGAGCCAGACGGCGTCTCTGCTCCGGTGTGCCGGCCCCCTCGAGCATCAGCAAAATCAGCTCGCTGAGCTGATACTCTGTCGAAATATCTTTTTTCATCGAAAACCCCACTGATGAATCGTCTGGTTGACGCAGCGATGCAGGACCGTATGAATGCGTGCCAAGGCCTTATAGAGCCCCTGCACCGGCCGTTCAATCCGCTCGGCCAGCTCGGTAATCTTCAGACCCTGCTCATAGCGAATCTCAATCAATTTCTTATCCCGCTTGTCCAATTTTTTCAGACACTCCTGCAGAGCACTGATGCGCACCTTCATCTCATCCATTTTTCGATGATAGCAATCCGAAATCTGTGTCAGGAGGGACTCATCGAACAGTTCTTCATCGCGACTCTTGGATTTGAAATAATTGAGAATCTTAAACCGGGCAATTTTAATCCCCCAGGCCCCAAAGTTGGTCCCCCGCTCAAACTCGTCGAAACGCTCCCACATCAGGGTCATCGTTTCCTGCATAATATCATCTGCATCGGGACAATTATGAACCATCGAGAGAATATAGGCATAAATCACCTTTTGGCTGTTCATCAGCAGTTTGAAGAACTCATCGCTTCGAGATTGTTCACGTCTTTCGAGGTCCATAAATCCCTTCGGAATAGTGAATTCCCCACCCATTCCCTAAATTATTTCTCTATTTTAAAAAAATGGAGGGGCCAATTTGAAAAAATCTCGCTGGATGGGCTAACCGGGGTCCGATAAAGGCAAAAGGGATTATAAAAACGGGTCTATTGACCTAAAAAACTGGGTTATTCAGGAAAAGTGCCGAACCGGAATGAAACTTTTTTTGAATAGCTCCTAATGAAAAATTCTGAAAAAATTACAAACAAAAAGGAGTAGCGGGGTCGCTGCAGGCCATCCATTGACGCACAAAGAGAGCCAAATCATCCAGATTAATCACTCCATCTGATGTCAAGTCGGCCGGACGGGTCGGCTGCGGGATAACCTGATAGGGTTGCCCCTGTGCCAGGAAAAGAATTTGCGCCTCAGTGAGAGCAATATCATAAATCCGTACATCATCGATATTGCCTATCCAGTTTCGAGTAGACGTGGCATTGACGCGGCTCCCAATATAAACCGGGTCGGTAGAGGTATTCACCGGCCCTGCCGAAGATTCGGCTTCGAGCCGGCCGTCGATATACAACTGAATCCGGCTTCCGGTATAGACACCCGCGATATGATGCCATTGTCCGTCCAGAACCGGCGTCGTTCCGTTGGCCTGATACTCTCCGCCGCCGGCCTGATTGAAATGAAAAGATATCGAATTGGTTTCATTATTGCGAATCAGCCGCCAGGCACTGACTCCCTTAGTCACCACAGAGGCCCACGGGTCGGTCATTCCGCTGCTTTTGACCCAGGCACAGACCGTCGCCCCTGTTGTCAAATGAAGTCCTGAACTGTTCTGACAGTTCAGATAACTGACATCATCTGTGCCGTCAAAATACACCGATTGACCAACACGCCCACTGTCAAAAACCGGGCTGCCCCCTGAAACAGCGTTGTATCCGTTCC
>ERZ795060.134-NODE-134-length-106236-cov-14.069240_pt1 | contig 106236 bp, 84 predicted proteins | sample MGYA00375144_ERZ795060 | MGnify/ENA primary metagenome ERZ795060 (study PRJEB30189, sample SAMN05720157) | activated sludge metagenome | isolation source: anaerobic digester from wastewater treatment plant | place: Japan | collected 2015-05-15 ...
CAAATATACATTTAAGTGTATCTACAAATAATGATTTGCCAAACCTACGTGGACGAGAAAGAAAAACAGTTCCATAATTAGTAATTAACTCATGTGCTTCTTTATTTTTATCTACATAAAAGTAATTATCACTTCTAATTTCTTCAAATGTTTGTATACCTATTGGTAATCGACGAATTGTATTTTCCCTTTATTTTGCCGATTATAAGTCAATTTACCTTCCTAACTTAAGAAATTTCTAGTAATAAAACAATTATAAAGTAATGAATGTTAAGATAACAAGAATTTTTTTTTATCTTATTTTTTATTAAATTTGAAAATCAAATAAATCAAACTTTTTAATATGAGCTTTATTGTATCAGCAAGAAAATACCGACCAAAAAAATTTAGCGAAGTAATTGGTCAGGACCATATTGTAACAACCATTAAAAATTCAATTACTAATGGTAAAATAGCCCACGCTTATTTATTTTCTGGTCCAAGAGGAGTAGGTAAAACAACAACTGCAAGACTAATAGCAAAAGCTATTAACTGTGAAACTCCAGATGGTTTTGAGCCTTGCGGAAAATGCAATTCTTGTGTAACATTCGAAAATTCTCAAACCTACGATATTTTAGAGCTTGATGCTGCATCCAACAGGAGAATAGAGGATATCAGGGCTTTACTAGAAACGGTAAAATATCCGCCTACAATATCTAGATACAAAATATATATTATAGATGAAGTTCATATGTTAACAATTGAATCTTTCAATGCACTACTTAAGACATTGGAAGAGCCGCCGGAATATGTGATTTTTATTTTTGCGACAACTGATATTCACAAAGTACCTGCAACTATTAAATCACGATGCCAGAGATTTGATTTCCGCAGAATGGAAATTGAAGATATTGTAAAACAACTAAAAATTATTTGCCAGAATGAAAATATTACGGCTGATGATAAAAGTTTGTTCCTTATAGCACAAAAAGCTGATGGTGCTATGAGAGATGCAGAAAGTATTTTTGACCAGGTTGCTACTTATTGCCAATCTAATATTACTTACGAGCAACTAAAGGAGTATTTTGCACTTATAGATGAAGATATTTTATTTAAGCTTATAGATGCTGTTATAAATAAATTCTTGCAGGATGTTTTTGAAATTTCACAAATTGTTTATGATAATGGATGGAATTATAACGAGTTCATTAACGAAACTATTGCGTTTCTTAAAAATATTTTGGAATTTAAATTAACCAATAAATTAAATAATTTAAGCACAAATTATATTGATAAATTTAGTGAATTTTCACAAAAGTTGAGTAGCGTTGATATTCTAAAAATGATAAATTTCCTTAATAAATCTAATTATGAATTGAAGATTTCCCAAAATCAAAAAATACTGTTTGATGTAATACTTTCAAATTTGATTTTAATTGAACGTACAGCAACAATAACCGAGCTCATAAGTTTGATTACAACTAATAATATTAATCTTCCCAGCTCATCATATGGGGTAATTGAAGAAAAACAAGTTACTTATAATACCAGTCCCAAAATTGAAAATAATAATATTCAATCACAAGAAAGCAAAGTTACTCAGAAAATAGATGTTGTTAAACCAAAAAATTGGGAAACATTTCTGCAAGAACTTGCAAAAGACCAAAAAATATTGAGCGATTTACTGAAAAAATGTAATTTAAAAAATTTTGATAAAAATAAAGTTATTATAGAATTATCAGGCGAAGTATTATTGAGTGATAACCAAAAAAAATATTTGGAAAATAAGCTAAATGAATTTTTGGAAAGCAGTGTTGTTGTTGAAATAGAAGAAAATCACATAAAACAAGTGATTGAAGATGACGATAAAGTAAAATTTATCAAAGAAAAAATGGGTGGTTCGGAACTTTTTAAATAAATTTTTTAATTAATTATTTTATTATTAAATTATATTTTCAAAAAAAATAGAGGGAGTTATATGGCTGATACATCAGATATCAGAATTGGCCTAATTATCAGATTTAAAGATGATCTTTACAATATTATTGATTTCCAACATGTTAAGCCTGGTAAAGGTGGTGCTTTTGTTAGGACAACATTAAAAAACCTTAAAACAGGTAGAGTATTGGAAAATACATTTCGCTCAGGTGAAAAAATTGAACCAGTAAGAGTAGAAAGAAAAAAATTCCAATATCTTTACAGAGAGGGCGATAATTTAGTTTGTATGGACCAAGAAACATATGACCAAATTAACATTCCTGTTGAATTATTCGATGGCAAAGAAGTTTATTTAAAAGAAAGTACAGAAATAGATGTTTTATTTGATGGTGAAACAATTATTTCTGTTGAAATTCCTTTATTTGTTATTTTAGAAGTTACACATACAGAACCTGGTTTCAAGGGCGATACTGCAACAAATGTAATGAAACCTGCTACATTGGAGACAGGTGCTGTTATTCAAGTACCATTGTTTGTTGAAATAGGCGATGTTCTTAAAGTAGATACAAGAACAGGCGAATATGTAGAACGCATTAAAGAATAATCTGGAGCTTAAAATGAATGTCCCAACAAATCTTAAGTACACAAAAGACCATGAATGGGCAAGAGTAGAAGGAGATGTTGCCTATATCGGAATTACAGATTTTGCACAAGGTGAATTAGGTGATGTTGTTTTTGTTGATATTGATCCTGGATTGAAATCTGTTGAAGCTGGAAAAGTATTTGGTACTGTTGAAGCTGTTAAAACTGTAAGTGATCTTTATGCACCAGTATCAGGCGAAGTTTTAGAAGTTAATGAAGCATTATCTGCTGATGCTGCTTTGCTTAATCGTGATCCTTATGGTGAAGGTTGGATGATTAAAGTTAAAATATCCAATCCTGCTGAATTAGATAGTTTGTTAACTGCTGAACAATATCAAGAATTAATAGGTCAATAATGGAGTTACTATGGCTTATATTGCCAATACTGATGACGATAGAAGAGCAATGCTTGATGAAATTGGTGTAAAAACTTTCGATGAACTAATTTCCAACATTCCAGAAGATGCCAAATTTAAAGGTGAGTTGAATTTACCTGAAGGTATTTCGGAATTTGAAGCTCTTAGTGAATTAGAAAAACTTGCCGGTAAAAATAAAAGTAATCTTGCAGTATTTGCAGGTGCTGGAGCTTATGATCATTATGTCCCAGCAGCTATTAAACAAATTCTTTCAAGATCTGAGTTTTATACTGCTTATACTCCATATCAGGCCGAGGTATCACAAGGAACTTTGCAAGCTATTTACGAATTCCAGTCTATGATTTGTGATTTAACTGGAATGGATGTAGCAAATGCGTCAATGTATGATGGTGCAACTGCTTTGGCTGAAGCTATGCTTTTAGCTACAGCCCATACAAGAAGAAATAAATTTGTTATTCCTGCTAATTTACATCCGCATTATCGCAAAGTTCTGGATACTTATGCATATGGTATGGGTATTGAAATTGTAAAAATTCCTGTTGTTGATGGAACTATAAATCTGGACGAACTTCAAAATTTAGTTGATGATAATGTTGCAGCGGTTGCTATTCAACAACCAAATTTCTATGGGCTTATTGAAGATGTCTTTGACATTGAAAAAATTGCACACGATAAGAAAGCTTTATTTGTTGTATCTGTGGATATTTTATCTTTGGGTATTTTGGAAGCTCCGGGAAATTATGGTGCCGATATTGTTACTGGAGAAGCTCATTATTTAGGTAATCCATTAAATTATGGTGGCCCATATCTTGGAATTTTTGCTGTAAAGCAAGATTTAATCAGAAAAATTCCGGGTAGACTTGCAGGTGTAACTGTTGATGTTGATTGTAATCGTGGTTTTGTATTAACATTACAAACAAGAGAACAACAAATTAAAAGAGAAAAAGCAACATCTAACATATGCTCTAATCAGGGTTTGTGTATGTTAGCTGCTACGATTTACTTAAGTTTATTAGGTAAGAAGGGATTTAAAGAATTAGCAGAAATATGTTACCATAAAGCCCATTTCCTTGCAGATGAACTTTCTAAAATTAAAGGTGTTAAACTAAAATATAATAAGCCTTTCTTTAGAGAGTTTGTTATTGATACAACTAAACCACCAAAAGTCTTGATTGATAGTTTGTTAGAATTTGATATTTTAGCCGGTGTAGATTTAGCTAGATTCTATGAAGGCGATAGTGGATTGCTTATTGCTGTTACTGAAAAACGCACAAGATTGGAAATTGATAAATTTGTTTATCGATTAAAAACATTACTTGAACCATAATGAAAATTAAAGATTTTGACTTAACTGAAAGGCCCCGTGAAAAACTTTTAACTCACGGGGCTGATAAGTTAACAGATTCAGAACTTCTCGCTATTATTCTTAATACTGGTACAAAAGAAAAAAATGTCTTAGAGCTTGCTCAGGGACTATTATTTGAGAATGATAATAACCTGGTTATGTTGTATCAAACTTTACAGAATTATGTTCTTGAGTTTAATCATGATAAAAAGAGTGAAGTTCTAAAAGGTTTAGGTGCTGCTAAAATAGCTAAATTGCTTGCAGCTTTTGAAATAGGAAAAAGGGTAGAAATTTCCCCTTATCATATCAATAAAACTTCTTTTACTGATATTCAGACTGTTGTTAGGTATTACCGAGCGAAATTAAAAACTCTTCCTCATGAAAAATTTTATGTAACTCTTGTCAATACAAGAAATGTTATAATAGAAGAAAAGGAAATTGGAGCCGGTTCAATTTCTTCAGTTATTGTACCTATAAGAGAATTATTTAAATATGTTATTCAAAAAAACGCCGCTGGTTTTTTTCTTGTTCACAATCATCCTTCCAATAATTGCACTCCAAGCGAGTCGGATAAAGAACTTACTCAAAAAATCAAAGAGGCTTCAAAACACCTTGATATTCATTTTCTTGATCATCTCATTGTAAGCTGGGATAATTATTTTAGTTTTTATGAAAATAATTTAATTTAAGATACAATAAATTTCAAAGTTTATCGTTTACTAATATAGAAGTTAAAAAATTATGGTTGATATTTTGACTGAAGATTTAATTAATAAAGCCAAAAGTGGTGACCAATATGCTTTTTGTTCACTCATTAAGGAATGGAAATACCAATTAACTTCTTATGTATTCAAAATGATTAATTACCGAGAAGATGTAAACGATGTAATGCAAGAGATTTTAATCAAGACCTGGAAAAATTTAAATAAATTCAATGGCGATGATAAATTTGCTAGCTGGTTATTTACTATTGCACATAATACTTGCATAGATTATTTAAGATCTCATAAAAATAATTTGATTGATTGTATTGATAATTTTGATGACTATGATGAATGTTCTTTACCTTCTGATATTTTGATAAAAAAAGAATTAGTTGAAATTATTAATAAAATTGTTGAAAATTTGCCCGAAAAACAAAAGAATGTATTTTTACTTAGAAATGATGCAGAACTCTCATTTAAAGAAATTGCTGAAATTACTAATGAACCATTAAACACTGTTTTAAGTCATATGAATTATGCATTAAAAAAAATTAAAAAAGAATTGGTAGCTTTATATGGAAAAGAATTGTAAATATTTCGAAAATCTAATAATAAAAAAAGTTTATAATGAAATTTCTACCGATGAAGAAAATCAACTTTTAATACATTTTAACCAATGTGATAAATGTTTAAATACGTATAATGATTATCTTAAAATTACAAATTTATATACTAAAAAAGAAAATAAAGAAATTGAGATAGATTTTAATAAATTATTAGAAAATACCTTTCAGAATACAAATTCAACAAAAATTTTATTTATTAATTTTAATTGGAAAACAAAAAGTATTTTAAGTGCTGCTGCAGCGGTTATTATAATCTTTTTTATATTTTTATTTAATTTCGATCATAACAGTGATATTAAACAAGAAAATCTAACTAATACAATTCCTATGGTTAAGCAAAGTATCAATAAAGAAGCTGAATATTCAACTAACAAAAAGTATAAAACTATAAAGAAACAAAATACTAAAAGTAAAGATATGCATAACAAATTTTGGGATGATGATATTATTGATCAAAAATTAAATAAGATTAATGAAAAACTACTAACTTTCATTGAAGATATAAATTACGATGATGAATATGAAAACATAAATCAAGATTTAGAGATTATCGATAATCAAATAAATTATTAAAATTTGTAAATCTATTTGAGGTATAAAATGCAAAAAATAGTACTAATAATCTGGATAATTATTATATCAACATTATCATCTCTTTTTGCACAGGGAGAAGATATATTTGTAGAGGATATTAAAATTACAATACCTAAAATTCAAGTGCCAAATATCCAAATTCCACAGATTAAAATAAGTAGTGATAGAACATTAGATTCGAGTTATGTTTATGAAAATTTACTGTTATTAGATAAAAGTTTTATTACTGATCTTGATTTTATCTATAGCAAAAATGAAAAGGTTTATTATAAAACAATGAAAGATATTAATAAAATTATTTTATCAAAATCAAAAGTTTTGATATTAAATCAAACTAAACCAAATGATTATAGAGTAAAAAGAGATATTCCGATTATTAGTGAAGAAATAAGATCTATTATTCTTGCAGGGAAATATAGTGTAGCAGAACCATCACAAAAACAAAAAATTCTTGCAGAGTTAGAGCTTACTCTTGACACTTTATTTGATTTAAGAGAAGAAGCAAGAAGAGAAGAAGTACAAGAGTTGAAGGCAAGAATTAAGGAACTTGAAAATATTCTTGCAATACGAAAAAATAATAAAGATAAAATCATTCAAAAAAGACTTTGGGAATTAACCGAAGATAAAAAATTTATTAACTGGGATAAAAATACAGAAGAAGACGAATTTTAAAAAAGGAGAAAAAATGAAAACGACACTTTTAATAATCGTTGTATCATTTCTTAATGTTTATTGTTACAGTTTGAATGATACTACCATGAGCAAAGAAGCATTTCCAGAAGACGATGATTTTATATCTAGATATATTGATAAATTAGGCAAATCAATTGGTGTAAAAGAAAAAGAATATCAGGATGATGATGAAGATTTTGAAATAAAAATCTACAAATATAAATTAAAAAAGAAAAGCAAAGATAAAACAAAGTTTGAGTATATAACTTCACCAAAATTAAATTTTGAATATGGCAATAATTTCTATAAAGGTATGCCATTTAAAGATAATATACAAAGAACAAATTTTTTATCTATGAATTTTGGAGAAGAGCAAATATATGAGAAAGATAATGTAATAAAATCAAATATTGATTTATGGAGATTTAGCTATAAAGGTTGGCAAATGAATGATAAAAATAATAATAAATTAAAATATGATGTATGGAGTTTAGGGCTTCAAGAAAATACAGATTGGGGCTATAAATTTGATTTCTTTACATTTCAACCAACGGTAAAGAAGTTTTATGAATTATCAAAAGTAAAATTTAATAATAAAATGGATTATACCGATACGCATTTTGTTGCTTTTCTTAATAGATATGAGGGCAATTTCAGATATTCTTATACTAATGTATATGGAGTAAATGTTAAGCTTTGGAATGTAGGTATAGGAGTAAGTTATAATCAACAAGTTATATATCCAAGAATTGTATTCTGGAAAGTAGCAATAAGTGAGCTGCTCGAAAAAATTAGTTGGGAAATTGTTGATGGATTTTTTAAAAATCTTCCAGCAGGGGCCAAACCAGTGTTTTATAGTTTATTTAATGCAGGTATAAAGTATGGTTGGATAAAATTAAGAACAGATAATTTGAACTGGCCATACCAATCTGAAAAACCTATGGTATTTGAAAATGTAGGATTGAGTTTTACAATAAACTTCTAAAATATTATGCCTTAGGGAAAAATTATTATCCCTAAGGCAATTTTATTACAATTCTTTAATAGCGTTATTTAATTTAGTGATAGCTTCTTTTGCATCACCAAAATACATTAAAGTATTAGGATATCCGAAAAGTTCGTTATCAATTCCAGCGTATCCTGGATTCATAGATCTTTTATTTACAATTACAGTTTTTGCATAATCAACATTAAGTATAGGCATACCATAAATTGGGCTTTGAGGATTATTCCTTGCTGCAGGGTTAACAACATCATTGGCGCCAACAACAAAAACAACATCTGTATTACTAAATTCATCGTTTATATCTTCCATAGCATAAAGTTTTTCATATGGTATATTTGCTTCGGCAAGTAGTACATTCATGTGACCAGGCATTCTACCAGCAACAGGATGAATAGCAAATTTAACATCTATACCTTTTTTTTCTAGTGTAAGGAATAAATCTCTTACAGCCATTTGAGCTTGAGATACTGCCATACCATAACCGGGTACAATTATTACTTTTTGAGCAGCGTCAAATATCATGGCAGCTTCATCAGAATCAACAGATTTAATTGTAATGTTTTGTGTGGTAGTTGTTGATGTAGTTGATCCTGCATTATCCAATCCGCCCATTGCTACATTAAGAAGAGATCTATTCATTGCCTTGCACATGATATTTGTTAAAATTATTCCAGATGCCCCTACTAACGAGCCGGCTATAATTAACATATAGTTATTTATTACAAATCCTGTTGCACTTGCTGCCAAACCACTATAAGAGTTTAAAAGTGATATAGCAACAGGCATATCTGCACCACCAATTGGTAATGTAAGCAATATACCTAATATAAGTGATAATAGTGTTACAATTGTAATTAGCTCATTTCTAGTTGGGTTATTTACGAATAATATACTTAGTATAATCAACGCCAATAATAATATTAGATTGATTTGATGTTGAAATTTATATTTTACAACTTTTCCTGTTACTATTCCTTGTAATTTACCAAAAGCTATAAATGAACCAGAAAAAGTTATGGTGCCAATAATTATTGATAATGCTATAGTTATTAAGACAACAGTATTTTCAAGTTCTGAATGATGTTGTAATTTATAGAACTCTGAAATAGCAACAAAAGTTGAAGCAATACCGCCAAATCCGTTTAAAACTCCAACCATTTGTGGCATACCTGTCATAGGTACTTTGATTGCCATTAAAATCCCAATAAAAGTACCAATAATAATACCTGAAAGTATTAGCTCATAAGAAATTATTTCTTTATTGAGTAGCGTAACTATTATTGCAAGGAACATTCCAATTGCCGAGAGTAAATTTCCTTTTCTTGCGGTTTTTACGGCACTCAACATTTTTATGCCAAATATAAAAAGTATTGATGATACAAGATAAACTATAAGTATGAGATTATTTAATAAATTCATTTCCATGATGCTACCTATTTCTTTTTAAACATTTTTAACATTCTATCGGTTACTAAATAACCACCAACTACATTTATTGTTGCAAAAATTACTGCTAAAAAGCCAAATAATTTTGCAAGAAAAATATCTCCATGACCAGTACTTATAATAGCACCTATTATTGTTATACCAGAAATTGCATTTGAACCAGACATAAGTGGAGTATGTAAAGTAGGTGGCACTTTATTGATAAGTTCAAAACCAATAAAAATTGCTAATACAAAAATATAAATTAAAATAATAAGATTTCCAAAATCCATTTTATTCTCCTTAGTATTAATAGTTAGAAGTTTAACTATTTGATTTAACTAAATGGTTAAACTAATTAATTTAGTTGCACTAGTTTAGCAACTCTTTCATTTATAATTTTACCATCATATGTAACAAGAGCTGATGATAATATTTGATCTTGAATATCGATTTTTAAATTATTATCTTTATCTAATAGGTATTTCAATAAAGAATGAATATTCCTTGCAAATAATTCTGATGATACTTTTGGAACCAAAGATGGTAAGTTTTTATATCCAATTATTTTTACTCCATATTTTTCTGTGATTGTATCAATTTCTGATATTTCACAATTTCCGCCAAATTCAACAGCCATATCTAAAATTACAGAACCTTTTTTCATGTTTTTTACCATTTCTTCAGTAACAAGAACAGGAGCTTTTTTCCCCGGTATTAGTGCAGTTGTGATAACTACATCGGCTTCAGTAATTTTTTTGAAAAGTAATTCTTTTTGTTTTCTTAAGAATTCTTCAGATTGTTCTTTAGCGTAACCGCCTTCATCTTGCAAATTATCTTCTGCGGGCACTTCAATAAATTTAGCACCAAGAGATTCAACTTCTTGCTTTACTTGTGGTCTTACATCCGAAACTTCTACAATGGCACCTAATCTTTTAGCTGTTGCTATTGCTTGAAGTCCAGCCACACCTGCTCCTAAAACTACAACTTTAGCTGGAGTAATAGTTCCGGCTGCTGTCATCATTAATGGGAACATTTTATTTAGTTCGTTGGCACATAACAAAACTGCTTTGTAGCCAGAAATATTACTTTGTGAACTTAAAACATCCATACTTTGCGCAAGGGTTATTCGAGGTATTAAATCGAGTGCTAAAAGATTGATATTTTTTTCAGCTGCTAATTTTGCAGTTTCCGGATAGTTTAGAACAAAGGCAAGTGAAATCAGAAAAGAATCTTTTTTTATTAAATCAAGTTCGTGCTTTTGTAGAGTATTATCAAACAATGGCCTTTGGATTTTTATAGCAATATCGGTTTGATTTAATAATTCAATCTTATCTGTGATTATTTTCGCACCAGCAGAAATATAATCATCATTTAGAAATCCAGCTTCATAGCCTGCATTGTTTTGAACTAAAACAGTTATACCTGATTTGGTAAGTTTTTGAGTAACTTCTGGAGATAGAGCTACTCTTTTTTCGCCATTGTAAATTTCTTTCAAAACACCAATAACCAAAACAACCTCCGATTTCTTTATATACAAAAACAATAAATCGGAGGAAATAGTTCAAAAAAAAGCTCGGTTTCACCGAGCTTTTGTGTCTTATATTTTATGCTTTACCAGCACTACCTAATACATTAATGTTTTTATGTTTATATAATTCAATTAAAGCTGCTCTAGCTGGTCCAAGATATTGTCTTGGGTCAAAATGAGATGGATTTTCAGCAAAATGTTTTCTTACAGCAGCAGTGAATGCTAAGCGGCCATCAGAATCAATATTGATTTTGCATACAGAACTTGCAGCAGCTCTTCTTAGTTGATCTTCTGGAATGCCAACAGCATCTTCTAATTTTCCGCCATATTGATTTATAATTTTAACAGCTTCAACATTAACACTTGAAGCACCGTGCAATACGATTGGGAACCCTGGTAATCTTCTTTCAATTTCTTCTAAGATATCAAATCTTAATGGAGGAGGAACCAATACGCCGTCTTCAGTTCTTGTGCATTGTTCTGGTTTGAATTTATTAGCACCGTGAGATGTACCTATTGAGATAGCTAATGAATCGACGCCAGTTTTTTTAACGAAATCTTCAACTTGATCTGGATCTGTGTAAACTGATTTAGCGGCAACAACATCATCTTCGATACCAGCAAGTACTCCGAGTTCGCCTTCAACAGTAACATCATATTTGTGTGCATATTCAACAACTTGTGCAGTTAATTCAATATTTTTTTCATATGGATGATGAGAACCATCAATCATAACTGAAGAAAAACCAGAGTCAACACAGCTTTTACATAATTCAAAAGTATCGCCGTGGTCTAAGTGTAAAGCAATTGGAATTTTGTATCCGAGTTCTTCTGCGTATTTTACTGCACCTTCTGCTAAATATCTTAAAAGAGTTTGATTAGCATATTTCCTTGCACCAGATGATACTTGTAAAATTACAGGTGATTTTGTTTCAACGCAAGCAGTGATAATAGCTTGTAATTGTTCAAGGTTATTGAAATTGTAAGCAGGAACAGCATATTTGCCTTCCATAGCTTTCTTGAACATTTCCTTTGTATTAACTAAGCCTAAATCTTTGTAGGAAACCATAATTTAATCCCTTTATTTTGTGATTAAATACAAATGTATAAAAATTTAAAGAAAAATCAAAATATTTAATACTATTTAAATCTTTTTTCTTAAGATTAATGATAAATTTTTCAAATAACGTTCAGCTTTTTCATAATCAGTAAATTTTTTTTCCATTTCTTTGAATTCACTGTGATGAATATGTAGCCCTTTATTACTGGATTTCATTGGGTATTTTATGTGCAACATTTCGTGATACATAACATATTCCACTACAAATTTTGGTATATCTTTGTGAGATAAAACTGCTGATAGTGTTATTTGATACTTTAAAGGGTTAAATTCTCCAAATTTTGAATATGTTAATCTTTTATTCCATTTCAAAGTGGGCTTTTTTATTTCGTTATTAAAATATTTACAATTGATAGTATCAAAAAGTTCATTTAAATCGTAACCATCTTCGAAAATTTTGTTATGATTTGTGTGTGATAATAAAAATTTTTGGGCAAACTCTTTATATGAATTGCTTATCATAAATTGAGAAACTGCATCATCAGAAATTTTTTTATCTCTTTTTAGAATTTTATCGATAATATTTTCTATAATGGAATTTTCAGCAATAACAAAAGGGATATTTAACTCAATTGTTATTATAGTTTTGGAATATTTTAATTTCCAATTGTATTTGGATGGAAAAACCTTAACAAAGACAGAAGTATTTTGGTTGATAACTTTTTGTTTTACAGTTTCTTGTATGTATTTTATTTTACTTGCGAGTAAATCGAAATTATTTCTTTCGTTTATGTATTCAAGAAATTTTAAATTTAATTGTGTTGTTTCGGTCATCTGATCGTAGGAGATATTCTTTGATTTCAAATCGCTAAAAATTTGTTTATAAATTTTTTGTATCTGATTGTGGATATTTGATAATTTCGATGTATCGCTATTTAGGATAAAAAAAATATCGTTGTAAAAATTTGTTAATCCGCTTAAATGGAATTTCATATCTTCAACAAATAAATATTTAAATTGTAAAAATAAAAAAAAAAAACTAATTTTGTTATTGATGATTTGTAATATTTGAATTATTAAGAGTTAGGTTATGAAAAAAATAATACTTCTAATTGTTTTAGTTAATATTTGTTTAATTGCAACAGAGATAAAAAAAATTGCAATTCTTAATACTAATTTTGGTAAAATTGAAATTGAACTTTTCTCTAAATTATCTCCAATGACCGTCACAAATTTTTATAATCTTGCACAAATTGGATATTATAATGGTGTTATTTTCCATAGAATATCAAAAAATTTTGTAATACAAGCAGGAGATCCTACCTGTACCGGGGAAGGTGGTAAATCTATTTATGGTGCAAATTTTGAAGATGAAATTGATACTTTGCATCAAGTTTATAAAGAAGGTTATAAAAGAGGTATTGTTGCTATGGCAAATGCAGGGCCGAATACTAATTCATCTCAGTTTTTTATTATGCTTTCTGATAGGCCAAATATGCCTCGTAAATATACAATTTTTGGTAAAGTTTTCAAAGGAATGGATGTAGTTGATAAAATAGCATCCGTTGAAATAGATCAAAATAAACTTTATTTTAACCGTCCAACTGATGGCAAACCATTAAAAGATATTAAAATAATTTCAATAAATTTTAAAGATGTAAAATGAAAAGCACTACTTCAACCTTTAAATTGCAACCAATTTATTTTCTTGCAGGTGAAGATTTATACGCAATTGACGAAGCAATTACTGAGATTAGAAATCTTGAAAATTTAAAAGATTTATCCGAAATGGATGTTGAAGTTTTTAATTCCAAAAATGCTAATTTATCGGAAATTATTGATAGTGCTGATGAAATTTCTTTTTTAACATCTAACCGTTTGATTATTATAAAAGAGTTTAATAAAGTTTTTAGTCAATTGAAAAGAAAAAAGAATGATTTAAGAGAAAAATTTATTAGTTATATTCAAAATCCTTCATCATTTACATATATGATATTTGTTTTTCCCGAAAAACTTCCAAAGGATGATAAAACAACCAAAGAATTATTTGATTTACTCAAACAAAAAAATTACCTTTTTGAATTTAATCATTTAAAGGGTGATGCATTAAAAAAATGGATACAGGATGAATTTACAAAATACAATAAGTTTGTAGATATTGATATTGCATCAACTATTGTTGAACTTGCTGGCGAAGAAAGATTTAATTTAAAAAATGAAATTGATAAAATCATTAATTATTGCACTGACAAAGAAAAGATTGAATTAAAAGATATTATTAAAATTGTTGCTGCTGGAAAAGAATATTCTATATTTGATTTGCAAAAAGCTATTTCTGATAAAAATGCTGCAAAAGCAATGGAAATATCCAGGCACTTAATTCAATTTGGAACTGAGCCGCTTGTTATTATTACAATGTTAAATAAATACTTTTTGACACTTTTATATCTAATGGAATTAAAAAACGTTGAGAAAGATAATACACAGTTAGCACGAAAACTGGAAATACATCCTTATTTCTTGCCAGAGTATTTAAAAGCATTAAATAATTTTAATTTTGATAAATTAAAACAAATTTTCAATTTTTTATTAGAAGCAGATAAGGGAATAAAAACAAGCACAATGGATAAATCAACAGCTATAACTATGTTATTAGCAATAATTTTTGAAAACTAAATCAGAGAGAAAAAATGGATAGAGTAATTGTAGAAATTATCGGTTATTTTGCTTCAATTACAGTTGCAGTTTCACTTTCAATGAGTAACTTGCTTTGGCTTAGAATTTTAAATTTAATTGGTGCATTTGCTTTTACAGTTTATGGATTAATTAATAGTGTGTATCCTGTTGCTGCAGTTAATGGATATATTACAATTATTGATATTTATTATCTTTTTCAGATGAGAAAAACAGAAAACTTTTTCGATATTCTTGAAATTCAACCAGATAATGTATACTTGAAGAAGTTTGTTGATTTTTATTTGAATGATATCAAAAAATATTTTAATGATTTTTCATTAGAAGTAGCACAAAAAAATAACTCTGTAATTCTTTTAAGAAATTTGCAGCCAGCTGGATTATTTGTATATACCAAAACAAATGAAATAACTGCAGAAATTTTACTCGATTATGTTATTCCAGCTTATAGAGATTTGAAAAATGCACAGTTTTTATTTTCAAAACAAAACAAATTTTTTGTAGAGCACAATATAAAAGAATTAACTATAAAAACTTATAACCAAAAACATATAGAATATTTGAAAAAATTAGAATTTACTCAATTAGAAGACGGATTGTATCACAAAAAGATTAGATAAATGAGAAATATAATAAAAGTAATATCTGTAGTTTTAATTTTCATTATACTGATAGCTTTTTTAGGTTATATATATGGGCTAATTTTTATCAAAAACACATATCCAGAGTATAACGGTGAAGTAATTACTAAAAATATAAGTCAGAATATCAGTGTAAAGTTTGATAGGTTTGCACATCCAGAAATACAGGCGGCAAATGACGTAGATGCAGCTTATGCTCTCGGATATGTTCATGCCAGTGAAAGATTATTCCAGATGGATTTGATGTTAAGAACTGGTCTTGGTATGTTGAGTGAGGCTTTTGGAGATTCTACTGTTGCAATCGACATATTTTTTAGAACCATTGGCATCAAAGATGTTGCTATAAAAAGTTACGAGCTTTTACCATATGATTATCAAAAATATTTAATTGCTTATACAAAAGGGGTTAATGATTATATCAATTCAAATAATAAAAAACTCTCAATAGAATTTAATATTTTTGCTTATCGACCATTAAAATGGAAGCCATACTATCCAATTATTATATCCAAATTGGTAGCTTGGGAAATGAATTTAAGTTGGTGGTCTGATATTATTTTGACTAAGATGTATTTAAAAATGGGAGAAAAAGCAAAGTATTTTATACTTGATGAAAATTATGGTATAGCTAATTTAAAATCGGATACAACAATAATAAAATCGCAGCAAATTACATCCAACATTGTTGAGATTGATTACAAAGTAAGAAAAATACTGGGGTTTGATGCTATTCATATTGGCTCTAATAATTGGGTTATTTCTGCAAATAAAAGCGCTACAGGTAAGCCAATTTTATGTAACGATCCACATTTAGTATTACGAAACCCAAATTTTTTCTATTTTGCATCAATAAAAACTCCAACATGGAATGTTAAGGGTTATACAATTCCTGGAATTCCAGCTGTCATTGTTGGAACAAATAATTCCATAGCGTGGGCAATTACAAATTTAATGTTAGATGATTGCGATTTTTATCTAGAAAATATTGATTGGCAAAAGAATACTTATAATGTTGATGGTAAGGATAGAAATTTATTTACATCGATTGATACAATCAAAATGTTGAAAAAAAATTACATATTTACCAAATATTATACACATCGTGGACCAGTTATTTCTCAACTTGCTAAATATAATGAATTTGTTGCTGGTTTTAAAGGAGAAAATATTGCTGATTTAAGTATAAGATGGACCGGACTAATTCCTTCTACTGAATTTAAAACACTAATTGATATTAATAAATCAAGAAATTTTTCGGACTTCAAAAGATCTTTTACAGGTTATGTATCACCTGGACAAAATTATGTATATGCAGATGTTACTGGTAATATAGGCTATATTATGGCTGGAAAAATTCCAATTAGGGCAACAAATTCTACAACCATTGCTTTTGATGGAAGAGTATCTGCAAATGATTGGAAAGGATTTGTTCCAGATGACCAAATGCCATTTTTATTTAATCCGCCAGAAGGTTTTATCGCAACAGCAAATAATAAGGTAATTAAATCTTTTAATTATCATATAACAAATTTTTGGGAACCAGATTCACGTATTAAAAGAATTGAACAACTCTTAAAATCAAAAGATAAGCATAGTATCGAAGATTGTATAATTTATCAAAATGATATTATTTCTCCGTATGCATTAGAATTGAAAGATTATATTTTAAATGCATTTAATGGATATAAAATAAAAGATAATAATTTAAAAATTGCACTTGAGCTTTTAGCTGCATGGGATGGTTCTATTGATAAAGATTTGCAATCACCATTGATATTTCACACTTTTCTAAATGTTTTTATCGAGAAAACATTAAAAGATGATTTAGGAGATGGTTTTTACAATGAATATGTTTTCCTTGCTAATATGCCGTTACGTTTAATACAAAAGCTGTGCAGAGATGGGAATTCAATACTATTTGATAATATTGAGACTAAAAATATTGAAGATAGAGATTTTATTATAAGAGAAAGCATGGCAAAAGCTATAGAATTATTAACAGAAGAATTTGGAGCTGAACTTGCACTGTGGCAATGGGGAAAAAAACATACAATTTCGCCAAGACATTTATTTGAACTTAAGAATAAATTTATGTCATTTGTTATAAAAACTCCAGAATATCCTGTAAATGGTGATGGAACTACATTATTTAATACTGAGTATTTATTCAACAGTGATTTTAAAGCTAAAATATCTCCAGCATTTAAACTAATTTATGATTTTTCAAAAAATAAGATGTATGTAAGTGTTCCAGGAGGGCAATCTGGATATTTATTAAGTGAACAAAATTTAAATCAATTTGAAAACTTTATCAATGGCAAATACACAGTTGTAAATTTTGGTAATTATAATCTGGGAGAAATCAAATTTTTTAAAAAATAATTGTTTCTTTTTTTTAGAAAATTTTGTATATTAGAATAGTATTTTTATAAAATTTAGCCATCTCCTACAAGCAAATGAGATGGCGATTTTTTTTGTTTAATTTAAATAACGGAGTTAATAAAATGGCAGAGGGTCCAGTATATTTAACAAAAGAAAGAATTCTTGAAATAGAAAATGAGCTAAAACACCTTAAAACAGTAGGAAGAGAAGAAATAGCTCAAAGAATAGCAGAAGCTAGATTATACGGAGATCTTTCTGAAAATGCTGAATATGATGCGGCAAAAGAGGCTCAAGGCTTACATGAATTAAAAATATCTAAATTAGAAAATCTTTTATCCAGAGCTGTTGTAATAGATACATCTAAATTTCCAGAAGATGAAGTTCATATTTTATCAAAAGTAACTGTTTTGAATAAGAAGAACAATAAAGAATATACTTACATATTAGTTTCAGAAGAAGAAGCTGATTTTCAAGCTGGAAAAATTTCAATCACATCTCCTGTTGGTAAAGGATTATTAGGAAAAAAAGTTAATGAAGATGTTCAGGTAAAAGCTCCAGCAGGAATAATTGAATATAAAATTATTAAAGTAGAAAATATATAAGTGTAAGAAAATTGAATGATGAATCTTACATAAAACTAGCTTTAGAGTTAGCTAAAAAAGGAAAAGGAAACGTAAGTCCTAATCCTTTAGTCGGATGTGTAATAGTAAAAGATAATAATATTATTGGTGCGGGCTATCATGAATTTTATGGTGGTCCGCATGCAGAAGTTAATGCAATTAATAATGCTAAATGTAGTTTAGAAGGTTCTACTCTTTATGTAAATCTTGAGCCTTGCGTTCATTATGGGAAAACCCCTCCTTGTGTTGATAAAATAATTGAAAATAAAATAAAAAGAGTTGTTGTAGGTGTTTTAGATCCAAATCCGCTTGTAAGTGGTAAAGGAGTTGAAAAATTAAAAGAAGCGGGAATAGAAGTAGAAGTTGGTGTTTGTAGAGAGGAAGCACAATTCTTAAATAGGTTCTTTTTTAAATCTATATCTCAAAATATTCCTTATGTAACATTAAAAATAGCCCAGACTTTAGATGGAAAAATTGCCGATATAAATAATGATTCTTTTTGGATATCATCTGCATCTTCAAGAAGATTTGTCCATAAACTTAGAAGTGAATATGATGCTGTATTGGTTGGTTCCAATACTGTAGAAATTGATAATCCACAATTGACTGTTAGGTTAACAGAAGGAAGAAATCCCAAAAGAATTATCGTGGATACTAAATTAAAAATTGAACTTGATAGAACTATTTTTACTAAGGATACTGATAATATTATTATTATTCATTCTAAAAAAGTAAATAAAATACAAAAAAATAAAATTAGAAAGCTCAAAGAAAAAAATATAACTCTTATACCAGTAAGAGAAAATAAAGATGGAACATTAAACCTAAAAGAAGCTTTAGTTAAACTTGGTAAATTAAAAATCACTTCTATTCTTGTTGAGGGTGGTCAAAAAATTTTTACTTACTTTGTAAAAAATAAGCTCTACGATGATATTATAACATTTGTAAGCCCAAAAATTTTAGGCGAAGGAACATCGATTTTTGGTAATTTAAATATTAAGAATATCAGGAGAGCTATCACACACAAAATCTCCCATTTTGAAAAAATTGGTGATGATTTAATGATTGTTTTAAGAAGGTAATCTATGTTTACTGGATTAATAGAAGAAATTGGTAAGGTTATTAAAATACAAAAAGTAATTAATGGTGTTGAGTATACAATCTCATGCTCAAAAGTGTTAGAAAATATAGAAATTGGCGATAGTATTGCTGTTAATGGAGTATGTCAGACAGTTACAAAATTTGATAATAATTCTTTTACTGTGTTTGCAGTTGAAGAAACTCTCTTAAAAACTACATTAAAAAATCTTTCCATAAATCAATTTGTTAATTTAGAAACCTCACTAACACTAAATAAAAAAATCGGTGGCCATATAGTTTATGGGCACGTTGATACTACTGGTCAAATTGTTAATATCCAGAATAACAGTAGCGAAGTATTATTATCAATTCAATTTGATAGAGAATATTCAAAGTATCTCATTCACGTTGGTTCTATAGCTATCGATGGGGTTAGTTTAACAATTGCAAAACTTGATGACAATAATTTTACTGTTGCAATTATACCGCATACTTTCGAAAATACAATTTTCAAATTTTATAAAAAATATGATTTTGTAAATCTTGAGTTTGATGTTATAGGTAAGTATGTCGAAAAACAATTAGGAAAGGTCGAAAATAAAAGCAAGATTACAGAAGAGTGGCTTAAACAACATGGCTTTTAAATGGAAAATTTTCTCAAAGAAAAGTTCTTAAATTTCAATAAAAAGTATCAATTAATCCTACCTAAAGATAAAATATTAATTGCTTTGAGTGGTGGTGCAGATTCAGTTTTTCTTTTGCATATTTTAAATGAATTTAAAGATTGTTTAGAAATAGATATTTCTGCTATTCATATCAACCATAATTTACGAGATACTGCTAAAAGAGATGAAAACTTTTGTGTTGAATTATGCCAAAACTTATATATCCCATTAAAAGTTATAAATATTGATGTCATAAAATATAAACAAGAGACCAAAACATCTGTAGAAGAGGCTGCTAGAATTTTAAGATATAAAAGTTTCGAGAATACCGCTAAAAAATTTAACTGCAATAAAATTGCTACAGCACACAATTTAAATGATAATACCGAAACAGTGTTACTCAATTTAATTAAAGGTGCTGGTATTGATGGGTTAAAAGGAATACCTGTTTATAGAAATAATATTATAAGGCCAATTCTTAATTTTTCTAAAAATGAAATTTTACAGTATCTTGAAAAAAATAAAATTGCTTATGTAACAGATGAAACTAATTTTGATAACTTGTATCAAAGAAATTATTTGAGAAATGAAATAATTCCTAAAATAAAAAATGAATTAAATCCACGCTTCGACAATGCAATATTTAATCTTTCTAAAAATATTGAGATTGATTTTGAAGATATTATAGATTATGAATTTTACGAAAATGCATTGTTTATTAAAAAAAATTATTGGAATAGTTTACAAATAAAAAGAATTATCAAAAAGAAGCTAAATTTAGAACTTAATTCCAAACATCTTGATAGTTTATTCGCTCTTATAAATTCCAAAGTATCTAAAACCTTGAGTTTACCCGACGGTTTCATTGCACTCAATGATAGAGAATATATTGTTATTTATAAAGATTTTATTTATGACAAAAATGAAGTATTTCTGATAGGTTTTAAAAATTTTTTCTTAGATACAAATTTTTTTGATATTTTTGTAAATATAATTGATATAAATGATGTTAATATAAATAACAAGAAAGATAACGAAGAATATATTGATTTTGATAAAATTGAAAGCAGGAATTTAGTTGTAAGACGCTGGGGAATCGATGATTTTTTCTTTCCTTTAGGATCAAAAGGTAAACAAAAAATTTCTGATTTTTTAAATAATATAAAAGTACCAATTATCCAGAAAAAAAATATCTGGGTGTTGGCAGATAAGCATAACATTATTGCTGTGCTTGGTTATAGAATAGATAACCGTTATAAAATTAATGATGAAACAAAAAAGGTGTTAAAAATATGTTACAACCGAAAAACAAAACTATAACTATCGGAGATGATGTTTTTGAAATTTATATTAGTGACGAACAACTTCAGAAGAGGATAAAAGAAGTTGCAGAAATTATTTGTAATGATTATAAGGATACTGTTCCTGTATTTATTTGTACTTTAAATGGTGCTTTTATGTTTATGAGTGATTTAATGAAAAATATAACTATTGAATGTGAAGTAGATTTCTTAAAGCTTTCCAGCTATGGAGATGCTAAACTTTCCTCGGGCAATGTAAAATTGTTAAAAAATATTGACTGCAAAATAGAAGGTAGGGACGTTATTGTTGTTGAAGATATTGTTGATACCGGGCTTTCGTGGAAGTACATGAAAGATTTGTTGTTAGGGTTAAAGCCAAAAAGTTTAAAGATAGTTTCTCTACTTGTAAAGCGAGAAGCAATTAAATATGTCGTTAATATTGATTATTATTGTTTCGATATCCCTAACAAATTTGTTATTGGTTACGGGTTGGATTTAGCACAAAAATATAGAAATTTACCTGAAATTTATCAATTAAAAAGTGGTAGTTAGTTATGGAAAACAAGAAAAAAGATAAGAAAATGGAAAACAAAGAGCAACAAAAAATAAAGCGTCCAAGAAAAAAATTGACATCCAATCAAGATCCAAATAATCAAAATTATGATTGGAATAAAATAATAAAAAGTGTGGTCAGTTGGGGATTAGTTATCCTTGCTGCAGTTGTTTTTTTGCAGCTTAGTAGTGATGGTTCATCAGGGTATAATATAAGTTATGAACAATATAAACAATTGTTAAATGAAGATAAAATTGCATATTTAAGAATTGAAAAATCCGATTTGAACGACTATACAGTTTACGGTAAATTAAAAGAAGATACTCAAATAAGTGTACAGAAAAATAAAAAATTAAAAATAAATCGTTTCCAATTGTTTTTGCCTGAACCTGTTTTGGCAGAAGAGAAAAATATATGGTCAGAGAAAAAAATTGGTTATACTTTTGAAAAAGTATCAAACCAGTGGCTTAATTTATTTTATACAATCATTCCATGGGCTTTATTAATCTTTTTTTGGTTTTTCTTGATGAGAAGAATGCAAGGAGGAGGAGCTGGTTCTAAAGGGTTGTTTACATTTGGACAAAGTAGAGCAAGATTAATAAACAATAGCCAGAATAAAGTTACTTTTCAAGATGTAGCTGGTGCAGATGAAGCAAAAGTAGAATTACAAGAAATAATTGAATTTTTAAGAGAGCCAGAAAAATTCCAGAAATTAGGTGGGAAAATACCTAAGGGCGTATTGTTGTTAGGACCTCCCGGAACAGGCAAAACATTGCTAGGTAGAGCAGTTGCAGGGGAGGCTGGAGTTCCATTCTTTACTATAAGTGGTGCTGATTTTGTTGAAATGTTTGTAGGAGTAGGTGCTAGCCGTGTAAGAGATTTATTTGAACAAGCAAAAAAGAATGCTCCTTGTATAGTATTTATTGACGAAATTGATGCTGTTGGGCGACAAAGAGGAGCAGGGCTTGGTGGCGGGCATGATGAAAGAGAACAAACATTAAATCAATTACTTGTTGAAATGGACGGTTTTGAACAAAACTCTGGTGTGATTGTTATGGCTGCAACTAATAGACCAGATGTTTTAGATCCTGCATTATTAAGACCAGGTAGATTTGATAGGCAAGTTGTTGTCGATAGACCAGATGTTAAAGGTCGAGAAGGAATACTTAAAGTTCACACTAAAAAAGTTCCTTTAGATTCTGATGTTGATATAAAAATTCTTGCTAAAGGTACACCAGGGCTTTCTGGAGCAGACTTAGCTAATTTAGTAAATGAGGCAGCATTACTAGCCGCTAGAAAAAATAAAACTAAAGTTTCAATGAGTGATTTTGAGGAAGCTAAAGATAAAGTTATGATGGGCGTAGAAAGGAAAAGTATGATTATGTCTGAACAAGAAAAGAAAACAACAGCATATCATGAATGTGGACATGTTTTAGTTGCTAAATTAATTCCAGAAAGTGATCCTGTACACAAAGTTACAATTATTCCAAGAGGTCGTGCACTTGGCGTTACAACATATTTACCAATGGATGAAAGACACTCATATAGTAAAAAATATATCGAAGCACATCTTGCTAGCCTATTAGGTGGTAGAGCTGCTGAGCTAATAGTTTTTGGTGAGTTTAATACGGGCGCACAAAATGATATTGAAAGAGCTACTAAACTTGCTAAAAAAATGGTTTGCGAATGGGGTATGAGTGAAAAACTTGGTCCTTTAGCTTATGGCTCTCGTGAAGAAGAAATTTTCCTTGGTAGAGAAATTACTAAACATAAAGATTATAGTGAAAAGACAGCTGAAGCTATTGATGCTGAAGTTAAGCGAATTGTAGATGATGCTATGAATAGAGCTATGACTTTGTTAAAGGAAAATATAGATACTCTACATCGTTTAGCTAAATATTTATTAGAAAGAGAAATTCTTGATGCTGAAGAAATTGATGCAATTATTAAAGGTGAAGAATTGCCAGAAAATAATAATTCTAAATCTATTAAATCAAGTGAAAGTGAAGAATTACCTGAACATGTTAAAGAACTTTTAGAAAAAAGGAAAAAAGAAAAAGAAACAAGTAATACTGAAAATACCGTTGAAAATAATTCTGAAAATAATAGTGATGAGAATAAAGAACAGGAATAAATTTGCATTATGATTGGACAAATTCAAAATATTGATTACAGAAGTGAAGTTTTGAGAAAGTTAATTCATCTTACATCTTTACTAATCCCTATTATTTATTGGTTCATACCAAAAGATATTGCTCTGTATATTCTAGTACCTATGACAATATTTGCTGTATTTATGGATATTGGACGGTTTTACATTCCCTTCATTAGAAGATTTGTTAATTATGTATTCGGCTTTATGTTAAGAGAGCATGAAAAAGATCTTACTAAACGAAATTTAAACGGTGCTTCTTATGTTTTGCTTTCTGCTGTTTTATGTGTTGCTATTTTTCCTAAAATAATTTTTGTTACTGCATTTTCAATTCTTATTGTTTCTGATACAATGGCGGCATTGATAGGAAGAAGATTTGGTAAAACTAAATTTTTAATGAAAAGTTTAGAAGGTAGTTTGGCTTTTTTTGTTTCTGCTATGGTGGTTGTTTTATTATCTCCAAAAGTTAGATATTCTATAGATGAATATATTATTGGTTTTATTGCTGGTTTTTTGGCAATGATAGCTGAAAATATTTCTTATGGTTGGGCAGATGATAATTTTTTAATTCCACTAACAGCTGGTTTTACTATTTGGGGACTGTATTTATTGGTAGGAATAGCTTTATAATTAAGTTATTATTTAAAAAACAATTTTTCGAAATAAATATTACAAAATATTAAAAAAAACGGCTGCCATAATTATAGCAGCCGTTTTTTATTAGTATTGTTAAAAAATTATAATCTTCAAAATTTATATTTGAAAATTACATTCCTATGATATATAATAAGTTTGTCTTTTAATCGCAATTGCTCTTTCAAATAAACTAACATATTCTTTAGCACTTTTATCCCATGAAAAATCTTGTTGCATTGCAAATTTTTGCATTTGCTTATAATGATGTTTTCTATCATAATATGTACTAACGGCCCATCCAACTGTATAATAAACAGCGTTTTGATCAATTGCATGGAATTTAAAACCAGTTCCATTTCCTGTTTCTTCATCGTATTGAATAACTGTATCTTCTAATCCTCCAGTTGCACGAACTATTGGCAAAGTTCCATATTTTAGCGAATAAATTTGATTTAGCCCACAAGGTTCATATATGGATGGCATCAGGAAGAAGTCTGAACCTGCTTCAATTAAATGTGCTAATCTTTCGTTATATCCAATGTAAGAGGCAATTTTCCCCGGATATTTTGCTGGTAAATGTCCAAAGTAAGATTCTAATCCTTTATCTCCAGAGCCTAAAATAGCAAACTGAACAACCATATCTTTAATAATTTTTTCAATTGTTCCAAATAATAAGTGTAAACCTTTTTGGTGTGCAAATCTAGATACAATACCAATAATAGGTATATTATCATTGACTTCGAGCAAGAATTGCTCTTGTAAAACTTTTTTATTTATTGCTTTTTTATCAATTTTATTGATGTTATATTGCATCGGAATGTAAGTATCTGTTTCAGGGTTCCAGTGTTCATAATCAACACCATTTAGAATGCCAACATATCTATCGCCTTTTTTAGCTAAATATGAATGCAGTCCATGAGAACCGAGTTCAGTTAAAGTTTCTTTTGCATAAGTTGGGCTAACAGTATTAACAACATCAGCGAAAAATATACCACCTTTGAGTAAGTTAATACCGCCAAAATCTTCAAAGGCATTAGCGTGGTAGTTTTCCCAACCTAAACCAAGATAATCGTAACCAAAAGTTGAATATTTACCTTGATAACCAATGTTATGAATTGTTAAAACAGAGGCAGCATTAGCAAGGTATGGATTATTCCAGTGCCATGTTTTTACATAACAAGCACCAGGTGCTGTTTGCCAATCATGGAAACTAAAAATATCAACATGAATTTTGTTATCGATACAAAATTGTAAAGCAGCACGTGTAAAGAAACAAAATCTTTGTGGATTATCAAGATAATCATTCATTTGATTATCACAGTAAAATCCTTCACGATTAAAATAAGCATCAAATTCTATAAAATATACATCAATGTCTTGGGGTAAAGATGATTTCCAGACACTGCACCACTCTAATTTATTCCCCATCCAGACACCTAATAAATCTTGATATTTTACAAGATTGTACTTGTTAATATCAATACTTTGATATTTTGGAATAATTACAATAGGATTATGACCTAATTTTTTTAATGCTATAGGTAAAGCACCTACAACATCAGCTAAACCACCAGTTTTTGCAAAAGGATGGCATTCGGAAGCGATAAAAACAATATTCATATATTACACCTTTTATGATTTACTATTGGGTAAAGTGATTGTAAAAATAGTTCCTTTGTTTAACTCGCTGTGTACACTAATTGTCCCATTATTTTTTTCGACAAAATCTTTAACTAAAATTAAACCTAAACCAGTACCTGTTTCTCCATTTGTGCCAGTTGTTGAACGTGATTTTTCTATTACAAATAATTTTTCTAATTTATCTTTGGGAATACCTACACCTGTATCTGCTATTTGTATAATTGTTTGATCTTTATCAGTTTTGGCTTTAATACTTATTTGTCCTGAAATAGGAGTAAATTTTATTGCGTTAGAAATTATATTTCGTAAAATTGTATTTAACATATTATAATCAGCATAAACATATGTATTGGGTTCGATATCAACAGAAATTCTGATTTGTAAATTATTTGCTTGTAAGATTAGATAGTTTAGAACATCGTTAATAATTTTTTCTGTATTTATAATAGCAGGATTTATTGATATTTGTCCTGTATTTGCACGTGACCATTCTAATAAATCTATAAGTAAATTATACAAAGAGTTTGATGTATTTTTAATTAGATGTAGGTTATCAAATAATTCTCTTTCACTAAATTTTTATGATTATTAATCATCATTTCTGAAATATTTTTAACAGCGGATATAGGATTTTTTAAGTCGTGTGCAATAATATTGAGATATTTATCTTTATTTTTCAATTCATCTTCGTAATTAATTTTAACATCTTCTAATGTATTTTCAAGTTCTAATACTCTTTTATAAGTATTTGAATATAATTTTTTATATTTAATATAGAAAAAAATGGATATGATTACTAAAACGACAAAGATAGTTATTGTAGTATATAAAAATATTTTGTAGAACTTAATCTCATTGTTAAGCTGTAATTCTTTAATACTTGCATATTGGTTATAATAATAGTAGACATCTTTTAAGGAATTTTGATTAAGTAGTGTATCTTTAGCTAAAAGATGATAATTTAAATAATAAAACGCATTTTGGTAATCTTTTTTATTGTAATAATAATTATAAAGTGTTTTTGTGATATTCATTATACCTTTCCAGTATGATATATCACTGGCTTTTACTAAGGCTTCTTTAGCATATTGGATAGCTTTATCGGGTTTGTTTATTTGAAAATAGTAATTTGAAAAAGCTTCTAGCATATCAGTAGATAATCTTGGCAATTTTATTTTTTGAGCATAAATCTGAAGTTTAACGAGTAAATATGCTACGGAATCTAGGTTATTAATTTTTAAGTAAGAATTTATTAAATTTCTATAGGTGGCTGCAATATTAACGGAATCGTTACTTTTTAATCTCAAAGAAAGTGATTTATGAAGATAATTAATAGAATTTCTATATTCGCCCTTTTCATAATAATATAAACCTAATTGATTATATACATAGCCAAGTCCATTAATATTGTTTATATTTGTAAAAACCTTTTCTGCTTGTTCAAAATAATATTTGCTACCTTGATACTCACGAACTGAATACAGAATTTCGCCCGTATTATTATAAGCAAACCCCAACTCTACTTTATTATTTAAAGAATTGGCATAAGACAGTGCTTTAGAAAAAGAAGCTTGAGCAAAACCATAATTCCCCAGATTTCTATAAATTATACCTAAATAATTATATAATTTGGGTAATATATAGGTATATTGATTATTTTCGGCGTTTGAAATAGTATGATATAGTAATTTTAATGATAATTTAGGGTTTTTTCCGCGATTTTCCCACGCTACTTTCGTTAAATATTCATTTGCTTCTTCAATATTTTTATTAGAGGCAACAATTAATATGCTATCAAAAAGATATTCGATATTTTTATTTTGGCTAAATACTAACTGATTAAAAAATATGATTAAGCAAAATAATTTAATTGTTCTATCCATGTTTTTCAATAAACTCTTTTACTTTATCAACATTATTTGAAGAACCAATAAAAATTGGCACTCTTTGGTGTAAATCAGTAGGTTTGATTTCCAATATTCTATTTTTTCCATCTATAGCTTTTCCGCCAGCTGCTTCTACGATAAAAGCAAGTGGATTACATTCATAAACTAAACGCAATTTTCCATTTGGGTTTTTGGTTGTAGCTGGATACATAAATATTCCGCCATAATGAATTATTCTGTGGACATCTGCAACCATTGTGCCTATATATCTTGATGTATAAGGTCTATTTGTTTTTTTATCGTTTTCTTTTACCCAATCTATGTATTTTTGAACACCTTTTGAAAACATATGATAATAACCTTCATTAACACTATACTGATTAGATGTTTCCGGAATTTTAACATTAATGTATGTATGTAAAAATTCGCCTAAGGTTGTATCTAAAGTAAAGCCATTGACACCGTGTCCGCTTGTATACATCAAAATTGTACTAGAACCATATATAACATAACCTGCAACAACTTGTTCAATACCGGGCTGTAATAAATCTTCCATTGTACTTACTTCGTTGTTTGGGCTTTTTCTTTTGTAAATAGAAAAAATTGTACCAATGGAAATACCTGCTTCAATATTTGATGAGCCATCTAAGGGGTCAAATACAAGAACATATTTACCTTGATTGTTACCAGATGTAATATGAATTGCCCCCTGATTTTCTTCTGAACCAAGTGCACATAATTGCCCAGTTGAAATAGCTGCATTAATAAGAGTTTCATTGGCAAACTTATCAAGTTTTTTTACTGCTTCACCATGTACATTATTGGAGCCAACATAGCCAAAAATATCATTAATACCAGCTCTTCTTACTTCATTAGAAATAACTTTAAAAGCTAATCCTAATTTGTAAAGAAGATTGGAAAGCTCACCTGTTGCATCTGGGTGATATTGTTGTTCTGTTAATATGTGGTTATCTAGAGTGTTTAAGTAACTAATCATGTTTTTGCCCTTTAATTTAATAAAATTAGATTGTTTCTATCTATTATTTCATCATAAACAAACCATTTAAATAATTTTTGAATTTCTTTAGTTTTCATTTGTTTAACTTTTTGAATTTGTTCAGATGAATAATAAACTAATCCTTTAGCTATTAATTGCATATTGAAGTTGTAAACAGCTATTAAATCACCTTCATTAAAAGTGCCAATTGTATTAATAACGCCAACTGGTAAAATGCTGACATGTTTTTTTATCAGTGCATTATAAGCTCCATCGTCAATTATAATTCCACCTTTGAGTTTTTTGTTGAACTTTAACCATCTTTTCTTAGCAGGAACTTTTAACTTTTTAGGTTTTATGAATGTTCCAATATCGTCTCCATTAAGAATTTCTTTTAATCTTGGATTTGTACCCAATGCTATTATGCAAGAAATACCCGAATCAATTGCATTTTTGGCTGCTGTAATTTTACTTGTCATACCGCCAAGAGAAAAATCGTTTTTGGAATCACTTATCATATTATATATTTTAGAATCAATATTTTCTATAAATGTTAATCTTTTTGCTGATTTATCTAATTTAGGATTTTTATCGTAAATTCCATCTGTATCTGTATAGAGAATAAGTAAATCTGCATCCAACATTGAAGCAGTAATTGATGATAGTGTATCATTATCTCCAAATTTTAACTCATCTACAGCGAGTGAATCATTTTCATTAACAATTGGAATTACACCATATTTTAATAGTGTATTAAATGTATCTCTTGCATAAAGAAATCTTTGTCTGTTTTGAATAACATCATATGTTAATAGAATTTGCCCTACAGTGATATTATATTTTTCAAAAATATCAGCCCACATATTCATTAAAAGATTTTGTCCAATTGAGGCTAATGCCTGGATTTTATTCAACTCTTTTGGTCGTTTATTTAAATTTAATTTTTGCAATCCTAAACCTACAGCACCAGAAGATACTATAACTATTTCATAACCTTGATTTTTAAGTTCTACTACATCATTTATAAATTTTTGGAAATTTTCTTTATCACTTTCTTTATTTGAAAGTATTACTTTTGTCCCAAATTTTATAACAATTCTTTTAATATTACTAAGATATTTTTTTCTATTCTGCATAATTTTAAAAATATTATTCTTAAAAAAATTTTTTTTTACACTAAATTATTATTATTTTTAATAAATATCAATAGTAAATAGTAAAAATGTTAAGAAATTTTGTATTTTTTATTGTTATTTTGTGTAATATCTTAATATATTCTCAAATTATCATTGATACAAGTTTTGAAGCTGCTAATTTATCTTCCCTTAAAATTTATAAAATTGGTAAAAAAACTAAATCTAATGATTTTCGTATTGATGTTATGTCAAAATTAGATCCTGCCAATCCAGTTGATACTGCTCTAAAACCAAGTTCAAGATGGTTTTATTTTGGTATTGAAAATATTAAGAACAACAAATTATACTTCAATTTTATCAATTCAGATCCTGCTTTGCCTTTTTATTCTTATGATAACATTAATTTCAAGAGAATGCAACTTGATAAAAAGAAAAACTCATTTTATATAACTCCAAGCAAAAATAAGGTATATGTTTCTTACTTTATTCCATTTACTCATTCAAATTTATATAACACGGAAAAAGTTTTATTGAAAAGTAAATTCATAAAAATCGATACAATTGGTTTTTCTTATTCAAATTTACCAATTAAATTATATAAAATAACAAACTTTAAGAAACCAGATAGCATTAAAAAAAGAGTATGGATACATTCCAGAATACACACATCCGAGTCACCAGCTTCTTTTCTTGTTGATGAAATGATAAAACTTTTAGTTTCTAATTCAAGTTATTATCATCAAATGCTTGATAATATCATTTTTTATGTTGTCCCTTTTGCAAATCCAGATGGAGTAAAATACGGGCTTTCAAGGTCTAATTTACAAGGTATTAATCTGGAAATTAATTGGGATAAGCCAGATAGCCTAACAGCAATTGAAATTAAATACTTAAAGGAAAAATTTTTACATTTAAACTCACAAAAGAAATTTGATATTGTTTTTAATTCCCATTCTCAAGTGCGTAATAGGGTTACATATTGGTTTCATAAACCGGATAGTACAAGTATAAATAAAGAATTACACAAAAAACAGTTATTACTTGGTTATCTTGGCACTGATGATAAATATTTTTATCCGCCATTTGATCAATTTTCATATATCAAACCAAGATATATTGAAGGGCAAAATTGGCTAATTAATGGAGATACCACTGTTGCATTAACTTTTGAAACAAGTTATGGATATTATTTAGATGGTTTTTACGGTGAAAAAGTTGATATCAAAAATATAAATAAAATTGCAAAAAACATTTTATACTCTTTTAACGATTATTTAATGATACCTAACAAGCACCGTTTTGTCATTGACAATGATACTACTAATGGTATCAATAATTACAATTATTATTATTTTGGGAAAAATTACTTACTAAAAAATAAAGGCGATAAGGTAACATATAATTTATCTGAAAATTTAACTGGAAATTATAAAATTTATAAATGGGATGTTGATAAAAATGGTTTTTATAAATGGATATTTAAACAAAAAATTGCCCTAAAAAATGGCAATCAAACGATTACTTTTAATGTAAAAGATGATAATGAATTTTGGGATGCGATTTTACTTGTAAAAAATTAAAATTCTAAATTATGCAGGATATTTAGCAACAAAGTTCCAACCTGATTTAATGTTTCTTTTGATATATTCGAAATATCATCCTTCATAGTATGCCAGTAGTGCCTTCTTGGATTGTTATCCTGATGTCCAATCAAACTTGCGTCTATTATGTCAATGGATTTAATTCCTACTCTATTTAATGGTAAATGGTCATCAATAATTTCTTGTCCGATATCATCAACAAAGCAAGTTAGATTTAGCTCCCTGGCTCTATTCCATACTAAATTAGTGAAATCTTCTGTGTATTGAAGTGAAAATTTTTCCTTCTTAAAAACAGCTTCTTCATCTCCCACCATATCGAGCAGTATTGCGTATTTATAAATTTCCGGATTTTCTAAAGATGTAGCAAAGTACTGAGAACCTAAACAATAGTTTTCAATATCAAGTTTTCCGCCATAATCTTCGCCATCAAAAAATATAATATCAATGCCGTAATTTAAATTTAAATTTTTTATATGGCTTGCAATTTCCAGAAGTACAGCAACGCCACTTGCACCATCATTAGCTGCAGGAATGGGTTTGTTGTGATTATCTGGATTTTCATCTTCATCTGCCCAGGGGCGACTATCCCAGTGTGCACACAAAATAATTCTTTTATTGCTTTCTGGATTAAATTTTGCAATTATATTTGATAAATTTAGCTTAGTGCCTTTAATGGTTATATTAAAATCTTGAGTACTTACATCATTGGTATATTTTTTAAGTTCATCTATTAAATAATTTTTGCAGTTTAATGCAGATAAAGAATTAGGAACTCGAGGTCCAAAACTCAATTGTTTTTGAATATAATTATAAGCATTATCTGAGTTAAAAGTTACTAGAACACTATTATTATTTAACTTTAAATTAGTTTCAGTATTATCAATTGCTTGATTTTCGCTATGGCAACCGATAATAAAAAGCATATTTAAAAGAAATATTTTAATCATCTTTTTGTGTGCTATCTTCATACATTCTCTCAATGAGTGGTCTATATTTTTCTTCGATAACTTTTCTTTTAACTTTTAATGTAGGTGTTAATTCACCAGTTTCAATAGAAAGAGGTCTATCTAAAAGAGTAAATCTTCTAATTTTTTCATAATTTGCTAAGTTTCGTTGAATGCCAGCAAATTCTTTTTCAAGCAATTTGTAAATTTGATCATTATTAACGAGGTCGGAATTATCTTTGTATTTGATATTATTAGAATCAGCATATTCTTTAAGGGATTCGAAATCAGGGACAACAATAGCAGTTAAATACATTCTTTTATCGCCAATAATAATAAATTGGTCAACATATTTACATTGTAAAAACAAGCTTTCAATAGGAGTAGGAGCGACATATTTACCAGTTGATGTTTTGAATAAATTTTTCTTTCTATCAGTAATTCTTAGGAAGCCATCCGCATCAAATTCTCCTATGTCACCTGTGTGGAACCAACCATCTTTTAATACTTCGGCAGTTTCTTTTGGATTTTTGTAGTAACCTTGCATAACGCAATCACTTTTTGTAAGAATTTCGCCATCAGGGGCTATTTTAACTTCCACGCCAGGCCAAATTTTCCCAACTGTTCCAAATTTATAATCATCTTCTCTGTTGCAAGCAATAACTGGAGAGGTTTCTGTTAATCCATAACCTTCGAGTATTAAAATATCAAAAGCTTCGAAAAACTCTGCTAAATTTGGAGCTAAAGCGGCACCGCCAGAGACGAAATATCTTAAGTTTCCGCCGGTTAAATTTTTGATTTTATCAAGAATTAATTTTTTTGCTAATTTATATTCGGCCAATAATTTAAGTGAAACGCTATCTTTCTTTTTTGCTGCTTTATAAGCCATACCAGTTTCTACAGCCCATTTGAAGAGTTTCTTTTTGGTAGGTGATTGCTTTTCTAAATTTTTTTGAATTCTTGAATATATTCTTTCAAAAAGTCTTGGAACGGTTGTTATTACAGTTGGTTTTACTTCGACCATATTAGTTTGAACTTTTTCGATAGATTCTGCCATATAATATTCAACGCCGGCGCCCCAGCAAGCATAATAGCCAGTACTTCTTTCATAAATGTGGCACAATGGTAAAAATGATAAAATTTTATCTTGTGGTGTAATATATAAGGCTTGCAAAGTAGCATTTACATTAGATATAATATTTTTGTGAGTTAGAACAACTCCTTTAGGTTCTCCAGTTGTTCCAGATGTATAGATAATTGTTGCTATATCATTTTCTGTGATTGTTGATATTTTTTCTTTTACAAAATTTGGGTTTTCTGAATATAATTTTTCTCCATTTTTTATGATATCGGATAAAGAGTATAAATTAGATATGCTTTCGTCTTTATCTTTTTCGTTGAAAATAATGATGTATTTAAGATATTTTAAATTATCTTGTATTTTAAGAATTTTATTTAACTGAAATTTATTGGATACTGCAATTGCTTTAGCTTCGGAGTTATTAAGAATAAACTCAACTGAATCGGCTGTATTAATGGGATACATAGGAATATCAATGATACCGGTAGTAATACAAGCATAATCAAGAAAAATCCACTCGGGGCGATTTTCGGAAAGTATGGCAATTTTATCACCTTTTTGTATACCTAAGTTATATAGTCCACAAGCTAATTTTTCGACATAATCTTTGAATTGTTCGAAACTTATACCAACATATTTATTGTCAACTTTATGTTGTATAATCGGTCGATTTGCTGTTTTGCCAAAGTCATAAACTAATGTTGTGTAAATATCACAGATAGTTTTATAGTGGTTCAATGCAGGCATAAGTTCTCCTTGTTTTATTCATAAATAATTGCACTTAAATAACCAACGACACGAGAGGTATCGTGGTTGACATCTGATGAATAAGACCTATGAGTTACACGGATTTTTGCATCTTTATTATCTTCAAGGGCTTTGAGCAAAGCGACAACTCCGCCGCCGCCACAAGCTTCGGATCTTTTATATTCTAATGAAAGTTGTAGCCCATCTGGGTCCCAATTGGTTACATATAAATCAAAATAATCGTCAATTATTTCAGCTTGTTTTCTGTTATAAAAGTGAGAAAGATCTGTACTTGCCACAATAAGGGTTTCATCATTAATAACTTGTTTTAAATCATCAGCTAGTTTGTAAACAAATTCACGGTTTTGATTTCCTATTACAAGAGGAACTAATGAAAATTCTCCAATTGCATATTGTAAAAAAGGTAATTGTACTTCTAAAGCGTGCTCTTCAACCATATGGCCGTGTGTCGATTTTTTTACTACGCCGGAAAGTTCAGTGAGCTTTTCGATAATTTCCTTATTTAGTGGTATATTCCCAAAAGGTGCTTCGTAAAAATCGCCACTAAAAGCGGAAACAAATTCAAAATAATCATAGTGAGAAGGCGATAATACTATTACAGTTTTATATTTTTTGCCCAGAATATATTTATAGGCATAGGCCGCAGTGTTGCCGGAATAAATATATCCTGCGTGAGGCGCTATAATACCTAAAATCTTATTAGGTTCAAAATCGGTTATAGCTTGAGAAAAATATTTATCGAGATCTTTTCTTAAATGATCTCTTTTACTGTAAAAAGCTCCTTCTACGGCTAATGGTCTTATCATATTTTTAGCTCTAATTGGTTATCAAAGATAAGAAAAATTTTTGAAAAAATAATAAAATAATTAAAGTTAAATTCAATATATGATTATTTTTGAGGGGGAACTGTGCATTTAGTAGATTATTCAATTGTGGGAATTTATCTAATCTCTGTAGTAGCACTTGGGTTTTATTTTCAAAAAAAGGCATCTAAAAATATCGAAGCATATTTTCTTGGGGATAAAAATTTGCCGTGGTGGGCTTTGGGTGCATCAGGAATGGCATCAAATGTAGATCTTTCGGGTACTATGATTCTTACCGCACTAATTTTTGCATTAGGAACAAAAGGATTTTTTATTGAAATTCGTGGCGGCTTAGTTTTAATTATGGCTTTTTTTATGATATTTATGGGAAAATGGAATAGAAGATCTCAGTGTATGACAGTTGCTGAGTGGATGAAATTCCGCTTTGGCGATAATGAACAAGGAAAAATTGCAAGACTTATCAGCGCTGTTGCAAATATAGTTTTTGCTATAGGAACTATTAGTTATTTTGCGATTGGTGGCGGAAAATTCTTTTCGGAGTTTTTTGGTATTGATGAGCAAACAGGAACTATAATTTTGATTTTAATAACTACAGTTTATACAATGGCAAGTGGATTATATGGCGTAGTCTGGACTGATGTTTTTCAGGGCTTTTTGATTTTTATAGGTGTTATTGTTGTTGTTTATATCGCTCTTACAACGGTAAATTTGCCGGATGTATTTTATGTATCTATGCCAATTGCGGGTTGTTTTCAAAAAGTTGCAGTAAATTACAAGGAGTGGAGTTCAATTTCACCGCCACTCAATTTAAATTTAACAGGAGATTATTCGATTTATAATTTATTCGGTTTTACAATTTTATTATATTTAATAAAAACAATGCTGGAAGGATTTAGTGGCTCAGGAGGATATATCACACAAAGATACTTTGCCGCCAAAAATGATAGAGATGCAGGTTTACTTTCTCTATTTTGGATTGTTCTTTTATCTTTAAGATGGCCATTAATTGCATCGTTTGCTGTTTTGGGTATTCATTATGGAATAAATCATAATATTATAAATGATCCGGAACTTGTTGTACCGGTTGTAATTAAAACATATTTGCCGCCATTTTTTAAAGGAGTGATGATAACTGGTTTTTTAGCTGCTGCTATGTCAACTTTTACATCTGTAATTAATGCGGCTGCGGCCTATTGGGTTAAAGATATATATCTGGAAATTATAAATAAAAATGCGTCCAGTAAATTGCAAGTGATACATAGTAAAGTAGCATCTGTGGTAATTGTGATATTGGGCGTTTTATTTGCATCTACTTTGAAAAGTATTAATGAAATTTGGGGATGGTTAAGTTTAGGGCTGGGAGCGGGGCTGGCATTACCATTGGTTTTAAGGTGGTTTTGGTGGAGATTTAACGGCTACGGTTTTGCTTTCGGAACACTTTCCGGTATGATTGCTGCAATTTTTTTAAAAATGTTTAACGATAATGCTTCTGAAACTGTTTATTTTTTCATTCCTATAACTTTTTCTTTGATAGGATGTGTTGCAGGAACTTTACTAACAAGAACAATTGAAACCAGTGTTTTGATAAATTTTTATACACAAACAAAACCATTTGGTTTTGGTCTCCGATAAGAAAACTAGTTGATGATGATAAATTAAAAGGAATTAAATCTGAAAATAGAATAGATATAATATCAATTATGATTGCAATTCCCTGGCAATTTTTCCTTTTTATGCTGGGACTTATGATAGTCCTTAAACGATGGGATAATGTTTTAATTCTTACTGTTTTAGTTTTTGTTTTATCGTTATTATTATATTTTAACTGGTTTAAGTATTTATCGGCAGAGGGCAGGGGATAAAAATAATAGTTAACTTATTATTTAATTCTCTAGTTAGAATGCATTTATTAATTTAATTTCCAAATCTTAAAAATTATCTATCTGCTCACTAAAATAGCATCTTATTTATATAAGTAAAATAATAATTTTAACTAATTTTATCGATTTTCTTTAGACTTTTTCAACCGGTCAACTTCGCTTCAAATAATTTCGGTTGAAATCAGACAAGGGTAATAAATTTGTCATTACCATTTGCCTTGGTAGAATAAGAATTTGACAATTAGTTTCAACATCACTCTAATTATTCTATTCGACTTTCGCTATTCGACTTTCGACAAAATCTGACAATATTGACAAATTAAAAATATCTATATCATAAAATCTAAACATACAACATCAATCCTTAATTAGAACTGATGAAGTTGATGCTATCCGTTGGAGCAGATAGACTTTAATTGTGTTTATTTAAAATATTGCATATTGTAAAATATATTATTTCTCCTTTAATTTATAAATTACAATAACTTAATGTAATAAAAATATTAAAAAAAATTCAAATAATATTATAAAAAAAATAATGGTTGCTGTGATATTTACCAGACATAATCACCACAAGAAACTTAGGGCATAAAGATTACTATGTATTTAGCCATGAACTCCACGAATTGGCATGCCTTCTGTCTGAATACGATGGTTATCAACTCAAGGTCATCTCTATACGATGACTACGCCATCACTCGATGACCGCGAGTAGCGTCACCTGGTCGTCGAGTGTTCCGAGCGAAGCGAGGAAAGTATCGAGACGATGGTTTTTTAAATTTCGTGTGTTTTAATTTGTCACGATTAGTGAAATTTGTGGCTACTATTATTTACCGAAATATTGACTAAATTTCTATTCTACTTATTTATCAACTTAAAATAATTCTGGATAAGCTTTAAATATTCTTCGTTGTAGCCTTCTCTTATCAAGTTATCAATACTATTGTTATTGGTAGGTTGATTATTCTCATAAAATTTAAGTTTATTTTGTGAGCCCTTGTATTTTTGTTGTGAAAGTTCTTTTTCTCTTTTCTCTTCATAATCTCTATCGTTAATAGATTTAGTAGCATCCAGCATACGCGAAAGAATTCTTTCTTGCTTTTGAACTAATTTGTCGTCAAATTTATTAGATCTCATATCATTAATAACTTCTTGAATTTCATTGGCTAATTTATCCAGATTAGAGGGTAATTTTTTACTTTGTCCGGTAGATTTAGCTTCCTGTTGCATTTGTTCTAAAGATTTTCTAATAATTTCTTGTTGTTGTTGCAATCTCCTTGCAAGTTGTAATTGTTCTTGAGAAAGTTGTTGCCCAGAAGCTAATTGTTGAGTTAATTGGTTAATTTGCATTTGTTGTTGAATCATTTGCTGGAATTGTTGCATTAAAGACATAGAGCCGGCGCCACCGCTCTGTCCTTGTGCCATATTTTTCAAAGTATTGGACATAAGTTTAGCAAGTTCATTCAAATTCTTGATTACCTGATTCTGGCTTAAAGTTGAATTATAAGCATTAACATTACTCAAATAATTTATAGAGTTCTGCATTTCACGTAAAGCGTTACCGAGCAAATTAGCAACTTCTGGAGTTATCATAAAGCTTTTTTGAGCTAATTCGTTCATTATATTATAAGTTCTATTCAAATTTTCCTGAATATTATATTGTTCAATAGCTAAGTTGCTGAATTGCGTATAATCATTTCTGGAGTTATTAGTTTTGTTTCTAAGTTTTTCCTGGTCTTTGGAAATATCAATCAAATTATTGATAATTTTAAGCATTTTATTAACAGTTTCCTGTTGATTTTTTTGCATCATCTGTTGTTTTAAGGATGATAGCCCTTTTTGCAAGTTGGATAAATTATTATTCAAATTAGATTGAGAATTTTTAGCTTGTTGTGAATTTCCAGTCTGCATCGAAGAAATAGCTTGTGAGATTAGATTTTCGTTATCATCTGGATTATTTTTATCCAGCAGTTCGCCAAGTTCTTTATTTGGCAGGTCGTTAAATTCTTTCATTTTATTCTTTAAGTTATCAAGCTGTTTATTAAGCTCTTTAATTTGTTGTTGAAGTTCTTTTTGTTGTTTAAGAATTTCATCCTTATTAGCAGCATTTTCTAAATTATTATTTAAATTATTCAATTGTTCTTTAAGGTTTTCAATACGCTTATTTATTTCATCGAATTTCTGTTCAATTTGAATTCGTTTCAAAAGGTTAAGCGTTCTTTCGATACTTTTTTTGAACATTTCTTCGTTGAATTCAAAATTTTTCAGTTCATTTTGAACTTGTTGCCTATTTAAGTTTTCAAGAGATTTTTGCATTCTTTCGAGTACTTTGCGATACTCTTCACTGGTAAATTCTTTCATAAGTTCTTGCAATTCAAGATATTTTTCCAATGTTTCTTTGGAAAGTAGATTATTTTCGAGAGAATTATTTTTGATATCGGAAAATTCTTTTTTTAGTTCCTGCACTTTTTGCTGTAATTTTTCATACTTTTCAATAGTTTTTTGTAGTTTTTCTTTTTCTTGCCAGGTAAGTTCAGGTTTATCCTGTTTTAATTCCTTTTTGATTTTGTTGAGTTCTTCTTTAATTTCGTTGAATTCTTTAATAGTATTTTCAATTTTACGCTGGAATTGATTCAAATCCTGTTGATTTTCTGTAAAAATTTCATCGATGTCTGGAACTTTGATAGTATAAAGAGAAGATTTAGTGGATTTGAAACCGCTAATTGCATCATTATCAAACACTTCAAAATAAAAAGTTACTTCTTCACCTGGCACTAAGGCAAGTTTGCTAAAATTCCAGATATAATTTATAGTTTGGCTGTTTAAATCATTATTAATAGGTATTTCAATAGACGAAAAATTGCTTTGACCAGATGTATATTTAGAAACCGTTACTTTGTAATTAATGGTTAATTTGCTAAGTCCGTAGTCATCGCTAACATCGAGTAAGCATTCGAGTCTATTATTTGAGATTTTGTTGTGAGTATATTTAGGTAAAATTACATTAAGCGTTGGGGGCTCATCCTGTAAAACTTTAATTTTATATTCAACTGGCTTATTAGGTATATTATAAGTGCTTGTTAAATTGATGCTATAAATCAAATCGCTGTAGATATTTAAATTACCAATAGCTTTATTTCCTTGTACAGACATATCAAATAATTTTGCAGGAGTTTTAATAAACGCATTATTAATTTGCTCAGATGCTAAAATATCAAAAGTAAGTTTAGATCCTTTAGGAACTGTGATATTACCATTATCAATTTCTTTGTATTCAGATATTTTTGTATAAGCAGGGGGCTTGATGTTTATGACAGATTTTGTTATTAGTGGTTCGTTGACAATTTTTACATCGTATTTATCACTTTTAACATTATTGTATTCGAAAAAGAAAGTAAAATCGATATCAGGATTTTTTAAGTTAAAAAATAATGTATCATTTTTGATATTTCTTATTTGATAATCAACAAAATCTGGTTGATTGATTTTTTTTACAACAAATTTAACTGGTTTGAAAAATGTAGTAAGATATTTGTGTGATAGATTATCATAAACTTTCAAGATAACTTGATAATTTTCGCCATATTTGAGAATTTTATCGGATTTGAGAATAACAAATTTATATTTTTCGATATTATAAGATTTATCACTATAGTGTATGATGCGTTTAAAACCATCTTGAAAAGATGTAAAAGAAAAAATAAAAGCTATAAAAAATACAGAAATAAATACATAAAATTCTTTTTGAATTTGATAAAACTTTATAAGATTTGCAGGCTCTATTTTTTCGAATTTATTAATGATAAGTTTAAGATTTTCGTTAATTAAGGAATTTTCCGGATTTTTTTGATAAAGTTGTAATGCATTACCAATTCTATCTTTGATATCATCGTAAAAAAATCCAATTTCATAAGCAAGCTGATGTAAATCAAATTTAAAAACTCTGATTAAATATTTTACTGCAAAAATTAAAATGAGTAAAAGATAAATAAAAACAATTGAAATAAGTGAATAATAAAGATACTCACGAATATTTTTGTGAAAGAAGAAAATATTTTCAAATGTGATAATTAGTAGGAATAACGCTAAAAAAATAGTAGTAAGTATAAAATTAACTTTTAAGAATGCAAAAAGATTCTTTTTATTATTGTATTTAATGATTTTATTAGTAAGCTGTGATATCATAACCAGCAAAAATTATTACATTTCTAAATATAACAAAAGTTGATAAAAAATTAAAAAAATTATCAATGATGGAAAAATTTAGCAAGACCACCTTCTGCAGTTTCTCTATAAGGAGAAGGTAAATCTTTTCCAGTTTCAACCATAACTTGAATAATTTTATCGAAAGAAACTCTATGCTTGCCATCAGAAAACAGAGCGTAATCAGCCGCATTTAATGCTTTGGAAGCAGCAAAAACATTTCTTTCAATGCAAGGAATTTGAACAAGTCCGTTTACAGGATCGCAAGTAAGGCCTAAATTATGTTCGAGTCCCATTTCAGCAGCGTATTCAATTTGAAAAATTGTTCCGCCCATAAGTTGAGAGGCAGCGGCAGCAGCCATAGAACAAGCTGTTCCAACTTCGCCCTGACATCCAACTTCGGCACCAGATATTGAACCATTGTGCTTAACAATATTGCCAACTAAACCTGCAGTTGCTAAAGCACGAATTATAGCATCTTCCGAAAGATTTAAATTATCCTGAACATATTTTAAAACAGCAGGTAAAATACCACAAGAACCGCAAGTAGGAGCAGTAACAACAATTCCGCCTGTTGCATTTTCTTCACTTACAGCTAGTGCATAAGAAGTAAGAGTTCCAAACCTGTTCAAATGCGGCCCGGTAATTTTAGACTTAATGTGAAATTGATAAGATTTTCTTTGCAATCCTAAACCGCCAGGTATAACGCCTTCTTTTTTCAAACCATTTTCAATTGCTTGTAACATAGTGCGATATATTTCACGCAAAAATCCCCAGATTTCTTTCCCTTCGTATAATTCAACATACTCCCACAAAGAATAGCCATTTTTTTCGCAAAATTCCAGAATATCGTCCATTTTTTGCAAAGGATAGATTGAGTTAGATGCTAAATTTTCGCCTTCTTCAACAATTTTCCCGCCGCCAACACTATAAACTTTATATTCACCAATTTTTTCATCATTTTTAAATGCTTCAAAAAGCATTCCGTTAGGATGAAAAGATGGGATAATATCTGCACGCCATATAATTTCAGTTGTAGTAGGATATAAAGAGTTGATAATAGCCTTATCTGTAAAGTGTCCTTTACCAGTTGCTGCAAGGCTACCATAAAGAGTTACAACAATTTTATCCGCATTGTAAAATTTCTTTTTGAAATTTTGAGCTGCTTTAGCTGGCCCCATAGTATGGCTTGAGGATGGTCCAAAACCTATTTTGTATAATTCTTTGATAGTTTCCATATCTTCAAACTTATTTAATTTGTAAAATTAAATATAATAATTTATATTTAAATTCCATAATTTTGTTAACTAAAGGATATTAAAATGGAAAACGAAAAGAAGCAAAGTAATTTTATTCGTGAAATTATTGATGAAGATTTAAAAAAAGGAAAAAATAACGGTAGAGTTCATACAAGATTTCCCCCAGAGCCTAATGGTTATTTACACATTGGCCACGCAAAATCTATTTGCTTAAACTTCGGAATTGCAAGAGATTATAACGGTAAGTGTAATTTAAGATTCGATGATACAAATCCTACCAAAGAAGATGTTGAATATGTAGAATCCATAAAAGAAGATATAAGATGGCTAGGATTTCAGTGGGATAATGAATTTTATGCATCCGATTACTTTGAACAATTATACGAATGGGCAGAGTATCTTATCAAAAAAGGAAAAGCTTATGTTTGTGATCTTTCTCCTGAACAGGTAAGAGAGTATCGTGGAACACCTACAGAACCTGGTAAAGAAAGTCCTTATAGAAATAGATCTGTTGAAGAAAATCTTGACCTTTTCCGTAGAATGAGAGCAGGTGAATTTCCAGAAGGTTCTAAAACTCTTCGTGCTAAAATTGATATGGCATCACCAAATTTAAATATGCGTGATCCGGTTATGTATAGAATTATCTATGCAGAACATCACAGAACAGGTAATAAATGGTGTATCTACCCAATGTATGATTGGGCTCACGGGCAATCTGATGCTATAGAAGGAATCACACATTCTATTTGCACCCTTGAATTTGAAAATCACAGACCACTTTACGATTGGTTCCTTGATAATATTCAAGTTGAGCATCATCCACAACAGATTGAATTTGCAAGACTAAATTTAAATTACACTGTAATGAGTAAAAGAAAACTCTTACAACTTGTTACAGAAGGTTATGTGGATGGTTGGGATGACCCAAGAATGCCCACTATTTCAGGGCTAAGAAGAAGAGGTTATACACCTGAGTCTATTAGAAATTTTGCTGATATGATTGGTGTTGCTAAAAGAGATAATATCATTGATATGTCTTTATTAGAATATTGTATTCGTGAAGATTTGAATAAAAGAGCTCAAAGAGCTTTTGCTGTTCTTAATCCTGTTAAAGTGATTATTGATAATTTACCAGATAATCATATAGAATATCTTGAAGCCGTAAATAACCCTGAAGATCCTGAAAGCGGTAAAAGAAAAATTCCTTTTACAAAAGAACTTTATATAGAACAAGATGATTTTATGGAAAATCCACCTGATAAATATTTTAGATTAACACCTAATCAGGAAGTTAGATTAAAATATGCTTATATTATCAAGTTCAAAAGTTTAGTAAAAGATCCTACAACAGGAGAAATATTAGAAATTCATTGCGAATATGACCCTGATACAAAAAGTGGTGAAAACAAAAGCAATAAAAAAGTAAAAGCAGCTATTCATTGGCTCTCTGCTAATCATTGTGCAGACGCAGAAATAAGATTGTATGATAGGCTCTTTAAAGTTGAAAATCCAGATGATGTTGAAGAAGGCAAAACATTTTTAGATTATTTAAACCCAGATTCATTAAAAGTTATCAAAAATGCAAAAGTTGAGCCTTGGATAAAAGATGCTAAAATTTTCGATAAATACCAGTTTGAAAGACTTGGATATTTTAGTATTGATAAATATTCCACAAGCGATAATCTTATAATAAATAGAACTGTTACTTTAAAAGATACCTGGGCAAAAATTCAAAATAAAAATAAATAGGAGTTTTTTATGTTCAACAGGATGATTGTAAAAATATTTTTGGTAGTTATTATTGGTAATTTGTTTGCGCAAAAATCAAAAAATGATGATATTATTATTAAATTTGCAAAAAATCAAGTTACAGTTAAAGAAGTTAAAGAACAATTACAAAAAACTCCTAACTATCAGAAATATAAAGACTCTATAAATTTTATCAATAACTATCTTGAAGCTTATGCATTATTTAAAATGAGATTATGGGAAGGTTACGAAAAAGGTTATGATAAAGATCCTAATATCGTAGAAGAATTTAACGAATACAAAAAACGAATAGCAGAAGAAAGATTTAAACTTAAATATTTGATAGAGCCCGGTAGCAAAAAATTGTATGATGAAAGAAAATATGAGTATAGAATTAGCTTAATATTAGTCAATAGAGATACTCTAACAGATGCTCAAATAGATAAAATTAACAATGAAATTCAACTTAAACTAAAAAAGGGCGTTCCTTTTGAACAATTAGTTCAGGAATATTGTAAACATCCTTATCTATTACAACATAAAGGGGATATTGGATATACAGTAATTGGTCAAAATCCACCTGAAGCTGATGAATTAGTTGTCAATATGAAAGTAGGCGAAGTTACTTCCAAACCTTTAGTTTTACCTTATGGAATTTATTGGTTAAAACTTACAGAAAAGAAACCAAGAGTAGAAAGCATAAGAGCTAGCCATATTTTAATAGTTCCAGATTTTGCTAAAGATAGTAACGATACATTAAAGGCTCTTGAATTTGCTAATGCTATACGAGATTCAATTATTAAAGGATTGGTAACATTTGAAGAAATGGCACAAAGACACTCTAAAGATCCTGGTTCTAAAATGCGAGGAGGTGATCTTGGATTTTTTGGTCGTGGGGCAATGGTTAAAGAATTTGAAGATGCAGCTTATAATTTAGCTAAAGGGGAAATTTCGCCAGTAGTTAAATCTCAATTTGGCTTTCATATTATAAAATTAACAGATATCAAACCTATAAAATCATTTGAAGAAGATAGAGAAAACATTAGAAAGTTATATCAGAGACTTGGCTATGAGAGAGATTATGATAAATTAAAAGATGCTACTTTGAAAAAATTCGGCTATCAAGAAAATTTCAGAGAAATTTCAAAATTATTCATCGAAAAAGATACTGTTAAAGCATATGATTATGATAAATCAAATTTGAAAAAGAACTCCGGAAATGTTGTTTTATTTACATTAAATAAAGTAAAATATACAGTAGACTCCGTTTATAACTTTATTAAAAACAGCGAAGATAATCAATATGATGCTATAAATGATGCAATGCTTAAAAAAGCCATAAAACTCTATACTAATAGATTATTTGAAAATATAATGATTAAAGAAGTTGAAAAAAATGACGAAATGTATAAATCTTTAATGAATGATTTCTTAAATGGATTGATTGTATTTAAAGTTTTAGAAAATGAGGTATGGAATAAAATTAATTTAGATAGTGTAAAACTTTATAATTACTATGAACAAGTTAAAGATCAATATTTAACAAATAATCAAGTTAATTTTAGCGAAATCTATACTAAAGACTCAACTATTGCTGCAGATATTATGTATTTAATAAATGCAGGCGTTGAATTTGATTCTCTTGCGAGATACTCTGAAAAAGATTTAATGAGAAAAAAATTTGGCAACTATGGATTTGTTGATGAAAATCATAATGAAGTATCAAAATTTGCTTTTAATAATATGAACGAAGGAGAAAAAACACTGTATTCAAGAGACGGCTATGGCTATGCAATATTAAAATGTATTAAAAAGGACCCAAAAAGAATTAAAACTTTTGAAGAGGCTAAACCAGAAATTTCTGCTAGATTGCAGGATCTCGAACAAAAAAGACTTGAAAATGAATTAAATGAATATCTTAAAAACAAATATCAACCACAAATATTATTTGAAAAAGTTAACCTACTTTTCAAATAAAATAGTATATTTATTTATCATTTTAATTGTTAACTCTTGCAATAACAAACAACCTATAAAAGAGGAATACGTTGCAAGAGTTAACGATTCTTTTTTATATAAAAAGCAACTTAAATTTTTAAGCGATGATAAATTCATTCGAAACGATTTGATCTATGATTGGATTGATAATGAAATATTGTATCAGGAAGCATTAAAATTAAAAATTATTCCTAATGATGAATATGACTTTATTGTTGAAAACACAAAAAAAAGATTAGCAGCTGGATATTTAATTGATAAAATTATTAATGATAGTCTTAAAAACTATAAAATAAATGATGAAGCTATTTATAATTATTATTTAAACAACAAAAAAGAGTTTGTTGCTAATCAAAAAATTTATGAAGTGATAATTTCTAATTTTAATGATATAAATGAAGCAAAAGAATTTATAAAAAAATTTGATAATACTAAACTTGATAATTACGATAAACTATACTTTGAAGAAAGTGAATTGTTACCTAATATTAAAATGTTATTCGAAAATACTCAAAAAAACAATTTAACAAAAATAATCAAAATGGGAAACAATTATAAAGTTTATTATATTTATGATATAATTGAGCCTAATACTGTAAAAAAATTTCAAATTGTAAGAAATCAAGCGAAAGAAATTTATCTTTATTATTTGAAAAAAAAGATAATTGATAGTTATATAAAAAATTTGTATTCAAAAAATACTATAGAACTTAAAATAATACCAGGAAATTAAATGAAAAAAATTGTAATAACCTTGTTCTTGATAATAACATCTCTGTATGCACAAAAAGATATTGATAAAATAATTGCGATTGTAGGCACAGAAATTATCACAAAAGGTGAAGTAGAGCTACAAAGATTATATTATGCTTATCAAAAAGGAATTAATCCTAATGACCCGAATTTAAGAAAACTAGTTTTAAATAGTTTAATTGAAGAAAAACTAATATATAACCAGGCCCAACTTGATTCCATTATTGTAACTGAAGATGAAGTAAATAAACAAGTTGAATATCAGTTACAGAATTTTATCAAGCAAGTTGGTTCTAAAGAAAGGCTCGAACAAATTTATAAAATGTCCTATGAAAAAATAAAAAAAGAGTTAAAGGTAAATGCCAGAAAAAATATAATGGCACAAAAAGTTCAGGAAAAACGCTTTGGAAATAGAGAAATAACCAGACGAGAAGTTGTAGAGTTTTTTTATGATAACAGAGATTCTTTGCCGATTGTTCCTACAAAATATCATATTGCTCATATTTTTATAATGCCAAAGATTGAAAAAGAAAGTAAAAGGAATGTTTATAATTTTGCTTCTAAGTTATTAGATTCGTTAAAAAATGGTGCTAGTTTCGAAGAACTTGCCAGAAAGTATTCCCAGCATAAAGAAAGTGCTAAAGATGGCGGTGACCTTGGATATATTTCCAGAGGCGGTTTTTTACCTGAATTTGAAGCTGTGGCATTTGCTCTACAGATAGGAAAAATTTCTAAAATTGTTGAAACGCCACTCGGTTATCATATAATAAAATTATTAGATAGAAAAGGCGAAAAAATAAGAGTTGCACAAATTTTATTGAGATTCCAGAGTGAACAAAATGTTGATAGTGTTAGCGTTCGCTTTTTAAGAGGTATTAAAGATAGCATCGAAAATGGTGTAAATAGTTTTGAATATTATGCAAATAAATATAGCGAAGATAAGGAAAGCAATAAATTTGGTGGTGATTTAGGTAAATTCGATCAATCTCAAATTGAACCCCAGTTATTTGCTGCTTTACAAAATTTAAAAGTGAGAGAAATTACAAATCCATTGAAACTTACGCTCAGTGGCGATAAATATGGTTATCATATAGTTAAATTAATAAATATTATTCCAGAGCACTTTCCAGATTTAGAAAAAGATTATGATGAAATTAAACAAGCTGCAGAATTTAGTATTCGAAATAAAGCTTATCAAGAATGGATTGAAGAATTAAAAACTAAAATATTTTTACAAATAAATGAATAAGGAGCTAATGTGAGCATTTCAAACGAAGTTGAAATGATTCAAGAATTAAATAGTAAATTAAAACAGCTAAAAGCTGAAATCTCAAAGGTAATTGTTGGGCAAGATGATATTATTGAAGGTATATTACTTTCTCTTTTGACAAAAGGTCATTCTCTTTTGATAGGCGTTCCAGGATTGGCTAAAACTTTAATTATTAAAACATTAGCTGAAGCATTGGGATTAAGTTTTAATCGAATCCAATTTACACCAGATTTAATGCCCGCTGATATTACCGGTGCTGAAATATTGGATGAAGATCCTATTACAAAAAAGAAAGGCTTTAGATTTATTACAGGTCCAATCTTTGCAAATATCATTCTTGCCGATGAAATAAATAGAACTCCCCCAAAAACACAAGCTGCGCTTTTGGAAGCAATGCAGGAATATAAGGTTACAAATGCAGGAACAACTTATAATTTACCACAACCTTTTTTTGTATTAGCAACGCAAAATCCTATTGAGCAGGAAGGAACTTATCCATTGCCTGAAGCACAATTGGATAGATTTATGTTTTGTCTTAAAGTCAATTATCCATCTTACGAGGAAGAGTGTAAAATTGTAGAACAAACAAATATCCGTGAAAGTGTTACATTGAAAAAAGTATTAAACGCTGTTGAAATTATAAACTATCAAAATTTAATTAATAATATCCCTGTTGCAGAAAATGTTATAAAATATGCAGTAGAAAAAGTAAGATTAACAAGACCAGAATTTAACAAAGATGATAGAATTATATCCGAAAATGTTCGTTGGGGAGCTGGACCAAGAGCTAGTATTTTCCTTGTGAATGCAGCTAAAGCATTAGCTGTTATTAACAATGAACTTACACCATCAATTGAACATGTCCAAAAAGTTGCAAACATTGTATTAAGACATAGGATAATTCTTAATTTCAATGCAGAAGCAGAAGGTGTTACAACTGAAAGTATTATTAAGTATTTATTCAAATAATAAAGGTGATATATGAAAAAATTCAAAATCTTAGCAATTTCTGTATTAGTTGTTATTGCTAATATTGCTTTGGGACAAACTTTTACTAATAATAATTTCGTTGTGGGTGCTAATAACAATAAAATGGCAAGTAGTGAAGATGATTATAAAATTAAAATGTTTTTAGAAAGAGCAACTCTTTCAAACAAAACTTTTACACGTAAAGAATTACAAAAAATAGCAATGGAATATAATATTGATTACGATAAATTATATAAAGCTTATCTTGATAAAGAACTTGAAAAAAGAAGAATGACAAGAGAAGATGCTGAAAGAATGGCTAACGGTTATGGACTTACTTTTGATGAATTTGTAGATAAATATCTTCTTGTTGCAGATGGTAAACCATTTGATGCAAAACAATTTGATGTTGCTATCAAAAAGCAGCAAGATAAAGCAGATAAACAAACTACTAAGATTGTTGATACTAGTACAACAAAAGATAAAATTATAACTGAAAAAACTACTGATGTGTTAGAACACTTTGGCTATAAAATATTTAAAGATAAAACATTAGATTTCGAGCCTGCACAGGTTGGGGCTATTGATCCTGGTTATATTATCGGTCCCGGTGATGTATTAAGGTTTTATATGTGGGGAGATGCCGAGTATCAGGGAGAATTTACAGTTGATAATCAAGGTAATATATTTATCCCAAACGCGGGTCAGGTTTTTGTGAGTGGTATACAATACTCCGATCTGCAAAAAAAACTTACTAATTATTTATCTAAATTTTTCTCAGGTTTAAAAAGTGACCCCCCTACAACGTTCATAGATGTAAGTATTGCAAAATTAAAACCTATTAGAATTTTTATAATGGGTGATGTTGAAAAACCAGGTGCTTATAATATTTCAAGTTTTGGAACTGTATTTAATGCATTGTATGCTGTGGGAGGTCCTTTAACTACAGGTTCTTTAAGAGATATTAGAGTAATTAGAAATAAAAAGGTTGTAGCTACAGTTGATTTATATGATTATTTGTTAAAAGGGCAATTAGTTGGTGATGTAAGATTACAAAACAATGATATTGTTTTTGTGCCTACTAAGGCTAAAACTATTGCTATTAAAGGTGAAGTTAATAGACCTGCCATATACGAGTTGAAAAAAGAAGAGAATATGCGAAAATTAATTGAGTTTGCTGGAGGTCTAAAAGCTACTGCTTATACTAATAGAGTTCAAGTAGATAGAATTATTCCTTTCGAACAAAGAACAGATGCAGCAATCAATAGAAAAATTCAGGATGTTGATTTAAATCCTATTATCACTCAAAAAGTAGCAGATTTCCAATTATTTGATGGAGATACAATTACAATATATCCGGTTCTAAATAAAATTACTAATTTTGTTGCTATTGAAGGTTCTGTTTATAGACCTGGTATTTATGAATATAAAAAAGGAATGCGATTAGTTGATGTTATTAAAAAAGCTAGTGGGGTTTTACCAGAAACATATTTCTCTAAAGCAGATATTATCAGAACAAAAGATGATGATACTAAAGAATTTATAAGCGTGAATCTTGCAAATGCTCTTGATGGAGTTAAAGAAGATAACATTGAACTCAAACCAAAAGATGAAATTAAAATTTATTCTACTTATGATTTAGTAGATAAAAAATATGTTTACATTGAAGGATATGTTAAAAATGCTTTAAAATTGCCTTATGCAGATAGCTTAAGTTTATATGATCTTGTATTCAGAGCAGGAGGTTTACAAGACCCACTTTTCAGAGCTAAAGCTTATTTGCAAAGAGGTGACATTATTAGAGTTAATCCTGATGGTATTACAACTTCTGTTATTCCTTTTAACTTAGAAGAATTATTAAACAAAAAAACTGTCAATATTCAACTAAAGCCAGAGGATAAAATCATTATTTACAAAGCAGATGTTGATAAAATTATTGATAAATGGGTAGTTATATCCGGAGAAGTAAAAAATCCAGGCACTTACAAACTTGATGCAAATATGACAATTAGTGATCTTATTCTCAGAGCTGGTGGTTTTACTGAAAAAGCTCAAAGAGATAAAGCAGTTATTGCAAGATATAAAATTAATGGCTATCCAGAACCACAGTTAGCTGAAGTGTTTGAAATTAATTTACCAATTACTTTAGATAGAAATGGAAATTTGGATACTACTAATAATAAATTTAAATTACAACATAAAGACCATATTACAATAAAATATAATTCAAACTACAGAGAACCAAGATATGTAAAAATTTATGGTGAAGTAAAATCTCCAGGTGTTTATGCATTACCATACTTAAATTACAAATTAAGCGAGTTGATTACTGAGGCAGAAGGTCCAACTCAAGAAGCATTTTTGTTCGGTGCACAATATTATAGAATGGGCGAAAAATTATCAATAGATTTAGAAAAACTTGTAAAAAATAAAAATGAAGATTATGATATAATATTGAAAGAGGGAGATTCAATTTATATTCCAAGAAGGCCGGGTGTTGTATTGGTTACTGGTGAAGTAAATAACCCAGGTTTGCTTAAATTTACTGAAGGTGATGATGTAATGGATTATATCGATAGAGCTGGTGGGCTAACTGATAATGCAAATTATGCAATATTATATAAAGCAAATGGTGAATCTAGAAGAGTTAATTTTGGTTTCCTGAGGGCTAATCCAAGAGTTCCTGAGGGTTCTATTATAACAGTAACTAAAATACCACCACCTGAGCCTAAAGAAGATGTTGATTTAGCTGCTGCTATAAAAGATGTTCTAGCTATTTTGAGTAGTGCTGTTACAATTATTGTACTTGCTAAATCTATCAAATAAGAGGTATTAATGGAAGTTAAAAATATAAAAAATACCGAGAATATTGTAGAAGACGAAATTTCTATTACTGATATAATTAAAAAAATTAAAAACTTTTATCGTGAATTATTAACAAAAAAGAAACAAATAATCAGTGTTAATTCCATCTTTTTTATTGCTATTGTTGCTTACTCGCTAATATTTATGAAAAATTACTACACAAGTACTATAGAAATTTTTCCTGAAACAAAAAGTAGTGCTTCTGGGTTAGCATCACTGGCTGCACTTGCTGGTGTTAGTATTCCCACAGGAGGTGGTACAAATATTGATCTATTTGAAAAAATTATTAAAAGCGAAACTGTTTTAAGTAAATTAGGTGAAATGAAATTTTACTCTAAAGAAAAAAAAGATAGTATAAATTTATATGATTATTTTGAAATAGAATTGGATAGCAAATTACCAAAAGATGAAGCAAAACGAAAAAGATTTTTAGAACTATATGAAGTATTAGATCAACAAATTCAGACAGAAATAGATAAAAAAACTCGTGTATTAGCTTTATCTGTTACACTTAATGATCCTAAACTTTCTGCTGATGTTGCAAATGCATTAATTTATTTATTGGATGAATATATTAGAACAGAACGAAAATCATATGCTTCTAATACAAGGGTTTATGTTGAAAAAAGATTTAATGAAGTTAAGGATTCTCTTACTTATTTTGAAAATCTTTTAGTTAAATTCAGAGAAAGAAATATTATTACAAGATCTCCAGAATTAGCTATGACAGAAGGCAGAATAAGAAGGCAAATTGAAATTCTCCAAGGAATTTATCTTGAATTAACTAAACAAATAGAACTTGCTAAAATAGAAGAAATTAAAGATATACCAGTAGTAAATGTAAAAGAATTTGCTAATGAGCCTGTAAAAAAAGCTGGTCCTAAGAGAGCAAGAATTATTTTGGTTTTGCAATTTGTATTTTTCTTTTTTACTATTGGATATTTTGGCTTTAAAGATAAAATAGTAAATTATTTAAATTCTATTGAATAGCGTCTTAAATTATTGGAGTTATTGTGAATAAAAATATGTTAATTCGTATTCTTGTTTCAATTATTGCAATTCCGGCGATACTGTTCATTATATATTTAGGAAAATTGCCATTTTTATTTTTTGTTTCAGTAATTGCAATAATTTCACTTAATGAATTTTATTCTTTTATAAAACAAAAGAATATACAACCCCAATTAATTATTGGAAATATGAGTGCCGTAATAATATTATTTAATACTTACTATCATTTTATCGATTTACGTATTTTATTATTGGGAATCGTATTTATATTATCACTAATCGAATTATTTAGAAATAAAAATTCAAGTATATATAACCTGGGTGGTTCTCTTATTGGAATATTTTATATTGTGTTTTTCTTAAGCTCTTTAATTAATATTAGAGAATTTGATAGTATAAACTATGAAAAAGGCGGATTATTAATTTTATCTATGATTATTACAATATGGTCGTGTGATAGTGCAGCTTATTTTGGCGGAATTTCATGTGGAAAGCACAAACTTTTTCCACGGGTTAGCCCCAAAAAATCATGGGAAGGCTCAATATTTGGATTTGTATTCTCTATTATTGCAATGATAATTCTACAAAAATTTGTAATCGATTTTATTACATTACAACAAGCTGTAATTATGGGCGCAATTATTGGTATTTTTGCTCAAATTGGGGATTTAATTGAATCATTATTTAAAAGAGATGCTGGTGTGAAAGATTCATCAAATCTTATACCTGGTCATGGTGGTTTTTTTGATAGGTTTGATTCTTTGATTTTCATTTCTCCTATAATAGAAATTATCATAAAATTACTAAATATATGAAAGGATAAAAGTTGAGTAATAGCAAAATACATTTAACATCTTTAGGGTGTGCTAAAAATCTTGTCGATAGTGAAAAAATTTTAGGATTGCTTTCCAATAATAATTTTGATATTGTTGATAATATAAAAAAAGCAGATATTGAAATTATTAATACGTGTGGTTTTGTACTTGATGCTAAAAAGGAATCAATTGATGAAATTATGAATGCAATAGAACTGAAAATGAACGGTAATTTAAAGAAAGTGATTGTTGTTGGATGTCTAAGCCAGAGATATAAAGAAGAATTAGAAAAAGAAATTCCAGAAGTCGATGTTTTTTTTGGTACGGAAGCATATTATGATATTATTAAATACTTAAACTCATCTACATATAGTGATTATTTATTCCAAAGAAAGAAATTATCAGAAAAACATTATTCATATTTGAAAATATCAGAAGGTTGCGACCACAAATGCGCTTTTTGTGCAATACCTTTAATTAGAGGAAAACACCGTTCTGTACCAATTGAAAATTTAATTGAAGAAACAAAAATCTTGGCTAACAACGGTACTAAGGAGCTTTTAGTAGTTGCCCAGGATACTACATATTATGGATATGATCTTTACAAAAAAAGAAAAATAAGTTATCTTTTGAATAAGCTCTCAGAAGTTGAAGGTATAGAATGGATAAAATTATTTTATACTTATCCAACTAACTTTCCAAAAGATTTATTGAAAACAATTGCAGAAAACCCTAAAATAAATAAATATATTGATATACCACTGCAACATATTTCTGATAATATGCTAAAGGCTATGAAAAGAGGAATATCTAAGGCGCAAATTATTGATTTGATAAATGAAATAAGAGATACTATTCCTGAAGTAGTTATAAGATCTACATTTATAGTGGGTTTCCCAGATGAAACAGAAGATGATTTTAATGAATTGATGGAATTTATTGAAAATTATAAATTAGATAATGTTGGATTTTTTAGGTATTCCCATGAAGAGGGCACAACAGCCTGGAAAAAAACAGATAATATAGACGATGAAACAAAATTTTCTCGATATATTTCATTAATGGAATTACAGCGTGAAATTGCACTTGAAAAAAATAGAAAATATATTGGAAAAAAAGTAAAAGTTCTATACGATGAGAAAATTGATGGTGAAAAAATCGCAAGAACCAGTTGGCAAGCACCAGAAGTAGATCCTGTTACTTTGTTAGATGATGATAAAAAATTATATAAAGGTAAATTTTACGATGTTGAAATCATTGATGTTCAGGATTATGATTTAATTGCAAAAATTTTATAATTTATCTTGACAAATTGATATATAAATATTATATTACAACTTTGAAATGAAACAAAATAAAATTTATTATTTGTTATTAATAATTGTAAGTTTAATTTATTGGTTATTTGCAGTTATCATTGTAAAAAAAAATAATTTTAACTCAGTTTATTTTACATCTTTTGTAGGTGCCTTTTTAATTAATATGCTAGATGTTATAAATGGATTATGGATAGAAAAATTATTTAATGCTAAGAATCTAATGGTAAACGTATTTGGTACTATGCTTGTAAAGATGCTTCTTTATTTATTTTTTGTTGTGCTGATTTTAATTTTTTTTAATATTGATAAATTAATATTTGTTTTATCTCTTTTTATTTTGTATTTTATAGTTTTGGCAATTAAAGTTTCAGTAATACATTTGCAAAAAAAAATGGAATGAAAAATGTATTTTACAAATGAAGCAGTAGCAAGTAAAGCATCTGATACAAGTTGGATTATGCATCATATTTACGATGCATATGAATTGGAGTTTGATTTAATCTTCACACAAATTAAAATACATTTACCTGTTTTCCATTTTAATCTTTTTGGTTATCCACTTGAAATAGGTATATCTAAACATGTAATATTTATGTGGATAGCAGCTGTAATTATTTTATATTCCTTCATAAAATTAGCTAATCATTATAAAAAAGATAGAGTTCCTAAAGGATTTGGAACTTTATTAGAAGTTCTAATTGTATTTGTTAGGGACGAAATTGCTAAGCCAACTATTGGTAAAGGTTACGAAAAATTTTTACCTTATTTACTTACTGCATTTTTCTTTATTATGACCAGTAATTATTTAGGCTTAATTCCATATTCTGCAACAGTTACAAGTAGTATATCTGTTACTGCAACCTTAGCTGTGTTTACATTTTTAGTTATGTTGATAGGTGGAATTTCGAAAAATGGTTTCTTTGGATATTTTAAAGGATTACTTCCGCATGGTTTACCAAGTTGGTTAATTCCAATTATGTTTGTTGTAGAATTACTTTCATTATTTACAAAACCTTTTGCTTTGGCTATACGTCTTTTTGCTAATATGACCGCTGGTCACGTTGTAATTCTTTCATTATTTGGATTGATATTTATAACCAAAATGATAATATTTGCTCCTGTTTCAGTTGCGTTTTCATTATTTATATATACATTGGAATTATTAGTTTGTATATTGCAAGCATATATCTTTACATTGTTATCGTCATTATTTATAGGCATGTCTGTCCATCAAGAACATTAAACTTATTTCTAGGAGGAATAATGGAACTTATTGCTGCATATCTTGCTGCTGGTTTAGGCGCTGGTTTAACCATTATTGGTGGCGCATTTGGTATTGGTAAATTAGCTTCTTCAGCTATGGAAGCAAGTGGAAGACAACCAGAAGCTGCTGGTGATATTAGAACTTCCATGATTATTGCTGCTGGTCTTATTGAAGGTATTTCACTTTTCGCACTTGTGATTTGTATCTTATTAGCAATTAAATAAGTTATTAGAGACGGGAAACCGTCTCTAATATACTTTTGCAAGTGTAAAAAATAATTTCAAGGTAAAATTATGTATAAAATATATTTTTTGCTATCAACTTCTCATGGAGAAGGGCCTGTAGCACAAGGTAGTTTATTGGAAGTTAATTATGGTTTGATTTTCTTCACCATTTTAACTTTTTTGATATTGCTTTTTATTTTAAAAAAGTTTGCTTGGAGACCTATTCTAACTGCATTAGAGGATAGAGAAAAATTTATCAAGGATTCTCTTGAAAAAGCTGAAAAAGCTCAGAAAGATGCTGAGGAGTTAGCTAAAAAGAATCAAGAAATAATGAATAATGCTCAAGCGGAAGTTGCTAAAATTGTTGCTGATGGGAAAAAATATGCCGAAGAATTAAGAGAAAAGTTAGTACAAGAAGCAAAAGCTGAAGCTGAAAAAATTAAAGAAAATGCTAAAGTTGAAGCAGAAAAAATTAAACAAGAAGTTTATTTGCAACTTAAATCTGAAATGGTAGATATTGTTGTCAATGCCACTGAAAAATTCCTAAAAGAGCAAGTTGATAAAGAAAAACACAAAGATATTATTAATAAATATATTGATAACATTAACTAAGAATTTGTCATGAAAAACACAACAGTTGCAATTCGTTATGCAAAAGCATATTTTGAAAATTGTATGAGTAATAACACTATCGAGAACTCATACATTGATATTTTAATTATTAAAGATGCTCTCAACCAATCTCGTGAATTAAAATCTGTTCTTTCAAATCCCATTATCAAAATGGATAAGAAAAAAGAAATTATTAGTGAATTATTTAAAGATAGAGTTTCAGAAGATACTATTAAATTTTTATTTTTTGTCGTAGAACAAAATAGAATTGATATATTGTATATAATTTTGGATAAATATTGTGAATTATATTATGAGTATAAAAATATTCTCAATGTTGAAGTGTGTTCTTATATTGAATTAACTGAAGAACAAAAATCTAAAATTATAAATAAAATCAAAGAAATTACTAAAAAAAATATACAAGCTGTATTTAAAGTTGATACTAATACTCAGGGTGGTTTTGTATTATATTTTAATGATTTAGTTTATGATTATTCTTTTAAAAAACAAATCAACAAACTACGAGCTGAGTTATTAAAGTAATAAATAAGAAAAATCAAGCTCTGTAGTTATGTGCAGAGCTTTTTTTTTGTGATTTAATTTAAAAATATTAAAAAAAATTTATAAATTTAAAAGTTAAATTGAGGGAATTATGGTAATTATATTAGAAAAAAATGTAACGCAACAACAAATAAATAATATAAAACAACATTTATTAGATTTTGGCTTTCAAGTTCATGAATCTAAAGGGGTAGAACAAACAGTTCTTGGAGCAATAGGTGTTAAACCTGATTTCGATATAAGAAAAGTTAAAATTTTAGATGGGGTTCATGATGTTTATCGTGTAACAGAACCATATAAACAAGCAAGCAGAAGTTTCCATCCAGAAAATACTATTATCGAATTGAATAATAATATAAGAATAGGTGATTCCCAACAGGTTGTTATGATGGCCGGTCCTTGTTCAGTAGAAAGCGAAGAGCAAATTTTGAAGCTTGCTAAGATAGTAAGTGAAAATGGAGTAAAAATTCTAAGAGGTGGTGCTTTTAAACCGCGTACTTCACCGTATTCATTTCAGGGATTAGGAGTTGAAGGTTTAAAAATGATGAGAAAAGCCGCTGATGAATATGGTTTAGCAGTAATTACAGAAGTTATGGAAATTGGACAAATTGATGATGTTGTTAAATATGCTGATATATTACAAATTGGTGCGAGAAACATGCAAAACTTTCCTTTGCTTAAAGAATTGGGTAAAGTTGAAAAACCTATAATGTTAAAAAGAGGTCTTGCTGCTACTATCGAAGAATGGTTAATGTCAGCAGAGTATATATTGGCAAATGGGAACCCTAAAGTAATGCTATGTGAAAGAGGTATTAGAACTTTTGAAAATTATACAAGAAATACATTTGATGTTTCTGCTATTCCTGTAGTACATAAAAGAAGTCATTTGCCAGTTATTGCAGATCCATCACATGCAACTGGATATAGAGACCAGGTAATACCAATCGCAAGAGCTGCTGTTGCTGCTGGTGCTGATGGAGTTATTGTTGAAATACATTACGATCCGGAAAAAGCTTTTTCTGATGGTCCACAAGCTTTAACTCCTGATCAATTTACTAATATGATGAAAGAAATTAGAGTAATAGCTGATGCAATCGGAAGAAAAATTTCTTAAAATAGGTATAATAGGACTCGGTTTAATTGGCGGTTCTATTGCTAAAGGAATTAAAGCAGCTAATAATAATATTATAATATCAGCCTTCGATAAACCTGAAGTTTTATCGAAGGCTTTAAGTGAAAAAATTATCAATGTAGCTTTAAGTAATTATCTTGAAATTGTTGATTGTAATATTATTTTTTTGTGTCTTCCTATCGAAATATCTATCAAAGTATTTGATGATTTAATACCACACCTTAAAGAAAATACAATTATTACGGATGTATGTGGTGTTAAATATCCATTCCATAAGGTTTGGGATGAAAAAGCAACAAAAGGATGTTATATTGGTGGACACCCAATGACAGGCAAAGAAAAAGGTGGTTATGATAATTCGGATCCGCTTCTTTTTGAAAATTCTGTCTTTATTCTTACTAAATCTAAAAATGTTAAAGCTGAGCATGTTAATACCCTTTCTAATATTATTAAAAATTTAGGTGCTAGAATTCGTTTTTTAGATCCTAAACTGCATGATAAAGTTGTTGCATATGTTTCGCATCTGCCACAATTATTAGCGATATCACTTGTAAATAATTTGCCATCAAATGAACATAATATAAATTTTCTTGATTTTGCAGCTGGAGGTTTTAGAGATATGACAAGAATTGCTTCCAGTAGTTATGATATATGGAAAAATGTTATATCATTCAATAAAGATGAAATAATTTATTCATTAAATGATTTAAAAAATCATATTGAAAATATTATCAAAGATATCGAAAATGATAACGTCGACAATTTGAATAATAAATTTCTTTCAGCTGCTATAAAAAGGGATTCTATTCCTAAAAATAATAAAGGTTTCTTATCTCCTATATATGATATCCTGGTATATGTAAAAGATGAACCAGGAGTAATAAGCAAAATATCTACTGCATTATTTGAGCTAAATATAAATATTAAGGATATAGAGCTATTAAAAATTAGAGAAGGGGATGGTGGAACGTTTAGACTAGCCTTCGATTCTGAAGAAGATGCATCGAACGCAAAAAAAATTATGCAAAAATTAGGATATAGGGTAAACTAATGATTTTTCAGAAAGAAATTGTTTTAAAATCTAGAAACAAAGGCTTCCACCTGATTACTAATGAAATTTTATCCAACTTGCCTGAATTAAAAAATTATGATAAAGGAATTTGTAATTTATTTTTGTTACATACATCTGCATCATTAACAATTAATGAAAATTGCGATCCTGATGTAAGAAGTGATTTAAATAAACATTTTGATAAACTAGCACCAGAAAATCAACCTTATTATGATCATACACTTGAAGGTAGTGATGATATTCCAGCACATATCAAAACATCTCTAACTGGCGTTAGTTTAAATATACCTATAAAGAATGGAAATCTTGCATTGGGAACATGGCAAGGTATTTATTTATGTGAACATCGTTATAGAGGTGGTAATCGTAAATTGTTAGTTACAATAATAGGTAAGTAATTAATTAAACAAATTTAAGGGGTTAAAAATGGAATACCGTATCGAAAAAGACACAATGGGCGAACTTCAAGTACCAGCTGACAAATACTGGGGATGTCAAACTCAAAGATCTTTGATGAATTTCAAAATTGGTGGAGATAAATTCCCACGTGAATTTATTAGAGCTTTGGGTGTATTAAAAAAAGCTGCTGCAATGGCTAACAAAGAATTAGGTGTCTTAGCACCTGAAAAAGCTGATTTAATTATGAGAGCAGCAGACGAAGTAATAGAAGGTAAACTCGATGCACATTTCCCACTTGTTGTTTGGCAGACAGGTTCTGGTACACAAACAAACATGAATGCAAACGAAGTAATCGCTAATAGAGCAATTGAAATGGCTGGTGGAGTTTTAGGAAGCCAAAATCCTATTCATCCAAATGATGATGTTAATAAATCTCAATCTTCAAATGATACTTTCCCAACAGCTATGCATATTGCTGCTGTTGAGCAGATTCATAAAAGATTATTGCCAATGTTAAACAAATTGAAAGATGCTTTAGAAGTAAAAAGTAAAGAATTCAATGATATTATCAAAATTGGTAGAACTCACTTAATGGATGCAACTCCTTTAACATTGGGACAAGAATTTTCTGGTTATGTACAAATGTTAAACAATTCTATCGAAAGAGTTAATGCTGCACTTCCAAGATTATATGAGTTAGCATTAGGCGGTACAGCTGTTGGAACAGGCTTAAATACTCATCCACAATTTGCTGTTAAGTCTGCTGAAAAAATTGCTGAAATTACAGGATTACCTTTCGTAACAGCAAGAAATAAATTTGAAGCTCTTGCTACTCATGATGCTTTAGTTGAATTCCATGGTGTTCTCAAAACTATTTCTGCATCTCTTATGAAAATTGCTAACGATATCAGATGGATGGGTTCTGGTCCTAGATGTGGCATTGGTGAATTAGCATTACCAGAAAATGAACCAGGTAGCTCTATAATGCCAGGTAAAGTTAATCCTACACAAAGTGAAGCTATGACAATGGTGTGTGCACAAGTCTTTGGTAATGATGTTGCTGTAAATTTTGGTGGGGCTAGTGGAAATTTTGAATTGAATGTATTTAAACCTGTTATAATTTTCAATGTGCTTAATTCAATTAGATTAATTTCTGACGCTTGTGAAAGTTTTACTGATAATTGTGTAGTTGGTATTCAACCAAGAAAAGAAAATATTGCTCATCACCTTGAAAACTCTTTAATGCTTGTTACTGCATTAAATCCTCATATTGGTTATTATAAAGCAGCTGAAATTGCTAAAAAAGCTCATAAAGAAAATAAAACACTCCGACAAGCAGCAATTGAATTAGGATATTTAACAAACGAACAATTTGATGAATGGGTAAGACCTGAGAAAATGATAGGTCCAAATCTTAAATAAAAATAAAAGGGGCTAACAAAAAGCCCCTTTTTTATTTATTGTGCAAGTGATTTCAATATTTGTTTTAAAAGATTATAATATCTTTGTACAGATGGTATATTTAATTTTTCATCAGTTGAATGTACATTATGCATTGTTGGACCGAATGAAATCATATCCATTCCTGGATATTTAGCACCAATAATTCCACATTCTAAGCCCGCATGGATAGCTTCAATTTTAGGTTCTGAATTTTCTAGTTCTTTATAGCATTTAACAGCAGTTTTTAATACTTCTGAATCTAAATTAGGTTGCCATGCTGGATAACCATCACCAACAAGTAGTTCGCAACCCGCAAGTTCAAAAATAGATCTTACACATGAGAAAATATAATATTTTGCAGGTTCAACAGAACTTCTTTGGCTTGTACCAATTATAATTTTTTCATTATTAGATACAACTGTTGCTAAATTGGTTGATGTTTCTACAAGGCCAGATATATCTGGGCTCATCGATATAACACCGTGTGGTAAAGCTAACAATATTCTAACAATTTTTTGGGTTAATTCTTTTGTATATGCCTTTTTTGAGTTTTCAATTTTAGTGATTGAAACTTTTAAATCTCCATCATTTCTCTTATATTCCATAAGTGATTCTTTTTCGAATTCTTTTACAAGAGTATTAACAGTTTCTAAAGTATTTGCCTTAATGTGTAGTTTTACTTCAGCTTCTCTTGGAATTGCGTTATGTTTACTTCCACCTTGAATATCTGAAATGTAAAAATCTACGTTATTTATATATAGTTTATCCAACATTCTAGCTAAAAGTTTTATGGCATTTGCTCTACCAATTTTAATATCTAAGCCGGAATGACCACCTTTTAAGCCTGAAATCATCAAATCATAAGTTTCATATTCATCAGATAATTCAGTAAATTCTATTTTTAAAACACCTTTAGTATCCTGACCTCCAGCACAACCTACAAAGAATGTACCATGTTCTTCAGAATCAAGATTTAATAAAATTCTTCCTTTTACAAAATCAGGTTTAAGTACTTGTGCACCAGTTAATCCTGTTTCTTCATCAACAGTAAACAATAATTCAAGAGGACCATGTACGCTATCTTTATCAAAAGCAATAGCTATTGCAGATGCAACTCCAATTCCATTGTCAGCGCCTAAAGTAGTTCCTTTTGCTTTTACATATTCGCCGTCAATATAAACATTTATTGGTTGATTATCAAAATCAAAATCTACATCTTTATTCTTTTCACAAACCATATCCACATGACCTTGTAAAACAACTGTAGGATTATTTTCGTAACCTGGTGTTGCTGGAATTCTAAATACAATATTTCCAAGTTCATCTTCAGAAAAATCGATATTATTTTCTTTTGCTAAGTTTTTTAAATAATTTCTAACTTTTTCTTCTTTTTTGGAAGGTCTTGGTGTTTGTGTTAATTCATAAAAGAATTTCCAGACTAATGTTGGCTCTAAATTCCCTAGAGGTGATTGTTTAAAATCCATTTTAACTCCATATTTTTGTTTATTCAAGTTAATTATTAAAATATTTTAATCAATTTCTTAAATTAAGAAAAAAATTATTATATTTGCAAATTAAAAAGAAAAAAAATATGTATGAAGTCAGGCGTAAAGAACTTGTAAAACAATTATACGAAAAAGGTATAAAAGATACCAAAATACTCAAAGCTTTTTATGAAGTCGAAAGACATAAATTTGTTCAACCGACTTTCCAACATTTAGCATATGAAGATAATCCGCTTCCAATAATGTGCGGTCAAACTATTTCACAACCATATACGGTTGCATACATGACGCAACTTTTAAATATTAAAGAAGGAGAAAAAATATTAGAAATTGGTACTGGTTCTGGATATCAAGCTGCAATATTAGCTAAGCTAGGTGCAAGAGTTTTTACAATTGAGAGAATTTTAGATCTACAAATAGAAGCGCAAAAGAAATTTGATGAGTTAGCACTAAAAATACTTTGTAAATTCGGAGATGGTACTTTGGGGTGGGAAGAGTATGCTCCTTTTGATGGAATTATTGTTACTGCTGCAGCCCCTAAAATTCCCAATTCGCTTTTAATACAATTGACAATTGGTGGTCGGCTTATTATTCCTGTTGGCGATAGTAACTATCAGATAATGACAAAAGTTATTCGAATTGATGAAAATAGATATGAACAATATTCATACGATACTTTTAAATTTGTTCCTTTAATTGGTAAAGAGGCTTGGGAAAAGTAATCTATATAATTGGTCCTACAGCTTCTGGTAAAACAGATTTGTCTATAATTTTAGCTAAACACTTCAACACTGAAATTATTTCAGCAGATAGTCGCCAATGTTATAAATATCTTGATATAGGAACTGCAAAACCGACTAAACAGCAATTGCTTGAAATTAAGCATCACTTCATTGATACTTTTGACCCAACAGAAAGGTTTACTGCCGGAATGTTCCATAAACTTGCTTATGATAAAATTAATGAATTACATTATAATGGTAAAGTTCCTATTATTGTAGGTGGTTCTGGGCTTTATATTGATTCATTAATACATGGTTTGCAGGATTATTGCGATTTTGATGAAAATTTACGCAATAGATTACAAAGAGATCTCAAACTATATGGCGTTGAATACTTATACAATCAACTAAAGATAGTAGATGAAGAGTATTCTTTAAAAGTATCATCAAATGATTGGCGACGTATTTTAAGAGCATTGGAATTTTACTATTTAACTAATAAAAAATTTTCTGAAATTACAAATTTACCCAAAAATCAATTTTGTAATATCATTATAAATTTAGTTTGGGAAAGAGAGGAATTATACCAGAGAATTAACAAAAGAGTAGATTTAATGATGGAAATGGGGCTGGTTGAAGAGGTTCGTAATATTTTAAAGTTAGGTTATGATGAAAATATAAACTCCTTAAATACAGTAGGTTATAAAGAAATATTATCATATTTGAAAGGAAATATTAATTTAAGTGATGCTATAGAACTTATAAAAAAAAATACAAGGAATTATGCTAAAAAACAAATCACTTTTTTTAATAAATACAAAGAACAAGCTTTTAACTTTTCGCCTCAAATAGATAATATAGATAAATTAATAAATTTTGTAGAAGATAAGATTATTTCTTAGCTACCTTTACTCTAACAGAGCTCGTTATTTGATCATTATGTGTTCTTTTCCAAACCCTTAGAAAATCTAGTTCGTGTTTTGTAATTTCTGTATATGCTGAAATAAGTTTAATTCCACTATCGGTAATTATATCATCTAATACAATTAAACCTTCAACTAATTGATCTAAGTGACATTTGAAAATAAAACTATCTTTATCTTTTAAAATTTCACTTTTTTTCTGTGCTTCAGCTTCATCGATTAATGATTGTTGTTCTTCAAGTAATTGTTCTAGTGGACTTATGGTTTTTGAAGGCTGAGAAAAATCATATTTTTGTGATAATTCTACCGAAGATGCTGCACTAATATTATCAAGTATTGTTCTTATAATATCAGTATCATATTTAGTGCTTACCGTGCTCATACTTTTTAATAACATTTCAGTATTTTGACTTGCTGAACTTAATTTTATAACATCATACAAAATTCTTAACAATCTTGAGCCAAATGGAATAAATTTGCCATTAACAAAATCAAAACTAGGTTCTCCACTACCATCATAATTCTTTTGAAAATATTTTATGATTTTTGCTACCTGATCCAATTTGGGAATATTTTCTAACATTTTTGCTGCTAAAAGATGATGATTGTTAGCTGCAGGAATTTTACTAATTGCAACTAAACCATTTTTTTGTATTTGTGCTTGTATATCCGAAGGGAGAAGTGTTATTCCTAAATTTATTAATTTAGCTGCAAATTGAATTATTATTTTTTCTTCATTTGATATATTGTTAAAAAATGGTAAATAGTGATCTAATAATTTTGATAACTTTTCAGATTGTTGATACGCTTCGTTATTAACTTGACTTATAAAGTTACTAAATAAATTAACAATTCCGGATAATGTTCCTTCAAATAATTCATTTAATAATTGATTCTTATTATTTAATTCGATAAAAAGATATTTATTTTCTAAAACCAAATTATATTTTTCTATGTAATAGTTAATTTGTCTTATTAACTCAGCATTATTCCACGGTTTTTGTATATATTGACTTATACCACCTCTATTAATTGCTTCAAGTGCATCATTTAAATCACTATATCCAGTTACTAATAATCTTATAGTATCTGGGTGTATTTGTTTTACAATTTCTAAAACTTCACTTCCTGTTCTACCGTGCATTTTTTGATCTGAAAGTACTACTGCAAAAGGTCCGTGTTGTTTCAAGTAACTTTCAACTTGCATTGGATCATCTAATAAATGTAATTCAAAAGGCTGTTTTCTTAAAAGTGCTTTGAAAGCTTCAAGGAGTGTTCTTTCGTCGTCTATGTATAAGATTTTAGTATTTCTTATGAATTCATTGTTTACCATGATAAGTCCTAGCTAGAATTTTAAAAAATTATATTAGAATATAAATAAAATTTCTTATATTTGAAATATCAAAAAATAAATTTTTCAAAAATTATGCCATTAACACGTAGAATTATCAGAGAAACTGTATTATCTTTGCTTTATGCACATTATTTTAATAGTGAAAATTTTCTTGATTTTGCCAAAAAAGAACTTGATCAATTTGATGAACAATACAAAAATTATGGGAATAAATTACTAAATAAAACACTTTTACATGCTAAAGAGTATGATGAATTAATAAATAAAAAATTAGAAAAATGGGAAATTGATAGAGTTCCAATAATAGATAGATTAATCCTTAGAATGGGATTATGTGAATTTATGCATTTTGATGAAATACCGCCCAAAGTTACCATTAATGAGATGATAGAGCTTGCTAAAGAATATTCAAATAGCAAATCTTCAAAATTCGTTAATGGTATTCTTGATTCAGTCCTTTCAGATTTACAATCAGAAAACAAATTAAAAAAATCTGGTAGGGGATTGATTGAGCAATCCTACGAAAAAAATAGTTAATTCCTCAAAGTTCAACATATTGTCATGGGCATTATTTGATTTTGCTAATACTTCATTTTCCATTGTAGTTGTTACATTTGTTTTTGCCATATATTTTAAAGAAGTAGTTTGCAATTCTCAGCCTATTGGTGATTTCTATTGGAGTTTAGGAACATCAATATCTATGTTAATAGTTGCTTTGATAAGCCCTATTTTAGGAGCAATTGCAGACTTTAAGTCTCAAAAAAAATTATTTTTATTAATTTTTACATTTATTTGTATTATTTTTACTGGGCTATTATTTTTTGTTAGAACTGACGAAATAATAAAAGGTTTAATTTTTTTCATAATAGCTAATGTAGGATTTGAAGCTGGGCTTGTTTTTTATGATGCTTTCTTACCAGAAATAACTAAACCTTCAAACTTTGGTAGAGTTAGTGGTTATGGTTTTGCTTTTGGCTATCTTGGTTCTTTTGTAACTTTACTTTTTACTTATTATTTCATATCAATTGATAAAATTACATATACTTTTCTTTTTACTTCAATATTTTTTACAATTTTTGCACTACCTATTTTTCTTTTTCTAAAAGAAAATAAAAATATCGATACAGCTAATATATCTCCTGTTAAAATAGGTATTCAGAGAGTTTTGTGGACTTTTAAGCATCTAAAACAATTAAAAAATTTGGCTTTATTTTTAATTTCATTCTTTTTTTTCATCGAAGGAGTTAATACAGTTATTTATTTTGTTGGGAATTATGCTATGACAACTATGAATTTTTCTAAAGATGAATTATTATACTTTTTTTTAATAACTCAAATTACAGCTCTTTTGGGTGCAATTGGCTTTGGTATTATTGCTGATAGTATAGGGAAAAAAATAACATTATTAATAACTCTCGTCATATGGATCATGGTCATTAGTTTAGTATATATTTCAAATTCAAAATTTACATTTTATTTGATTGGTTCAATAGCAGGTAGTGTAATGGGTGCAACACAATCGGTAAGTAGAAGTTTAATGAGTGCACTTGTACCAGAAGACAAAAAAACGGAATTCTTCGGTTTTTATTCATTTTTTGGTAAAAGTTCTGCAATTATTGGACCTTTAACCTTTGGATATATTAGTTATATTACATCAAGCCAGAGATTTGCAATAATTTCTTTACTTACTTTTTTTATAATTGGAGGAATAATTCTACTTTTTGTGAAAGAGCATAATAATATTAGTGAAGAAAGTAATTTAAATATATAAATTAAGAAATTTTCTCTAAATCAAAATCAACGAAAAATGTACTACCTTTACCATATTCACTTTCAAAACCTACTTCAGCCCCCTGTACTTCAGCTAAAAGTTTAACTATTGAAAGACCTAATCCATGGCTACTTTCACCAGCTGTTGGTTTGGCACTTAATTTTTGAAATTTTTGAAATACTTTTGATTTTTCTTCTTCTAAAATACCAGGACCTTTATCTATTACAGCAATTCTTAATTTATTATCCAAAATCTGAGCTCTAATTTTAATTTGTGCACCTCGAGGGGAATATTTTATTGCATTTGAAATATAATTGTTGATAATTTCTGATGTTAAAAGAGGATCTATTTTAACAAGTAAATTTTCTGGTAAATTATTTTCAAAAATAATTTCTTGAGCTTTTTCATAGGCTATTTGTACATTTTGCGATACAATGTTGTTTATTAAAGATGTAATTGAAGTTTCGGTAATGTTTGGTTTTATCATACCACTTTCTAAGTGAGCCATTCTCAATAATTCAGAGACAAAAACTAATGTGCTATCTGCTGCTTCTTTAATATGTTTTGCATGTTCTAATACATATTCTTTATCATCAATATCTTCAAAAATATAAGAGGCAAAACTTTTGATTGCTCCTAATGGATTTTTTAAATCATGAGCAACAAGTCTTACAATTTCCGATTTCATTTTATTTGCTTCAATAGCTTTCTGCCTTTCAATTTCAGCTAATTGTTTTTGTTCTTCAGCAATTTTTAATGCTTTTTCTGCTTCTTGATATGCAAGTAGTGCTTTATCTTTTTCAGCTTTTAATTCAGCTGTTTTTTCTTCTACTAATTGTTGTAGCTTCTTTTCTTTTTCTAATTGTTTTTTAGTTCTAATTTTATCCCAAAAATAAATAATTCCAATAAAGAAAATAATTGTAAGTAATGTTATAAACCAGACTTTACGATAAAATACTCCTTCAACAATCAAATTAAATTTTTTATAAACTACATTTTTGTTACCATCTACTGTAAGTGATATTTCCAGTACGTAATTACCAGGTTTAAGATTAGTATATATAATATGTCCTTTTTTATCTGCAATATGCCAATCAGTTTCATTTGATAATTTATAATAAAGAATATAGTTATTAAAATTATTAAATATTATTGGATCTATAAAAATTTCAATTCTGTTATTATTATTCCATGGTAAAATAATATTTTCTTTGAAAAAATAAATATTATTATTTGCATAATAATTTCTTATGATAATTTTAGCTTTTGGCGGAAGAATAACCTTATTTTGGTCAAAACCTACAACACCATTTACATTTGCAAAAAATAAAAAATTATTGCTTTTTGCTGATGGGAAATTATAACCACCATTGAACTCTGAATTATCAATGCCATTATTTTGATTATATGATATTGAATTAACATAATTTATCTTACCATTAAAATAATCATTTAAATCTTGTTTACTTATTCTAAATAAACCAGTATTACAGCTGAACCAAAAATTATCTTCTGTCTCTTCAATTGCAAAAAATAATTCATTGAACAGACCGTTTTTACTCGATAAAATAGAATAGTTGTTATTGTTATATCTTACTAAGCCCTTACCTTCAATACATAACCAAAGATTATTAGAATTATCTATATATAATGCAACAACTGAATAATTTTCTTTTTTCCCGAATAGATTCGTTAGTGTATTATTTTTATATATCCATATACCTGTATTTTCTGTACCAATATAGATTGTACCGTTTTTGTCTCCAATTATATTGGTAATAATAAAATCACTAGCAATTTTATGTAATGATTTATTAGATAAATCATAATAAAAAAAGCTATAACCTGCGGAAATATAAATTCTATTGCTATGTTTACAATAATATAATGAACCAGCTTGTCTTATTCTGGGTATACTAATTTTTTCAGCTATATTAAAATCTTGATTTAAAACATAAATGCCATCATTTGTAGCAACCCAATAATTATTTTCTACCTTTATAATGGAATTTATAATATTACTTTCGCTATTAGGTAAATTAACTGTTTTTATATACTTACCTTTATTGTTATAAATTTCTATTCCATAACTATAAGTACCAGAAACCAAAAAATTATTATCAACAACAAAACTGAATACATTATGATTAACTTTACTTGTTGGGTTTTTGAAAGAGTAAAAATATGAATTTCTAAAGATTGTAACTTTATTCCCTAGTGGGCAAAACCAGATATTTTGTGCAAAATCTTCAAATATATATTGTATTTGATTTGATGATAAACCATTGGATACTGTAAATTTTGTTATATTATTGTTAATATCAATTTTATTAACACCATAATCTGTAGCAAGCCAAATATCATTATTTTGGGTTAATATAGCATGATTTATAGTGTTACTAGCAAGACCGTTAATTTTTGTCAAATGATTTATTTTACCATAATTATAATAATAAATACCATCATTAAAAGTTATGAAATAAGGATTATTTTTTCTAAAAAAAATATTTCTTACATATCGTATATTATAAATTTGTTGAATTTCTAGTTTTCCATTTTTATATATTGTCTTTAATACTTTGTTTGGTAATGATAAATATAAATAATTATTATCTATACAGAAACTTATAATTTCTTCATTTGAATTTAATAGATTTGATGGTTTAGCTTTATAATTTTCTATTGAATATAGTCCTTTATCAGTTGCTAAAAGTAGTAAATTATTATAATGTATAATATCATTAATGTAAGAAAAATTTTTATCAGTAATTAAAATTGATTTGAATTGATTGTTTTTAAAATAAACAGGTGGCACATAAGAAGAAATGAACCAGGTAATATTGTTGTTATCTTTATAAATTTTTTTTATATAGCGATTCAGTAACTCAGTACCTTGATAATTTGGGAGATCTAAAAAATCAAAACCGTTATATAAGATTAATCCTTCTTGTGTAGATATAAATAAATAGCCGTCTGGATGTTCTCCTATTGAATTAATTAATAAGTGCGGAAGACCTTCTTCAATGCCTAAATATTTTATTTGATAATTATTCTTATATATTGTTGAATCTATTGAAAAACTCGAGGAGTATAGTGCAAGATTTATTGTTATTAAAAATGTGAAAATATTTTTTGTTAACATTAAACATCCTATAAAGATAATATAATGTATGAAAATTTAAATTAAAATACAATATTTTATGTTATTTAGCAATAGAATTTTTTGCAAATTTTATTGAATATTTTATTGCCTGTACCATACTTTGGGGGTTTGCAATATTTTTATTAGTTATATCAAAAGCTGTACCATGATCAGGTGAAGTTCTAATGATCTTTAAACCAGCCGTATAATTAACCCCCTGGTCAAAATTTATTAACTTAAATGGAATTAAAACTTGGTCATGATAGTGACCAATTACAAAATCATATTTTAAGAATAACTTTTTTGCAAAAAAAGCATCTGGTACAAAAGGGCCGTAGACAAATTCTCTATATTTGGAATTTTCAATGGATGGTTTTATAATTTCATTTTCTTCATTACCTATTAACCCGTTTTCACCTGCATGAGGATTTAATCCTAATATTGCAACTTTTGGTGATAGGATATTCAGATATTTTTTTGCAGTGGTAACAACATTTTCAATAGTGAAGAGAAGTTTCCCTTGAGTCAATTCTTTCGATACATTTTTTAACGGAATGTGAATTGTTGTAAGTGCAGCATTGAATTTCTTGGATAGGAAAGTCATTGTATATTTACTATTCTTTTCAAAATTTGCATAAATTTCAGTATGGCCAGGGAAATTTATTCCAGACAAGTTCAATGCTTCTTTTGATATCGGAGCCGTTGTTACCGCATCAATTTTGTTATTCTTGTAAAGTAAGTATGATGTTTCTATTGCTTTGTAAGATATTTCACCAGATATTTTTGAAGGTTTACCAAATTCAGTATCAATTTTACCAAGTGAAAAAATATAGTTATTGTTATCATTAATTTGCTCTATATCTGTTACTATTTTGAAATTATTAGGTAAATTTAGGATTTTACTGTAATATTCATAAATATTTTCCGGGACAATGAAAATAAATCTGATATTTTTTGTTTTTGAGAAGTAGTGAATTGCTTTTAATGCAATTTCAGGGCCTATACCATTGATATCACCACATGTAATTCCAATAGATAATTTTTTCATTTTGTTACCAGTTTAAAATTTCCTAATCCGCTATTATCTTCAAATGTAAAACTTTTTTTAATATTGTTATACTTCCAAATTTCTATTGTTTTTTTATTTGTAAGTAGAATTCTTTCCTTATTTGTTGGTGGTCCGTATAATATATATATTTTCCCCATATCAGTTTCAGAACCATCTTTAACAGAAAGTGTAGAAAAATTTTTTATTGAAAAATCAACTCTTCGATAAAATTCTTCAAGCATAGGATTAAAAGAAGTATTAGTATCATTATCATATTTTTTCCATGCTTGAAAAAATGAATATTTAATACTATCAGATTTAATTAATTTATCAATATCATCTTTGTTGAAAAGTAAAGAGAGTTTTTCAATTGCAAACGAAATATTTTTAAGTGATAAAGGTTTATTATACCAAAAAACATTGATATTTGTTGAGTTATTTTTTTGATCCTTAATATTTACAACACCTTCAAAAAATAATTGATTGAAATTTTTGATTAAATAATATCTATTATTGCTTTGTTGATTTGTTTGGATAATTAAAGATTTATTTTTTTCATTAATTTGATTATAAAGATAAATAATTGGTAAATTATTAAAAGTTATCAACTTATTACCTTGTTGAAGAGTAAGTGAATCACTAAAAAAAGTAGCGTCTAACAATAAATCATAACTATTAGCTGAGAAGGGAATTAAATTTCCAAGATTCGAAAGGATAAATAAACTATCAGATAATTTACCAACCAAAAATTTGCTAGGTGTTATTTTATAATCTATTTCTGATAAAGATGAATTATTTTGAGATAAAATTATTTTACAAAATTGAGCATTTTTTAAATTGTAACTATTAAAAAATAAATTGACAAAAAAATCATTTCTGGTTTGATAATTTTCATTTTCTAAATGCAAAACATTTTCTTTTGATAAAGATAAAATTTGTTCTTTTTTAAAATTTTGAAATATAAGCTCTAAACTATAATTAGCAATATAGGTATCAGCAACTTTGTTAAAAATTAAATAATTAGCAGGGAAATGAACTGTGATATATGTAGTAGAATCATTAAAAAAGAGAAAATTTAAAAAAAATCCTTTATTGCTGATATTTGTTAAATTCTTTGATTGAGGAAAAACAAATGTGCAATATAGGATTATTGAAAAAAAAATTTTTATAAAATAATTCATAATTATGAATTCATATTTTGTAAAAACTCTTTATTATTTTTTGTAAGTCTCATTTTATCAATGAGGAATTCAATTCTTTCAACAACGTCTAACTCTGCAAGATATTTTCTTAATATCCAAACTTTGTTAAGTTCTTCAACATCAAGCAATAGATCTTCTTTACGAGTACCGGATTTATTAATATCAATTGCAGGGAATATTCTACGATCACTAATTTCTCTATTAAGAACAATTTCCTGGTTACCAGTACCTTTGAATTCTTCAAAAATTACTTCATCCATACGGCTACCAGTTTCAATGAGGGCAGTAGCTATAATAGTTAAAGATCCACCTTCTTCTGTGGCTCTAGCAGCACCAAAAAATCTTTTGGGTTTGTGTAATGCATTAGCATCAACACCTCCAGAAAGAATTTTACCACTATGTGGAACAGTTGTGTTATATGCACGAGCAAGACGAGTGATACTATCAAGAAGAATTACAACATCTTTACCAACTTCAACTAATCTCTTGGCTTTTTCAATTACCATATTAGCAACCTGGGTGTGTCTTTCGGCTGGTTCATCAAATGTAGAACTGATTACTTCCACTCTATCTTTATTCTCATGAGTTTTAACATTACGTTCCATATCGGTAACTTCTTCGGGGCGTTCATCAATAAGTAATATAATTAAATGAGTTTCTGGATGATTTCTAATAATAGCATTAGCTATTTTTTGTAACAACACAGTTTTGCCAGCTTTAGGAGGTGAAACAATTAAGCCTCTTTGACCTTTTCCTATAGGTGCAATTAAATTTATTATTCTTGTAGAGAGTTCACCAGGAGTAGTTTCTAAATTAAATTTTTTAGTAGGATAAACAGGAGTAAGGTTATCAAACAAAGTTCTATCTTTAATTCTTTCTGGATCAATTCCGTTAACGGATTCAACTCTAAGTAAAGCAAAAAATCTTTCGCCTTCTTTGGGTGGTCGAACTTGTCCACTAACAGTATCACCTGTTCTAAGTCCAAATTTTTTTATTTGTGAAGGAGAAATATATATATCATCAGGAGATTGTAAATAGTTATAATCTATAGAGCGTAAAAAGCCATAACCATCAGGATGCACTTCCAAAACACCTTTAGAAAAGGCGAGACCATCCTTTTTAGTTTGAGCCTCTAAAATTGCATAAATTAATTCTTGTTTCCTTAATTCTCGATATCCTGTTAGTCCTAATTCTTTTGCAATGTTATATAAATCTACTACTTTTTTTGATTGTAGATCTGAAATATCCATCTTGTTATAAGAACCATTTGTAGAATTTAAATTATCCATATTGATTTTATGCTCCTGGATTAAGTTTTGATGAACTGATGTTTTTTGAAATTATTTGTGTAATTAATTGTGGTCCAAAATGCGGCCATCGTGGTATAACAAATTTACTAAAAATTTATAAAAAAAGCAACAAAAAAATAAAAAATTAAAAATGCCGCCTGGTGCATATTAGCGGTCCAAACGGCATCATAGGAGTAGAAATGTTAAGGGTATAAATTTAGATTTAATTAAAGTTCGTATAACAAACATAATTTAAAAAAAATAAAAGTAAAGACTTGACTTTTATGAAAAAATATATTAAATTCCGACATTTTAATCCATAACTTATTGATTTACAATTGTAAAAATATAGTAAAATCATAATATATATTAAGTGTGCAAATATTTAATGTTTTATGATTAACTATTTTGTATTGGTTGGGAAAAAACCTTTGTGGGGTTTAGAATATTGAACAGTATAAAAACAATTTTGGTCTATATTTTCAATTGTTGAAATTAATTTTTCTATTTTTTTTCTATGAATAATTGTAATTATAACTTCATAATTGTTTTTAATACCATGTGCTGGAATTAATGTAATGCCATATCCATTTTTTTGTAAAAGATTTGATATATCCCGATAATGATTAGGGGAGAAGATTGTTAATTGGAGATAACCGAAACTAATTTTTTCATCCAATGTAATACCTAATAAGTTTCCAATTGAAAAGCCAAATGCATAAGCAATTAAATTAATTGGATTATCCAATTTATTAACAATAACGCTCATAACAGATATCCATATGAGAACTTCAAAAAAGCCGGCAAGGGCTGCATAATATTTACGCCCTTGCACAACTAAAATGGTTCTTAATGTTCCAATTGATACATCTGTTATACGACAGCAAGCAATAAATAATGCTGTTAAAATTGTTGATATCATTTTATATTCTTTGGAAAATATTCCATAACAAATTTATACTGTGGAAACAATTTAGGTAATTTCATTATTTTGAATACTTTTACGCCAGTTGATAATCTATCTAACCAAGATGATAACGGCCATCCAAAATGGATTGTAATTTTCTTTTCCTGTGGCAAATCATATGATAGAGTTTCAAGAAAACCGTAGATCATATCATACAAATCCATTCTATCTTGCAATGAAAGCCAAAAATGATTTGGTTTTTGTAGTGAATCGGGTATCTCTAATCTTGGATGATAAAAACTTACAAAAATATTATTTGGGTTTTTAAGTAATTCATCTTCTTCTTTGGGCCTTTTAAAATATAAATGAACTTCTTCTTCTGGAGAATCAATAATTGCAAATAAAACATCCATAGGTGTTTTTGAAAGTTTCCTGATAGGTATTTCTGGTGCTCTTTTGCGTGATAAAATAATGCCAAATAAAAGAACAAGCAATGAGATACTTAACCAAAGTGTTGTACCATAAATTCTATTAACGATTATATAAATAAAAACGCTTAGCATAAAAATAAAAATGATTAAAGTTCCTATTCTTGATGTTCTATATGTGTGTTTTGTAGAACCTTCGGAAAATCTGTATTTTATCAAAGAAAATAAATTAATTACAAATGTGGCAACTAAACCAACTGCATACATTTCAGCAAGAATTTGTTGACTACCAGCTGTAATAAATAAAATAAATGTATAAAAAATTGCATTTGCAATATGAATACGATATAGAGATTGTCTTTTGTTTAATTTGCATATCCAATCAAGTTTATATCTATCTGCAATTTTTTCAATCAACTCAGCAGAGGCAACCATTGCTGTATTTGTTGCCATAATAAGAGTAATAGAGGCTAAAGCACTTAGAATTATACTAAAATATTTCCCATTGACATTATAGGCAAATGCTGGTATTAAGTTAGTTTCATATTTCTCTATTTCAATTCCCGATGACATTGCAAAAAGTACAATTAAAGGTGTAACTATGCCCACTGTAAAAGCTAAAAATTCATATCCTTTTTTGATATCTTTCCAGCTTCTAGTTAAAGATGCTGTTTGCAAAACCGATTCTATTCCAGAGTATGCCAGAATACAAGAACCTATACCTGTTACAATTAAGCCAAATGAATTGAATGGAGCTAATATATTAAAATCTTTTGAAAATTCGCTAGCACTTATGGAAAGTATTTCAACACTTTTTCCATTAAAATTAAGAACGCTACCTAAAAGTAAATTTAATAGAACAAAAGTTGCAAAGATAAATATTGCATAAGTAAATTTTGCAACTTCTTTAATTCCAAGAATATTTAATCCAGTAATGAGCCAAATAACACTAACCATTAATAAAAATTTTGTTGGTGTTGAAAGCTGAAAAAAGTAAGTTCCGTTTTCTACTGCACTCACGGTTGATATTGTTGCTGTTAAAATATATCCTACTAATATAGAAGCAAATGCAATAAAGGAAACTTTGGGGCCAAGAACAAAATAGGCAAAGGAATATACACCCCCACCTTTTATATTATTTCTTTCGAGAATTTCAGCTATTTCTACCATTCGTGATGAATAAATTCTGATAAGAACAGAAGTTAAAGCTATATAGAAAATTGCCTTAATTCCGATAAAACGATAAGCTTCGGCAGGTGCATAGTAAATTGATGTTAATTCATCCATTAAAGTAATAATACCAACAGCAAGCCAGGTTAACCACCATTTACCATTTTGAAAAACAGCTAATAAATTATTCTTTGTTGAAATACGGTAAAATAGAAAAACAAGAAATAAATTCAAAAAAATAAAAGCAACTGTATTCATAGGAATACCTAATATTATTAAAAAAATACATACAAATATAATAATTGGAGAGGTGAAAAAAAATAAATTTTCATGATGAATTTTTGTATTTACAATAAGTTGTCTTGGTATTATTCTAAATTATAGAATATAATAAATTATGTTTTATACACCTCTAAATATTCTTTCACTATTCTTTCTTCATCAAACATTTCTAACGCTGTTTGTCTGCACTTGATTCTCATATTTTCGTTTGTATTTTCTAAACACCAAATAATTCCGTTAGCTAGTTCATCTACATTATATTTGGGTGCTATATAGCCAGTAGAAAGATGTTGGACCATTTCAGGAATTCCACCGGTATCAAATCCTACAACTGGGGTTCCGCATAATAATGATTCAGCTACAGTATTGGGTAGATTATCTTCTATTGAGGGTATAACAAATACATCAGCTAGGTTATAAATTATACCAATTTCTTTAGGATTTGATAATTTTCCAAAATGAATTTGTTGAAAGTTTGGTATTTCAGTAGGTGAGTTACCTAAAGTGCAAACTATAAAATCTTTTGAGTTATTAGCAACTTTTTCAAGAGCTTTAAGTAAAAACAAGATACCTTTTCGATGGTTTTGAATAGAATCGGCTACAAATAATATAATTTTTTTATCAGTTGGAATATTAAATTGTTGTCTAAGTGTATGTTGGTCGTAGAGCTTAAAATCGTCTAGTGGGTAAATATATCTTATTACTTTATGCTGGTAATTGCAAAATAAATCCGATTTTGTTGAAATTGAATAAAGCCATTTACTAGGTGTTACGATATTAATATTCAGAGAATTATATATATTTTTTTTTGAATGAAAATTAATATTTGATAAATCAAATTTTTGATTTGAACCAAGTTGTGGACAAGAAAAGCACTCGTTTTCAAATTTATTACAACCATAAGTATAATGGCACCCACCGGTAAAAGGGTTCGTATCATGGAGAGTCCAAACTATTTTTTTATTTTTAAATATATCACCTCCTTGTACATAATCAAACATACCAAAGATCCAGTGTAGATGTATTATATCAGCATTTACTATTTCAGGTATTTTTTCAAAATATATCATTGTTCTTGTGTTTGTAAATATTTCAAGATTTGGTGGTCTTTTAGGATAAATAGATAAATCAATATTAAGTAAAAGCCATTGCAAGTGGTTGAAAATGGAATTGCCTTTTTCTAATGTTAGAGGTGTATTGATATAATAATCATCTGTTATTCTAAAAACAGTGTTGTCATCGGTAGTTTTATTTAGTACTATCATTTTTGAGTCTAAACCAAGTTTTAATAATGATTTATGAATTCTATATGCTGCTATACCAGCACCACCAGAATCTTGTGTACATAAGTGAACTATTTTCATTTTATGGCCTCTATGTAAAGTGAGTCTGGTTTTCTTTGTAATCCTTCAGGTGTTATATCTAAACAATAGAGATTAAAATCAGGAATTAAAGATTCGTTATATTTTTTAATTTGAATTTCGTGAAAACCACATTCTTTTAGTAGTTTATTTAAAGAATATCTATCATACATCCATTGGTGAATTTCTCCTGATTTTCTAAAATTTCCTATCTCTTCAGCTGATAATTCTGTATCATTTTTTCTGAATTGTAAATTCTTATTTATACTATCTTTGTTATTTATAATATTTATTGCTTCAGCACCTATTCTTGAGATTATGTAATCTTTTATGATTAAATTATCCTGAACAAGATAGTGTAGCATTTCACCACCACTTTGATTCCTTACAGTTTGATCGTAAAGTTCTAACATAATCCAATTATACTTTTCTTGAGCTATAGGATCGCCACTTAAAGCTTGTTCAAGATTAAGGATATATTCTTTAACAATACCTTCAAGATCAGGTACAACCACTCTTATAATACCACCTGGTTTTAATACTCGGTAACATTCTTTAATAAATTTGTGTGCGTAATTTTTAGGAAAATGTTCGAGTATATGGGAGTGATAGACAACATCAAAAATATTATCGTTGAATGGAATTTCTTTTGTTAAATCATGTGCTAAGACATATTCACTATGAGAAGAAATGTCAATATTTATCCATTCTTTGTGATATGTTTGACCACAACCCAAGTTAAGAAGTCTTAAGTTAGCGGAGTTTATTTTTGGGGTATTTTCTATTGTTTGGAGAAAGTATTTTAGCTTAATGAGTCTTTCATCATTCGATGAAGATAAAACGTTATTTAAAGTTTTTTCTGCTTCTTCAAATTGATTAATTTGGAGTAATAGTAAAATATAAAGGTATATATAATCAATTTCAGATAAGCCATTATTTTTGTCATTTAATTTTTCAATGGCTTGCTGTATATTATTATTGGTAATTAAATTATAAATAATTTCATAATCTTTCATAAAATTTCTTTATTTTTTTATAAATATAGCGGAAAACGTAAAACCTTTTAACTTAACTTTAGATATGTAATTGCTAATAATTCTACTAATATCATGCCCAATTACAGAGTTTGCAACATTTTTATAGTAATCAAAGTGGTAATTTGCTAATGGTTCATATTCAAAACGATAAAAAGCTATAGGGAAAATTTTTGTTAAGCTTAAAAATGCATTTTTTCCCCATCTGCCCATATGATGAGGGGGATAGTTGAGCCAATTGTTAGAATCTATTCCAATAAAAGCATCATCATTTGGAACTGAAAAGTACAGAAAGCCACCAGGTTTTAAAACTTTTACAGCAGCGTCAATAAAATTGTAAACATCAGCAATATGTTCTAAAACTTGAAAAGCGCAAACAAAATCAAAAGTATTAGAATGTGTTTTAGCTAATTCAGTTAAATTTATAAACTCAACATTTAATCCTTTGTTTTTAGCATGAGCAACAGCATTAGAATTTAGTTCAATTCCTAAATATTTTATGTTTTTTTGTTGTAACCTTTCTATAAAAAAACCTCTTCCGCCACCTATTTCTAAAACATAATCATTAGATCTTATAAAAGATAATGCATTATCAAATTCCCATTTATCTTGCATATAATACCATGGGAATTTTTCTAAGGATTGATAAAATATATCATCTCCGTCAATATCAAAAGGATAGAAAAATTTGTATCCTGTATCTAAACATTGATATAAATAAATTTCTTTATTGTTTTTGAGCAAATATTCAATATTTGTATTGTATCCTTTATAGCCATTAACTAAAATTTGAGAAGGAATTTTTAATAATAATTGAATATTCTTTGATTTTGTTAAAGGGGAAAGAATTTCATTGCTTGCAGTATTAACAGTTAAATTATCTTTTCTAACGTTTGAATTTATATATTTTTTGATTATTTTATCTAATCGCTTACAAGAATTTAAAAGGTTGTAATGATTTAAACATTTTTGTTGTCCTCTATTGGCTATTTCACTCCTAATATCATCATGTTTAAGATAATAATTGATTTTTTCTACAAGTTCCTGTGGTGATTCAAAACAATCAACTTCTTTACCAATTTCGAATAAATTGTTAAGATTATCATGATAATCAGTTAATAAAAATCCACCACTACCGGTGATTTCAAATAATCTCATATTACCAGCAAGTTTCATCATATCTATATGAATATTTAAATTTATTTTACTTTTTCTAAAAAAGTTATAATAGTCAAGACCGAATAATTCTTCACTTATGTAATTTTTTATTTTAAAATTATTGAAAATGTTAATATGGTTTGGTGTTGCAATTATATAATTAACATTAGAATTTTCATACAAGTTTGCTAAAATTTCAAGATATTTAATTCTTTTGGTATGTTCTAAAGTAATTTGTCCAGCAAATGATATATCGTAATCATAATTATAATGGTTTAGAGAATCCAAAATAAAGGTGGGGTATCCAGGATGTAATTCTTCAAAATGTTTTGCTCCATGTGTTAAAGCTATGTCTTTTAAAAAAAGTGCATTTGATAAAATTATATCATAATCATTCCAATTAATGTCATTTGGTATGACTTGTGCACGCCAACCAATAATTAGTCTAGGCTTGTGATTAAGTAATTTAGTTAATTTGTAATCGAATTCAATTGTATCTGACGAAAATAAAATATCAGGTTTTTCATTGTTAATAACATAAGCAGCAAATTCCTGGATATTATTAAATTTAGGTGCATCAAATTCGTAAGTAAATTTTTCTAATAGAATAGGATCATTACAAATATACATTTTACTATCGTATCCTAATTTATTCATCTCAATACCAAAATAATGTGAACCACCAAAAGCTTCTTTTATATGTAAGTTATATAATTCTTTGTAAGATAATTTCAATGCATTGGGATGTTTCTTATAAAAATAAATATAATACTGAGGATAGAAATTTATTATTTGTAAAAAGTTGAATTTCTTAAAAGTTTTATTATTGATAATTACCTCCAATAAATTATCGTTATAGCTAACAGTTAAGTAATTTGTTAGATTAATTTTCTTTAAAATTTCATTTTCTTGTTCATGTAATATAACTATTTTTTTTGAATTTAATAAAATATCATCAAAATTGTTATATAAAGTTTTATCAACTATCCTTGATATTATACTAATTGGAATATTTATAGGTAAATCTGATAAAAATAAAAAATTAATTTTTATTTCTAGTAAATTTGTATTTAATTGTTCAATAACTAATTTATTAAGTATATCAATAATTTTTTCATTAATTTGCTCAATTATTATCAGAATATCAATTGATTTGTTCATAGAGATCTCTTTTTTTTTCGATAAATAATTCGTATAGTAATGTTAAATTGATATAAGACCAAAACTCATTAGCAACTAAAAAGTCATTTGTGTTGTTTTCCCATTTTTTTAATAGAGTTTTTTTATAAAATTTATCTTTTAATGTATTATAATCCCAAAATGGATTATTATTAAAAAATTTATTAGAAAATATTTGTACAGCAGTGTCATTTAAACAAGAGTTGAGCCAATTATTAGTTGGTGAGTTAAAACCAATCTTTGAATGTCTATAAATAATTTCGTGGGGGACAATATCACTAAAGGCATCTCTTAATATTCTTTTTGTAAAGCCATTACCTATGATAGAAGTTATTGGAAGCGAAAATATAAAAGATACAACTCTATGATCTAAAAAAGGCATACGTACTTCTATGCCATTTGCCATAGATGAAAGGTCAAAATTTCTTAGAATAGCTGGTAAAATATTGTATTCAAAATTGAATTGTAATTTTTCTTTGAAATTATTTTGGGGCCATCCAAGATAAAAAGTGTAACCACAAAGTAATTCATCTGCACCATGACCATCTAATGTAACTGTTACATTATTTTGTTTCATTAATTCGTAAGTTTTTATAATAGGTAAAAGTGAACTAACAGTTATATTTTCACTAATAAATATTGATTTTATGATATCTTTTTGTGTGGGTTGTTCAAAAGATAAGGATATAAGATTAAAATTTTTTTCTTTTGATATTAAATCAATGTAGTAAGATTCATCTAAAAAACTATTTGGAAATTTTGCTGCAAAAACATAATGAGATGCAGGGGCTTTTCTTTCTATTTTATCATAAGATAATAATTGAACTATAGAAGCAATGGTTGAAGAGTCTGTTCCTCCGCTGAGACTTGAACCAATATTAACATCGCTTCTCATACGTATTTTTGTAGCATCAATCAATAAATTTCTAAATATTTCAACCTGATCTTTATAATTAATTGGTGGGTCTATAAGGTTGTTTTCCAAATGCCACCATTTATCATATTTTATGTTTCCTTTTGAATCAATTAATAAATTATAACCTGGTAGAATTTTAAATATATTTTTAAATAAAGTTTTTGGTGATAAACCTTCGTATCCAACTATGTTAGAAAGGGCAAATTTAGTTGATTCTTCATCAAATTCAAAAAAAAAATCTTCAATATTAAGAAATGCTTTTATCTCTGAAGCAAAATAGAAAGAATTATTATACATAAGAAAATAAAGTGGTTTGATACCAAATCTATCTCTTGAAAGTAAAATTGTTTTGTCATGTGGATTATATATAGCGAATGCCCACATACCGTTAAATTTATGAAGAGCATTAATACCGTATTTATGGTAAACTGCTAAAATTACTTCAGTATCTGTTTCGGTTTCAAAATGATATCCATCAGATATCATTTCTTTTCTTAATTCTATAAAATTAAAAATTTCACCATTGTAGACTATATAATATTCTGTGTTATCTGAAAATTTTTTATAAAATGGATTTCTTCCTTTAGATGATAAATCAAGTATAGATAATCTTCTGTGACCTAAAGCAATATTATTGTCAATAAATATCCCAAAGTCATCTGGACCACGATGATTTAGAGAATTTGTAATTGAAAGAATTTCTTTTTCTTCTACCTTTTTATTTAAATGAAAAATTCCAGCTATGCCACACATTTTTTAATAAAATTCCTTTATTTTCTGGCAGATGTAATAAATAGTATCATCTTGGATAAAAGGCCACAAGGGCAGAGCAAGTATTTCATTAGCAATTTTTTCTGCTTTTGGAAATTTACCTTTATCATAATTCAAATATCGATATGCTTTTTGTAAATGTAATGGTATAGGATAATATATTCCAGTTTGTATATTATTTTCTAAAAGATAATTTTGGAGTTTATCTCTAAACTTAGTTCTTATAGTGTAAATGTACCAAACATCTTGATAAATATCATTATCAAAAATTGGTAATATCAAATCACCGGTATTTTCTAATAAGGAATTATATAAAGCTGCTTTTTGTTTACGCATTTGATTGTATTGACTAAGGTATTTTAATTTGACATCCAAAATCGCAGCTTGAATAGTATCTAATCGCATATTATAACCTTCAATTTCATGTTCATATTTTTTATTATACCTTCCATGATTTCTTAACATTTTTGCTTTGATGTAGTAATCATAATTATTTGTTGTTAAGGCACCAGCATCACCAAAGGCACCGAGATTTTTACCTGGATAAAAGGAATAAGTTGCTATATCGGATAATTCGCCCGGTGAAATATTTTTATATTTTGCACCATGTGCTTGAGAAGAATCTTCGATTACTTTGATATTGAATTTCTTTGCTATTTCCTGTATTAAAAAAATATTGTTCATATGTCCATAAAGATGAACAGGTATTATAGCCTTTATTTCTTTTTTTGTATCATTTTCAAGAATATCAGCAATTTGCTGATAGTTTATTTCCAGACTATCTGGTTGAGAATCAACAAAAACAATTTTGGCACCTACTGCAGTGACCGCTTCTGCAGTTGCGATAAAGGTATTGACGGGCACTATAACTTTATCATTATTTGTTATATTAAGTGTTTTTAATGCTAATATTAGTGCATCTGTTCCATTTGAACAGCTTACACAGTAATTATTGTTAACAAATTTTGCAAAATTGTTTTCAAATAATTCAATTTCTTTACCATTAATAAAGTCATTTCGTAAAATAATTGAATATATTTTTTCTTGAATTTCATTTAATATGGATTTTTCACAAGATATATCCATTAGAGGTATTTTCATTAAAAACTCTTTAAATTATCTTCTGGAATTATATAATATTTTTTGTTATTAATTTCAATATAAGGGGGTTCAAATCCTTTAAATGTAGTTGCCAGTATATGATTTATCATTTTTTCTTTTCCCCAATCAGGATTAATTTTTTTTATTTCATTAATTTGTTTTCTATAATAATGTGTAGGTTTTATATTAACAAATCTATCTTGAGGTATTTTAGAAAACTGATTATTTAAAATTTTTTCGATATTCTCCTCAAAAAGTTTAACACTATAAAATTCAGTTAATTCAAATAATTCTTGGGCAGTACAGGATTCTGGGATATTAAATTTAATTTGTGCAATTATATCACCGCTGTCAACCTGTTCTGTCATTATGTGCAGAGTTGTACCAAATTCTTTTTCTTTATTTATTATAGCAAAAGAAAATTGGTTACAACCGCGATATTTAGGTAATGGTGCCATATGTAGATTAACAGCAGTAATTTTTGCTTTTTCTAAATGCTCTTTTTTTAAAATTTTATCATATTGAACAGAAAAAATAAAATCAACTAGTTCTAATTCAGAAAGAAAGTTTAAATTAGTATAAAGCGGAATATTGTATGTATTCGATAAACTAATATATTTCTTTAAAAATTTGCTGTTTTCACTTATGAAGATAGCTTTTATAGTGATGTCATACTTATCTTTAAATGATAATAGATGGACAAATGTAGTAAGTCCGATATTTTTATTTAAAAATAAATAAACCGATTTCATATTACTTTCCCATTCGAGAAAATTTTGGCTGATATCTTAAAAAAATTTCTTTTCCTGTTTCCACAGATTCATAAATTGCATTTATCAATTCAAGTGATTTATAACCTTCTAAACCATCAACTAAAGCTTTTTTTCTATGCAATAAGCTTTCATACACATTCTTATAAAATTTGATATGACCAAAACCATATACATTTGGTGGATTTTCGTTGTATTTTTCAAAAATTTCATCTTTTTCCTCTTTACGCATATCTGTAAAATCGCAACTAATAATTTTATTGACAGCGAAGCCACCTATAACCATATTGCCTTTTTCTCCTAAAATTGATATAGATCCTTCTAAGTCATGTGGTCGTGCACAAGTAGTTGCTTCTATTAAACCTAATGCTCCACTTTTGAATTTAACTATAGCAACTGCTGTATCATCTACTTCGATATTATGTAAATATGTTCCACTTTTTGCAAAAACTGATATTGGTTCGCCCATGGTCCATAGAAGTAAATCAATATGATGTGATGCTTGATTTGCTAAAACACCACCATCTAAACTCCATGTGCCTCTCCAACTATCCATATCATAATATTCTTGTGTTCTTGACCATCTAACTCTTATGGTACCTAAAACAATTTTACCAAATCTTTTTGTATCAATAAATTCTTTAAGTTTTAAAATTGGTAAATTAAAACGATTTTGTTTAACAACTAATAGTTTAACACCATATTCATCACAAGTTTTAATCATTTCTTCAGCATCATAGAGATTGAGTGCCATTGGTTTTTCTACGATTATATTTTTTTGATATTTTCTAACTATATCAATGCAATGCTTTGAATGTAAACCACTGGGTGTTAGTATTGAAACTATATCAATTTCTTTATGAGTTTGTAGCATTTCATCGTAATTAGAATATTTCGGAACATTAGAATAATCTAATGAATTTAGTTTATTTAAATTAGTATCACAAAGTGCAATTAAATTAAAATTGTTATTTGATATTGCTGTGAGATGGTTTTTTAAGATTCTTCCGCAGCCAACAATTGCAATATTATATTTCTTTTTCATATAAATACTTTTTTATTATTTCTTTTAATGAAATATCTAAATTATCCAAAAATTTGATAAAATTCTCAATATTAGATACGAAGCCATAATTTAAAGCATTTTCTATATAATCTTTTACAAATATTTCATTTTTTGAATATTTGTATATAGTATCTAATAATTTTCCAGCTGCATAAATATTGCAAACAAAACTTTCAGTTCCTGGTAATTTATACTTCAAGAATCTATAAAATAAGTCTCTAAAGCAATTAAATTTATCATCATCAGAATTTACTGAGTATCCTAAATTTGAATATAGCTCGAAAATATATTCAGGTTTAAAATAATTATTGTAAATATTTGTAAATTCTTCATTAAATTTTTGGTTTACTACCAATTGATCATCTCTGCTAATTTGAACACCAAGTATTTCTTTTATTAGTAATGCTTTTAAACCTTTAATTGAAAATTTAAATGCAAAATCAAGATCACCTGCAATATAATAATTTTCATCAAAAAAACCAATTTTATCGTGTAAACTTTTACGCCACATATTTTGGTGACAAAATGGATAATGCAAATAAATTGTTCTATTATCAAATTTAGGATATGTTATAATTTTCTGTTCTGCATGATATTCAAAAGGTTTATTAAAAATAGTTGATAAATAATGGTTATGGTACACTAAATCGATTTGAGGATTATTTATTAAGGTTTTCATCAAAATCTCAAGAGCATCATTTCTATGAATATCATCAATATTAGCATTGGTGATAAAATCAGCAGTTGAATATTTAATAGCTCTGTTCCATGATTTATAAAGCGATTCTCTTTCAGGAGTTCGAATGAAATGTATATTTTTGTATTGTTTTTGATATTTTAATATTATATTTTCTGGATTATCTGTTGAGGCAGAGTCTACAATTACAATTTCAAGCAGATTTTGTTTGTATAATGTTTGATTAATTAAATCTTGTAAACAACTTTCTAAAAATTTTGTTCCATTGTATAGTGATATTATTGCTGTTACCATTTAATTATATCTATATTGATTAGAAAATTAATTGTATCTTGTAAAAGTCTATTGTCAATTTGAGTGCCAATTAATAAACTTTCGTTTAATTTATTATTTATATAAGCAAGAATATTACTAGTATTATGAGAAATAAAATTACAGTTGGCATATATAGTCTTTAAATAAAATGCATTAAACAATTTAAAAACAAAATAGTCTGTTTTAAAAATAGTTTGATTTATGATATAGTGAAATAATTCAATTTGGTTTGGTAAGTTAAAATGTTTTTTTAATAAATTATAAAAATAATAATTGTATATAATTAAATCATTTAGTACCCAATTATCTTTATGTTTTTTATGATATATGGGTAGTTCGGTCAAATAAAGTAATTTATGATTATTAAATATCGTAAACACTGGGAATAAATAATCCCAAACAACTGTTCCAAGGGCAAATTCATTGTATGGAATAATGTTGACTAAATCTTTCTTAAATAGAAAAAAATCAAAACCATAATAATAAAGTTCACTATCATGATAAGAGTATTCATAATTTTTTCTATTCGAAATTATTAAATCGTAATAATTCAAATAATACAAAATTTTATTCCAATCTTGAAGTGGGTATTGACCAAATTCAATATCTGCATTAATTATCGCAAAATATTTATTTGGGTTATTCTTGATAAAATTAATAAAATGATTTATATCAATAAGTTTGCTATGTATAGAGGATTTTTCATCAATTTTAAAAAAAAGCACATTCGGAAAAAATGGTTCTAAAATTTCTATTTCAGATGCTCGATTTAAGGATATTATTTGAGATGTAAACATCTTCCACGAACTTATCGTTTTTTTGTGTTTTTCAATTTCCTTAGGAGGAATTGAAGTTAAAAACAATGGATAGTTATTATTATGCATTGCGGTAAAATTTAATTTTTTCTATTAAAATAATATTTATAATTATAATATGCAAAATAATTTTTATATTTGCAATAGTTTTTTATAATTAAATGGAGTAAAAATGTTAACATTAGCAATTTTAAAACCAGATTGTGTTGAAAAAGGTAATACTGGAAAAGTATTAGACATGATAATTAAAGCGGGATTTAAAATTATAGCAATGAAAATGGTTTATTTAACTAAGGACCAGGCCGAAAGATTTTATGCAATACATAAGGGTAAACCTTTTTTTGATGGATTGATTGAATTTATGACGAGTGGTCCATGCATTCCAGTAGTTTTAGAAAAAGATAATGCAGTTGAGGATTATAGAAAGTTAATAGGAGCAACAGATCCTGCTAAAGCAGAAGAAGGAACTGTAAGAAAACTTTATGCTGAGGATAACAAAAAGAATTGTGTACATGGTTCAGATTCCCCTGAAAATGCTTTGAATGAAATTAAATTCTTTTTTAGTGAGCTGGAAATATATTAAAAAAGCTGTCTTGATGACAGCTTTTTTTTTATTAATCCACTTTGGTATCATAAGTTTTAATAATTTCATCAATTGCACTTTCTTTTGCAACGGAGAATTTTTCGCCGGTTCGACGGATTTTTAATTCAATTTCATTATTTTTTAATTTCTTTTCTCCAATGATAATTTGTAATGGGATACCAATTAAATCTGCATCGTTGAATTTGAAACCGGGTTGTGCATCTCGATCGTCAAATAAAACACTATAGCCTTTAGATTGTATTTTTTCGTAAACTTCGTTTGCAAAGTTTATAACATCTGGATTTTTTACATTTAAGCAGATTAAGTGGAAATCGAAAGGAGTTAATGCTTTGTTCCATATAATGCCATATTTATCATAGTTATTTTCGATATAGCAAGCTGCAACTCTTTCGACACCAATTCCGTAACTTCCCATAATAATAGGATGAGATTGACCTTTTTCATCAAGATATTGAACGTTTAATGCTTCTGTATATTTTGTGCCGAGTTTGAAGATGTGACCTAATTCGATTGCTTTAAATACATCTATTTCACTCTGGCATTTAGGACATTTTTCACCTTTTTTTACTATTCGTAAATCGTAATATTCAATATTTTGAACATCTCTTTGTAAATCAATTCCATAGATGTGATAATCGTCTTTATTTGCACCGCTGTAGAGGTTGTTTCTATCTTTTAATCTTAAATCTGCAATTATTCTGTATTTGAAACCAACAGGACCAATCGAGCCAGCATTTGCTCCGGCAATTTCAACCAATTCGTCAGGATGGGCAGGGCGTAGATTGCCAGGTAAAACTTTTTCGAGTTTAGTTTCATTTACTTCATCATTACCGCACATTAAAACTAAAACGGGTTTACCTTCGTGAATATAAACTCTTGATTTTGCAGTTTGTTCTTCTTTGATATTCAAGAAAGCACAAAGTTCATCTATGGATTTAACATTTGGAGTATGAATTTCTTTTAATTCGTCTGAGTGATTATCTCTTGCAATAGGTTCTATGATTGAAGTGGCAACTTCAACATTGGCAGCATATCCACAATTTTTGCAATATGCTACTGTATCTTCGCCAGCGTCAGATTTAACCATAAATTCTTCGGAACCACTTCCTCCCATAGCACCGGAGGAGGCACCAACTACAAAGAAATCTATACCACATCTTTTAAAGATGTTTCGATATGCTTGTGCGTGTTTGTTGTAAGATTCATCCAAACCTTCTTGAGTTGCATCAAAAGAGTAAGAATCTTTCATTAAGAATTGTCTTCCTCGAATAACACCGCTTTTAGGGCGAGGTTCGTTTCTAAATTTTGTTTGAATTTGATACCAAATTTGTGGTAAATCTTTATAAGATTGCAAATTATTTTTAGCGTGATAAGTCATAATTTCTTCGTGAGTAGGGGCTAAAACATAATCTCTATTTTTTATATGATACATAGTATCGCCAAAAGCGGCAACTCTTCCTGTTTCTTGCCAAATTTCAATTGGATTAAGTGCAGGAAGATGAAACTCTTGTCCGCCAATTTTATCCATTTCATCACGAATTATATTTGTAATTTTTTTTATAACTCTATAGCCTAATGGTAAAAATGAATAAATTCCAGCAGAGAGCATACGGACCATACCGCTACGTAACATTAATATGTGACTTGGAATAACTGCATCATTTGGGGTTTCTTTTAATGTAGGGATAAATGATTTACTTAATTTCATAATTCTACCTTAATTATTGAAAATTAAAAAATAAATATAAAAAAATTATGGCAAATGATAAAAAAGTTTAAAAAAAATTTGCATTATTGGAAAAAAGATATTATATTAGTATTTCAAATTTGATAAAATTTGTAACGCTATCTGCCGGGATGGCGGAATTGGTAGACGCACAGGACTTAAAATCCTGTGGGGAGTAATCCCCGTGCCGGTTCGACTCCGGCTCTCGGTACTTTCATAAATACCTCCTTTTACCTCCTAATCTTTGTGTTAGGGGGTTTTTTTATGGGTTCTTAGCTCAGTTGGTTAGAGCGCCACGTTGACATCGTGGAGGTCAGAAGTTCGAATCTTCTAGAACCCACTCAGCTTTCCAAAATATTTACCCAAAATCATTCCTAAAGTTCTTTATATCGTTACATAAATAATATTATTGTAAACTCATTTTTTTATTACTAATTTTTAACTTTACTCAGTTTATAACAAAGATATCTTTGGAGTATTTGTAGTGAAAGATAATAATTGTTAAAAGTTTTGTGTGAATTGATTTTATAGTTTGTTAGAAGATGGTCTGTGTGAATGTAATGCTTGTCTTAAAATATGCTAATAAAAGTCAACACACTTCTATAAATGCAAAAATTTATTGTATATTTTTCTTTTTCCTATGGGTTGTGAAATTTTAAAAAAGGAGATAGTTTTAATTTGTGGATACTTCTTTGAATATTTCTAATAATAAATTGTTAGAACTTTGTTACAATAATTTAGTTATAACATCAAAGAAATCTTTTGAGTATCTTTTAAGGAGATATTTTTTAGCATCAGTAAAAAATTTTTTATCACGATTATAATAATAATGTAATTGAATACCATCAAAGAATGAAAGAAGCATTTTAGCTTCAAATTTATAATTGGGTATGCCGAGCTCTTTTAAATAAATACTAATTTGGGTAATAATGATATTTTGATACTCGAAAAAATTTTTTTCGAAAAGTTTCTTTAAATCAGATTGACTAGCAAGATTGTTTAGTGAACGCCAATATTTTTCGTTATCTAGAATGTATTTAAAGCCTTTTTTTATAAGTTGTGCAATCCTTTTATATGGGTCTGCTATATTTTTAACACTAAAGATTACATTTTTGGTTTCTTCTATGCTTTTGCTTAAAACTGCAAGTGCAATTTCTTCTTTACTTTTATAGTAAATATAAATAGAACCTTTAGCAATACCGCAGGCTTTAGCAATTTCATCTATTGTAGTTTCCTTATATCCTTTTTCTGCAAAAAGGATTAGTGAGTTATCTAATATTTTATCAGCTGTTGTGAGTGGTTGACTCATTATTTGTTATCCTTACAATATTTTGTTTCAAAATTGTAACTTAAATAGTTTTGTTTTGTCTAAACAAAAATAATTAAAATTATTAAAAAATCCAAATTAAAATGACTAACCAGTCAGTCATATGTTAAACAAATATTAAATTTGGTAAATTTGAACTGTAATTATTTGGAAAATTGTTTTCATTATAGTATTTTTATGATGACCGATTGGTCATTTTTGATTGACTATTCAGTCATTTACTCAACTGAAATGAAAATGTAAAATAAGGAGTTTAAATATGAGTTTTAAAGTAAAAGTAATTGGACTTTCAGTATTATCTGCGCTCGTTATATTAGTTATTTTAATATTGAATAAAAAAGCTATGGAAGAAAAAGTTATTGTTGCTAAGGAATATAGTTATGAAGTTGTTGTGGTAAATCCTTCTATTGAAGAAATTAAAGATGATATAACCATAATTGGTAATGTTTTACCAAATAGCGAAGTTAATTTGATTTCTGAAACATCTGGTAAAGTTCTTGCAGTGAAAGTAAATATTGGACAAAGAGTGAGTGCTGGAGAAGTGATTGCTAAAGTTGATGATGAACTTAAAAAGGCTGCTTTTATGACTGCTAAAGTTAATCTAGAAAAAGCTAAAAAGGATTTTGAAAGAATTAAAAATCTTTTTAATGAAAATAATGCTACTCAAAATGATGTTGAAATGGCTAATTTAAATGTAACTGCTGCTGAAGCACAATTTATTGTTGCTCAAAGACAGTTAAATGATGCAACAATAAAATCTCCAATTAGCGGAGTTATTACTGATAAATTTATTAATGTTGGTTCAACATTAGCACCTGGTATGTCTGTTGTTAATATTATTGATGATAGGAATTTAAAAGTTTTACTTAAAGTGCCCGAAAATTATATTAATAATTGCAGAACTGGTCAAACTGTTGTTATTAAATCAGATTTATATCCACAGAAATCATTAAATGGGAAAATATTTTCTATCACTCCTAAAGCAGATTTTTCTCATAATTTTAATGTAGAGGTTGTTTTTAAACCATCTCAGAGAATGCCACTTAAAGCCGGGATGTTTGCAAGTGTGGAAATCAAATCTGAACAATCGAGAAAAGCTTTGTTAATTCCTAGAAATGCAATAATTGGAAGTTTGAAAGAGGCTAAAGTTTATACTGTTGTAAATAATATTGCAATTTTGAAAGATATTGTTGTTGGTAAAGAAACTAACGGCAAAGTTGAAGTGATTCAAGGTTTAAATGAAAGTGATTTGGTTGTTGTTGCAGGACAAAATAATATTAGTAATAATGCAACAGTTAAAATAACTAATAAATAGTAGGAATTAAAAATGACAGTAACTGAATTAGCAATTAAAAGGCCAAGACTTATTTTAGTTATATATATAATAATTGGTATTTTAGGAATATATGGCTATAATAATTTAAATTATGAGTTGCTCCCCGAGGTAACTCCTCCTTATGTTTCTGTAATTACGGTATATCCAGGAGCTTCGCCTAAAGAGGTTGAAACATCTGTTACAAAACCAATTGAAGATGCTGTATCAGGTGTAAATAAAATTAAAAGAGTTTTTGCATCATCTTCCGAAGGTGTATCTTTTGTTTTTGTTGAGTTTTTACAATCAGCGGATGCAAATATTGCTTTGCAAGATGTTCAAAGAAAAGTAAATGAAATTGTTGCTACATTACCTAAAGATATCAAAACTCCAACAATAATGAAGTTTTCTATTAACGAGTTACCTATTTTACGCTTAGGTGCTACTGCAACATTACCAGCAACAGAATTTTATCAACTTTTGAAAGATAGAATCAAACCAGCAATTACCAAGCTTGATGGAGTTGCTCAGGTTGTTTTTGTCGGTGGAGAAGAAAGGGAAATTAAGATTAATGTTAGTCTTGATAGATTGAATTATTATAATATATCTATCTTGCAGGTAATGCAAGCAATTAAAACAAGTAATCTCGATTTTCCTGTTGGTACTATTAAAGATAAAGATGGTCAATATATTGTGAGGGTATCTTCAAAGTTTAAATCTCTTGAGGAAATAAAAAATATACCAATTATTACTCTTCCTAATTCCGGTACAATAAAAATTAGTGATGTTGCTGAGGTTGAAGATGGCATCAAAGAAATTGAAACTATCACAAGAATTAATAAAAAAATATCTGTTGGTATTTTGATAAATAAGCAAACGGACGCTAATGCTGTTGAAGTTTCAAAAATTGTAAGGAATGAACTTTCAAAATTAGAACAGGAATATCAAAAGTATAATTTGAAATTTGAAATAGCTTCTGACGATTCGGAGTTTACATTAGAAGCAGCTAGGGCAGTTAACGAGGATTTACTATTAGCAATAATTTTAGTTGCTATTGTTATGTTAATATTTTTACATAGTTTAAGAAATTCATTTATTGTATTGGTTGCTATACCTGCTTCTTTTTCAACTACATTTGTTGCGATGTGGGCATTGGGTTTTACTTTAAATTTAATGACGCTTTTGGCTCTTTCTCTTGTAATTGGTATTCTTGTGGATGACTCAATAGTTGTTCTGGAAAATATCCACAGACATTTGGAAATGGGAAAAGATAAAAAGAAGGCGGCATTGGATGGAAGAAATGAAATTGGTTTTTCTGCTTTATCTATTACATTAGTTGATGTTGTGGTGTTTGTGCCAATATCTTTAATTTCTGGCCTTGTTGGAAATATTTTAAGACAATTTGCTTTGGTGGTAGTTGTTTCTACATTATCATCACTTGTTGTATCTTTTACTCTAACTCCTATGTTTGCATCAAGACTTTCTAAGGTTAATGAAATTCATAAAAATTCTTTTTGGTGGAATATTGCCAACTTTTTTGAAACACAATTCGAACGATTAACGAATCATTACTTGAGAATATTAAAATGGGCTCTTAAAAGTAAAGGAAAAGTAATAGCTATCTCAACAGCGCTTTTGATATCTTCTCTTATGTTATTACCTTTAGGTTTTATTGGTGCTGAATTCATGACTCCTTCGGATAGAGGGGAACTTTCTGTTATAATTGAATATCCTGAAAGATTTACTTTACAACAGAATAATGAACTTACGCAGCAGGCAGAAAGTATTATACTTGCGATGCCAGAAGTTAAAAGAGTGTTTACAAATGTTGGTTATGCAAATGATAATTTTATAACAACAGTTACAAATAATAAAAGTGAGTTGCTAGTTTCGCTGGTTGATAAAACAAAGAGGAAAAAAAGCGTTAATGAAGTATCCAGAGAAATTAAAGAAAAATTATTACAAATTCCAGGATTAAAACCAAGAGTAACTCCAGTTGGTATATTTGGAATGTCCGAAGGTTCTCCTATTATGGTGGTTGTAAATGGTTCGGATTATGATAAAGTTTATCAAACGGCTCAAAAAGTGAAAGCTATTGTGGCAAGTGTACGAGGAACTCGTGATGTTAGAACAAGTTCGCAGGATGGGAAACCGGAATATCAAATAAAGCTAGATAGAGATAAAATGTCCCAATTAGGGCTTTCGACTGATATAATATCTTATGCATTAAGAACTGCTTATACGGGAGATGATGAATCTAAATTTAGGCCAGGTGGAAATGAAGAATATAACATTAGAATAATATTGGATAAGGTAGATAGAAATAATACTGAAAAGTTAAAGACATTGAAGTTTGTTAATAATCAAGGGCACTTAATTGAATTACAACAGTTTGCAACTATCGAGCAAAGTATAGGCCCGAGTGTTCTTGAAAGAAAGAATAGAAACAGCTCTATTACAATATTTTCGCAAGCTGATGGAAGACCAAGTGGAGATATTGGCAATGATATTAAAGAACTTATTGAAAAAGCTAATATTCCATCAGATATTACAATAACTTACGAAGGCGATCTTGAAATTCAAGAAGATTCATTTTCTGATTTATTAATTGCTTTGATTGTTGCTATAATTTTTGTCTATTTGATTATGGTTGCATTATATGATAGCTGGTTGTATCCATTTGTTGTATTATTTTCAGTGCCGCTTGCAATTATTGGTGCTTTATACGGATTGGCTTTAATGATGAAAACTTTAACAATATTTTCAATATTAGGTATTATTATGCTTGTTGGTCTTGTTGCTAAAAATGCAATATTATTGGTAGATAGAGCAAATCAAATGAGAGCAGAGGGGCTTTCCGCTTATGATGCTTTAATAGATGCAGGTAAAACTCGTATCAGGCCGATTATTATGACAACAGCTGCGATGGTGTTTGGTATGTTGCCAATTGCTCTTTCGATTTCTGCTGGTTCTGAAATTAAATCTGGATTGGCAACCGCTATAGTTGGTGGGTTGATTAGCTCTCTGTTTCTAACTTTAATATTAGTTCCAGTTGTTTATTTAAAAGTTGAAGAATGGAGAGAAAAATTCAGTATGAAAATTAAAAGTAAATTAAATTCTAAACCAATAACAATTATTTTTTTCTTGTTATTGTTTTCTAATAATGCATTTGCTCAAAATAAAGGATTTACTCTTGATAGTGTAATAAGTTATGCTATTAAGAATAATATCGAACTTAAAAATGCAAGAATGAATAAATTCAAAACAGATGAACAAGTCAGAGAAGCTTACGCTAATGCCTATCCTAATCTTTCGGCATCGGCAATGTATATGAGAAGTCTTAAAAAAAATGTGTTTTATATGCCAGGAATATTTTTTGGAAAACCTGGTGTTAATGTGCCTGTTGAAATTGGATCTGATAATTCTTACTCTCTTACTTTTGAGCTTTCTCAACCTTTATTTAGTGGTGCAATTAATGCTGGCATAAGAGCTGCTAAAGTTGTTAATGAAATGAGCAATGAGATTTATGAAAATAAAGTTTTAGAACTAAAAAAAGAAGTAAAAAAAGCGTATTACAATATTTTGATTTTAGAAGAGCAAAAGAAACTTGTTCAACAAAGTTATGAAAGAGCTAAACAAAGATTTAATGATGTTAAAGTATTGTATAGGCAAGATTATGCTTTGGAAGTGGATACTTTGACGGCTTATGTTGCTATGCAAAATATTTATCCTAATATTATTAAATTAGATAACGCTATTAAAAATTCAAAGTCTTATTTAAAATTATTAATGAATTATCCTGATGATAGTGATTTTGTTTTGTTGGATAAGTTACAGTTTCCAAATAATTTTAGTGAATTTGATTTTGAAACATCATATAATTTTGCTTTGCAGAATAGAAAAGAACTCTCAATTTTGGAATTACAAAGCAAAGCAACAGATGAATTAATAAATGCTGAGTTTGCAGGACATCTTCCAACAGTTGCTTTATTCGGACAATATAAAGTTATGACGGAACAAAATAATTTCAAATTTTCTCACTATTATTGGCCTAATTCTGCATTTGTTGGAATAAATATCTCAATTCCAATATTTTCTGGTTTTAAGGTTTCATCAAAAGTTGAGCAAGCTAAAATTGAAAAAGATATTATCCTAAATAATATTGACAACTTAAAAAGAGCTTTGAAAACGGAAATAAAAGTGGCAAAATCTAAAGTTGATGAGGCAAATTTGAACTTAAAAGTTACTTATGAGACGGTACAATATGCAGAAAGGAATTATAAACTTGTTGAAAGTAGATTTAAAAAAGGCTTATCAAAACTTTCAGATTTGCAAGATGCGGAATTATTGTTAAATCAAGCTAAAACAAATTATCTGCAAGAACTTTATAACTATATTGTTGCAATAATTGAATATGAGTGGACAATGGGTAGGAAATAGCAATTTAAAAATAAAATAAGAGATATTTTTTAAAAAAAGGTCTTTGTGAATTGCTAGTATTAGTATAAGACTTTATTTTAAAGACTGTCTGTAAAATTATGGGCAGTCTTTTTGGGTAATTTTTATGAAATATTAATAGTCATAACAGTTGAAACTAGTTTCATAATTCATTTATTATCAATATATTGTAAAAGGGGTTTATAATGAATAAGTTTGAAAAAAGGTCGTCAAAATAAACTCTTCATTTTGATTAAGAGAATTCTTGACGACCAATTTTATACTTATTTAATAGAATTGTTTATCTACAATATATTAACAAATTATCCCAATATTTCTTGTGTGTGTATAATATCAACAAATGTATCGTTTTTAATCATTTCTAAATATTCTTTAGCTTTTGCTAATGATCTTTTGATGTATCTATTAGCAATGAATACTTTTCTTTGTTCTTCAATAGCTTCGTCTAAAACGAGGTATCCAACATAAGCAAAAGTATAAATTTCAACTAAGTATTTAGCGGCTGTATCGAAAAATGCAGTGTCTTTTTTATCTGTAACATAATTTTTAGCATCGATGTAAATATTACGAATTTCTTTAACTAATTCAGAAAGTTGTGTTAAATTGCCAGGATAATTTTTAGTAGAATGTTCTTCGAAGAAATCTGCTAAGACATCGTTAATTACGCCGCCAATTGCAGCAACAATTTGTAATTGAGAAGTTCCTTCGTAAATGTTTGTGATACGCGCATCTCTTGTTAATCTTTCAACTCTAAACTCTTTCATATATCCCGTTCCGCCGTGAATTTGAAGAGCATCATAGGCAATTTGATTAGCTGCTTCTGTAAGGAAATATTTAGTAACAGGAGTTAAAAGCGCAGCTACTTTTGTGGCTTGTTTGAGCTTTAAATTTTCTTCGGCAGTGGATTTACCTTCTTCTTTTAATCTTTCAATTAACAATTCAAGTGCCTCTTTTCTATCAACGGATTGAACCGCACTGTAGAAAAGTGACCTATTGGTTTCTAATGTAACTCTCATATCGATAAGCATATTGGAAATAACAGGTAGTGCAATAATTGGTTTTCCAAATTGTTCTCTTTCTTTGGCATATTGGAGTGCTTCTTCGTAAGCGGCTTGTGAAATACCGAGAGCTTGCGCTGCTACGCCAATTCTTGCACTATTCATTAAATCCATTACATATTTAATAAGCCCGAATTTTCTTTGTCCAACAAGCTGGCAAGGAGTATCATTAAATTGAATTTCGCAAGTAGGGGAGCCATTAATACCGAGTTTATGTTCAATTCTGCGAATTTTAACGGTTTCGTCACCGTAGCAAACAAACATACTAAGCCCGCGACCATCTTTTGTTCCTTGTTCACTTCTTGCAAGAACGAGCAACACATTAGCATTACCGTTGGTGATAAAACGCTTAACACCGCGTAATCTCCATTGACCGTGTTCATCTTGATATGCCATACATTTAACAGCTTGCAGATCTGAGCCGGCATCTGGTTCTGTAAGAGCCATAGCGCCCGTATATTCGCCCGTTGTGAATTTTGGAATAAATTCTTCTTTTTGTGCTTCACTTCCAAATTTATTAATTGTAACAGCTATATCTTGTAATCCGTAAATATTCATCAAAGAAGCATCTGCCCTTGATATCATTTCTATTGCCATCAAGTAAATTGTGTGAGGCAGATTTAGCCCGCCATATTTTCGTGGGATTGTCATTCCCATCAAATCAGCTTTGGAAAGAACTTCAAGATTTTCTTTAGTTCCTTTTGCATATTCTACTTTTCCATCGTGAAAATGGGCGCCTTCATTATCTACTTCTGCTGCGCGTGGTGCAATAAAATTAGCTGAAAGGTCGCCGACAATTTCCAGAACTTTGTAAAAATTTTCAACAGCATCATTGTAATTTTCTGGTGCGTATTTATATTGTTCTCTTTCTTTGTAATCATTTTCAAGGATTTTTACAATATCCTGTAATTTGAATCTGTTAAAATGGAAAAGTATGTCTTTGTTATCTGTGAAAAAGTTTGCCATAATGATACCTTTTACTTAAGTTTATTTTTGTAAGCTTCAATAAACATAGGAATGACTTCAGTTACATCTCCAACGATGCCATAGTGAGCTATGCTAAAAATTGGGGCATCGGGATCGTTATTGATAGCAATAATCTTGTTTGATTCCTGCATGCCGGCTCGATGCTGGATAGCGCCCGATATTCCACAAGCTATGTATAATTTAGGTCTAACAGTAACGCCTGTTTGCCCAACCTGTCTATCGGGAGTGATAAAACCAGCATCAACAGCAGCACGAGAACCTGCAACTTCGCCGCCTATGGTTTTTGCTAATTCGTGTATCAAACGGAAATTTTCTTTTGATCCCATTCCGTATCCGCCAGCTACAATAATTGGAGCTGCTTTTAAGTTAACTTTTTTCTCTTCGATATGTTGTTCTATAACTTCAACTAAATTATCTACTTCAGAGGGCTTATATTCAATTTTAGTGATTTTATGAGTTTTAGGATTGGAAACAGGAATTTTTTGCATCACACCTTCCCGAACTGTAGCCATTTGTATTTTTGTATCAGGAGTTATGATTGTTGCAATAATATTTCCGCCAAAAGCGGGTCTGATTTGTAATAATAAATCTTTGTAATCTTGTTTTAAGTAAACTACATCAGAAATTTGAAGATCTGTACAATCGGCTGTTAAGCCACTTTTAGTTTTGGATGCTAATCTTGGGGCAATATCTCTACCTATTATTGTAGCACCAAATAAAACAATTCTTGGTTGATAAGTTAAAATTAAATCGCCAAGAGCATTACTGTAAGGTAAAGTTCTAAAATATTTAAGTTCAGGATGGTCAACTAAAAAGCATTCATCGGAACCGTATGTAAAAGTTTCTTTTGCAATATCTTCAACATTGTAACCAAGAACGATGGCTTTTAATTCGCCGCCTAATTTATCGGCTAATTTTCTACCTTTTGTAAGTAATTCAAAACTTACATCTGCAGGTATGCCGCGATTTTGTTCAACAAATACAAAAACATCTTTTGATATATTTTCCATTATATTCTCCTTTTAACCAAAAATATGATCTGCCATTAGTCTATCAATAAGATTGCTAATTGCAGTTTTAGATGGTTCAAAAAGTTCGTGACTTTTACTTGCCAATACAACAGATTCAACTTTATAAACTTTTGTTGGAGATCCTTTTACACCGCATTTATCGGGATCTAGTTGTAACTCATCCATTGTAAAAGTAGGGATAAAAAGACCTTTATCTTTATATTCTTGTGTAAGTGTATCGATGTATAAAAGTGAGTTACCTTCAACTAATTTTTCTAATTCTAATAAGGATTTTGCAGATTTATAAGCCATAACTCTTTTAGCAGAAAAAGGCCTTGGGAAAGCAGCTTCTTTGATAACAGTAATTAAAACGGGCATTTTAGCTTTAACAACTTCTGTTCCGCCTTCAATTTTTCTTTTTATAGAAATGTGAGTTTGTGTAATATCCAAAATTTGTTGAGCATAAGTAACTTGAGGGAGGTTTAATTTTTCTGCAGTTTGAGGACCAACTTGAGCAGTATCTCCATCGATAGCTTGTCTTCCGCCAAATATTAAATCGAAATGGCCAAGTTTTTTAATAGCTTCACTTAAAACATACGATGTAGCTAAAGTATCCGCACCGGCAAATTTTCTATCTGTTATAAGATAAGCTTCATCGGCGCCCATATATAAACACTCTCTTAAAATATCTGTTGCTCTTGGGGGACCCATTGTGATTACACTCACCTTCGAGTTAGGATATTTATCCTTTACCTGTAATGCTAATTCTAAAGCTACTTTATCTTCCGGGTTGAATATAGCAGGTAATTTTGAACGATTAACTGTTCCATCTTCCTGCATTACATCGCCAGAAAGATTAGCTGTATCGGGTACTTGCTTTACAAGCACCAAAATTTTAAATTCCATACTACCTCGCAATAATTAAATATAATTTAAACTAAATCTCAAATTACAAATTATTTTATTTAAAATCAAGTAAAAAGAAATTATTGCGGAAAATGTTAGTTTATTTTTCTAAGAGTAAAAGATTTTTTTATTTAAATTTGATATAATAAACGAAGGTTATATAAAATTATGTATCCGTACCAAAATCGAAAACCTTAATTATTACATAAAAATTGCGTTTTACTATAGGTTCCTTACAGACTCCCTGTAAGGAACCTGTAAGGGGCCTGTAAAGACTTTACACGTTCCCTATAAGGGCCCTGTAGCAAGCATTGTATTTTCTGTAGCAATGTGTAAGATTTATGTAGTAAGTCGTTAAGAGCCATGTAGATATGAAAGTATTCTTTGTAGGTAACATAATATACCTAGAATACTATGTAATCAGCCACAAAAATTACGAATTGGCACGCCGTCCGTCTCGATACGATTGCGGTCGCCATCACTCTACGTCCGGTTAGTCCGGTCTTCGGGTTGTTATTTTGCAGCAACCTTTTTTTGTTGTAACATTATATCTATATGAACAAATAATATTAGCCTTAATACATTATTAAATCTTATAAAAATCAAATATAAATCTGTTTAACAATTATTTAACTCCGAAAATGTAACTAATTTAATCAACAACTTGTCTATATATATGACAAACTAATTAAGGGTTAAAAATGCAATTAAGAAACATAATGTTTGGTTTAGTTTTTATTTCAATTACATATGCTCAAAATTTTCAGTTAAATACTAAAATAACAGGGCAAGTTGTAGATTCTATTACTAATTCACCTGTTGAATATGCGAGTATTGTAATATATAAAGAAAATGAAAATAAACCAGAAAATGGATTGGTTACTGATAACCAGGGTAAGTTTACTTTTGATAAAATTATGTTTGGTAAATATAACATAAAAATTACATTTATAGGTTACAAAACTCATTATATCAAAGATATATTATTAACACCAGCAAAGCAAAATATTGCACTTGGAAAAATCCAACTTGTCCCTAAAACATTTATCAAATCCGAAATTGAAGTAAAAGGGCAAAGAGCGCTTATTGAAAATCATATAGATAAGCAAGTTGTAAATGTAGAGCAATCTCCTGCTTCAAGTGGTACTGTTATTGATGTTTTAAGAAATACTCCTTCTGTTAGTGTAGATAACGAAAGCAATATTTCTGTAAGAGGAAAAACCGGTGTGATTATTTTAATCGATGGTAAACCTATGCTTTCGGATTCTAAAACCTTAGAGCAAATGCCTGCTACTATGGTTGATAAAATAGAAGTGGTTACAGCTCCATCTGTTAAATACGATCCCGAAGGAGATAGTGGCATTATTAATATTATTCTTAAAAAAAATACTGGTGATAATTACAACGCAAGAGTTTTAGGAAAAGCTTCAACTAAAGAAAATTATAACGCTACAATAAATACAAATTATAGATTCGATAGTTATAATATCTTTGCAGATTTTTCTCAATTGAATGGTCTAAATAAAGGAACTGGAGAAATTACAAGAACAAATAAAGTTACTAATGGAGAAACTCAATATTTGGGTAAAATGAATAATAAATATAACTATGATAGCTATGATTTAAAGTTAGGTTTAGATTATAATATTAATGACAATCATTCAATAACCACATATGTAGCTTATAATCAAAGAGATGTTAATTTTAATCAAGCAGGATCTTCTAATAATTATTTGAACAATAATTTGTTATTAAATACAATAGATTTTAATGTAAGGGGCAAAAGATATAACAAAGATAGTAAATTTTCATTATTCTATAAATACAAGTTAGATGATGAAGGACACGAACTTACATCGGATATTTTCTACAATTACAACAACGGCGATGATAATAACAATTCTTTTTATAATTACTCCTACGACCCATTACAAAATATACAAAAAACAACCACTAAAACAGATAATTATTATTTGATTTATAAATTAGATTACACAAATCCTCAATTTTATAATGGAAAATTAGAAGCGGGTTTAAGTTATACCTATCGCGATAAAATATCAGATTATAAATTTTTTGAAAATTATCAGACACTCGATGATTTTTCAGATAGAAATAGAGTAAGTAATTTATTTGAATATATCGAAAATATTGGAGCTACTTATTTAAACTATATGTATCAAATAGATTCATCAACTACATTACAAACAGGTTTGAGATATGAAATTGTTAGAAACAACGCAAATCAAAAAACATCTCAAATAAAATTTGATAAAAATTTTAATGACCTATATCCATCAATCTATTTGAGCAGAAAATTAAATGATTACAATACAATAAAAATATCCTACAATAAAAGAGTTACAAGGCCAAACCTATGGGCTATAAATCCTTTCAAAACTATCAATAGATTAATGATACAGGAAGGAAACCCAGCTTTGAAACAAGTTTATACACATAATTATGAATTAACTTATAGCTTTAATTATTTTGTTGCATATGCAAATTTAACAGCGTATTATAATAACTCCAAAGGTAACTTTGAAAGATTTACCTATATGATAAACGATAGTGTTCAATATTCTTCCTGGACAAATTTAAGTAAACAAGAAAACTACGGTATTAGTTTTGGAGCTGGTAGCCCATTTGCTCAATGGTTAATGATGAATTTTTTTGTTAATGTATTTCATAATAAAAATTATGGCAATTTTTATAACGAAAATTTAAATTCTGAATATACAAGCTGGAATTTTAATTATTTTGCAATGATTAAATTACCATATGATATAGAAACTAATATAAGTATATACTATAATCCCGGTTATAAAAGCGACAAAGTTAAAGCTCCGAAATTTACCTTTACTTATCTTGCATTAAAGAAAAATTTCTTTGATAAAAAACTAAATGTTACGCTAAGCATAAACGATTTATTCAAATCTATGAAATTTGATTACCAACAATATGGAAGTAATTTCACAAATAGGATGTATTTCAAACCAAATATGGGGCAAGAAATTAGTTTAACTTTAACATATAACATAAACAATTTTAAGCCTATCAAAACAAGAAACCTTGATGATGGTAGAAATAAAGAAAATGAAAATCAAGGAACAATGGGAATGTAATTTTTAGGCTTTACTTTTTTCTTTAAACAGTCGTCTTAAAGCTTATAATAGCGTATCAAGACGGCTGTTTTTTTTAACTCTCATTAAACAAATTTTATAACATTATCAAATATCAAATTTATTATTGTAAACGGTTGTTGTATATTAATTTAATATAATTCTATTGTTAAATAAAAAATATTTAAAAATTAATTTGACTTTAAATGAAAAATTATTTAATATTAATTTTGAAAATTATACTTTCTATAATTTTCTTATAACCAATATTATTTAATAACCAAATCATAGGAGTAGTTATGAAAAAGTTTTTATTTTTCTTTGCAGCAACTTTAATGTTGTATGCACAGAGCGTTTTAAACATTCACCACAATTTAAATAGTGGCATCTGGACAACCTCACCTGGCGTAGCATTATCTCAAAGAGGTTTTGTCAAAAGTATTACAATTCAAGCAACTGGATCAGGAACAAGAGAATTTTTATTTAATGATGGCGGAA